>Ga0182014_10002767_pt1 | contig 21680 bp, 18 predicted proteins | sample 612S2DmetaG_FD_120489 | JGI IMG/M metagenome (GOLD analysis project Ga0182014, IMG submission 120489) | Permafrost microbial communities from Stordalen Mire, Sweden - 612S2D metaG | ecosystem: Environmental > Terrestrial > Soil > Wetlands > Permafrost | place: Sweden: Stordalen | collected...
TCTACCTCCCCGAATTCGGCATCCGCAGCGAAATCGACATGCTCACCTCCGAAACCAAAGCCTGGGTCACCGGCAAAATCCAACGCGAGCTCGTGCGCACCTAGCCGCCACGCACACTCGCCCTCACTTCCCCAACTGCTTCTCCGCGAACTCCATAAACGCAGGCCAATTCGGCGCCTGCGTATGCCCGTATTGGTGTTGCCGGAACGCCACACGCCCCGAGTCAATCAGCGTCCCCATCGGCGGAAACACCGTCGTCCCCAGCCCCTCTTGTCCCAGCAGCTTCCATGCCGGGCTCGCCGCCGCCGCCGCCATGAACATCCCTTGCGCATCCTGCCACGCATCCCCCGGCGCATATTGCGGATCGGTCAGCAGCGCCCCGCCTCCGATAAACACCGGCCGCGGAGCAAGCAGTGCGATAAACTCGTGGCTGTCCACCGGCATCTCGTTGGCCGAGTGCCCCACCGCGCAATACCGCAAGAAGTTCCCCGCAAACCAGTGAAACTCCTCCGCGCTGCAAATGTTCCCCATCGTCTCGCCGTAATTCCGCCGATACAGATCCGCTCCCCCCGCACCCGAAGACGAAATGAAACCGATTGCAAATCGAGCATCGTCCACCATCGCCACCAGCGCCGCCTTCCCTCCGCGCGAGTGCCCCGTCACGCCCACCTTCGCACCGTCCACATCCGGGTCCGTCTCCAGATAATCCAGAATCCGCGCGTCCCCCCACGCCCATGCCCGCAGCACGCCCCATTCGTCCAGCGCGCGCGGCTGCCCGTGGTTCACCAGCCCGATGATCCCCCTGTCCAGCCCCGCCCCGTTATCCGCCTGCACCTCGTTCGAGTTGCGTCCCACAAACCCCCACCCGGCCTCCAGCAGCAGCTTCGCCGCATCCGGAGGATTCTCCGGCATGGCCAGCCCGTGCACAATCTGCCCCGGAGCCGCCGGCCGCGGCGTAAATCGGAACGGATGCAGCGACGCCGCCCCCACAATCACCGGCACTCGTCTCCCCCGCATGATCGCCGGCGTCACCACGTCCGCATGAATCTCCACCGTAATCGCCGGATACGCCGAGTTATCCACGTGCCCGGTCACGTGCTTCACCAGCGCCGCCACCCCGGCCACCGTCATCTCCTCGACGCTGTCCACCTTCCACGTCACCGCCGGTAAATGCGCCGGATACCTCCCGTAGACATCCTCGGCAAACAGCGCCTCAATCTCTTTCCGCCGCCGTGCCCAATCCGCCGCCGACTTCACTGCGCGACCATCCTTCATCGTCAACAGCGCCGGCAATTTCGGATAAGGATTGGCCTGCGCTTCGTCGTAGTTCGCATTCCCCGGCTTGCCGATGTCGTAGGCCGTCGCCGGCTTTTGCATCTCCGTAATCCCCAGCAGCTTCAGCTCCCGGTCCCGCTCCTTCCCGGAAGCTGCATTCAGCGCCGCCCGCTCCTCCGGCGTCGGAAAATGAAACTCCGCAGCCGGAGACTTCGCCGGCGAAGCCGCCGCCCCCGCACCCTGTCCCGCAGCCTGCCCCCATCCCGCGACGCTCGCCAGCCCCAACACACCCACCGCCGCAAAAACCATCCCCAAAGAAAAGCCCCGCCGCCGCAACGCCATAAGACTCCCTTCCGCGCCCAAATCAAATCTCCGCGCATGGCAACTATAGTTCGGCGAAATCCGTTGTCAACCAGCGGCGGATGCAACCCACACCTGAACAACCCCGCAGCAACAGAAGTCAACGGGCACCGCAACCGTCTCAAAATTTGTCTTGTATCCGGGACCGGCTCAATAGCGCCAAAAGCTGAGCAAGCAGGTCTTTGAATCAGGGCACGACTTTAGTCGTGCCGAAAACGCCCTCAAAAGAGCCGGGCTTTAGCCTCTGTTGGCGCGCTTTTCGAACAGACCGCCCCGTGCCCCATCCAAAGCGTGTTCTGTGCGCTTTGGGTGGGACAGGCAGAACCTCAACCAAGGAGCCTTTCTAATCTCTGATCCCTGATCCCTGATCTCTGATCTCTGATCCATGATCTCTGATCTCTGACCTCTGATCTCTGATCCCTCCCCATTTTCTTTTTGAAGTGAATCCGCGCGGCGAAGCCGCACGCCAACCATCCCGCCTTGCTAGCCGCCCAAAACAACAAAAGCGGTTTGTCCTCCCGAGCGCAGCCGAGGGATCTGCGGTTGCCTTTCGGCGATATCCGGCCCGGCAACCAATTTGAATTCCAAACCGAAAGCTTCCATCCCCTCGGTCTGCCCGAAATTGGGCACAAGGCTGCCCGCAACCGCCCCGCCCAAACCCCGTTTAGCTCGTCGCCACCGTTTCCTGGCCACTAGCCGACCGGGACTGATCGATTTTTCTCTAAAGTAGTCGCGGTGCCAATCCCGACTAGAATTCCAAATGCTGCTGGAAGAACGGCAACACATCAGCAATTACGCGACCCTCTGCGCCCCAGTAGGGGTCCGCGTCCCAAAGCCCGTTGTACTCCTCGGCTTCGTGCACAATGCCAAACTCATTCAGCTTGTGCGTGAGCGCATGGTTCGAGTACACGTGGTCCCAGATCGCATCGTTGCGCGACCAGTCAAACTTGAAACCACGCAGCGTCTTCAGACTGTCCGCATACTGCGGGATCATCGACTCCAGAAAGAAGCTATCTCTTAATCGCGCGGTGAGCTTCGAGTCGATCACCAACTTTCCACCCTCCAGATGCGCAGGCAGATCAACATAGAGCGGTGGCTTCTCCGGGTTCGGCAAGTGGGCCTGAAAGATCGATGTGAAGATCGCAGAGAATCCATCCTTCTTCACCTCATCCAGAGAAGCCGCATGCGCGAGCAAATCCCAATTGGGCCTTGAATCCATAATCTGCACGCCTGATCCTGTGCCCACGGGATTCATGCCGTAGATCGAACCAAACACATCGGTATGCTTCATGCCGATGCGGATGGCGCCATAAGCTCCCATATGGTGTCCCACAAGTCCGCGCGCATCCCGCGTCGGTATCGTGCGGAAGCCGGCATCGACATAGGGTACAAGCTCCTGCACCACAAAGTCTTCCCAGTTTCCGGTTACAGGAGAGTTCACAAACCACGAAGCTCCCAGTGGAGTCGTCATATCCACAGAGACAAGGATGAAGCTGCGAACTGTACCTCGCGCGATTGCGCGGTCGAACAGAGCCTGTGCGCCGCTCTTATCGAAAAGCGTCCGATATCCATCCATTGGGCTCGAGAAAAAGTAGAGAACCGGATAGCGCTTCGACGCTCCGTCATACCCAGCAGGCAGATACACCACCAGCTTGCGGTCGGCGCTTACGCCAATCTTGTTCCCCTCAAAGTTCTTCGAATGAATCACTCGCTCCACAATCTGGCTCTTGCTCCCAGCGCTTTGAGCGACTGCGGAAACCGCACTCAAAAGGAGTGCGCAGAGAACCGTTACAAATTGTTTCTCTTGCGTCTTCATGCCGCCACCTTTTCGTTGGAGAGTTTCGATCGTTCTGCATGAGCCACAAGCCACCACGCGGGCAGGAACAAGAACCAGTTGCGCATGTACATGCCGCCCCAAACCAACATCAGCGCAGTCATGGCTATTGCCAACGTGAGCGCTGTCCTATGGGACAAACGAGCACGACGTACTCCCTGCACGGCACCGACCACAGCTGGTAGCAGAAACAAGAGCACGCACAGACGCGAGAGAGAGGTGTCCTGAAACCGAAGCACACAGGAGAGGCACGGAATCGCGCACAGAATGCCGCTCACCCATCGCGTCTTCCCAGAGAGTGACCCCGCCACAAATCCGCTCGTCCACGCCCACGACAGCATCAGGAGAGCTTCACAGAGCACGCTGCCATACCCACGCTCGCCGCGCAGAATATGACGCGAGTCCACCGATAGCCCAAAGGACACGCCCAGTAAGAGCAAACTCCCCGCGAAGACCACGCTGCTCGCAACCCACGGCTGCCACGCGCGCCAAAGCTCCATCTGCTGCTGCACCACAAGTCCCAGCACAGAGCCAAGGGCACTCCATCCACTGGCACCCGTCTCCGCCAGATCGCCCAGCACCGCATCCCGATCCTTCGGCGCAAGAAAGATCGTTGCCATCTCTGCCAGTGAACTCATGACGCACGCTCCGGCTTGCCCGTAGCCCATGAAGCGTTACGGCTTACGCGCATCATCGCTTCGTAAAACTCCTTCGCCGCATGCATGCCCTTAGGCGTCACGCGCACCATGCGTTTTGCTCTGCCGCCGCGTTGGGCCGTGGCTTCGCCCATCCACGTCTTGAGCAGGTCTTTCTTCTCCAGCCGCTCAATCGTGGTGTACAAAGCCCCAATCGAGCAGCTTCGGCCTGCTATCTTCTCAATCTCTTCACGAATGGCCGCGCCATAGGCGCTCTCGCCCAGGCCAGCCGCTACGGTCATCAGAACGTATTCAAATTCACCAAGCACGATATGTACTGCATTGTGTAGGTAATTAGGAATGTTTGTCAAGCGCGCGATCTCATCCTGCGGCAACCTTGATTACCTCCCTCTTTGCCGGTGGCTAGCCTTGTCCACAAACTGATATGAACTGCCTGCAACGTCGCCTTTTTGGCAACTGGTCCAGATTCGTAACGAAAAACGCCGCAGCATATATCAACCGACGAGCAATCCCACCCCCACCTCAATACCGCCCCTCACCGCCGCCCCGATCAATCGCCCCGTCCTATTCCCCATTCCCTGATCTCTGATTCTCGCCTTCCATAAATTCCTTCATAAACGGCCCCAGCATCCCCGCCAACTTCAACACCCGCAGATTCATCTCAAAATCCGCCATCTCCTGCGCAACGCCGCGGTCCGTCTTGCTCGGTCTTACCCGATACCCCTCCCGACGCAGAATCGTCCGCAGCGCCCCCAGAAAACTCTCCCGCCAACCGATGTACTTGAGAAACGGCTCCTTCGCCTCCTGCTGCTTCTGCGCCTTCGCCTTCTCCCGCGCCTGCGCCTGCTCCGCCGCCATCTCCTCCAGAGTCCCCTCTTTCGGAACCAGCCCGTACACCAGCTCGCAGCCCAGCCCTTCCGCGGCCCGCCGCAGCGTCCCGAGTTGAATCCGCGAACCCTCCTCCGCCAGTTCCAGCAGGCGAATCTCCCACCGCTTCACCCCCATCCGTTGCGCCAGATCTTCGACCGGAATCCCCACCGCCTGCCGGATGCCGCGCAGCCAGCCCGCCTTCCCCTTGCCCTTCCTCACCAATCGGAACGGCAGCATCCGCTCGTCCAGCTCCCGCCGGTAATTCGTCCGCATGGAACCCTGCATTTTTCCTCTGTCTGCCTATAAGCCGGCAAATGAGCGCGTCATTGCGCGCGCACCCATCCGCCATCGCCCCCCAAGGCAATCCAATCCAATCAGTTGTCGATGAACTCAAATCGCGCGAAACTGCGCCGGAATTCCGCGTAGATCGCCCAATGCCCAACCGGAAATAAACAACTTACGCCCCGCCGGTTTCGGCAAAAACCTCAAAATATGCCTTCATGTCCAATTCTCGCAAAATCCCGTGTATTTCCACGCACACAAAAACAGTGGTTAGTGGTTAGTGAATAGTGGTTAGTGAATAGTGGTTACTGAATAGTGGTCAGTAAACCCAGCCCTCCAACCGCTCACAGGCACTCACCACCCACCATCTGCCGGTCACTAACCACTAATCCCTAATCACTAACCACTGCCTCTATGCTTTATAGTCAAAAAGGAATGGCAACCCCTCCAGTCAAGAACGTGCAGGGCCAAAGCTCAAAGCAAGGCTTCGTCTATCTCCCTCTCATCGCCGGATGGCTCTTTCCCGGCGCTGGACACTTTCTGCTGCGCAAATGGGGCCGCGGCGCGCTGCTGACCGTCTCCATCGTCGGCATGTTCGCCATGGGACTGGCCATGAAGGGCAAGATCTACACCGGCGCGCAGGACATCCTCGAGATGCTTGGCTTTGTCGGCGACCTGGGCAACGGACTGCTCTTCGTCGTCAGCCGGATCTTCGGTCTGGGCGCCGATCAGGTGCAGGTCACCACCGCCGACTACGGCACCAAGTTCATCGTCGTCGCCGGCCTGCTCAACGTGATTGCCGCCGTGGACGCGCACAACCTGCGCACCGGGAGGAAGCCCGAGTGATCCATGTCTCTCATTTCACGGCAGTTGTGCTCTTCGCGCTCTTCGCCTCTACCGTCTTCGGCATCACCCAGCGCGAAACCCCGCGCCGCATGGTCCGCTACGGCGTCTACTGTTTCACCCTCTTCGTCGGCTCGGCCATCGTGATCAGTTGGGTCATGTTCCTCATCGCCCGCTAAGCCGCGCACCTTGATTTACGCACCTTGATTTACGCACCTTGATCGGCACACCCCGATCAGCGCATCTGGATTAGCCCATGAACAAGACCTGGCACGAAAACAACAAAATGCCGCCCAAAGCCACGCTGGAGCAGAGAATCGAGTGGCATCGGGAGCACCAGAAACACTGCGCCTGCCGCGAAGCCCCGCCTAGCCTGCAGAAACTCCTAAAGCCAAAACTAACCACTACCCACTAATCACTAACCACTAGCTTCTCGTCCACACCGCCGCGTCGAACCGGTGTCTGCAGGCGTAGCCCTCGCCCAGATAGAGATCGATGGCCTGCTGGTTGGCCTCGGTCACAGTGAGCGAAATCTCCGAAGCCCCCTGGCGCATGAAATGAAATGCGGCCACCGAGAGCAACATCCGCGCCATCCCCTGCCTCCGATACCCCGGATGCACACAAATCTGCGTGATGTGACCGCTCTCCGGGCTCACCCGCGAGCCCAGCACCAGACCGACGAACTCACGACTTGTGCGGTGGACCACCACATGCGACACCGGTGGGGAAAACACCCCGCACCCGGAGTAGCGAACGATGTTGTTGAGGAACCGCATTGAGCCGTGGACCGAGCGATATTGGTCGTTGATCAGGCTGTCGGGGTGCTCGCGATAGGCCTCGCAGATCAGCCTTGCGGCAGGGGCCAGGTCCTCATCCCGCCAGGTTCGCAGCTCCAGGTCCGCCGCCAGGTTGACCTTTGGCGGGCTCCAGAGATTCTCGAGAGGCTGGACCATGAACAGCCGCCGGAAGAGCTCGAACCCGGCATCTCGAAACACTGCGGAGTGAGTGCCCGAAGGGTGCACCAGCAACTGCGATTCGATCCGGTCAACTTGCGGCGAATTCACCAGCAGCTCCAGCAGATGCCGAAGCAGCATGTCCTCGATTGCGTGCGCGTCTTGCTGGCCGAGCATGGCAAACACGTCGCCGATGACTGCCTTGCTCTCCTCGTAGACGCAGAAGACGTACCCGATCACCTGGTCTGCCGCCACCGCCGCATACCCCGGCAACATGCGGTTGTCCAGATACTGCATCAGCAGCCGCGCCGAAGCCCGGTAATCCCAATGCAGGCGCTGCTTCCAGAGTTCCCCCTCTGCCTCCAGCACAGAGCGCAGCCTCGGCGCCCCAAAGTGCCGGAGGTCTAGAATCTCGCTGGAAGTACTCGATGCCATTCTTCTCCCGCGGCTCATCCGGCGCCTGTTGCCAGCCGGCCTTGCCGCAATACCCTTCCGGACACTTTGACACGAGTCGCCGCCAACCGCAACTTGACGCGCGATTTATTCGCCTATCGGGGGCCTACCAGGTAGACCTCCAGACCCTGCTCCGGCCAACTGAAAACCTCTTCGTAATGACGGCCTTCCAGATACGCTTCAAGCGCGGCGGGAGTCTGCAGATCGACACCCTTGCGTCCGGTGACCCGTGCCACAAGCAAGTGCTGCTCGTCGGGCACGCCGCTGTGCTCGTAGTTCACCACTTCGCGATTGCGATAAAAAGAAAGTCCATACTCCACATCGCGGCGCACGCGAAAGACGGCGACCGTCTCATTTCCAGAAGCTATTTCGCCCAGCTTATACGCCAGCGGCCGCGCGGAGTAGGAGCGGTCCAGCAGGTGGATCACGCGTTTGGTGGCGCTCACCTCAGGAATGCCGAAGACCGGGCCTATGCCGTAAAGGAAGAGCGCCAGCACAACCATCACCGCGGAGGTAACAAGCCGGAGCCGCGCGGTACCGAAGCCTTTCGTCACAATGAGAATCAACAGCGTGGCCCCGAGAGCGGCAAGCAGGGCGGCAACCAGAGCGTGAACCGGCGGAAACTGCGCACCATGAGCCACGAACCAGGGCAGCAATAGCACGGCCATGGTCATGACGCCGCAAACCAGGGCGTGGCCAAGCAGAGTCCACCGGTTCAGTCCAACCTGCCGGCGGCGGAACAGGAAGTCTCCGGTGAGAATTGCGATGGGCGGAATGGAGGGCAGAATATAGCCCGGAAGCTTGGATTTAGAAAAAGAAAAAAAGACGATGGGAATAAGCGCCCACAGGACCAGGAACTCAGGGAAGGCGTCGCCAGGGCGGCTGGCGCAGGGCGTAGCGCTGTGGGAGTGGCGCACCCGCCACTCGGCCACCGATGTCAGGATGCCGTCGGCCAGAGCACGAACGGCGACCACCGTCCAGGGCATCATGGCGAGCGCCACGACGACCGGGTAGTACCAGAATGGCTGTGAGTGCTCGTAGCGATCTGTGGCAAACCGCTCCAGGTTGTGCTCCAGAAAGAACTCGCGGAAGAAGGTGGGATTCTGATGCTGCACGGCTATGAACCAGGGCAACACCATGGCGAAATAGAGCACCACCCCCGGCCACCAGAATGAGCGGCGGATAATGGCCCATTCGCGGCGCAGCAAGGCAAAGGCGGCGATAATCGCGAGCGCCAGAAATGGCGCTACCGGTCCTTTTGCCAGAGTGGCCAGGCCGGTAAAAAAGTAGATGTCGTAAAGCCAGAACTTCGAGTCGGTCTCGTACCAGGCGTACCAGCCCAGCAATCCGATGGCCAGTGGCGCCGCCATCTGCATATCGGTGGAAGCTCCACGAGAGAACCCGAGAATGCCCACGCAGGCCACTGTGATCAAGGCGGCGTCCAGGTGCCCGCCAGGACGGAATCGTCGCATATGCAGGTAGATGAGGCCGATCATGATGAAGGCGAAGGTGGTGGAGGGTAGCCGCGCGCTCCAGTCGTGAACTCCGAAATCCTGAAACAGAAACATGGCCCGCCAGTAATAGAGCGCGGGCTTTTCGAGCCATGGGTGGCCGTAGAGATACGGAGTGACGCAAGCGCTCAACCGTCCCTTCAAGGTTTGGGCGCCGTCGAACCTATTCAGCATCTCGTGCGCAATCTGGGCATAACGGGGCTCATCGGCGCCCACCAGTCCCAGTCCGTCCCCGCCCAGCAGAGGGGTGAGCCCGTAAACCAGAAAGAAGGCGGTAAAGATCAGAAACACGGCAACTTCGCGGACGGTAGCCCAGTCCGGCAGCCGCCTGCCAGGCCTATCGATCAATTCCGGAGCGGCTGTTTCCAAGTTGGTTTCCACTTTCAGCATTTCTCCAACGGGCGCACTGCAGCCTGATTCATGCAGAATGACGCTCTTCAGCTTTACTCGGAACAGCTGGGGGAGCCGGTCTGGCCCTACGCCTTGCGCTCGCAAGCGACGGGTAGCTGGTGCTCAAGTTTCAACAGGGACAAGGCTATCAGATTCGCTTGGAATTTCGATGATTCTTCCGGATTGGCGGCTATGGACCGCCTGCGGCGAAACTGGCTACGCCGATCCGAAGTTCCTTCAGAATCTCGTCGAGCGCGCGCGAGAGTGGCCCTTCAAGAGTACAGCCCGACGCATTTCCGTGGCCTCCGCCGCCCAACCTTTCGGCAATCTGAGCCACGTTTACATTGCCCTTGCTGCGCAGGCTAAGTCGAAGGCTCCCTTCCGGAAGCTCGCGAAGAAACACCGCGGCCTCAACCCCGGAAATGCCCACGGCGATATTCACAATGCCTTCGCAGTCCTCCTCTGCCGCGCAGGCGCGCACCATATCCCGATGCGTTACCCAAAGCCAGGCCAGCCGGCCCTCGCGTTTCAGATTATTGAGCGCGGCGCCGAGCAGAAGTACTTTGGACGTGGGTGTAGACCAGCACACGTCTCTTGCAATCGCAACTGGATCGGCGCCTGCCAGTACCAGGTCCCGCGCCAATTCGAATGTCGATGCACGGACAGAACCATACGTGAAGCTGCCGGTATCGGTGAGCAGGGTTATATAGAGGCAGGTTGCCATCTCCGGCGTAATTGTGGCGCCTGCGGCCCTCACCATCCTGCAGACCAGTTCGCCCACGCTGGCCGCATCGCAGTCGATCCAGTTCAAGTGAGCGTACAACCGGCCGCTGAGGTGGTGATCGATATTGATGAGGAAGAAGTCCTCGAGGCCGCGCAAACGTGTGCGTTCCACGCTGTCGCACTCCAACAGGATGACCGCGTCGTAGTGCCCGTGAACGCGCAGGGCGTAGCGGATGCTACTTGCTCCCGGCAGCGACCGATAGACTGCCGGAACCGAATCGGCCGTGACCACATCGGCGCGCTTTCCCATCTGTTCGAGGAGCATGCCGATGGCCAGCATGCTGCCCACCGCATCGCCGTCCGGCCGCGAGTGCGAACAGACCAGAAACCGCTCACCGCTGCGCAGCACCTGAAGGATGGCGGTCATGGGCGCAATGGAGGGGCCTGGGCCGGCCTCAACCGGCCGTGCAGCCGGTTCGCCGGCATCTCGATTGATGGGAGATCTATCCATGCGCCCTTACTCGACGGGAGCTTCCATGTCCGCTGTCTTCTGTTCCGCCTGGGCCTTCTTCCGCTTGCGCGAGCGATCCATCAGCTCCTCGATGCGCGCCTGGAAACGGCCTGAGCGATCCGCCAGAAAGCTCAGCTCCGGCACATGGCGTACGCCCATGCGTTCCTTCAACTCGTAACGGATGTAGCCCTTGGCCGCTTCGAGGCCGGCGATGGTGTTCACTTCGGCCTGGGCAATATCCTTCACCGAGCTATCTACGGCCACGTAAACCCGCGCCGACTTGCCGCCGGGATTCAGCGCCACCTCGGTGACGTAACAGAAATCGATGCGCGGGTCCGAGAGTTCACCCTCGATCATGGCGCCGATCTCCAGCCGCAGCGTCTCCGCCACCCGATCCTGATGATGCTTCCTTGCTCGATGCTCGGGCATGGCTTCCTCCTGACCCAAAAAATCCACTCAGGTAAACCATTCAGCATAGCAGAGACATGTGCTTCGCAATGAGGTCCCGAACCGGCCACGATATAATTGGGCCGCGGAATTCGGAAGGATGTGTCAATATGCGCCTCAAGAAACTCTTCGCAATTATCGTCGTAACTCTGGCCCTGACTGCGGCAAACCTGGCTCAAACGTTGCCGCAAGGCGTCCAGAAGGTGACCTCGATTGAGGGTGTTACGGAGTACGCCTTCCCGAACGGACTGCATGTTCTTTTGTTTCCGGACAACTCCAAGCCCAAGGTCACGGTCAATGTCGTCTACCTTGTGGGCTCGCGCAACGAGGGCTATGGCGAGACCGGAATGGCGCACCTGCTGGAGCACATGACGTTCAAGAGCGCCAAGTCGGGCAGGGTGATCTTCAAGGACCTCACCGATCGCGCGGGCTCCAACTTCAACGGTCAAACCTCCTTCGATCAGACGATGTACTTCGAGACCGTCAACGCCAGCGACGACAACCTGCGCTGGGCGCTGGGACTGGAACAGGACCGCATGGCGAACATGACCATGCTCAAGACGGACCTGGACTCGGAGATGACCGTGGTCCGGAACGAGATGGAGTCCGGCGAGAACAGCCCGCTGAATGTTCTGAACGAGCGCGTCATGGCGGCAGCCTACAACTTCCACAACTATGGCAAGACGGTCATCGGCAACCGCACGGATGTGGAACGGGTGCCGATCGACAACCTGGCTGCTTTTTATCACAAGTACTATCAGCCCGATGACGCCGATCTGATTATCGCCGGTCAGTTCGACGAGTCGAAGGCCCTGGCCATGGTGGCCGAAACCATCGGCTCCATCCCCAGGCCGACGCGCGTCCTTACACAGCCGTATACAGTGGAGCCCACGCAGGAAGGGGAACGCTCCGTAATGCTGCGCCGCGTAGGGAACATTCAAGGAATCATGGTGGTTTATCACATTCCCGCGGCCCTCCACCCCGATTTGGCGCCATTGCAAGTGATGGCGCAGGTGTTGGGAGCGCCGCAGACAGGCCGCCTCTACAAAGCTCTGGTCGACACCCAGAAAGCCGTGGGGGCCAGCATGAACGCGGATGACCAGCACGATCCGGGAACCGCGATGGCGTTTGCGCAGCTCAAGCCGGATCAATCCATCGACGAGGCCCAGCAGATCCTGCTGAAGACAGTCGAAGGTTTCGCCAATGAACCGCCAACTCAAGAAGAGGTCGATCGGGCCAAGGCACGCATCCTGAAAAATATCGAGCTAGCGCAGACCAATTCGCAAACCATGGCTCTGATGCTTGGGGGGTACGCGGGCGACGGCGACTGGCGCGCGTTTTTTCTGATGCGCGATGAGGTAAGCAAGGTCACGCCGGAGGACGTGGTGCGCGTGGCCAAGGCGTATCTGAAATCTTCGAACCGCACGTTGGGCGAGTTTATTCCGGCCGCTGCTCCCGATCGCGCCGAGATTCCCGCTTCGCCCGACCCGGCTGTGCGGTTCAAGGACTACAAGGGAGGCGAGGCCGTTCAGCAGGGCGAAGTCTTCGATCCCACACCGCAAAACATCGAAGCCCGCGTGATCCGCACGACACTGCCCAACGGGATGAAGCTGGTCATGTTCCCAAAGAAGACTCGCGGCGGCACGGTGGCGGCACAGATCAACATTCGGTTCGGAGATGAGAAGTCGCTGTTCGGCAAATCCACCGCTGCGAGCATGGCCGGGGCCCTGCTGATGCGCGGCACCAAGACCAAGAACCGCCAACAGATTCAGGACGAGACCGATCGCCTGAAAGCGCAAATGAGCGTCTCCGGCGGAGTCGACTCCGCTTCGGCGAACATCAAAACGCTGGAGGCGAACCTGGCCGGCTCGCTGCGGTTTGCCAGGGAGCTTCTGCGCGAGCCCTCCTTTCCCGAGTCTGAATTCGAGCAGATTCGGCAGCAGTACATCGCCAGAGCCGAAAGTGGAAAGACCGAACCAAATGCGCTGGCCGTGCTGAACCTGAATCGCCACATGAATAGCCGCTATCTTCGTGGCGACACGCGGTACGTTTCCACGATCGACGAACAGATCGAGGACTTGAAGAAGGTTACTCTCGATGAAGCGCGCCAGTTCTACAACCGGTTTTACGGGCCCGGCGAGGGCCAAATCGTCGTCAGCGGCCAATTCGATCCCGAGTCGATGAAGAACCTCATAACCGAACTCTTTGGCGACTGGAAGAGCACGAGCCACCACGAGCGCATTCCCGATACCTACGAACCGGTAAAGGCGATCAACGACAAGATCGAAACGCCCGACAAGCAGAATGCGCTTTTCGTTGCCGGAATGTCGATGAAGATGAACGACGACGATCCCGACTACCCCGCTCTCACCATTGCTGGCATGGTGTTTGGCGGGTCATCCAACTCGCGGCTCTTTCAGCGCATCCGCGTCAAGGACGGACTGAGCTACGGCGCCTACAGCGGATTCTCGGTGCCCACAAAGGACGATGGAGGCGGCTTCTCCATGTCGGCTATTGCCGCGCCGCAGAACATGCCCAAGGTCGAGGCGGACTTCAACGAGGAGCTGGCTCGCGCATTGAAGGACGGCTTTACCGCCGACGAAGTGGCGAAGGCCAAGAAGACCTGGCTCGATCAGCGCTCCGTCGCGCGCGCGGAAGAGGCATCCATCGCGGGGCTGCTGAGCAACCGCGAGCGTTGGGGCCGCACAATGATGTGGGACGCGAAGCTTGAGGCCGAAGTAGCTGCGCTCACGCCGGAGCAGGTGAGTGCGGCGTTCAAGCGCCACGTTGACCCGGCGGCCATTTCCATTGTGAAGGGCGGCGATTTCAAGAAGGTGGGGGCTTACCAATAGCCCCCTCGTCAGCCCGCTCTGCACGTCACTGCAGTCGAATCGGGGGCGGAGCTATACTTTCCGCGGCATTCCGCAGCTACGGAGAGTTGTTATGGAAAAGCTCGACCTGAAGAAGCAGTGGAAACATCTCTACCAGCCGCCGGCTACGAAGATAACGGCGGTTGACGTGCCCCCGCTCACCTACCTGATGGTTGACGGCGAGGGAGACCCCAACACGTCTCCGGCCTTTCAGCAGGCGGTCGAAGCGCTCTATTCGCTCTCCTACACGCTGAAGTTTTCGCTGAAGAAGAGCCCAAAGCCTGTCGACTACGGCGTGATGCCGTTGGAGGGGTTGTGGTGGGCCGACGATCCGGGGGTGTTTCATCAGGCCGACAAGTCGACCTGGAAGTGGACGGCGATGATTCTTCAGCCGGACTTTATCGAATGCAAACAGGTGGAAGGCGCCTTCGAAGAAGTGCGCAGAAAGAAGAATCCCGCGGCACTCAACAGTGTGCGCCTGGAGACGCTTGAGGAAGGCACGTCCGCGCAGATTCTCTATTTGGGACCGTTCGCGGACGAAGGTCCAACGATTCAGCGGATTCACGACTTCATCCACGCGGCCGGAAAAGAGCTCAGCGGAAAGCATCACGAGATCTACCTGAGCGATCCTCGGCGGACCGCGCCGGAGAAGCTGAAGACGATCGTCCGGCAGCCCATGAAGTAGGCTTCAGTCGGCGAAGACTTCTTCGGCGACCTTCGCCTGCTCGATCAGGTGCACGGGATAGTAGGCGTTGCGCGTGTATTGCTTGACCATGCGGTTGGTGTTGAAGTAGGAGCCGTTGAAGGCCAGGGTGTTGCGCATCAGGCGCGCCCATTTCTCGGGCGCCTCGAGGTAGAGCGGCACCACGGCGGTCTCGAGCTTTTGGTAGAGCGAGTTGGCTTCTTCGGCGTCGTCGGCTCCGTCTTCGATGGCCCAACCGGTGAAGCCTTCAATGCAGCCCTCGATCCACCATCCGTCGAGAATCGAAAGGCTGGGGACGCCATTGAGCGCCGCCTTCATGCCGCTGGTGCCAGAGGCCTCGTAGGGCCGCTGGGGCGTGTTCATCCAGACATCGACGCCGGCGGTGAGCAGCGCGCCCAGATCCCAGGCGTAGTTTTCGAGATAGACAATGCGTAGCAGATCGCTGGAGAACTTGACGGCGTCTTCAAAAACCTCCTGGATAAGCCGCTTGCCCGGCTCGTCCTGGGGATGAGCCTTGCCGGCGTAAAGAATCTGCAAGCCGCCGGCCGCGGCGGCAATCTTGGCCAAGCGCTCTGGATCGGTGAAGAGCAGGTTGGCGCGCTTGTAGGTGGCGGCACGGCGGGCAAAACCCAGGGTGAGAACCTTGGGATTGAGCACCAGGCCGCTGCACGTGGCTACCTCGGCCAGCAACGCCTCTTTGGCGCTGGCGTGGGCCTGCTGAAACCTGCTTTCCGGGAGATCGATGGCGTTGCGCAGGAAGAGGTTGTCGCGCCGCCATGCGGGAATATGCTCGTCGAGCATCTGCTGAATCGGTTCCGACACCCATGTGGGCGCGTGAACGCCGTTGGTGATGGTGTCGATTTGAAATTCCGGAAACATCTCGCGGGAAACCTTGCCGTGCTGCATGGCCACGCCATTGGCATAGCGCGAGAAGCGCAGCGCCAGCAGTGTCATGTTCAACAGGCCGTCGCGAAAACAGCCCTGCTTTTCAAGGCGCGCCGTGCGGTCGCCGCCCAGAATGCGAATGGACTGCTCGGTGGAGAAGCGGTCGTGGCCGGCCGGAACCGGCGTGTGGGTGGTGAAGACGCACTTGCGGCGCACCATTTCGATGTCGGCTTCGGTGGCGGCTCCAAGCGGTCCGCCGCCCATCTGCCTTTCAAGCAGGGCCAGGGTGAGCAGTGCGGCGTGGCCTTCGTTCATGTGGTAGACGTTTACCCGGTAACCCAGGGCGTGCGCCATGCGTGAGCCGCCCATGCCGAGCACGATCTCCTGCTGCAGCCGGTAGTTGGTGTCGCCGCCGTAGAGATGATCCGTGAGACCACGATCCCATCCCGAGTTGCCGTCCACATCCGTATCCAGCAAATAGATTGGCACCACGTGGCCGGAGCGGCCCTTCATGTCGTAGCGCCAGGCGCGCACGTTCACAACGCGGTCTTCCACCGACACGGTGACGCGCGCCGCCTCCTCGATGCAAGAGGCCTCCGGAGTCCACGGCTGGACCTCTTCGGTCTGGAAGCCGGTCCGGTCCAAATGCTGCTGAAAATATCCCTTGCGGTGCAGCAGCGTGAAAGCGACGAGAGGAATGCCGAGGTCGGCCGCGGAGCGCAGTGTGTCTCCAGCCAGAACGCCCAGGCCGCCGGAATAGGTGGGCATGGAAGGGTGGATTGCGATCTCCATCGAGAAGTACGCAACGTGTCCAGAGCTGGGGAAGTTCTCGTACGAGAATGGCTTCAATATCGCCGGTTGCATAAGTTATATTTCTCCGCGCCACTTTCTCGCTCGGAAGCGGCGATCTGAGGATAGAAACCCAACGGAAACGAGCCGGGCCTCTCTATCCCCCAAGGTCTATATTGGGCACAGCACCATCCGATTTTATCAAGGAAAGGCTTAGCGGACACTAATGCTGCGAGGAGCCCTGTCCCACGAATGGGTTACGACGAACACTCTTCGGTCAAAGGCCCCCAGGAAACGGTTTCCGCGCACCGGGGTCCGAAAACAATCCTAAAAGATTCTCAACTCAGCCGATGGGCGCCGTCGGACGCGTGGCAGATGTGAATCTCCGGCACAATGCCGGTCTGGGCTGCGTAACGGGCGCCCAGCGCCTCGGCAAAGGCCTGGGCATCGCTCTGCTCCACCAGGTTGATCGTGCAGCCGCCAAATCCCCCGCCGGTAAGGCGAGCGCCGATCAGGCCGGGCAGGTCCTGGGCCAACGCCACCATGGCGTCGGCCTCGACACAACTGCCTTCGAAGTCGACGCTGTAGCTATGGTGGGCTTCGGCCATCAGGCGTCCGAGTTCCTTCATGTCGCCGCGGAGCAGAGCCTCAGAGGCGGCCACCGTGCGCAGGTCTTCACTGATGACGTGGCGCGCGCGCATGAGCGATTTAGGCGCCATTTCGTGGCCCCATTTCTCAAGATCCTCCAGCGTGGCATCGCGCAGGAACGGTACGTTGGGCCGGTGGCTGGCAATCACGGCGCAGGCGGCTTCCGATTCGCGGCGGCGGGTTGGGTAGTCGCCGCCGGCAATGGAGTGCTTGACCATGGTGTTGGCGATGACCAGCGCGACGTTGGCGGGAATCGGCGCGAGACGGTAGCTGAGATCGCGGCAATCGAGCAGCAGGGCGTGATTCTCCTTGCCGTTGGCGGAGATGAACTGGTCCATGATGCCGCAGTTGGCGCCGACGAACTCGTTCTCGACCCGCTGGCAGAGCTTTGCCAGCACCGGGCCGGGGTAGCTCGCATCAATCAGCGACAACACGGCCAAAGCGGTGACTACCTCGAGGGCGGCAGAGCTCGATAGTCCGGAACCGAGCGGTACGTCGCCCCACAGGGTCAGGCTGAATCCGGGAATCTTGTGGCCCTCGCCGGCCAGGATGGAGACGACGCCCATGGGGTAGTCGGACCAGTGTTTTGAGGCGACGGGCTTTGCCGCGGCGTCGAAGGTCCTTTCTTCGCCGAAGTTCTCGGAGTAAACGACGATCTTTCCATCGCTGCGCGGGGAGATGCCGGCCAGCGTGGCAAAGTTGATGGCCACGGGCATGACGAAGCCTTCGGCGTAATCGGTGTGTTCGCCGATGAGGTTTACGCGGCCGGGGGCGACAAAGACGGCGGGCTCCGCTTGGAAGCGGGAAACATGCATGGAACGAAGAGCGGCGGGATCGTGCATTTCGGTTGGAACCTCTCGATTGAATTCAGAACCCTACAATTCGAAACTTCCCTCAGAACTTCTTTTGGATGGGCGCGGAAATCCGGGTCGGGAATCGACCCTTTGCGGAATGAGAACGTTTTCTTCTCTCGCCCCATCTACCCCGGTTTTGACCATCTTTTTTACTCACCCAAACTGTCCGCGCAGGCTGCGGCGAGCCTCTCCCAGATGCGGCCGAGCCACGCTTCATGTTCCGGCTTCATCAGCACCGAGCGGAGGCATGTGACCGGCGCACCCTCGGCTTGATTTGCGGCGGCCGCGCCAAGCATAAACCAGGACAGCGGTAATTGTACAAGAGCCAGGTGCAGGTCCCGCTTGGCGCAGGCCTCGAAGACATTCTGAGCCAGTTGCGAGCTCCGCTCCGCCGTGCCGGCCGCCAGCTTCCAAACCACGATATCCAGCTCCGGCGCGCCAGCTGCCAGCGGTTGGAAACGCGCGTCTCCACGCAGACGCCGATCCAGTTCGAGAGCCGCGGCACGGCCTCGCTCGAGACCGCGCGCAAACGCGCCTCCCGGAACCAGCGGCAAGAGCTGCTGCGTAGCCCACAAGGCCACGGCAGCCGCCCCGGCGCGCGAGCACTCCAGGCTGATCTCGCCGAGGTGAAGTTGTTTCGACGTGAAGTAGGTGTAGGGGGAGTCGTGCTTGTAGAAACGTCCCACCGCCGGATCGCGGAACAGGACACATCCGCATCCGTAGGGCTGCAGGCCGTGCTTGTGGGGATCGATCACGATGGAGTCGGCCTGGCCCACGGCTGCATAGGCGCAGCGGGCAGGCTCGGCGAGGGTATCGGAAATCAGCTTGAAGTAGCCGCCGTACGCCGCATCGACGTGAATCCTGAAGCCGTACCGCTGCTTCAGCGCCAGGATCTGGTCCAGAGGGTCCACGGCGCCGATGGCCGTGGTGCCAAGCGTAGCCACCACCGTGCCGACATCGCCTTTGCGCAGTTCCGCTTCCAGCGCCTCCATGGACATGCGCCCGCGGCTGTCGGCTGGAATCTCCGCGTATTCCAGCTTGAGAACTGCCGAGATGCGGCGGTGGGTGTAGTGGGCCTGCTCGGAACCTACAATACGTCGGCGCGGTTCGAGCCGGCCGGCGACCCACAGTGCCTCGAGGTTGGCCATGGTGCCGCTGGAGGTGAGATGGCCAAGGTATTCCGCCCAGCCAAACATGGCCCCGATCTGGCGGACTGCCTCGATCTCCATCACCGAACTGGCCCGGCCGCCGTCCCTGGCGTGGTTGTTGGGGTTGATGCTCATGGCCAGCGCGTAGGCCGCGCGCGCCAGCGGATGGGGCGGTTTTAGCATCTGTCCAGCATAGAGAGGATGGAAGTATGGGTAGTTGTCGCGCAGGCGGCTCGCTACGGCGCCGAGCACCCACTCCATGGCCGCCTCGTAGACGGGCTCACCGAAGCCCGGCAGAGACGCAAACTCTGCTTCCAGCAGCTCCGTGGCGCGCAACAACAGGCCGGGGACAGGATCGTGGGTCATGGCGACCTCCCACAGTATCACAGGGCGGGGCAGGACGCTAAGGTATTTCAGATGAATGGTTTCCCGAAGTGAAAATCGCAAGGTGAGACGACAGGGGAGATTTAATGCCCTGAGTTTTGACAAGGATGATAGACTGTTGTCAGCGTTAGAAGCGAACCGGGCTTGAGCAGTAACTCGCCCAACCAAGCAAGATTCTGCCAGTGGTCGCTCCGATTCATCCAGCGCAATTCAATCCAGGAAATACGAACAAGATGGAACAAGGTACTGTGAAGTGGTTCAATGACGCGAAAGGCTTCGGCTTCATTTCGCGCCAGAACGGCGAAGATGTGTTCGTGCACTACTCTGCGATCAACTCGAGTGGTTTCAAGAGTTTGCAAGAGGGTCAAGCGGTGCAGTTCAACGTGGTGAAGGGGCCCAAGGGCTGGCAGGCTGCCGACGTGCAGCCGCTCTAAGCCCTGTTGGCTGGATTCCGGCGGAATCTACTAGTAGACGCAAGCTAGGGCTGGGAGCGATTCCGGCCCTGGTTTGGCTAAATTGGACTGCTATGGTCGTGGGCGACGGCAGAGGCTGATTTTTGAGGCCGCGCCAGCCGTTCCCTTCTCAGCTCTAGGGATTCACTCCGGCGGGCTGTGGGGCCGGGTAATTGTGCGCATAAAGCGATAGATAAAAGACGCTCATCGCCAGCAGGGCAAGCGGAACAGGAAAGACCTGCACGGCGATAGCGATTTGCCCGGACACTCCCGTCGCGGGCAGGTTCAGATGATTGATGAAGCCAAGGAGAATTGCCCACGGCAAATCTCCAATTGCCATAAATCCCACCACATTGACCAGCATTGCGAGCCGCCCAGCCAAACCGCCCTCGGCCCAGAGGATGACGCAGGCCGGGACGGTGAGAATCAAGAGCATGGCGTCGACTTGCCGATGATAGACAGGCAGCATGGAAAGCGCCGCGATGGTGGCCAGCCCCAGCCAGAATTTCCTGGACGAGGGACGGGAGCGCACGGTCACGAACGCCCAAACCAGCAGGAGTGGCGCACAAACAAGATAGGTTGCCAAATTGTAGATCCCAGGGTTGTCCCAGAAGAAACTGAAGACTGTCTGCAGGCTGATCAACATGTCGAGGCCGTGACCGCCGGTTGAGGCGAGGCCCGGGTCGTTGATGCCGCCGTGCGCGGATAATGCCTGCAAGTTAAAGTGCCACTCCTGCATCCAATGGGGCGACGCTTGCCAAACCCAGATGAGCGCCGGCAGACTCAGGGCCACAGTTGTGAGCAGCGTTTGCAGCGCGCGCTTGCGGTAGAGACCGCCTGCCAACATGAAGAAGAGCCAGACCAGGCCCGCATCGTGCGGCTTGACGGCAAGACCGATCGCCAGGCAGAGAATGCCCGCCCCGACAAACCGCTCGCGAAGAAAACACCATACGGCCACCACACAGAGGCTTATGACAATTCCGGCAACATTGCCGCAGACAATCGCCAGTTCGCTGTTGGCGAGAAGGAAGCAGAGCAGGGCGCCGGAGGGTGTAGGCGCATAGCTCTCGCTGAGGTTCCAGATCAGGACGGAAGCGAAGATGAAGCTGCCGGCAATCAGCGCCATCCAAATAATGTGGGCCGGCCCCCAGGGCAGCATCGCCAGGGGAACCGAAAGCGGAAACGCGCTGGGCGGGTATACGTTCTGCGTCGCGATCTGGCGATTCTGCGCCGAATCGAGGAAACGGTTTGCTCCCTCGGCCTGATATACGCGCATGACCTGGCTTTGGTTGTACGGGTCGCCATGCTCGATGAGGCATCGCGCGGGATAATACAGTGCCCGGAAATCCGCCAGTGAACCAGCCCCGGCGTTTTCCAAGGCGAGGCCCAGAAGAAGAAAGACCAGGCATCCCAGACCCAGCAGATAGAGGCTATCGAGCCGCGTTCTCGTCATGCCGAGCCTTCCCCTGTCTTCTCTGTGCGAAACGATCCGCGGGCCAAGCTGCCGATCGGCGCCGATGGTCGCAGGCGTCCCTACGCCGCGCTGCTCAATCTAGCTAAATATACAGTTCCGCAAGGGGAGGCAGCCTTCGACAATCGAAGTCCATGGGGTTACACCTCGGATACGGCTCCTTGATCGAGCGTCTGGGAACGCCTAGCATCGGGAGAGAATCCGCCGCTCGGTCGCGTCAACACAAGGGAGATTATGGAAGCCAGGTGCCTGTCTGTAGTCGTTCCGGTTTACAACGAGGAACATACCCTCGCGGCAATTATCGACAAACTGCTGATTCTGCCCCAGTTGCTTGAAATCGTGATTGTCGACGATTGCTCAACCGACAA
>Ga0182014_10002768_pt1 | contig 21678 bp, 22 predicted proteins | sample 612S2DmetaG_FD_120489 | JGI IMG/M metagenome (GOLD analysis project Ga0182014, IMG submission 120489) | Permafrost microbial communities from Stordalen Mire, Sweden - 612S2D metaG | ecosystem: Environmental > Terrestrial > Soil > Wetlands > Permafrost | place: Sweden: Stordalen | collected...
AAGCTCGCCGTGCCGGCCAACATCACTATCATGCCCTTGCCGCCCAAATGCCCGGAACTCAACCCGACCGAGAACGTCTGGCAGTTCATCCGCGACAACTGGCTATCGAACCGCGTGTTCAAATCCTACGACGACATCGTCGATCACTGCTGCGACGCATGGAACAAGCTTGTTGATCAACCATGGCGTATCATGTCCATCGGGCTACGCGATTGGGCGCATGGGTTTTAATCAGTGATGGTTGGTATTAGATGGCAGAACCGGACCATACGACCTCAAACAACTTTTCCCGGAGGGGAGGAAGGTATTTTCCAACCCAAAGCCTGTGCTTCTGATGGAAAGGCTTTTGTCATTTGCTACGGGAGCGAACGACCTGTGCATTGATCTCTTTGCAGGATCGGCGACACTTGCGCAGGCCGTTATGGAGTTGGCCCGACGCGAGGGTAGTCGTCGTCGATTTATCAGCATTCAGTATCCTGAGCCAATCGGGCAAGACAGCAAAGATGCAAAAGAAGCTTACCAATTTTGCATGAAAGCAGGCATAAAACCATTCATCTCTGAAATCTCTAAAGAACGAATTCGGCGTGCCGGACAAAGAGGTTCTATCGATACAGCTAATCCAGACTTGAACAAAAATGTTGGCTTCCGCGTCTTGAAAATTGACACGTCAAATATGCAGGACGTGTATTACCGACCGGACGAGCTTGCACAACAGGATCTGTTGCAACGGGTCGACAACATCAAACCGGACCGCTCGGCCGAGGATCTGCTGTTCCAGGTTCTGGTTGACTGGGGTGTTGATCTTACCCTGCCAATCCGGCGTGAAACCGTCGAAGATAAGTCGGTGTTCTTCGTAGATAGCAACGCCCTCATCGCCTGTTTCGATGCGGGGATCACCGAGGATTTGGTCAAGGAACTGGCCGGGCGCGAGCCGTTGCGCGTCGTGTTCCGCGATAACGGCTTTGTTTCCGACGCAGTGAAAATCAACGTCGAGCAGATTTTCCGCCAGCTATCGCCCGGCACCGATGTGAAATCGATCTGAGGGGATGGCCATGAAGCTCAAATTCAAGGTCCAGCCCTACCAGACCAGCGCCGTGGAGTCGGTCGTCGACTGTTTCGCCGGGCAGCCTCTCGTGAGCGGCACAAGCCAGCCTCTCGTGAGCGGCACAAGCTACCGGATCGATCCCGGCCGGAAGGCGCAAACCAGCGCCTTCGAGGAGGGGTTCAAGAATGCCGATCTCCAGTTGGCTGACGCCCAAGTGCTGGCCAACGTCCGCGATGTGCAAAAGCGCCAGAACCTGCCGCTTTCCGATAAGCTGGTGGTCAGCGCGGGCTGCAAGTTCAATCTCGACGTCGAGATGGAAACCGGTACTGGCAAGACCTACTGCTACATTAAGACCATTTTCGAGATGAACAAGCGCTATGGCTGGTCGAAGTTCATCATCATGGTGCCGTCCATCGCTATCCGTGAAGGCGTCTACAAGTCGCTTCAGATCACGGCCGACCATTTTACGGAAAGCTATGGCAAGAAGGCGCGGTTTTTCATCTACAATTCCAAGCAGCTCCACGAGCTGGAGAGCTTTTCGTCCGACGCCGGCATCAATGTCATGGTCATCAACATCCAGGCGTTTGCCGCGAAGGGCGCAGACAATCGCCGGATCTACGATGAGCTGGATGACTTTCAGTCACGCCGTCCCATCGATGTCATCGGGTCGAACCGTCCCATCCTGATCCTCGACGAGCCGCAAAAGATGGAAGGCAAGGCCACGATGGAGGCCTTGCCAAAATTCAAGCCGCTCGCGATCCTGCGCTATTCGGCAACCCACAAGACGCAGCACAATCGCATCCATCGGCTCGACGCGCTTGACGCCTATAACCAGAAGCTGGTGAAGAAGATAGCTGTGCGCGGCATTCAAACCCGCGGCCTTGCCGGAACGAATGCCTACCTCTACCTTGAAGGAATCGAGATTTCCAAAAAGGCGCCGGTCGCCCGCGTCGAGCTTGAGGTGCGATTGAAGTCAGGCGAGATCAAGCGGCAACTCAAGCGGCTGGAGTTCGGGCGTAACCTATTCGATATTTCTGACGGCCTGGATCAATACCGGGACGGGTTCACGGTTTCGCAGATCGACTACAATCAGGACACCGTCGAGTTCACCAATGGCATAGTGCTGAAAGCTGGAGAGGCGACGGGTGACGTGTCCGAGCGCGACATTCGGCGCATCCAGATCCGTGAGACGATCAAGGCACACTTCGACAAGGAAAAACAGCTTTTCGCGCAGGGCATCAAGGTGCTCTCGCTGTTCTTTATCGATGAGGTGGTCAAGTACCGGGACTACGCCGGAGCCGATGAGAAGGGCGATTATGCCCGCGTCTTCGAAGAGGAATATGGGCTGCTCAAGGCGGAATATCTGGCCGAATTGGCGCTGGATAGTGAGAATTATCGAGCGTTCCTCGAACGGGACCCAATTTCCAAGGTGCATGAGGGCTATTTCTCGATCGATAAGCAGAGGCGACTGGTCGATCCCGACATCAAGAAAACCGGCGAGGATAAGGGGCTATCGGACGACACCGACGCCTATGATCTCATCCTGAAGAACAAGGAGCGCCTGCTGTCGCAAGACGAACCAGTGCGCTTCATCTTTTCGCACTCGGCGCTCCGCGAGGGCTGGGACAACCCCAATGTATTCGTCATGTGCATGCTCAAGCACAGTGACAACATGATTTCGCGTCGCCAGGAGGTAGGGCGTGGCCTGCGGTTGTCGGTCAATCAGCAGGGCGACCGCATGGATCAACCGGCTATCGTCCACGACATCAATGTGCTGACCGTCGTTGCCAGCGAGAGCTACAAGGACTTCGTCGCCGGGTTGCAAAAGGAAATCGCTGAGACGCTTTCCTCCAGGCCACGAAAGGCGACGGAGGCCTTTTTCACCGGCAAGGCTTTTGCGACCGACTCAGGCCCCGTCGAGGTCAGTCCGGCACTCGCCAAGCAAATCTATCGGTATCTCGTAAAGAACGACTACACCGATGACGCCGATCAAGTCGCTGGCGCTTATCATGAGGCCAAAGCGGCGGGAACTCTGGCGACGCTGCCTGACGATCTTAAGCCGCACGCCGATCAGGTGTTCCAGCTCATCGATAGCGTGTTCAGTGACGCTCAGCTGCCGAAGATTGACGACGGCCGCAAGCCAAAGACCAATCCGCTTAATGCCAATTTCGACAAGAAGGAATTCCAGGCGCTGTGGTCCCGGATCAACCAGAGGGCTGTTTATCGGGTCGAGTTCGATTCCGACGAATTGGTCCGCAAATGTGTGAGCGCGCTGGACAGCCAGCTCAGGGTGACGCCGCTGCAATACACGGTTCAGACGGGCATCCAGGCGGACGAAATTGCTGATGAGCAGCTGAGGTCGGGCGACGGGTTTCAAGTCACCAACACGGCGACCGAGCGGGGTGGCTCCGTCTATTCCTTGGTGAAGTACGACCTGATCGGGAAAATCGGCGAACTCGTGCAGCTCACGCGCACGACGGTGGCGGAGATACTGACAGGAATTGCACCAGCGGTGTTCGGCCAGTTCAAGGAAAATCCCGAGCATTTTATCTCGGAAGCCTCGCGGATCATAGCCGAGCAGAAGGCGACGATGGTGATCGAGCGTCTTGCCTATGATGGGCTGACCGAGCACTACGACGTCGATATTTTCACTGCCAATCAGACCGGGCAGGATTTCTCGAAGGCAACCGCCAAGCTCAAAAACCACGTCTACGACTATGTGGTCAGCGATTCCGATGTCGAACGGCGCTTTGTCAGGGAACTCGACACCAGCAATGAAGTGGTGGTCTACGCCAAACTGCCCCGTGGCTTCCTGATCCCGACGCCGGTTGGTGATTACAACCCCGATTGGGCCATTTCCTTCAAGGAAGGCAGTGTCCGGCATATCTATTTTGTGGCCGAGACGAAAGGCACCATGTCGTCAATGAAGCTTCGTGAAATTGAAAATACCAAAATCGCATGTGCGCGGAAGTTTTTTGATGAGATAGGTAGCCGTGTTTCTGAAGACCGCGTGAAATATGATGTCGTGACTGACTACACGAAGCTCATGGACATTGTCGGTCGTGCTACCTGAATTCGCCGCGTTCGAGGGCTTGCCGGATGTCTTTTGGTTGCTGTGCGTCGGGAACGAGCAGGACAAGGTCGGCATCCAGTTTTGCCGTGGTCTTGGCGCTGAGGATCTTCAATGTCTCACCGCTTTTCAGGATTGTCTCAAATCCGCAGACCCGCCGAACCGTAAAGGGCCTAAGGCGGCAGACAGTCTCTGTCGCAGGGATGGCCTGCTGTCGGGTGACGCTGCCCAAGACCTTTCCTTCAATCGCCAAGCGGGCGGGGAAAAGGAGAGACACCTCTTCACTAAACAGGTCGTCCTGCTCCGGCACCGTCACGATCCTTCGTGTCAGCATGGTTTTCCCCGAACCTGTGATCAGGCCGCGACGGCGGCGGCCGGCGACGGTGTCACCGTGATGATTTCACCCGTCGTCACGAGCACGATTAGCCCTTGTTCGGCGCCGGTCATGTCCAGATAGTTGCGGACCTGTGCGCGGTAGTGATCGACCGTTTCCGGTGTCGGCCGAACATCGCTTTTCCAGTCGATGACGACTCGCGGCATGCCATCGGGCCCGAAGCTGGTCGCATCCGTGATCCCGGCAGTCGCCTGCTCGCCGCCTTCGATCTTGGCAGCGGCATAGACGGGATATTCAGGTGACAGGGTCGGGCGCAGCTCGACGATCTCCGGCAACGCGAGCGTGCGGGTCACGCACCCCGCAAGTTCATCGGGCGAAAGCCCTGTGGCTGGATCATCGGCCACGGGCCTGCCAAGCGCTCCAATGAGAACAGACGCCCGCCCAGTCAGGGCTGCGGCGTCGTCCGCCGACTCACCGGTCAACACTTCTTCAAGAAGCTTGTGGAGGATCAGGCCGCGTTCGCGTCCGCCTTGGACACTTGGGGTAGTCACCTCGTCATCGGGCTGGCTGGCCTCGCTGGTGGCCCAGATTTCTATTGCTTCTGGTGTCAGGACGGGGCCGGGGCCGCTTTCGTCCCTGCTGGGGGCGAGCCAGACCAATCGACGCTGGCGTCCGATGATCGCGGCTGCTTCGGCGGCAAAGCTCTCGCGGCTTTGGTCGTTGCGCTCGCCCTTATCTGTGGCACCAATGTCTGATGGAAGATGCGCGAGGTCGAGCGTCGGCAAATCTGCGAGAGACAGGTCGAGGAGCGAGATCCACGCCGATTTCGATTGGGCGGCATCGAGCCGGGGCAGGACGAGAAGTTCTCGGGCGCGCGTCGAGGCGACATACCAGAGCCGAATGCGTTCGCGATCGAGTTCCGCCTTTTCTGCGTCGCGCACCTCGTCATAGCCCACGGGCTTCACGCCAAAGACGGGGCAGTAGAAGGTGTCGCTGTCGCGATCGGTCACGGCGCTTTCCGGCGCCATGATACCCGTCATCGTATTGATAGGCACCACGATCGGCCATTCAAGGCCTTTGGCCGCGTGCATGGTGTAGAGTGCGACAGCTTCTTCCTGGGCGTCCGGACGCCCTTCGACGGCGCGGGCCTCATCGGTCCAGGCTGCTGTCATCGTCTCGGCAAAGGCGCGAAGTCCCCGAACCGAAAATGAAGTCGTCAGACTGAGATAGAGATCGACATTGGCCAGCGCGCGCTCGGCCTGTCGACGGTGCCGTTCGAGTAGCAAGGGCCGAACGCGCAACGCGTCAACGGCCTGCGACATCAGGTCATGCGGCGTCGTGCTGTTGGTCTGGCGATAGAGCGCTTGCAGCTTCTCGATAGTCGATCGCGCCAGCGGGTGCGCGATATCGCTCGCTTCGACGCCGAGATCGAGGCGCGGCAGCCTTTCGGGATCATCTTCCGATCGCGGCAGTGCCCAGATGATGTCGAGCAGCTCTTCTTCGGTCAGGCCGACCAGCGGGCCGCGCAAAAGCGCGCCGAGGGCCAGGGTGTCGCGCCGGTCGGCGAGCACGCGCGTAAGCGCGATGAGATCCTGAATCTCTTGTCGGCGAAACAGGCCTTTGCCAGCTTGGGTGGCAACAGGAATGCCATGCCGCTCGAGGGCCTCTTCATAGCGCCAAAGATCGCTTCCGGTGGGGGCGAGCAGCGCGATGTCGCCGGGCCGGCAGATGCGGCTTGCGCCCGAGCGGCGGTCGAGGATCATTTCGCTGCCAATCAAGCGGGCGCACATCTCGGCGACCACCTCTGCTTCGCCGTCGCGCTGCTGTTCCGCCGAAGCCTTGCCGTTTTCATCGGCTATGGCCACGTCGAGGGCCGCGACGCACAGCGCCTCGCCACGATGGGCGTGGAATGGATCAAGCGCCGTGAACCCGGGCTGGCCATCACTCGACAACAAGGCCTCGAAGCGTTCGTTCACATAGGTCAGGATTGGCGCGCAGGAGCGGAAATTGGTCGAAATCGACAGGACACTGTCCGCATCCTGCACTATGAAGGCGTCGCGCGCTCGGACATAGGCGCTGACGTCCGCGCCGCGGAAGCGATAAATAGCCTGTTTGGGATCGCCAACCAGAAACAGCGCCCCAGGACGGATGGTGAAGGCGGTCCAGTCCGATGTTGTGCCCTTGGCGGGGGGCTCCCCGCACAGGCGCCAGAAGATCTCGGTCTGTAGCGGATCGGTGTCCTGGAATTCATCGACCAGAACCTTCGAGAAGCGCGCAGCCAGAGACCGGCGCACTTCATCATGATCGCGCAGCAGGTCGCGCGCGGTGAAGATCAAATCGTCGAAATCGAGCAAGGCCGCCGAACGCTTATAGTCCCGGAACCGGTGCAGGACGGGTTGCACCTGGGCGATCAGGTCAGCCAAGACGCGACTGGCGACATTCTGGAGCAGCACCTGCCAGGCTTGGCAGCAAGCCGCGTAGTGCGCGTCGGCCGCGATGTTCAGGCGCTCGCCGTCGGTCTTTGCTAAGCCTTCGCGCTTGGCTGCATCGACCCATTTCCCCTTTTTCTTGTAGGCGAGGAACGTGCCGGTTTTCGTGCAGAGGTCGGGATGCGGCGGCGACAGCAGCATCCTCACCAGCCCGACGGGCGTTTCGATCGCGGGACCGACGACAAGCGATCCTGCCATTCCGGTGAAGCGCTCTGCGAAATTCGCCGTCTCCTCTTCGACGGCAGGTGCGCTGCGGATGAATTCAGCGAACTCGTCGACGGCGTTGCTAAACGCGAGCAGATGCGGTGCGAGTGGGGTGACGGCGGGAGCCGACACCGTCCGCCGTTTCCGCAGATTGGCGACGATCTTGTGGATCAGCCCGACCGTCTCGGCGGGATTGTGCAACACCATCTCGGCGATGATGCTGCCGTCGCCACCCGAAAGCTGCTCGCGCAGCCATGTCTCGACGATCTCGATGAAAGCGAGGTCGGCCTGATTGCGGTCCATGACACTGGCGCCCGGATCGATGTCTGCCTCGACGGGATACGGCTTGATCAGGCGCTGGCAAAATCCGTGGATGGTGGAGCAGGTGATTTCGTCGATCCTAGCCGACGCCGAGGCGAGATTGACCTTATTGGCATCCGACAGACCGTCCGGGAACGCGATCCGCAGCTCTGTGGGGACAGTGCCCGCAGCAAGATCGCTGACGAAGTCCCGCACGCGGATCAGTAGTTCGCTTGCCGCAAGTTCGGTAAAGGTGACGGCCGCGATGGATTTGGGCGCAATGCCTTCAACAAGCATCGCGGCGATCCGTCCGGCCATGACCGCGGTTTTGCCCGAGCCGGCGCCAGCCTCCACTAGGATCGATCGATCGTGGACACCGATCGCGGTGCGTCGCGCGGCGTCATCACGCAGGATTTTTGTTGCGGCGGTCATCACCGGGCCTCCCAGACAATCGCGGCGTCGCCGAAGTTCTCGGTCGCGGCGGGCATTTTGCGTTTGCAGTAGCTAGCGCCTGCGTTCGCGGGCAATGCGAAGGCGAGGTCGTCATAGTTGCCGCCGGTATCCGGCCCGAGGAGGGCGTTGCCTGCCTGCAAGTTGGCGCGAGCCGCTTGCAGATAGCCCGTGATCTCGGTGAGCGTCGCTTCGGGGGCCGCGAGTTGGAGATCGATCTGATCGCGGGGAAAGAACAGCGATGCGCTGATCGATACATCGGCTCCGAGCAGCGCCTTGACGGCGAAGGCATAAAGGCAGCGCTGCAGTTCGCGTCCACCGTCGAGGACGATATCGTCCTTGGGTGGTCGTCCGGTCTTGTAGTCGCGAACAAGCGCGCGCTTTCCGTCGCCGGAGAGATCAAGGCGATCGATATATCCCGCTATGCGGAACCCTGTGTCGGGTATTTCGACGGGGGTTTCCGAATCCCAAGGGCTGGCTGCGTCCGCTTTCGGCGCCGCGCCACCAAAGGCGACTTCGCCATAGGATCGGGCCTGCGGCAGATGCTCATCGCCGTAGGTCAGGGCGCGGGTCGTCAGGATGCGCGCGTCATCGAGCGTCCGGCGCCAGATGACTGCCGGGGGCACCGCGCGTTCGCTTTCCCACACGCCAGCGATAGCTGTCGCGGCGTCCTCGACCGCGCTTGCGATTTGACTCTCGTCGGCCTTGGCCAGGCCGCCGGCTGCCTCCAGTGTCTGGAGCGCCAAATCCAGCGTCATATGAACGAGGTCGCCCATCGCCAGAGCGTCGAGGACGAGCGGATCATTGCCACTTTCGGGCATCCGCAGGCGCATTCCATAGCGCCACACGAAGCCAAGCGGGCTCCGCAGCAGAAGGCGGAGGGAACTGGCCGACTGGGTCCGGCCCAGAATGGCGAGCAGCAGCGGGTGGTCCCTGCGGACCAGTCCGTCATGCGGAGTGATGTCCTTGCGATGCCAGTTGCGCCAGGCTGTCGTCGCGCTCACCGCTTGCGGATCACCTGCAAATTCGTCCGGCCGGGCCATCAGCCGGTCGGTCTCGCTAAATGCATGGCGCGGAACAGCGTTGCGGCGGATGTACGTCTCCCCGGCTGGCGCGCCGAGCAGCGAACTCCGCCCGAGCAGGCGTCCCTCGCTGTCCCTGCGGGCGCGAGACAAGATGACTTCGCGTTCGGTCGTGGCGAGGATGGTCTCGAAGTCCCGACGATCAGCGGCGCCGACCGGCAGCGGATCTAGCTCGCTGGTCGGGATGATGTGGTCGGAGATCAGACGGTCCTCAGAGATGCCGCGCGGCCAGCGCGACGAATTCATCCCGATCAACCGAACGAATCGGCGAGGCGATGCCGCCAACGCGCTGGCCGGCATCCAGGCCACGGAGACGCAGGCCTCGAGACCATCATCCTGTTTCAGGGTCTCCAGCGTCGTGTCGAGCGATCCCGAGGGGCCAGCCAGAAGCGCCTTGCGCCAGATCGCCAAGGCGCGACCCGACAGAAAGGCGGTGCCGATCTCGTCGGCAGCGGCATGCCCCTTCGCCAGCAAGTCGACGATCGCACGCAGCGTCGGCGTGTGATCCTGCTCATCTGGCCAATCCGCTGTGGTCAATCGATCAAGCAAACGGCGCCACGCCGAGAGTGAGGCAAGCGGTGCGTCGGCGGGTAGAAGATGCATCCAGCCTACCGGCAAGGTGTGCAGCGGACCTCTCTCCGATCCGCACAGGGCGGCGAGACGGCGCATCCGAGTCTGGGAAAAGCCGCGTATGAGAATGTCCGCGAGCGCAGCGGCCGCCTGACCGTCGCGCGTGGCGGTGACTTTTATGCCGTGAACAAAATGCAGATCGAGGTTCGCGTCGGCGCGCAAGGCAAGGAAGTGGTCATCATATTCAGCGCTCGAAGCGGCGGCGATGGCGATGTCGGCGGCCTCTGCCGTGCCGGAAGCCAGCAAACTGCGCGCCCAGCGAACCGCTTCGATGGCTTCGTGATAAGCCGTGGCGGCGCTGACCGAACGAAGCGCCGGCGTCTGGGGTGCGGAGCGCGTGACCGTCACACCTGTGGCTTCCAGCCACGATGGGGTCGGGCGCGGGCCGGCAGTCCAGCTCACCGCCGTGTGATGGGTCAATGCCTGCAAGAGGGGGCGCCAGCAGGGCGAGAGTTCGGTGATCCCGACGATCTCGACGGGGCCGAGGACCGCCTGGGCGTGACCGAGGCGCTGTGACGCGGCGGCGACCAGATCGGTCGGGCGCATCACGCCCGACGGCAGTTGCATCAGGACTGCAGTCTCCAGGCGCGCGATGGAGTCCAGACGGGGATGCTCAGCGGCGCGCGCGGTAAGGTCGATGCCCGCTCGCCAAGCCTTGTGGAGGGTATCCGCCGCGGCATTGACCATGCCGGGAAGTAGCTTGATCCCTTCCAGCTCTCCCAAGGGGGTGGTTGGCAGCACAGTCTGGATCGCCGTGCGCAAGATCTCATCGTCGATGGGCCTGGCGAACCCGCCTGCGAGCCGAACCGTCAGTTGCTCGAATGACATGATCTGCAGGCCGTGGCGGCGGTAGCGCGCGGCGTCGAGGCGAAGCTCGCGCATCGCCAAACGGCCATGGGCGACGATGGTCCGCCGGTTGGACATGGTGGTCATCGTCATTCTCCCCTGAGTTACTTCTTGTTCGGACGCTGGGTGAGCGCCGAGGATGCGGCAGATTTGGCGGCTGCGCTCGACTTTGGGTAGCGCAGCAGCTGGGAGGCGGCGGTCGCCGCCTTCTTGCTGGTCACTTCATGCTTCGATGGGGTCGACCCCGCCTATCGCAGGGGCCGTCGTCATTCCTCATGTCCGCGTATTCGATCAGAATCTTCTTCGCAGCGACAGCGAGATCGATGCGGGCGCAGTCGCGGCGTTGCCAAGGGGGTGAAAAGTCAGTGATGCGGACATGCGTTCTGTCTCCAAGTATCCAGCAGGGCGGGATGGTCGATGTCGATAACCGCGGGCGTAATGGCGTCGCCAAAACCAATATAAACCTGGACCGCTATGCGCGCGCCAGCGATCGTTGCCGTCGTGCGGACACACACGTCCACCATATTCGACCTCCTCGCGGATCGGCGCCGCCGTCAACGCGGCGACATCTAACCCCATTAAAGCCTTGTAGGTTTATATCCCCGCCGGGCCTTCTGCCTTGCGAGGGTGGCAAGAGCATTGCGCGCTTCGCCAGCGCTCCTGAACATGTCGTGGCGCACGCGGCCGCCTCGGCCGATCCGGCCCCATTCGCGCACAAGTTCCCATTCGCCGAAGAGCGTCGGTTCGACCGACATCGCGTAGAAGCGCCGCTTGTTTTTGGCGGGGTCAATACAACGCAAATGCAGCGCTTCCGGGGACATCTCAAGCTGCATCGCCGGCGCAACATTCATCGCGACCACCATGTTGGGCGCCTGTAGTCTTGTGATTGGAAGGTCGCCCCGCATGGCGGAAGCCACGGGCTTCGATTGTCTCCCGCGGGCCGTGTCTCGGCGCCGCTCCCGATAGGCGCCGCACCTCGTTCACGGGGCACTTGCTGCCCGAAGCAATGGCAATAAGGCGCGCGACGGTGACGCAAGCGGCGACAGCGCTCACGTAGGGCGCCGCTACGTTCGCCCCTGCGATCTCGGCGGTCCCGCAGCGCCCGATCTCGGCCTGCAGGCGTTGATAGGCGTCACGTTGGAGCAGCGCCTCATCGACGGAAGCGTCCTGCAATCCCTCAAGGTGACGGACGATCAGGTGAGCCTCGTCAAACACCGTGACGCGGTATTTGTCGAAGTCCGCCGCGTTTCCGCCCAAGCCCGCGTCGACCACGCAGTCGAAGCCGACATCGGCCAGGGCGCGGCGCGCGTCGATCTTGTCGACACCCGAGAGCGCAACGCGCGGGTCGTCATCGTCAAGACGATCGCTGGCGAGAAGGCGGCGATCCATGCGCCGCACATCGAATCCTTTCGCCCGCGCCCAGCGTTCGCTTACCTTCGTCTTCAGCTCCCCGTAGGTCTCGTGCCGCACCAACACGGACGTCGCCCAATTCTCCTCGGACACTTTGTCCCGATCCTGAAGGACCAAGGAAACCTCCGCGGGATTGGCGTAAGGCAAGGCCGCAAGCGCCCAGAGGAAGGCCTGGCCCAGGTTCCCGAGCCCGACCACCCACAAGGCCCCAGGTAAGTAGGTGTCCGGGAAGCCGGGGGCTTCCTCGCCTTGATCAACCGGCCAGAGATCAACCTCCAACGGACAATCAAGGGCGCTTCCCCGCGCCAGCGCGAACGCGGCGCCGATCGCGAGCGCGCCGGCGGCGATACCCGTGAGCGGGTTGTGGCCGTCGTCCAATGGGGCCGCGCCTGGTTCGGCAATGCCGGCGCGCCAGCCCTGCCACCAAGCGGCGATACCCGAGATTTTTCCCGGGTCCTCGACGACGCCGATGAAGATTCGGTGTGACGGTAAGCAGTGCAAACGCGACGCGCCCACCTGAGACGCCGCATCGGCGAGCGTGTCTGCCTTAAAGGGAAGCGCGGAATTGAAGCGCTGCCCGGTCGCGCCGGTCACGCACACGCCGCCGATGAAGGTGCGGGCGCCGACGGATACCGCAGTCAAAACCGCTGCATGCGCAGCGGGCGACGTGGCGTCCGGTCCGACGACGATTTCGAGGGTGAGGGCGCTCAGACGCGCTTGGGCTTCCTCGAACGAGATGCCTTCGTCGTCGACAAGGATTTTTGCGAGACGCGCGATGTGCCGGTCTAACGCCATGGCCACCATCCGACGTGCAAGGCCGAGGGCCGCTCGAGGCTGCGGTCGCGCCATTGGCGCGCGCCCCGATACTCGAAGACCCCAATCGCGCCGGGCAACGTCGCTTTCGCAGCGAAGTCAGGGAGGATCATGGCGATATGCCCGATCTCGGCGATGATCGGATTGGCCTTGTCGGAGTCGCTTTGCTGGAAGCCGCCGGGATGAACATGGACGTCGGCCACGACGGTTCGTCCCGTTGCGCGGCAATGGCTCCAGAGATCGCCGAGCCGCCGCCCATCGATTTCGACGATCCCGCTGCTCAAGGCGTCAGGATCAATATCGTCGTAAAAGACGAATTCTTCGATCCGTCGCGTGGTGCCCTTCGTGCCGAGAAGGAACGCGCCACTCTCGCGATGCCCGCCCCCGCGCCGCCTGAGCTCCGCGACTCCGGCGCGCCAGACCGCCGCGTGGCACAGGATCTCAGGCCGCGGCCCGAAGACGATGCGCGCGAGCGTTGCTATGAAGGATGCCATGGAGGTCCTCGAAGACGAATATCAGGCGCCGCTCGGGGCGCCATGCGAGTTCCGGGAAGTTGATCGCGTTGATGTGGGGGCCGGTTTTCCGCTCCCAAGGGCGATAGACGGTGTCGTCGCCCCACATTTGGAAGGTCTTCTCGATGCGGCCTCCCCCTTTGGGCCGAAGAGCGGGCGCCAGCGTCGCGTTGCGCGTTGAGTCCCAGATCTGGACCAGCGGCGCCTGCGCCGGAAAGCGCGATAGCTCGGCGCGGAAGCAGTATTCCGAGGCCCTTCCGTCCGGCTCCGTCGCAGAAATCGCGAACAGCAGGATAGGGAATTCGAAGGTGATGACGCGCCAACGACCAGCGTCGCAGCCGTTGAGAAAGCCTGCCTCCTCAAGATCGGCCGCGACGCGGGCGGCGCTCGGATCGGCGATCACGAGCGGCCGCCGTTGGAAATATGGCCGCGCACCAGCTCCAAACACACAGTGCGCTCGGCGTCGGCCACATGGCCGATATGCTCGGCCCCGGGCAGCTCCTTCTTCTGTCCATGCCGGGTCAGCTCAAACTCGCTCGCCATGCTCAGGTCGATTTTGAACGTCGCAATCGCCCAAAGAAGAACCTCCTCGACCGTCGCGTGGCGCCTGAAGGTGCGCACCTGCTGGCCCGCCTGGTAGCCCACCGTCACCGTGACCTCGCCCGCGCGGTGCACGTGATGACGGCGCCGGCACGGATAGTCATCCTCAATTAGGACGGCCGCGGTCAGGGGCTCGTCGTCCCCCTCGCGGATGAGGATCAGCTCCTCCATCCGGCAGCCGCGCTCGGCGGCCAGGACCTCCAGGATCACCGTCACGCGGCTGCCCGGCACCGCCCCGATAATCCGTTCCTCGTCCTCGCCGAATTTCACGGCGATGTTGAGCGTCGCCGGACGTGCCGCTGCGACGCCGTCCGCACTTTCCGCAATAGCCTGGGTCATCTTAAACTCCTTGGCGCGAGCCGCGCCGCTCGTCGGCGAAGAACTACCCTCGTCGACCTTTGTTTAAAGTATGACAGCGGGCCGACTCTGTGTCAACATCAAGCACGCAAAGCGTTATAAGTGTTTGTGAGAAACACAAACGCTGTCAGCTTGACGCACGCCGCGAATACGGCCAGTTTATGGTAATGTCAGATATGGAGCTTTATCGCCGGCTGGGCCGGCAGGTGGCCAAGCGGCGCGGCGAGCTTGAGCTGACGCAGGGTGACGTCGCAGCAAAGATTGGGCTCTCCAGGGCCTCGCTGGCGAATCTCGAAAATGGTCGCCAGCGCATCATGGTGCACCAGCTCTTCGCGCTCGTGAACGCCTTGAAGCTCGAGTCGATCCTGGATCTCGTGCCCGCGACCTGGGAGGCGGCGGAGCCTTTGCATGAGATCAAGCTCGCCGGGGCGTCCTTGACCCCTCAACAACAATCGGGCGTCGAACGCCTCGTTGCGTCGGCCGTCGCGGAGGAGCTGGTGAGAAAGCGACCCAAATGAAGGATCGTCCTGACAAAGACGGGGCGCGGCAGGCCGCGAATGCCCTGCTCAATCAGTATCAGGTGAAGGCGGCGCCGGTGCCCGTCGAACGAATCGCCAAGGGCCTGGGTGTGCGCGTCGAGTATGCGCCTCTAGATGGCGAGCTTTCCGGCCTTGCCTATGTTCGCGACGGTGTGCTCATCGTCGGTGTGAACACCCTGCACGCGCCCAACCGGCAGCGTTTCACGCTTGCCCATGAATTGGGTCACATCCAGCTACACCGGCCCCTGCTCGAGCAAGCCGTTCACGTCGATCGTGGGTCCCTTCGCCGCGACGGGCTCGCGGCGGCCGGCGTGGACCCGATTGAGATCGAGGCGAACACCTTTGCCTCGGAGCTGTTGATGCCGACTGACCTCCTGCTGGTCGCGCTCAAAGGACGCTCCGTCGACCTTGAGGACGATGAAGCCGTCGCGGCGCTGGCCAAGCGCTTCCGCGTGAGTGAGGCCGCCATGCGCCACAGGTTGGACGCCCTTGGAGTGGTCGGTTGAGCTTCGTCCTCTACGACACCGAGACGACGGGCCTGGTCAATGGCTACGACCAGATCGTCCAGCTCGCGGCCGTCCACACGGACGCGTCGCTGAGGATCGTTGATCGGTTCCAGACTCGATGTCGACTGATGCCGCACGTCATCCCCTCGCCGGAAGCGATGCACGTGACGGGCGTTGGAATCGAACAGCTCACAGACCCTTCGCTGCCGTCGCATTTCGAGATGGTGAGGGATGTCCACCGGGTGTTCAGCGGGTGGTGTCCCGCGCTCTTTCTCGGCTTCAACTCCCTCTCGTTCGACGAAGAATTTCTGCGCCAAGCCTTCTATCAAAGTCTGTTCGGGGCCTACCTCACCAACACGCAGCGAAGCGCGCGCGCCGATGTCCTGAATCTGTGCCGCCTGACGGCCGCTCTGAAGCCTGACATTCTAAAGCCCGGGATCGACGAGGACGGTCGCCAGGTTTTCAGGCTGAAACCGCTCGCGGAAGCCAACGGCATCTATGTGCCCTTCTCACATGACGCCATGGCAGACGTCATGACGATGCACGCGCTCTGCCAGATGATCCACGCCCGCGCTCCCGAGGTCTGGTCGCAATCTATGCGCTTCAGCACGAAGGCGAGCGTCGAGTCCTTTCTCACCGAAGAAGACGTCTTCCTCGTCTCCGAGACGGTCGGCAATCACCATCGCGCCCGCGTGGTGATCCACATCGGTAAACACAGCACACAGTCAATCCGCAACTACTGCCTCGATTTAAGCGCGGACATGGACGCGTTGCGCGCCATGTCGGATGAGGCATTGATCGCCGTTTGCCGATCGGTCCACCGGCCGATCGTGACCGTGCGCAGCAATGCCGCGCCAACCCTCTGGGCGCTCTATGACGCCACGCCCGAACATCTCGCGCCCTTTGACGAGGCGGACGTACTTCAACGAGCCGCCGAGCTGCGCGATGATCGCGTCTTTTTGCAGCGCATCCGCCAGGCGGCGGAAGCAGCCGAACGAATCTACCCGCCTTCCCTGCACGTCGAGGATCAGCTCTACGAACGCGGCTTCCCGCCTCAGGACGACGAGCGGCTCATGCAACGATTCCATGCCGCTACGTGGGAGGAGAAGGCGCGTCTCGCGGGGCAATTCACCGATGAGCGCTACCGGCGGCTCGCCTTGCGCGTGGTGTATTTCGAACGACCTGACGCTCTTGGGGAGGCCCTGCGCGAGGCCATGAGGGAGGGCCTTCGGCAGCGCCTTATGACCCCGGCCGGCGCCGACGTGCGATGGCGCTCAATTCCAGCCGCCCAGCGTGAGATCGAGGCTCTGATTGCCTCGGGACTCAAGGGCGATTCTCTTACCCTTCTGCATCAGTACGCTGCTTATTTGCGTGAGCGTTTGAGCGAAATTGACGCGGATAATTGATTGGTGCATGGGCACAACGTCGGCATGCGTGCGCAAAACAACTTTGGCGCAAGCACCTATGAAATGATCGGTTTTTTCGTTGCATTACGAGAACGCTCGGCTGAGCGGCTACGACTGCGGGATCGTGCCGCGCGACAAACAAGGTGAGCGTCCGTACTGCCTCACCGAAGAACGTTCCCAGCGACACCGCCGCATCTTCGTCGGGCCCTTCGCTTGGTGGTGAAAGCTTCCCCCTACGGGCGCCTTTTTTCGCGGGAGCCGCCGCATGCTCCCTTTAGCGAGGAATGTGCGGAAGGGGGAGAAGCACGAAAAGGTCCGACCCACCTCAACGCCCTTGACGTGGCCGGGAAATACGCTGATGTATGCTATACTCTATATCAGCGTGACCGGAGCCCTCCATGACCTCCCGCAATTTTTTCGTCATCTCAGGCAATGTCGCGCAAAAACCCCGGCAATTCGCGGGCAAAGCGCCAAAAACCGTCGTCACCGTCGCCGCCGACGAGTTCTGGACCGACAGACAATCGGGCGAGCGGAAAAAGCGGACGGAATTCCTCACCGCTTTCACCTTCAATGCGAAGATCGGCGGGTTCCTGGTCGACAAGGTGAATATCGGCGATCAAATCACGATCGACGGCCACATCCGCGCCAGCAGCTATGAGAGGAACGGCGAGAAGATTTACACGATGGACCTCGAGATCGCTCGCCTCGACGCGCATCCCGCGCGGGCCGACCGCGCTCTCGACGACGAAGCCGCGTGAGCCCTATTCACAAAATCCTGTTGGCGGCGGCCTTGTGTTTCCGAGGCTTCGCGGCGTGCGCCGAAAACGCGGGCAGCGAGGGCGTCTACACGCCGAAAGCATTGACGCAATCGACTCCCATGCGCGTTGAGGTCATCGACGGCGTGACGTTTCGCGACATCGAAACCGGGCTGGTGTTCCGACTTTTCGGCGTCGACGCGTGTCAGCGCGATCAAATCGCCAATCTTGGACGGCAGCCCTGGCAGTGCGGCGTCGCCGCGATCGCTTGGCTCACGACCGCGACCCTGAATAAATGGGTTTCTTGCAACGCCTTGCGCGAAAAGGACGGGCGACGCATCGCCCGCTGCTCATCGTCCGAACATGCCGATCTTGCTGGCGACATGATCAAGGAGGGCCTCGCCGTATGCCTTCCCGACAGCGAGGACCAGCGCGTTCGTTCCTACGCCCAAGACCAGGAACAGGCGCGCAAAGCTTACAGGGGCCTGTGGTCAAGCCAATTCGCCATGCCCTGGGACTATCGCGCCAAGCAGGCCGTGAGCCGCAAAAACGATCCATAGCGCCCCTTTGGTTTTCGTCCTTGCGTTCGCATAGGGAAAGTTTGTATTCACTAAATCATAAACCGTAGTGGAGCGCCCCATGTCCCGCGCCGTCAAATTTGCCGTCCTTGCCCCGATCGCTGCCTTTCTGAGCGGTTGCGAGACGACGCCGCCCGCCGCCATGGTTGCGCCGCCGCCTGCGCGCGACCGGCTCTATACGCCGGCCGAGATCACTCCCGGACGCCTCCAATATGCGCGCGAGCCCGACGCCTTCGCGCCCGTTCTTACCGATCGTGTCGCTTACCCGACGCAGGAACAGGCCAATACCGCCTTTGCGCGCGAAAACATGGCGAGTTCCTACCCCACCAAGGGACCATATGTCATTCGAGCCAGCGACCCTTTGCCCACCGAGCGCCGCGCGACGAGCCTTCGCCTCTTCGCTTGCAAGCCGGGCGCCCTGAACAGCGTGACGGGCCGCATCGTCGAGCCGAGTGGCCACGCCGTTCATTGCGCGACCGATTTTCTCGACGGGCAGGGCCGGCGGCTTTCTCGGGAGACCGTAAATTTCTATTACTCCGAAGGCGCATGGCGGATGCTCGAGACCAATGCGCCGACTATGCCGGCGGCTTGGATCAATCCGGAGCGCTCTCCAAGCGATCCTTTCTCCTGGTTTCCGTTCGGCAAAAGATCGACGCCCTATTGAAAAGCAGGGCGAAATCGCGAGGCCCAAGATCGTTGCGAGGCGCCGACCGACAAGGCGGGGGCGGAGGTCATCCGATCGAACGCCTCATTTTGCCGGAGCTGTGCGCCTCATTCTGTAATGGGGCCTTCGACGCGCGATGAGGCGCTGGCGCCGTTGACGTCGCAAATCCGCGCCGCCACGCGCTGCGCCAGGATCATCGAGGGCCGCGTCACCAATCTTTCCAGGCACAGCGCCGCGAACACCGCGCCGATCATCGCAAGCGCCGCTGCCGCCCAGGGCGGCGCCTGTGCGAGAAGCGCTGCCCGCAGGCCGCTCAAAACCGGCAAGTGGACGAGATAGATCGAGAAGGATCGTTCGCCTATCCAGCGCAGCGGCTTGGCGCCGAAGGGCGCGCGGGCGCCCATGTCTCCGCGTCTTCCCGCCACGACCATCCCGAAGATCACGGCGACCGCCACCAGACCGGCGCCCGTCCCGCCGATCGTCAGGACGCGCGCGAGCACTGCGGCGACAAGCAGCCAATAGGTCGCGAGCCCGAGCCCAATTTTCGGAATGAGATTCAGCCACTCGGCGCGCTGGCGCGTTTCCAGCCCGATCAAGACGCCGACAAGCAGCGCGTCGGGACGCAGCGCCCACCAGAATCCGCCCCAGGGCCGCGAAAGGAGCGCCCCGGCCGTCAGGGCCGAGGCGACAATGATCCACAGCCAGCGCCGGGGCAGCGCCGCCAGGAAGGGCGCCAGCGCGTAGAATTGCGCCTCAATGCCGAGCGACCAGAAATGCGAAGAGAGCAGGGGATCGCCGCACCCGTCACTGCCGGCGAAGCAGGGCGCCCAATAGACATTCCCCAGAAACGTAGCGGCGGCGATCAGATCCTCAAAGCGCAGTCCGCGCAACCCGCCGAGGCGCCAGGCGACATACAGCGCGCCGATCGTCACCAAGGCCGGAACGCCAATACGGATCACGCGGCCGGCCCAGAACGCCGCCGCGCCAAGCCAGAATCCGCCAGCTTTCGCTAAAGATCGCGCGGCGCGCTCGACAATCAAAAAGCCTGAAATCACGAAGAACAGATCGACGCCCACCCCAAGCGCTGGCAGCAGAGCCGCCCGCGCTAGCGCGAAATCGTTCGCGAACACAAGTGCGACGTGAGACGCCAACACGGCGCAGATCGCGAGCCCCCGCAGCTCGTCGAGCTGCGCGTCGCGGTTCTCTTTCGGTGGGCTCGACATTGGCGGAGCGGCGTCCAAATTTTCATTTACTATGCTATATCATATGGCCTATAAGCTACAGCATCACAAAATGACACGCCGCCGAGCACGGGGACGAACCCTCTTCATGCGCAAGCTTTTGGCCCGTTTTGGTCTCGCCGCGACGATCGCATTCTCGGCGGCGGCTCTGGCGCAAGCAGCGCCCATGACGCCGAATCCCGACAAATGGCGCCCCGTCGTCTATCGCGACCTTCAAATCCCCGGCCCGCTCGACGCGCCCTTCACCGGCATTTGGGCGGATATGATCGACAGGAACAATCGCCGCTATGCCGCCGTGGGCGACGGCCGCTACGCCGTCGGCAACGCGCCGGCGCGCGAGGCGCATTTCGTCGTGCGCGGCGGCGACAAAATCGCGATGCTGAGCGTCCTCAATATCGCGACCGCCTGCAAGACGATCGCCGCCGACGCCGCAGCCAACATCAATGTCAAGATGTGTCCGATGCGCCTCGCCTTTTGGCAGGGGCCACGAGGCAGTGTTCGGCAGGCGCAAGGCTGCTATCTCGAGCCTGGCGCGGAGCCGGGGAATTTTACGCCGGACCCGAGCTATGCCGTCTCCTACGCCTCCTATGACGTCGCCACGAAGAGCATCAAATTGGGCGTCATTCTCGCGCACAAGGCGGTCGAGAAATGTTCTCAGATCGTCCCGCTCTATCAGAGGTAGGAGGTCCCGTTGTTCGCCGCGATTTGGAAAACCGTGCAGAAGGCGATCAATTTCATTTCCTATGTCCTGCTCGCGACGGCGATCTTTTTCGCCGTTACGGGCATCGTTTTCCCGTTCGTCTATGGCCCCAACGAAATCATGGCCTCCATCGGGCGCTTCGCGATCGCCAGCCCCACATTCATCGTCGGCAGCTATCTACAGCTTTTGGTTACGCCCACGCGCCGTTCGCGCCTGCGTTATGACTGCGCTCTGATCGACGGCAATGCGGGGCGTTCGCGCGTTGTTCAAGACGGCGCCGCGATCGACGCGGCGCTCGTTCACGCGAGAGACCAACAGCTGGCGTGGTGGGTCAACCATCGCGGTTGATGTAACCCAACGGCGACGCCTCGACCTGTTACCAGTAAGCGAACCGTTTTTGGCGTCGCGCCCATTTGGCTGCCGCTCGCTCGAGCCGCGCTTGTTCGAGCGCGCTCTGGCCCTGCTCTTGGAGCAACGCCGCCGACGCGCGTTCAGCCCAAACTTTCCGCAATTCCGTTCGCCGGCAGGGAAGGCCATGAAGCCGTCTCCCGCTAATGTCCTTGGCTGCGCGATTGCTCACGCAGGAGCATAAGCTCGCGCGTTGCTTTTTCGTCGAGCGTTGCGCGTTTGCAGCGCCAGAACACACAAGCCCAGTAAATCAGATCGTTCGGCCTCTGTTCGAACACGGCCTCCGCAACGAATTTTGCCACCAGCCACGTCAACCGCTCGTTGTCGCCGCCACAATATTCAATGAGAAATTTCGACGTTTGTCGTGCGGTCCTTGTGATCCACTGCTTCCCGTCGATCAGCTGTCCTTCATCGATCATGCCGGCCTCCAATCATCAACGCCACCCGCCGTGTCGGCCGGGTGTCGATAACGTCGAAGTGCAGCGCACGCGCCTGGGGCATAGCCAACGCCACCCGGATGGTCGGAGGCCTTCACTTCAAGGTTATCAAGCCTCGTCCCGCAATCCGGGCGGGACCTTAACCTTGACGCCATCCTTTTGTTTTAAAAAAGTCGAAAATGGGTCTTTTCATCGGCAGCTCCGTGCACATTTTACGGGCGATTGCGCGTCAATCGCCTTCGAGCTCGCGCGGAGCAGCGGTTGAGGGGTGGAGCAAGCCCCGGCGCGGCGGCGCCCGCAAG
>Ga0182014_10002769_pt1 | contig 21673 bp, 19 predicted proteins | sample 612S2DmetaG_FD_120489 | JGI IMG/M metagenome (GOLD analysis project Ga0182014, IMG submission 120489) | Permafrost microbial communities from Stordalen Mire, Sweden - 612S2D metaG | ecosystem: Environmental > Terrestrial > Soil > Wetlands > Permafrost | place: Sweden: Stordalen | collected...
GTTGATGATATCGATCTTGGCGGCCTTGCCGGGCGGCAACGTGACGTGCAGAGCCGAGGCGCGGTCGTCGTGCGGCGTTCCCTCGCCAGCGAACGTTTTCGGCGAACGCTTGCCGATCTCGGATACGTCGACGCCGGAGATCCAGCCGTACAACGGAGAATCAAACACGCCGGCGTAAGTCAGAACCTCCTCGGCGAAAGTCGAATGCAACGCGCTGAACGCCGGGACGTTCAGGACGGTGAAGCCGTTCTTGGGGTAGTCGGCCGCGATGCGGCTGAGCCCGTCGACTGTGTAGGAACGGACTTCCGCTCGCTCGATCTGATCGGTGATGTCGCTGACGAACACCTTGTCGCGGGCGTTCAGGCCGCCCGCCGGCGCCATGAAGTTGGTCGACGTGCCGCCGATCCAAGTTCCTTTCGGCAACTGTCGCAACAAAGCCTCGTCGCCGGCGACCAGGAGGACGCGGCCCCTATTGATGAGTCCTGAGGCGTCTGCGACGCTGTAGAGCCCTTGATTAGACATGTTTGCTCTCCGTGCCCGACGCTTCGGTCAATGAAAGATCTCGTCGAGGTCGGCCCCGGCGATCTTCTGGTTTTTTTCAAAGAAGTTGTGGATCTCGCCAGCGCATTTCGTAATGTTTGCGCTCGACGGATCGGCGTGCACTTCCGAGCGGATGCGCTGCATCATCAGCTTCACCGCGAGCATGTGCCAATTTCCGCCAAGCTTGCCTAGGGCGATTTCACGCCAACGTGGATCGAGTCTCGATGGTAAGACGTTCATAGTCGCTTCCCCAGTCTTACGGCTGATATTCAGGACAAACTGCGCATAGGCGGACGAATCGCGCTCGCGCCGCATCGGCCTCACGCGGCTCCTCCCCACGTACGACGAATGGCGATCCCAGCCCCTCCCGCTGAAATTAGGAATCGCGCGAATCACTGTAGTTCAATTGCCGGCGTTCCACTGTCGGCTAGCCGACAGCGCGGCGACGACCGGCGTGCCCGCTAAGCCGAATCGGCGCGTTCGCCGTCGAAGGACTCGATAAAGAGTTCGCGGCCTTCCAGAATCTCCGAGTCCGCGGCGGCGCATTCGGGGCATTGGAATCGATAGTCGGGCGCTTGCCAGACGGCGCCGCAAGCGCGGCAGCGCGCCTTGGCCGCGATCTCCTCGACATCGAGCGCCGCTCCGTCGGCCAGGCCGCCCTCGGCCAGAGCCTCGAACGCCAACCGGAGCTGGCGCGCGTCGATCCCGCGCAGCCGGCCGACCTTCACGCGGATGCGCGTGATGCGGGCGATGCCGTGAGCCTTTGTCTGGTCCTGCAGGATCGACAGCAGCCCGTGCGCCACGCTCATTTCGTGCATCACACGACCTCTTTGGCGCCGCGTCAACGCTCGGCGAGCGGTCGCCTAGTCGACCCTGCGCCATCCTGCCGCATCCTCGCCAGCGAAAGTGTCGGCCAGCCGACAGAACAGCTCCGGCGAAGGGGCTACTTCGATCGCCGAGGGTCGAAACGCGTCCGGAGGAAAGGACTTCTCTCCATGTTGGACCATCTGCCGATCGCCATGGCGTCGCCGACGACGCTTGCTGCAATAGGGGCGGTCGTTCTGCTTCTCGGCGAGATAGCGGCCCTCCTCAGCCTGCCTAACCTCGCCTGGACGTTCGCGATTTCGACTGTCGCTGAGTTCGGCTACGTGCTGATCGGCCTGGGCGTCGGCGGGCCGGCGGGCGACACCGGGGCGCTGATGCACCTGGGCTACCAGGCGGCGATGCGCGGTCTCGTACTCGCCGCCGGCTGGCATCTGGTCCGCCGCACCGGTTCGGCCAACCTTAACGCGCTTGCCGGCAGCGGTCCGCGCATGCCGGTCGCAACGACGCTGTTTGGCTTCGGCGTGTTCTCGGTGATGGGGCTGTCGCCGTTCAAGGGCTCGTTCTCGAAGTTCATTATCCTCTATGCGGCGATCGAGCAGGGCCAGTGGCTGGTCGCGTTCGCCGGCACGCTCGCGACGATCGTCGCCGCGGTCTATTACATCCTGGTCATCCAGAAGATCTGCCTCGAGCCGGCCGCTCGACCGGTTGAGCTCGCGCCGGCGCCGCGGGCGCCGCTGGCCATCGCCTGGCCGCTGACGGCCCTGACGGTTCTCATCAGCCTGTGGCCGGCGCCGTTCCTGCTGTTCGCTGCGCGCCTGGCCGGTTTCGCCGGCGCCGAAGGCGTGCCGCAATTCGAGACGCCGTGGGCGACGCCCGTCCTCGTCCCCTATGTCGGCGCCTTCGCCGTCTACCTCATCGGCCGCGCTTCGGCGCGAGGACGCGACGTCGCCGCCGTCCTGTTGGCGATCGCCACCGTCGCCGTCGTCGCCTTCGACGGCGGGCTCGACCCGGCCTCGCGGCTGTTTGCGCTGCTGTTCTCCGGCGTCTGCTGTCTGATGATCGTCTATTCGATCGGCTACATCGGCCGCGCCGCGACCGCCAATCGCTATTATTTCTTCGCCTTCCTGATGGCTGGCTCGCTGATCGGCGTGGCGACCGCGCACGAGCTCGGCAACTTCTACGTCTTCTGGGAGCTGATGACCTGGACCTCGTACTTCCTGGTCATCCACGAACAGACTCCCAAGGCCCTGCGCGCCGGCCTCGTCTACTTCCTGATGTGCGCCGCGGGCGCCTATCTGATGAACTTCGGCATCCTGCTGACGCACGCAGAGATCGGCTCGTTCGAGCTCGCCGCGATCGCCGATAAGGCCGCCGTCATCCCGCCGCTCGCCGGCGCCGCGATCGTCGCCTGCCTGTTCGTCGGCTTCGCGGTGAAGATGGGCCTAGTTCCGCTGCAGAGCTGGTTGCCGCTCGCCCACCCCGAAGCGCCGTCGTCGATCTCGGGCCCGCTGTCGGGCGTGCTGACCAAGGCCGGCGTGCTCGGCATGGTGAAGGTGCTCTACGTCGCCTTCGGCGCCAGCGCGCTAGCCCGCTATGCGGTCAGCGGCCTCGACGCCAACACCGTGCTGATGACGCTCGGTTGCCTGACGCTGATCTACGGCGAGATTCGCGCCCTGTTCGAGCGCCAACTCAAGCGCATGCTGGCCTTCTCGACCATCGCCCAGATCGGCGAGATCGCCGCCGTTCTCGGCATCGGCACGGCGCTGGCGACCGACGCCGCGCTGCTCCACGTCACCAACCACGCAATGATGAAGACGCTGCTGTTCTATGCGGCGGGCGCCTTCATTCTCAGGACCGGCGGCAAGCGGATCGAGGATCTCGCCGGGCTCGGCCGGGCGATGCCGTTCACCGCCGGCGCCTACGCGCTCGCCAGCTTCGCCATCATGGGGCTGCCGCCGTTCTCCGGCTTCGTCTCGAAGTTCTTCATGATCTATGCGGCGGCGATGGGCGGCCATATCGAGATCGCCGCGCTGATGCTGCTCGGCGGAATCATCGGCGTGATTTACTACACGCGCGTCGTCAGCTTCCTCTTCTACTATCCCTACAAGGGCGAAAGCGTCCGCGAGGCGCCGGTCCCGATGCTCGTCGCGATGGGCGTGCTCGCCGCGGCGATTCTCGTCGGTGGCTTCGCTCCCGGCTGGCAGCTTAATCTCATCGCTCAGGTCGGCGACCTGACGGCGTTGCGCGGCGCGCTGGCCAGCGGGCCGTTGCCGGGCCTGATCGCCGATTGGCCGGCCGGCGCGACCATCGCCATCGTCGGCGCGGTCGCCGTGCTGCTCGTCGGCCGGACCTCGGCGGTCTGGGCCGGGCGGCTCGCGGTTGCGACGCTGGTCGCGGCGCTCGGCGGCGTGATCGCCCAGTCGGGGCGCTACGACCTCCTGTCGTTTTGCTTCGCCGTGCTGATCGCCGCCGTCGGCGCGCTCAACATGCTGCACTCCACCGCCTACCTTGCCGACAGCCATCGCCAAGGGCGGTTCTTCGCCGCCTTCACGGTGATGATCGCCGGCCTCATCGGCATGACGCAAGCCAAGGACATTTTCAGCTTCTTCGCCTTCTGGGAGCTGATGAGCTCGTGGGCTCTGTGGGCGGCGATCTGCCATGAGGAGACCGCTGCGGCGCGTCGCGAGGGCTTCAAGTACTTCATCTTCAACACCGTCGGCGCGAGCTTCATGTTCCTTGGCCTGGCGATGATTGCGGCGCGGGCGGGAACGTTCGAGTTCGCCGCGCTCGGCGCGGCGTTGCGGAGCCTCCCACCCGCAATCGTCGCGCCGGGCGTCGTCTTGGTGTTCCTCGGCCTGGTGATGAAGGCGGCGATGCTGCCGGTGCGCATCGACTACCAGATGCACCCGGCGCTCGCTCCGACCCCCGTCTCCGGCTACATCTCGGCGGTGCTGTTGAAGAGCGGCCCATGGGGCGTGCTGAAGCTGTTCGTCGTGTTCGGCGGCGCGACGCTGTTCGGCAAGCTCGGCGGCGAGGTCAACGGCCAGCCGGTCATTCTCTACGCAATCTCGATTATCGCCGCGCTGACGATTCTCTACGCCGGCGCGATGGCGGCGATCCAGAATGGCATCAAGCTGCTGCTCATCTATTCGACGGTCTGTCAGCTCGGCTACGTGCTGCTCGGCGTGTCGCTCGGCACGACGCTCGGCGTCGCCGGCGGCCTCATGCACTTCGTCAATCACATGATGCTCAAGGACGCGATGTTCCTTGTCGCCGGCGCGGTGATGCTGAAGAGCCACGCGACCACGCTCGATGAGCTCGGCGGTCTTGGCCGTCGCATGCCGTTCACTTTCGGCGTCTTCCTGTTGTCGGGCCTATCGCTCTCTGGCGTGCCGCCGCTCAATGGCTTCTCATCGAAGTGGCTGATCTACTACTCGGCGTTCCAGTCCGGCCATTGGGCGCTCGCCGTCGCGGCGATGATCGGCAGCCTGTTCACGCTCGCTGCGGTGATGAAGTTCGCCCACGCCGCCTTCATGGGAACGCCGACCCCGCACGCGCTCGCCGCTGCGGAGGCGCCGGTCGCCATGCTGATCCCGATGGGTGCGCTGGCGACGGCGAGCGTCGTCTTCGGCCTGTTCCCCGGCCTGCTGCTCGTCCCGATCGCGGCGATCGAAAGCGAGCTCGGCTTTGCCCCGATCACGGCCTCGCTGCTTGGGCCGCTGCCCGGTCTGGAAGGCTGGAGCCCGCTGCTGCTGACGGCGTTGACGGCGATGTTCTCCATCCTGTTGCTGCCGTGGTTGCGGATGGGGCGCGGCGCCGAGGTGGTGCGCAGCAACGTCCACCTGTGCGGCGTCGTCGACGTCGCCGCCGAGGACATGCGGCCGAGCACGGCCAGACTCTACGAAACGCCGGACACAATTCTGCGCCGCGCCTTGTTCGCGCCGGAGCGCGCGGCCAAGCGCGAGGAGGCATGAGGGGGCGATGATGACCAGCCAACTCTCGATTGTCGTCGCAGCGCTCGTCTTTCCCGGCGGCCTGTTCGCTCTCGCGCTCGGTCTCGCGCTCAAGGGCGCCGACCGCCGATTCGCCGCGCGCCTGCAGGGCCGCGTCGGACCGCCGCTCGCGCAGCCGTTCTTCGACATCGTCAAGCTCGGCTTCAAGCGCACGATGGCGCCCGATGTCGCTTGCGCGCCGGTGTTCTTCGGCGCGCCGCTGATCGGCGCCGCGTCGATGCTGCTGGCGATGACGCTCGTGCCGATCGCCGGCGTCTACGCGCCTGGCCCGATCGGCGGCGATCTGCTGGTGCTCATTTACCTGCTCGCCGTGCCGGGCGTGGCGTTGATGATCGCCGGCTCGTCTTCCGGGTCCCCCTACGGCGCCATCGGCTTCTCGCGCGAGATGGCGATGATGCTCGCCTACGAGGGGCCGATCGTGCTCATCGTCGCCGCGGTGGCGCTGCGCGTCGGGCTGGCGACCGGGCAGGGGCCGACATTCTCGCTCAGCGCGATCGTCGCCTACCAGCAGCAACACGGCGCGTTGCTGTTCGATCCGGTCATGTGGCCGGCGGTCGTCGCCTTCGCCTTCTTCTATCCGGCCAACCTCGGCATCGTGCCGTTCGACATTCCTGAGGCCGAGACCGAGGTGCTGGAAGGCCCGCTGCTCGAGTATTCGGGCCGGCCGCTCGCTCTGTTCAAGGTCATGTCGGCGCTCAAGGCGGTCGTGGTGCTCGGACTCGGCGTCGCGCTGTTCATCCCGCTGCCGTTTGCTGGCCTGCTCGGTCTCGTCGGCTGGCTCGTCGAACTGCTGGCGCTGGCGCTGATCGGCGTCACCGCGGTTCGGGTCGGCGCCGGGCGGATGCGCATCGACCAAGCGTTCGTCTTCTTCCTCAAGTGGCCGCTGGCGCTCGCGCTGGTGAGCCTTCTCGCCGCAGCTTATTTCTCCGCGGGAGGCGCGTCGTGACTTTCGTCGCCAGACTCAAGGACGTCGCGGCGCGCTCGCCGTGGCTCTATCGGATCAATGCCGGCTCGTGCAACGGCTGCGACGTCGAGCTCGCCACCACTGCGCTGATTCCGCGCTACGACGTTGAGCGTCTCGGCTGTGTCTATTGCGGCAGCCCGCGCCACGCCGACATCGTGCTGATCACCGGTCCGCTGACCCGGCATGTGCTGGCGGCGGCGCAGCGCGTGTTCGCCGAAATTCCCGATCCAAAGGTGACGGTCGCCGTCGGCGTCTGTCCGATCACCGGCGGCATCTTCCGCGAGAGCTACGCCATCTGCGCGCCGATCGACCAGTACTTCCCGGTCGACGTCAACGTGCCCGGCTGTCCGCCGCGGCCGCCGGCGATCATCGAGGGCGTCGCCAAAGCGATCGCCATTTGGCGGCAGCGGTTGTGAGGACGGAGCGATGAACTTTCTGACCCTCTTCGCCCGCAATCTCAGACTCGGCCCCTACACCGAGCCGTTCCCACTTGGCCCGGCCACGCCGGCGCCCAAGCGCCTGCGCGCCCGCATCGAATTCGACGCCAAAAGCTGCGAGGGCTGCCTGCTGTGCGAGAAGCTGTGCCCGTCGGGCGCCATCCGCTTCGCCCGCACGCCTGCCGGCCTCACTTTCGACTGCTTTCATTCGACCTGCGTCTTTTGTGGCACATGCGCGTTCTATTGTCCGACCGGGGCGATCCGGCAGACGACCGACTGGAGCCTCGCCCATCTGCAAGGCGAGACCTTCGCGCTCGCCGAGCACGGCCTGATCCCGCCGATCGTTTGCGCCGAATGCGGCGGCAAAGGGCTCGACACCGCGCCCAACGTCGCCAAGGTCCGTCCGCCGCTATCGGACGAAGAATACGCCGCGCTGCGTGCGCGCTGCCCGAAGTGCCGCAACAAGTTTCTCAAGAGCCGGGGGAAGACGCCATGACCCGCTTGCCCGCGGATATCCAGACCCAGCTCGCCGCCGCCGCTCTCGGCGGGGTCGAATATTCGTCGACGACGACGCCGCACGGCACTGTCACCGGATGGTGCGGCCTGGCGAACAGCGAGGATCTCCTCGCCGTCGGCAAGATGTTGCTCCAGCTCGGCGCGCGGCTGGCGATGGTCTCGGCGCTGCAGCCTCCCGTCCCCGAAGAGGAAGAAGACGAATCCGACGAAGGCGCGAGCGACGCCGCCAAGCCGGAGAAAGAGGCTCCCAAGACCTTCGGCGGCACCGCGATCGACGGCAAGGCCTATGAAATCGACTACCACTTTCTGCTCGGCGGCGACTTCCTGACCGTGATCGCCTACGTGCCGTCCGGCGGGTCGATCCCCTCGCTCACGCCGCTGTTCCGCGCCGCCGACTGGCCGGAGCGCGAGATCATGGAGAACTATTCGCTCATCGTGCGCGATCATCCCGATCCGCGCCGCCTGTTCCTCGATCCCGCGATCGACGCCGCGGTGTTGGAGCGGCTGATTCCGTTCTCGACGCTGGTCAACGCCGCCAGCACCAAGGCGCTGTGGGACAAAGTCCTGGCGGCGAAGGGAGGCGTGTCATGACCGCGATCGAAGCAGCCAAGACCTACACCATCCCCGTCGGGCCGCTGCATGTCGCGCTCGAAGAGCCGATGTATTTCCATGTCGACATCGAAGGCGAGACCGTCCGCGACGTCGATATTCGCGCCGGCCACGTCCATCGCGGCGTCGAATATCTGACCACCAAGCGCTCGATCTACCAGAACGTCGTGCTGACCGAGCGGATCTGCGCGCTCTGTTCCAACAGCCATCCCGAGACTTACGTCATGGCGTGCGAGCAGATCGCCGGACTCGAAATTCCCTTGCGCGCGGCCTACCTCCGGGTGGTCGCGGCGGAGATCAAACGCATCGCCTCGCATCTGTTCAATGTCGGGATTCTCGCGCACCTGACCGGCTACGACACCCTGTTCATGTACGCCATGCAAGTGCGCGAGATCATGCAGGACGTGAAGGAGACGTTGTTCGGCAACCGCATGGACATCGGCGCGATGTGTATCGGCGGAGTTCGCTACGACCTCGACGCCGAGATGAAGGCGTATCTTTCCGCCGCGCTCGACAAGCTCGCGCCGGAAGTCGACGCGCTCGCCGACACCTATCGTCGCAACCACACCATCCTGCGGCGATCGCGCGGAATCGGTCTGCTGACCAAGGAGCAGGCGATCGACTGCGCGACGGTTGGTCCGGTGGCCCGCGCCTGCGGCCTCGCATACGACGTGCGGGTGGATGCGCCTTACGCCGCCTATGATCATCTCAAGGTTGATGTCCCGACGCTCGTCGACGGCGACGTGTGGTCGCGAGCGATGATCCGCGTCGCCGAGATCGGTGCTTCGATCCAGTTGCTGCGCGACTGCCTGCGCGACCTACCGGATGGCCCGACGCGCCTGCTCGATCGACCCGACATCCCCGCCGGACGCGCGATGGGCAAGTGCGAAGCGCCGCGCGGCGAGCTTGTCTATTTCCTCAAGACCAACGGCGCCGACGAACCCGAGCGGGTGAAGTGGCGCGTGCCGAGCTTCCCCAACTGGGACGCGCTGCGCTTCATGTTGCGCGGCGCGAAAATCGCCGACATCGCCATCATCGTGAACAGCATCGATCCGTGCGTGTCCTGCACGGAACGCTGAACGCGCGTCGGCCTCGCGAGGCCGCCGCGACATGGAGTAGGAGACAGAACATGGCCCATCAGATTCTCGTCGACGTCTGCAGCAGCTGCGGCGCGTGCGAAAGCGAATGCCCCAACAGGGCGATCAGCCACAAGGGCAAGATCTTCAAGATCAACCCGGACAAGTGCAAGGACTGCAAGGGCGATTTCGATACGCCGCAATGCGCCGAGATCTGCCAGACGGGCGCCTGCGTTCCGCTTGAGCAAGCGGCCTGAGCTGTCGAGGAGGGTGACTCCGATGGACGTTTATGAGGAATTGATCCGCGAGCGCGACGCGGGCCGCAATTGCGCCCTGGCCGTCATCGTCAACGCGACCGGTTCAATTCCGTCCTACGAGACGGCGAAGATGCTGGTGCGCGAAGACGGCTCGATCGTCGGCACGGTCGGCGGCGGCGCCGGGGAGGGCGCCGTGATCCGCGAGGCCAAGGAGGCGATCGCCTCCGGCAAGCCGAGAATGGTTTCGTTCGACCTTCACGAGAACCCTCGCATGGACCTCGGCATGGTGTGTGGCGGCAGCCTCGACGTCTTCATCGAAGTGATCCGCCCGGCGCCGGTCGCCTACCTGTTCGGCGCCGGTCACGTCGGTTGCCTGACCGCCCAGGCGGCCAAGCTGGCGCGCATTCAGGTCGAGGTGATCGACGATCGGCCGGAGTTCGCCAACCAAGAGCGCTTTCCCGACGCGCGCGCGATTCACGCCGGGGAAACGGAGGCGTCGCTGGCGGCGTTGAAGCCCAACAGCCATTCGCTGATCTTCATCGCCACGCGCGGGCATGCGTCGGACGCCCGCGTTCTGCGCTGGGCGGTCGATACGCCTGCCGCCTACATCGGCATGATCGGCTCGCGACGGAAAGTGCAGTTCGTCTACGGCAACCTGAAAGCTGATGGAGTCAGCGACGAGCAGTTCGCCCGCGTTCATGCGCCGGTCGGTCTGGACATCGGCGCCGTGACGCCGGAGGAAATCGCCATTTCGGTCGTCGCCGAAATGGTCGCTACGATCCGCAAGTCGGCCGCTGCGCGCCCGGCAATGCGCAATATGCGCGAGGTCGCCGCGGCGACCGAACGTAAAATCTCACAATCGAAGTCGGGAGGCCGCGACGCGGCGCCGGATATCAGCCCTTCGCCACATGGCAAGGGCGGCCGGGTCGTCGCCGGGGCGTCGAAACTCTGAAGGAGAGACGACATGAAGCGAACGCTACTGAATGTAAACGGCGTCGACCGCTGGGTCGTCGCCGAAAAGACCGCCACCCTCGCCGACATCTTGCGCGAGCAGATGTTGCTGACCGGTTGCAAGGTCTGCTGTGAAGACGGCCAATGCGGCTCGTGCACGGTGATCGTCGACGGCAAACCGGACCGCAGTTGCCAGACCACTCTCGAGAAGCTCGCGCCTGGCGCCAAGATCGTCACGATCGAGGGCGTGGGCACGGCTGAACAGCTACACCCGCTGCAGGTCGCCTGGATGGCGCACGGCGGCGCCCAGTGCGGCATCTGCACGCCAGGTTTCATCATGTCGGCGAAGGTGCTGCTCGACAACAACAAGTCGCCAACGCGCGAGCAGGTGCGCTCGTGGTTCAATCGCAACCGCAACCTCTGTCGTTGCACGGGCTACAAGCCGTTGGTCGATGCGGTGATGGACGCCGCGGCGATGATGCGCGGCGAAAAGACGGCCGAGCAAGTGCTGGCCAAGCCGAAGGCGGACGGCTCGATCCTCGGCACACGCTACCAGCGGCCTTCGGCGCTCGCCAAGGTCACGGGCGCGTGGGACTTCGGCGCCGACCTCGCTCTGCGCATGCCGCCCAACACGCTGCGTTTGGCGCTGGTGCAGGCCAAGGTTTCGCACGCTGTCATCAAAGGGATCGACGCGAGCGAAGCGGAGAAGATGCCGGGCGTCAATAAGGTCATCACCTGGAAGGACGTCAAGGGCAGGAACGCGATCACCGGCCTCATCACCTTCCCGACCAACAAAGGCGACGGCTGGGATCGGCCGATCCTGTCCAAGGAGAAGGTGTTCCAGTTCGGCGACGCGATCGCCATCGTCGCCGCCGACACAGTGGAACATGCGCGAGCCGCGGCCGAAAAGGTCAAGGTCGATCTCGAAGTGCTGCCGGCCTACATGTCAGGCTTCGCCGCGCTGGCGCCCGACGCGATGGAGATCCATCCCGGCGTGCCGAACGCCTACTATGAGCAGGGCGTGGTGAAGGGCGCCGACACCAAGCCGCTGTTCGAAAAGGCGAAGGCGGCGGTCGACATCACCACCTATTGCAGCCGGCAGCCGCATCTGCACCTGGAGCCGGATTGCGGCATCGCCTATGTCGACGACGACGGCGTGTTGACGATCCAGTCGAAGAGCATCGGCGTGCATCTGCATCACGCGATGATCTGCCCCGGCATCGGCATCGCGCCGGAGAAGCTGAGGCTGATCCAGAATCCAACCGGCGGAACGTTCGGCTACAAGTTCTCGCCGACGATGGAAGCGCTGCTCGGCGTCGCGGCGATGGCGACTGGGCGTCCGGTGTCGCTGGTCTATGATCAGTTCCAGAACATCACCTACACGGGCAAGCGCTCGCCCGGCAACGTCAACATCAAGCTGGCTTGCGACGCCAACGGCAAGCTCACCGCGATGGAGACCGACTGGTGGATCGATCATGGTCCGTACTCGGAGTTCGGCGATCTGCTGACGATTCGTCAGGCGCAGTTCGCCGGCGCCGGCTACCACCTTGATAACATCCGCGGTCGCGGCCGGACGGTCGCCACCAACCATGCGTGGGGATCGGCCTTCCGCGCCTACGGCTCGCCGCAGGCGTTCCTGGCGTCCGAAATCGCCATCGACATGTTGGCGGAAAAGATGGGCGAGGACCCGTTCGAGTTCCGTTACAAGAATCTCTACAACGAGACCTCGACGACGCCGACCGGACAGAAGCCGGATGTGCTGGTGCTCAGCAAACTCTTCGACATGATCCGGCCGAAGTATATGGAAGCCAAGAAGCGTTGCGCTGAACTCTCGACGCTGGAGAAGAAGCGCGGCGTCGGCATCGCGATCGGCATCTACGGCTGCGGCCTCGATGGGCCGGACAGCTCGGAAGCCAGGGTCGAACTGACGCCGACCGGCGTCACCGTATACAACGCGTGGGAAGACCACGGCCAGGGCGCCGATCTCGGCTCGCTGACCATGGCGCACGAGGTGCTGCGGGTCGCCGGGTTCAAGCCGGAGCAGATCAAGCTGGTGATGAACGACACCACCTTGCCGAACTCCGGCCCGGCGGGCGGCAGCCGCTCCAATGTGTTCACCGGCAACGCCACCCGCGTCTCGGCGGAAATGCTGTTGAACGCGATGCGCAAACCGGACGGCGCGTATCGCACCTACGCCGAAATGTGCGCCGAGAAGATCCCGCTCGTCTACGACGGCAAGTGGGTGGCGGCGGCCTGCACGGCGTGCAGCTCGGAAACAGGGCAGGGCGCTCCGTTCCCGGTCTACATGTATGAAGTCTTCATGCCGGAAGTCGAAGTCGACATGGAGAGCGGCGAAGCGAAGGTGGTCAAGTTCACCACCGCGGTGGACGTCGGCACGATCATCAACCGCGCCACCGTCGACGGTCAGATCTATGGCGGCCTCGCGCAGGGCGTCGGACTGGCCCTGACCGAGGACTTCGACGATCTCGAGCTGCATACGACGCTGAGAGATTGCGGCATCCCCTATCCGAAGGACATCCCTGACGACATGGAGATCCTCTATCTCGAAACGCCACGGCCGCTCGGACCGTTCGGCGCGGCGGGCGTCGGCGAAGCGCCGTTGACGGCGCCGCATCCGGCGATCCTCAACGCGATCTACAACGCCTGCGGCGTGCGCATCTTCCGCGTGCCGGCGCTGGCGGACGTCATCAAGCTGGAGCTCGACGCCAAGAAGGCGCGCCAAGCCCCCAAGCACGCTGAACACGTTTGATGGCGTTTGAAGCATAGGTGCGAGCCGCCGCTCTCCGAAAGAGGCGGCGGCTTGTTCCGCAACAGGAGGAGGAGCGGCGAAAACGAGGCCACGCCGCTCCGCTTCCGAGAGTGCCGGTCATGGATGGTCAGCGCGTCAAAGGATGGGAGGCCCGCTGTATCGAGGAGCAGCCGCCGGCCTGTACGACGGCGTGCCCTCTGCATCTCGACGTCCGGACGATGCGCGACAAGATGAAGTCTGGCGATTTCGTCGCCGCCTTCGCCGTTTACGCCCGCTTCATTCCCTTCCCCGCTATCCTCAGCCACATTTGCGATCATCCGTGCCAGCCCAAGTGCCGCAGGGCGGAAGCCGGCGGCGCGATCCGCATTGCCGAATTGGAGCGGGCCTGTGTCGACGAGGCCTACGCGACGCTTCGCCGCAAAGCGCAGATGAATCGCAAGCCCAAGCGCATCGCGATCGTCGGCGCCGGGCTCTCCGGTCTGACCGCCGCGTTCGACCTGACGATGAAAGGGCATCGGGTCACCGTCTTCGAAGCCGACGCTCATCCGCTGGACCGGCTGTTAAGCGATTATGCTGAGGTCCTGCCGCCTTCGGCGATCGAGGCCGACCTCGGCGCGCTCACGACGCTCGGGGTAGAAATTCGCTGCCGATCGCGCATCGTTGGGAGCGACGGCCCGTTTGGGCTCGATACGTTGATTGAGTCGTTTGACGCGGCGCTGTTGGCGCTCGGTCCCGGTCCGGCGCTCGACTTTGCCTCGGCCGTTCGCTTGACCCAGACGGGCCGCGTCGCCGTCGACCCAGACACGCGGGTCACTAGCCACCCGAAGGTCTTCGGCGGCGGCGTTCATGGGGCGCCCGACGAGGTCTATTCGCCGATCGGCTCGGCCCACGACGGGCGTCGCGCGGCGGCTTCGATCGATCGCTTGCTGCAGGGCGCTTCGTTGACGGCGAGCCGCGCCGACGACGGAACCACGGCCTCATGCCTCTATGTGAACGTCGCCGCCCACCCGTCCAGGCCGCCTATCGAGCCGTCAGCGGCCGACCAGGGTTACACCCATGACGAGGCGAGCGCCGAAGCGGCGCGCTGCTTCCCCTGCCGCTGCATGGAATGCGTCAAGGCTTGCGAGTACCTCAAGCACTACGGGGCCTATCCGAAACGTTACGTCCGTGAAATCTACAACAACGTCGGCATCGTCATGGGCCATCGCAAGGCCAATCGCATGATCGACAGCTGCACGCTGTGCGGATTGTGCGACGCGCTGTGCCCCAACGATCTCGCCATGGGCGAGGTGTGCCTCGAGGCGCGCCGCGACATGGTCGACAGCGGGCACATGCCGGTCTCGCACCACGACTTCGCGTTGCGCGACATGGCGCACAGTCGCTCGCCGGCGGCGGCCTTCGCCCGCCGTCAGCCCGGCCGCGGCGAATGCGCCGTCGCCTTCTTCCCCGGCTGCCAGCTATCGGCGTCGTCTCCTTGGCATGTCGAGCGCGTCTACGCCCATCTCGCCGCGAAAATCCCTGGCGGCGTCGGCCTCATGGTCGATTGCTGCGGGGCGCCGGCATTGTGGAGCGGCCGGCGAGCGCTGCACGACGAGGTGACCGCGGGTCTGCGCGATACCTGGCGCAGCCTCGGCGAGCCGCAGATCATCACCGCCTGTTCGACCTGCCTGAAGACGCTCGGCGAATTCCTGCCCGAGATGAAGGCGCGCTCGCTGTGGACTGTGATCGACGAGATCGGCTGGCCGGACGGCGCACGGCCTCGTCTCGCGGGCCCGCTGGCGATCCATGATCCCTGCACCGGCCGCCGCGCGACCGACGCGCAGGGCGCGGTGCGGCGCCTCGCCGCCGGGCTGGGCGTCGAGCTGCGCGAACTTGGCGGCGCGGAGCTGACGACCTGCTGCGGCTTCGGCGGTCTGGCGTCGTTCGCCAATCCGGAAGTCACGGACAAGATCGTCGATCGGCGCATCGAGGAGAGCGCCGACGATTATCTCACCTATTGCGCCATGTGTCGCGACAACTTCGCTCGCCACGGCAAGCGCTCGGTCCATCTGCTGGATCTCGTCTTCCCCTCACCTGAGGGCGGCGATCCGGCGGGGCGGCCCGACCCCGGCTTTTCTTTGCGCCGTGACAATAGGGCGCGTCTCAAGACGCGTATGCTGCGCGAAGTTTGGGGGGAGGACATGGCCGACCCGACGCCCGAGATCGCGCTGATCGTGCCCGATGCCGTGCGCGCCGACATGGAGCGCAAGCTGATTCTGGTCGAAGACGTCGCGCGCGCCATCGCCGAAGCCGAGGCGAGCGGCCGCAAGCTGAAGGACAAGGCGACCAGCCATTCGATCGCGACGCTGCGGATCGGCGAATTCACCTGTTGGGCCGAGTACGAGGCGACGGCGCGCGGCTTCCTGCTGCATCGGGCCTGGGGCCACCGCATGCAGGTGGAGGCGAAGCCGTGACCGCCGCGCCGGAGTCCGACAAACCATCGGGACTCGCGGACCTCGTTTGCGGCGCCTGTGACGTGCCGCTCGAGATGGGCAAGGTCGAAGCGTCCTACCTCGGCCAGAGCTTCCCGGTCGAGCTGCCGCGCTGTCCGTCCTGCGGCTTCGTCTACGTCTCCGAAGAACTCGCTCTCGGCCGCATGCTGAAGGTCGAGCAGGCGCTGGAGGACAAGTGATGCTCTGCGCGCCGCCGGCACGAGACGGGTTGTTCGGCTGCGGCGCGCTGCGTGACGGCGCAGGCGAGCCGATGCGTCCCGGCGGCTTGGCGCTGACGCGAGAACTGATTGATCGCGCCGACTTCCGCGCCGGCGACAAAGTCGCCGACATCGGCTGTGGCCTCGGCGCCTCGACGCGTCTGCTGCACGAGCGCGGCGTCGCGGCGATCGGCGTCGATGTCGTCTTCCCCGCCGGAGTCGGCGCGCACGGTGACGCGCCGCCATTTGTCGTCGCCGACGCCGCGCGACTGCCGTTCGCCGACGAAAGCCTCGACGGCGTGTTGTCGGAATGCAGCCTGTCGCTGACCGCTGACCGCGCTCAGACCCTCGCCGAATGGCGCCGCGCGTTGCGGCGCGGCGGTCGATTGGCGCTGACCGACGTCTATCGCCGCGACGGCGGCGGGGCAGGGCCGATCGCAACGCCCGAAGCGCTGTGCGCGGACGTCGCCGCCGCCGGATTCCGGGTCGATGGGTTCGAGGATCGCTCGGAGGCGCTGAAAGGCTGGGCCGCGCGGTTCATCTTCGCGTTCGGTTCGCTCGACGCGCTGTGGGGCGGCGGTTGCGCGAACAACAGCGGTTCGGACGGCAAGGCCCGGCTCGGCTACGCCCTGCTGATCGCCACCAAGTCCGGCGGCCGCCCGCCAGCGGGAGGCTGACATGGACGACGAGTCGTTCCGCATCGCCGAACTGCTGCTGCAAGGCTTCACCTGCGGTCACGTCTTCGCCAAGCTGGCGCTCGAGGAACAGGGGCGCGAAAACCCTGACCTGGTGCGCGCGATGTCCGGTCTGGCGCTCGGCATGGGCCGCGGCCTCAACTGCGGCGCGCTGAGCGGCGGCTGCTGCATTCTCGGCCTCTATGGCGGCCGGGCGAATGAGGACGAGCGGGTGCATCCGCGCTACGACCTGATGATCGAACAATTCACCGCCTGGTTCGTCGACGCGATGGCCAAGAAATATGGCGGCGTCAATTGCCAGGAGATCATCAATTTCGATCCGAAACTGATGCAGCAGCGCTGTCCTGGCCTGATCCTCGACTGCTGGCGCAAGATCAGGGAGATCCTCGCCGAGCACCGAATCGACGTCGCCGGGCCGGTCCCGGCGGTGTGGGAGGAGAGCTAGCGCATGGCTGAGCCCGCCGCCCGCAATCCCGCCGCAGCGATAGCCGCGATCGTTCTGGCCGCCGGCTTCTCCTCGCGGATGGGCGCGTTCAAGCCGCTGCTGCCGTTCGGCAAGCATACGGTGGTCGCCCATGTCGTTGCCAATCAGCGCGCCGCGGGCGTGCAGCGCATCCATGTGGTCACGGGCTTCGAAGCCGAGAGCCTGGCGCCGGAGGTGAATCGGCTCGGCGTCACGCGCGCGCACAATCCCGATTTCGCCGCCGGCATGTTCTCGAGCGTGCGCGTCGGCGTCGCCTCGCTGCCGAGGGAGGTCGACGCGTTTCTGCTCGCCCCGGTCGACGTGCCGTTGTTGCGGCCGTCGACGATCGTGCGGGTTTTGCGCGCCGCGGCGACGCGCGACTCGGCGATCGTCTATCCGACATTCCGCTGCAAGCGCGGCCACCCGCCGCTGGTCCGCCGCGCTTTGTTCACCGAGATCCTCAACTGCGATGGCGACGGCGGCTTGCGGGCGCTGCTCGCTCGCCACGAAGATCAGGCGAGCGAGGTCGCCGTGTTCGACTGGGGATGCCTGGTCGACATGGATCGGCGCGACGATTACCGCCAGCTCACGGCGGCGCTGCCCGGGCGCCGCGTGCCCGATGTCGCGGAATGCGAAACCATGTTTGACGCGGCGTCGACGCCCGAAGTGACGCGTCGCCACGGCCACGCTGTCGCCGCGCTGGCGGTGAAATTCGCGCGGCGGCTGCAAGCGGCGGGCGAAGCCATCGATCCCGACCTGACGGGCGCAGCGGCGCTTGTTCACGACATCGCCAAAGGTCGCCGACGTCACGCCGAGGCCGGCGCCGCGCTGCTGCGCGAGTTCGGCTTTCCCGAGGTCGCGGCGCCGGTTGCGCGTCATATGAATCTCGACTTCGACGCCGGTCGCCTCGACGAATGCGCGGTCGTCTACCTCGCCGACAAGCTCGTCCGGGGCGAGATTCGCGTCTCGCTGGAGGCGCGCTTCGGCGCGGCGCTCGATCGCTTCGCCAACGATCCGTCGGCGCTGGCGGGCGTGCAGCGGCGGCTCGACAGCGCGCGGGCGATCCGCGCGGCGGTCGAGGCGCGCATCGGGCCGCTCGGAATTGACGATGAAACGGCGCTCAGCGAACCGGCGGAGGGAGGCTCATGGCCTGCTGCGATCGCCGTCTGAGCCTCGGCGTCACCGAGAGCGTGTGCCCGACCTGCTTGGCGACAGTTCCGGCGGAGCGCTTCGCCGAAGGCGACGTCGTCTATCTGCGCAAGACCTGCCCCGACCATGGCGCGGTCGTCACGCCGATCTGGCGCGGCCTCGATTCCTATCTGCGTTGGGGGCAGGCGCCGCGCGCCTATTCGCGTCCGTCGGTCGCCGCGACGCCAGTCGAGCGTGGCTGCCCGCACGACTGCGGCCTCTGTTCCGATCATCGCCAGCAGAGCTGTTGCGTGCTGCTCGAGGTGACCTCGCGCTGCGACCTCGCCTGTCCGGTGTGCTACGCCTCGGCGAGCCGCAGCGGCGTCGACGCTAGCCTCGACGAGATCGACGGCTGGCTCGACACGCTCGCCGAAGCGGGCGGGCGCGTTCACATCCAACTGTCGGGTGGCGAGCCGACGACGCGCGACGACCTGCCCGAGGTCGTCGCCCGCGTGCGGGCGCGCGGCTTCGAATTCGTGCAGTTGAACACCAATGGCGTCCGCATCGCGCGTCAGCCCGCCTACCTCGTCGCCCTGGCGGAAGCGGGGCTCGACTGCGTCTTCCTGCAATTCGACGGCGTGACCGACGACGTCTATCGGCGCCTGCGCGGCGCCAAGCTGATGCGGCTCAAGGCGCAGGCGGTCGGCAATTGCGGCGCGGCCGGAGTCGGCGTGGTGCTGACGCCGACGCTCGTCCCCGGCGTCAACGTCGGCGAGATCGGCGCCATCGTCGATTTCGCCGTCGCCCACATGCCGGCTGTGCGCGCCGTGCATTTCCAGCCGGTCAGCTATTTCGGGCGCTGCCTCGCGGAACCCGACGCGGCCTCGCGCATCACCTTGCCCGAAGTCATGGAGGCGCTGATCGCCCACAGCGGCGGGACGATTCGTCTCGACGATTTCCGCCCCGGTTCGGCGGAGAATCCCTATTGCTCGTTCAGCGGCCGCTTCCTTGTCGACGCGGCTGGGCGCATGCGGCCGGCGGCGGACCCACGGGCTTCCTGCTGCGGCGCCCCGGCCGAACCGCGGCATGCGGCGTGTTGCGGTTCGGCGCAGCCGAGCCCGGACGTCGCGCGCGAACGGCGCTACGTGGCGGGGCAGTGGAAGCGCGCCGATCGCGCCGCCGCGCCTGTCGCCGGGCTCGGCGCCTTCGACGCCTTCCTCGCGAATCAGGAGCGCACGCTCGGCCTTTCCGGCATGGCGTTCCAGGACGCCTGGACGCTCGACCTCGATCGGCTGCGCCAGTGCCACATTCATGTCGTCGCGCCCGACCGGCGTGTGATCCCGTTCTGCGCCTACAACCTGACCAGCCGCGACGGCCGGCCACTCTATCGCGCGCCGGTCGCCGTCCGCGAGACGGTCGCGTGAGCGCGACGATGCTCGATCCCTGGATGGCGGCGCGGATGGGGCTCGCGGCGCCATTGATGCGCCAAGCGATCGATGCGTGGCAGCTTGCGCGGCTCAACGAAACAATCGCCCACGCGCGGGCGGCGAGCCCGTTCTATCGCGCCCAGCGCGATTGGACGGATGGCCCGCTCGCCAGAATCGACGACCTCGCGCGCCTGCCGTTCACCGCGGCGGCCGACCTCTTGGCCAACGACCCGCCGCTTCTGGCGCTGTCGCAGAGCGCCATCGCGCGGGTCGTGACGCTCGAGACCTCGGGCACGAGCGGTTCGCCGAAGCGGCTGCATTTCACCCCCGATGATCTCGAATCGACGGTCGACTTCTTCCATCACGGCATGGCGCTGTTCGCCCGACCGGGCGATCGGGCGGCGATCGCCTTTCCCGGCCGTCATCCTGGCGGGGTCGCTGCGGGGCTCGCGGTTTCGTTGCGTCGTCTCGGCGTCGCGCCGGTCGTCGCGCCGTCGTTGGATCCGCTCGCCCTTGCCGCTTGGCTGCGCGACGAGCGGCCCGATGTCGTGGCCGGGCCGCCGGTTCCGCTGCTCGCGGCGGCGCGCTTCGCCGCCCATGACGGCGGTGCGGCGATCCGCGCACGGACGGTCTTGCTGAGCTCCGACCATATCGCCGAGAGCGTCGCGCGCGGGCTGGCCGCGGCCTGGGGCGCCGAAGTCTTCCGCCACTGGGGCATGACCGAGACGGGTTACGGCGGCGCGGTCGATTGCGCCCTCCACTGTGGCTGCCATCTGCGCGAGGACGAGCTGTTGGTCGAAGTCGTCGATCCGGCTAGCGGCGCGCCGGCGCCGGCAGGCGCAGTCGGCGAAATCGTCGTCTCCACCCTGCGGCGGCGCGGGACGCCGTTGTTGCGCTACCGCACCGGCGATCTCGCGCGGCTGATCGAGTCGCCGTGCCCTTGCGGTTCGGCGCTGAAGCGGCTTGACGGTTTCGCCGGCCGCGTCGGCGCCGGGACGCGGCTGCCGAGCGGCGGCGAGCTGACCTTGGCGCGACTCGACGAGGCGCTGTTCGCGATCGATGCAGTCAGTGATTTCGCCGCTGTCGTTGAGATCGGCGCGCCGGCGACGTTGAACCTGTCGATCGCCGCGCCGGCGTCGCTTCGCGACGCTGCGACGCTCGACGCCATAGGCTTACGGCTCGCCGAAGACCCGGTCATCGGCGAGGCGCTGCGGGCCGGCGCCTTGCGCGTCGACGCCGCTTTTGCCGAGGTCGCATTTTCGTCCGGCGCCAAGCGTCGAATGGCGATCAGGGAGTCGGCGCCATGCGCATTGTGCTGCTGATCCGCCACGGCTTGGTCTCCGACGACGCCGAAGACCGCTTTCTCGGCGCCGCCGACGCCCCGATGAGCCCGACCGGCGAAGCGCAGATCCGCGAGCTCTCGGCGTGTCTGCGCCCGCGCGTTACGCCGGACGCGATCTATTGCAGCGACCTTTCGCGGTCGCGGCGGACGGCAGAGCTGATCGCCAACGGCGCCGCCATATCAATCCGCGTCCGCGCGGCGTTGCGCGAGATCGATATGGGCGACTGGCAAGGCCTGTCGCGGCGCGAAGTCGCCGCGCGACGACCCGCCGACTATACCGCGCGCGGGCGCGACATCGTCAATTTCCGCCCGCCGGGCGGCGAGAGCTTCGCTGATCTCGCCGCGCGCGTGCTGCCGTGCTGGCGCGAAATTGTTGAAGATGACGAGACGCAAGTCGTCGCCGTCGCCGGCCACGCCGGCGTCAACCGAGTCATTCTCTGCCATTTGCTCGGCGCGCCGCTCGCGAACTTGTTCCGGATTGGGCAGCGCCCGGCCTGCGTCAACGTCATCGAGTGGGGCAAGAACGAGCCCGTCGTCGCCCTCATGAATGGAGACGGCCTGTGAGGCAGGAAGAAGTGCGCGGGCGGACCTCCTCGGCGGGCGGCGAGAGCCTGGTCGTCGGCGCCGACGCGGAATCGAGTGAGATTCAACCGCTGCAATGCGGCCAATTCGTCGCGTTGATCGAGAAGAATACGTGCACGACGGGCCACGAAAACAGTCAAAACGCGCCGGCGCAAGAAGATTGCCAAAGTGCAATTTGCAATGTTGATGCAAGTCAATGCCGCGAAACGCCACCGCGCAATGATTTTACACGAGCGGTTCGCAAAGGCCGGATCCCAGCAAGGTCGGCGCCGCGACACCGGGTAAGGAGAGTCCTCTTGCCCGCAGACGAGTCTAGGGAGAACGGTCGCCAATCTCCGCACTCCACCGTGCGACTGGCGCCCGATGCGGCAATTGCCGCGCGCCGAAAA
>Ga0182014_10002770_pt1 | contig 21665 bp, 21 predicted proteins | sample 612S2DmetaG_FD_120489 | JGI IMG/M metagenome (GOLD analysis project Ga0182014, IMG submission 120489) | Permafrost microbial communities from Stordalen Mire, Sweden - 612S2D metaG | ecosystem: Environmental > Terrestrial > Soil > Wetlands > Permafrost | place: Sweden: Stordalen | collected...
AGTTCTTTCAAGATTCGTTGGAGACACTTCGAGAGAGTAGTCATCGACTGTGTACATAAACGTAGCTGCCAGTTGGTCCGGAGCCCAGTCGTACCTGACCTGGTTTCGCGCTTGAGCAAGAAGCACACTGCCAGCGAACGAGAAACCCATGATGATCGTTGCCAGATACTGCCACACCCTCATAATGCTGCCCCTTCCTTGTTGGCGATGCACCTATTGCGCTAATACATGCAAGGTCATTGTCCTCGAATGAGTGATTGATCCCGACGTTGCAACAACTGTCAGGGAGTAGTACCCTGGCGGCGTTCCGTTGGATTGCACGTAGCGATTGAGACCCGCGCAGCCTGCTATCCCCATCAAGAGAACTGCGACTCCAACCGAGATCATTGAGCGATAACGCGGCTCTTTGCGCGTGAAGCTACCCCACCCAAAGAACAGACCCAGAACCCCAAGTGTCGTGACCGTTGTGCCGGCCGTTGTCACAGTCAACGTGGTCGTATTCGCGCTCGATGCCGAGGCTGTCGCCGACGCAGGGATGGTGATCGAGTCCTGTGTGAAGTTGCACGTACTCTCGTTTGGCACGCCGGTGCATTGCAACCGGATCGTGCCTGTAAATCCATTGAGAGCAGTGATCGAGACAGGCGCCGTGCCAGATGCCCCCTGAACGACGGTCATTGTCGATGGAAGTTTGATTGTGAAGTCGGGAGGTCCTTCGACTATCTGAGAGAGAGTCGTAGAGACAGACGAGAGATAATCGGTATCGCCGCCATAAAGCGCCGTAATTCCGTACTGACCGGATTGAAGAGAGACTGTCCAAGTCGCATTGCCCGATACGTCCAAGGGAAGCGCAGCCGTGGCGACCTGGCCGGACTCCTGGCTGGCGCTGAATGCTACGGCTCCGGTTGGCATACCGGCAGGCACTCCGCTCACATGGGCTCGAAAAGCAACCGTCGATTTGTTTGGCGACGGATTGACCGATGACGAAACTAGAGTTGTGGTACTCGCCTGTTCGACAACCTGTCGGTATGAGACGCTCTTTTGTGCACCGAGCAATGGCGGCATGACGGACAAAACTGCGAACACCAGGCTAACTTCAATAAGAATGCGTCTCATCATCGAACTCCCGTTTCTCTTCAGATCCTGCCCAATCTCGATCGAATCGAGGACGCTGCCGGACATGACATTCCGGCAGCGCCCTTTGTTGGTTAGTTGTAGTTGCTGTCGCCGGAATAGGTGACAACGATGTTATAGGTTCCTGCCGTAAACACAGGGATGGTGATGCTCGCGTTGCCGGAGGCGTCGAGCGTCAACGTTCCGAGTGTGGTGCCTCCATCGACGACGGTTACTGAGCCTGTGGGCTGGATGCCGACAGAGGACGAGACGTTGATGCTCAGCGTCACGGAATCGCCAAACGCGGACGGATTGAGTGAGCTGGTAACCGTAGTTGTCACCACGCTGCTCGAACTGGCCTTCGTCACTACGTGGACAATGGGTCCGGAGGTGAGGGCACTGAAGTCTTCATCGCCGCTATACTGCACGGTCAGCGAGTGGGAACTCACAACCAGCGAGGTCGGGCCAACGAGCGTGATGGAGGCCTGTCCCGAGGCGTTCAGCGTTCCAGAACCGATCACCGTGGTCCCGTCGTAGAAGGTTACCGTTCCGGTTGGAATCCAGTTGTCATCGTTATCTTGATCCGACAATTGCGCGGTCAGCATAACAGCTTGACCATAGACGCTCGTACCCACCGGTGAATCTGTCAAAACGATCTTGGGAATCTCCTGCTGAGCCGTGAGGACTTGAGCGTTCGAGGTCGATCCCACAAAGTTTGCATCCCCCGGATACTGCACCGTGACCGTGTGAACCCCGGTCTGGAATTGGCTCCAGGAGAACGTGACGGTACCGGCTTGTGCGCCGGTCGGGCGCGCGGTTCCAATAGTGGAAACGTACGGCCCTGCCTGGCTGGCTTGCTCAAACTGCGCACCCCAGACATTGATAGGCACGCCAAAATTCGATGAGGTCAGCGAAACGGCAAAGCCGGTGCCGGCATTCGCCGGAAAGGTGTAGGTCAGCGTGCAGCGTTGCCACGCTGAGGTAACCGAGCAAGGCGCGGATTGGCTGGCAGCCACGAAGGGGTTGTCCTGCACGGTGAGTTTGAGTGTCGTTGGAGTTGCCGACTGTGCCCAGATCGAGAACGTTATTTGCTGATTGGCATAGTTGGTCGTTCCCGGCACCGCATAGAGAACTGTCGAGGTTGCGTTCACAAACGTGAGAGCAGTCGCTGTATTCGTGCTGCTGTCCGGTCCATTGGCGATCAGAGAGGCCACTGTCGGAGCGGTCCCGGAAGTAGTCCATCCTTTCCCAGTGTTGACTTGCGAGTAGGGCAGCAAATTGGCTGCCGCGCCCAACCCAATGGTCTGTGGAGTGCCCAGTGCCGTAGTGCCGTCGTAGAACTGCACCGTCTCCGTCGTAGGCGCCGGAGCGCCAGCAGTATTCAGAATGTAGTTGAAAGCGATAGGATTGCCGGCGGTGATGGCGCCGTTGGGCGTGGCAGAAAGAATACCGATTGTATTTCTTTGGTTGACGGTTTGTGTGATCGTGCCGGTCGACTGCGCGAGAAGCATCGCAGCGCCACCGGCCAACAGAAGTGCAAGACTCGCAGTTTTCTGACTGACTTTCATGGTCGGCTGTCGTCCTTTTTCGGTTGAATTACGATTGTTGGAATGGCAGCCGGGTCAATCGAGGGCCCCCGGCAGTTGCCGTGGGTGCGCTCACTGATAGTTATTGTCTCCGCTGTAGACCGCTATTAGAGTGTGCTTTCCTGCGATCAGGGCAGATGTGCTGTAGGTCGCGATACCCGCATCGAGCGAGATCGTGGCAAGCGAATTTGCTCCATCGTTGATCGTTACCGTGCCCGTAGGAGTAACTCCGCCGCCTGTTAAAGTGAAAGTCAACCCAACGTTGTCGCCATAAATGGAGGGGGACAGCGAAGACATGCTATTGACAATCACGGACTCTTTGTTAATGACCAGGCTCTGCACGACCGCCGCAGCCGCGGTGTAGTCGGCGTTCCCCGGCTGATTTGCTGCCACCACGCAAGTGCCCGCCCCAGTCACTGTCAACGTGCTCCCTGAGACTCCGCAAGGTCCGGAGGAGATGCTGAAGGTAACCGACAGCCCAGAGCTGGCCGTCGCGCTTAAAGAGATCGGCGAAACACCATAGGTGACTGGGCTTACCGGGGCGGTGAAAGTGATCGTTTGAGTGGCCACAGACACCGTTAGGGTCCCGTTGGCGAAACTGAAAGTGTAGTTGCTCGCCGCCAGCGTTCCAGCCGCAGAGGTGATCGTGTAGCTGCCAGGTGCGGATGTCGGCGTGGCTGTTGCAGTCAAGCTGGGAGCGCCGCTCAGGACACTCAACGTGTCACCGTTGACGAACCCCGAGAAGCTCGCGGTAAACGACGGATTTGCCGCGCCATAGGCCCGCGAGGCGTTGTTGGGCGTGACCGTTAACACCGCAGCATTGACGGCGATGCTGTGAGAGACTGTTGCCGCCGCTGTGTAGTCGGCGTTGCCCGCCTGATTCGCGGCCACCACACAGGTGCCCGCGCCAGAAACCGTCAACGTACTGCCGGAGACCGTGCAAGGACCCGAAGAGACGCTAAAGGTCACCGCCAGCCCTGAGCTGGCAGTCGCGCCCAAAGAGATCGGTGACACGCCGTAGTTAACCGGACTCGCCGGAGCATTGAAGGTGATCGCCTGCGACGCTTGGCTCACAGTCAGCGTTCCACTCACATAGCTGAAGGTGTAATTGGTTGCTGTCAGCGCCTCGGACGAGAACGTAATCGAGTAGGAGCCAGGAGCAGAGGTGCTCGTTGCACTCGTCGTCTCCGCAGCCGAGCCGCCAACGACGCTCGATGTGTCCCCATTCACATATCCCGTGACCAAATAACTGAACGCTTGGTTCGCCGCGCCGTAGGCCCGTGAGGCGCTATTCGCAGTCACCGTCAGCACCGCAGCGGTCACGGTGACGCTTTGCGTCACCTGGGCCGCAGCCGAATAATCACTGTTACCCGCCTGATTTGCGGCCACCACGCACGTGCCCGTCCCAGTCACCGTCAGCGTGCTGCCTGACGCCGAGCACGGTCCTGAAGAAACGCTGAAGGTCACCGCCAACCCGGAGCTGGCCGTCGCGCTCAGAGAGATCGGCGATACCCCATAGGTCACCGGGCTTCCCGGGGCCGTGAAAGTGATCGTCTGAGTGGCCTTGCTTATGGTCAGTGTCGTTGAACTGCTAGCCGCATTGTTATTGCTATCGCCGCTGTAAGACACCCCAACGGTGTAAGTACCAATTCCGTAGGTCGAGTTAAACTGGGGCGCTGTGGCCAAACCCGAAAAGAGTGTTTCGGTCGCCCAAGCCGAACCGTTGATCGTGAACGATAGCGTCCCGGTTACCGTGCCACTGTCACTTGCATAGCCTGTGCAGATCGAATTGCTGCCCCCGTAAGTAATGGGATTCGGCGAGCACGTATCGGAGACGCTCGGTGTTGCCTTGCTGATCGTGAGCGTTGTCGAGGTGCTCGCGGTGTTGTTGTTGCTATCGCCGTTGTAGGTAACGCCAATCGTGTAGGAACCCGCCGAGTATCCTTTGAGCCCTCCTGCCGACGCGGTGCCGCCACTCAAAGTCTGTGTCGTCCACGCGCCACCGTTGATCGTCCAGGTTGTCGTGCCGGTGGCTCCATTGCCAACATCCACCGTGCAGTCCGTGGTTTCGCCCCCGTAGGTAATTGGGTTCGGAGAGCAGGACAATGAGATCGACGGCGTGGACTTGACAAGGGTCACTGCGCGCACATCAACACATTCTGTATCTGTGAAAATCAGGTGTCCGGAACCATCAATCGCCAAGGTGCCCAGAAAACCCAATTCTGCGCCGGAAGCAGCGCCACCATTCCCGGAACACCCTTGCGTTCCGTTGCCCGCAATCGTCGAGATGTCCTGTGTACTCGCCGAAATCATTCGGATACGGTAATTGCCGTAGTCCGCGACATAGACGTTGCCGCTCGAATCCACTGCAACCCCGGTCGGGCTCTTCAGTTCCGCGCTAAGCGCCGCGCCGCCATCCCCTAAATATCCGCACGTCCCATCTCCTGCAATCGTTGAGATGTAGTGGTTTGAAGCAGCCACCTTACGGACTGTGCAGCCTACCACGTTCGTTATGTAGATATTGTCTGAAGAATCAACAGCCAAACCGCCGGCCTCAATCTCCGCGCTCGTCGCGGCCCCGCCATCACCCGTATATCCACATGTCCCATTACCGGCAACAGTCGAAATAGTTCCAGAAGTCGTTACTTCACGAATAGAGCTGTAAGAGCACACGTCCCCACCTCGTGTACTCGTATACTGATATTGCACAAAGAAGATATCTCCGGAAGAATCAATCGCTAATTTAGAGGCCGAGATCTCCGCGCTGGTCGCCGCCCCACCGTCGCCCGTATGCCCTTGTGTTCCAGTGCCGGCGACAACACTCAAGTTGCCCGAATTCGTCCGCTTGCGAATATGGGTGCCGCCATCGATAAAATACATATTTCCCGACCCATCGACGACTGCGCCCATTGGGTCATATGTGACGCCATAAGCCGGATTGCAAACCTCATAATATCCACCCGATGGCACCGTCCCTAAAATGCTGTTTATGTCTCCAGTCGAAGTCGACACTTCGAGGACAAGGCATAGGCCACCATCGTCAATCCACACATTGCCCGAAGGATCAAACGCTGCGGAGAAAGGGAGATACAAATCCGTGCTTATAGCTGCACCGCCCGTGCCGTTGTAGCCCATCGTGCCAGTGCCGGCAACCGCATTGATGTCATTGGCAGCAGGGTAAGAAATCTGCCCAATAGCAGCCACACTAGCCAACATCACAACAACGGCAAACATCGCTACGTTGCGCAACCCTCCGCGCATTTTCACTCTCCACACTCGATTTCTCCGAGTGAACCACCATCTGTACTTCATACACATCACCCTTCATAACGGCTGACCACTTGTCCGTTGTGATATGGCGCACACGACGCGCGGCAAGCGCCAAACTTTTCCCCGCTGTTCCCTTGTGCCTCATCGAGCCAACACGCAAGCCAGCGACCTCCAGTCGCGGCGAGCGTCCAAGCATCCCCAAGACCATTCCGCGTATCGACTCTCGCGTCGATTGGCGAATCTTCATGCAGAGCACGGCTCCGTTTACTTCGCCAGTTATTACATATATTACAGCACAGTGGTATGCTTTTCAAGAGCCAGAGATGCAGGACGAATACACGGCAGACTCCGGCAAAGACTGGTAACACTTTCGTACTCTTTATCTAGGTAGGGACAATCATTAGGGTGATATAAAAGACAGTTGTTATACACTCTTTCTGATCATCATCCGACAATCCATGGAGGGAGAATGACAGTACCGGAAGCGCAGGAAAGACTCGAAGCGCTCGCAGTGACCCTTGCGTCCTGCGCGAATTCGCCCAAACGACGTGGAGCCATCGAAGTCGAGATGGCCCGGTGCTATCGGAGCATCCAAAGAGCACAACAGCGGGCGCATCAGTCCCTGGCTTCCGTTGCGACCGTTCTCCTTGAGATAAAGGTGGATACTGTTCTGAAGGAGAAGGAAGCGGCAGCAATCACCGCAGCGGCTCACCTCCTCCGGTGTGCTTCGACCGAACAGTTGGCTGTAGCGGTGCCCGCCGCCATTCATGAGGCCTCAACGGACAGCACGCCTTCCATACCGAACAAATTCCCTGAATTCTCCTTCATTGCTAGCTCCCTCATAAATCTGGACGGTACCTGTCTCTCGTTCGAAGAAAGGTTCGCCGTTCGCGCAGCTCTTCATCTGATGAATATTGCCGAGAGGCCACAGATACACCACTCGATGCGGCGAGCTCAGGCGTATTTAGACATGCGGGGGCCAAGAGGTATGGTAAATCGGCTCAAGGAGATATGCGGTGCGTACCGGCCTCAGAAGCGGCAGAATGTAGAAGTGGGAGCACGCTCCGAAAGGGCGCTTCAGCTGGACAAGTGTGCGGCAGCACAAAACTTCCGGTAAGAATTGCGATGGGGGAAACGCCACCGTCGCTTCCCCCATTGCAACAAACCCACTAGTGTGACTTTCGGAACTCCTTTGATTACTATTTCCTAGCGGGCCTCTTTGCTTAATCGTATATAATTACTGTAATATACATCTGACATTATCCCACACAAAGGAGACGGTATGACCCTAACAAAGAAGACCGGAGCCCGTACCAAGGCCAGAATCGTCGCACCGCTTGAGAAGCGCACCCAGCTCCGGCTCACTGTAGACTCCAAATTTACGAAAACACATTTCAACCAGCTCTTTGCCGTACTTGGAATTCGCAAGAAGAACGCTCTCGCAGAGCACATCATCATGAACTTCAAAACCAAGGTCGCTCAAGCGCAAATTGTTGCCTTCTACAACAACCAGTGGCTGAACATCCCATTTCAAAGTATTGACACCGCATTCGTATTCCCCTTGACCTACGAGATTGCGGATGAATTGGAGAGAGTTGGAGGAGAGGTTCTTGGGGGTGTCAATCGTTCCAAGACATTTCGCGTCATGGTGGCCTATTTTGCTTCCATCTATAGACTAAAGAGCCCAACACAAAACACCTTTGCATAATGCTCTCGGTACATTGCTAGGCAAGGGGCAGCCGCATGAACCTGATGATCGTGGAGAGCCCAAACAAGATCAAGAAGATCAAAGCAATTTTGGGCGGCGGCTGGGATGTTGCCGCAAGCGTTGGACACATTCGGGACCTTCCGGTGAACGAATTAGGTATTGAGCCGGAGACCTACCGGCTCCAGTACCAGATTCTCGAACGCAGTAAGTCTGTTGTTTCCGAGCTGCGGCAACGCGTCGCACGCTCCGAACAGGTTTACCTCGCCACAGACGCCGACCGCGAGGGCGAAGCCATTGCGTGGCACCTGCAGCAGGTTCTAAGACTTCGCCGATACGTGCGCGTAACCTTCGATGCAATCACCGAAAACGTGATCCGCTCTGCGCTCAAGGCGCCGCGGCAACTTAACAAGAACCTCGTCCACGCACAAGAGGCCAGGCGAGGTGCGGATCGCCTCGTCGGCTATCAGGTGTCGCCTGCTCTCTCAAAGCAAACGGGCATTGCCCGACTCAGTGCCGGGCGCGTCCAAAGTGTTGCTCTGCGCCTTGTCGTCGATCGGCAACGCGAGATCGACGCATTCAAGGAAACAAAGCATTTCGGCGCCGAGGCGATCTTCGACAATGGAAAATGGCGCGCCCAATGGGACACTGCACCTTTCCTCAAGGAAGGCGAGGAATATATTCTGGACGCTTCGCTGGCGGAAGAAACCGCGAAATGCAGACTCTTTGCCGTCACCGCCGCGGCGACGAAACCTGCGGCCAAGGCTCCTCCGCCGCCTTTTACAACCGCCACCCTGCTTCAGGCAGCGAGCGTGACGCTCGGATTTAAGCCGGAACGGACCGCCCAAATTGCCCAGAGGCTATTCGAAGAAGGGTTGATTACTTACCACCGGACTGACAGCCAAAACTTCTCCGCAGAGGCGCTGGCCGAGATTCGGGCCTACGCGGCCAGAAACAACCTACCCTTGCCGCCTAAACCGCGTACCTGGAAGTCCAAAGAGAGCGCCCAGGAGGCCCACGAGGCAATCCGCCCCACCCACATGGAACAACTTCATGCCGGCGCAGACAACGACCAGAAGAGCCTCTACGACCTTATCTGGACCCGAGCTGTAGCTTCCCAACTCGCCGATGCCGAGTACAGCGTGAACACCCTCACTCTCGCCGCCCAAGATGGATCGCAGCCATTCATCTTCAAAGCGATGGGCCGAACGCTCGTCAAGCCGGGATGGCGCACTCTAACGGCCAAGGACGCCGCTGAAGAGTCCGATGCGAACGACACGGAAGACTCTGAGAAACAATCTGACGAGAATGGCCGCGTCCCCTCCCTCGCGCGGGGCACTCAGCTCCGCGCCGACGGCGCCCGCGTTCTGAACAAACAGACGCGCCCGCCGAATGGCTACACCCAGGCAAGTCTCATTAAAAAGCTGGAACACGAAGGGATCGGACGGCCCTCCACCTACCCGGCCATCCTCAAAAACATCATCACCCGCAACTACATCGACGATTCAAAGAAGATATTGAGGGCGACAGACCTCGGAATCTTGCTGATCGACGCGCTCAAAGGTCACTTCGCCTTTCTTGAGTACGACTACACGCGCTCCCTTGAGCAGCAGCTCGACGATATTGCCGCAGGGAAGGCCGAGTACGTCAATGTGGTTTCCGGCATTGACGGCCAGCTCAAAAAGGAGCTTGCGCAGTTGCACATCGCTCCGCAGCCTGCCCTGGTGTTGAACGGTTCAGCTCCGGCAAAGACAGGCGCTTCCCCGTCGCCCAGGTCGCTCGTGTGCCCAAAATGCAAGCAAGGTGTCGTCAAAAAGCCCAACGGGCAGAAGTTCTACGCTTGCAGCCGCTATCGCGCAGGCTGCAACTTCAGCCTCAACGAGACCATTGCAAAGAAGACCCTCACCCCGAAGCAGATCGAAGCGCTCTGCACGAAAGGCAAAACCGGAGTGCTCAAAGGCCTCATTTCTAAACAGGGTAAGCGCTTCGAAGCATATCTGACTTTGGGCAAAGAAACAGACTGGAAAGTAGCATTCTACTTCGAGTCCAGCAGGTGATACTGTCCGTCTCCAGCAGCCTACCCACGACATGTACTGCACGGCGAGGACTTGATTCAACGGTCGTCCAAGTCATCGCGCCCCTGATACAAGTCTGAGCGCGTTGTCCAAAAATGGGCAACGCGATCGGTGCTTCCCGATATCTATCCCGCCGAACAGATGGTGGCCTGACCGTTGCGCGTAGCCGTAGGGAATATGAGGAACGATGACCCGGGCCTCAATCGGCGCATACTTCCGGTACCCCGAGATGGGCGGAAGCAGGAGGACAAACCCACTCTATACGCTCGGAGGAACCTGACCTTTAGCGTTCAATTCCCTTGCAATTCTTCTTTTTGAGAATGGGCTTTCTCGCTCCTTGTGTGGGCTGTTCTGAAGCGTAGGCGGCCGCTTTTTGGATTTGCTTGATATCGAGAATATCTTGTTCCCTACCCGCAGCCAGTTTGTTCTTGATCAGGTTTTCTCGTGAAATGACGTAAGTCGGCGTGTCACCTTCTATCATGGCGTCGACATGGTCTTTCCATGCTTCATCGAATGTCACGCCGCTGATCTATTGAAGGATATCGACTCTATTCGGAGGCATGCCGATCTGAAGCCCTGCTTTTGCATCCCGGAAATCTTTAGCTGTAAGTCCGTGAAGGGGCGCGTCATACTTGCATAGAGCCCCGAACACGGCATCGCAATTCCTGGCATCGGCCCGGCTGAACAGGTCGAGGTCTTTGGTTGCGCGTGGTTGAGCGTGGACACCGAATGCGTAGCCCCCAACGAGCAGATACTCAACGCCCTGTTCGTTGAACATGGGTATGAGTTCTTTCATGTCTCTTGTTAGCATTCTGACCGTGCTCCCGAATCGCATATGCGGTCTCGGTAAGCTCGCACACGGCTACGAGTCTGTCTCCGACGGGGATACTCTACCAATACCGGTAGTTCTCCGCCTCTTGTTCTTCAACGCTCGTGACCTTGCGAACGACCCTGTTTGGATTGAGGCCCACTCCATCAACTGTAGTCTGCACACACCGAGGAAGGTGCTTGCGTAATTCGCGGGCACCAAACGGCTCCCCGCATTTGGGACACTGACGGAGCACCTTGGCGCGCGGAGAGCAAAGCTGGCGCGCACGCAACCTGCGCGCACTCTCTCGCAGCAATACGTCATCGGGAATCGTCGTGATGTCGAAATCTGGAGTCCAGGCGGACATTGGATTGCTCTTCACAAGTGAGTTTGACCACCGGTAAAGCGTAGCGCGTTGCTGCAATGTGCAAGACGGAATGTCTGCCATTGAGAACATTGAAACATCGGGTTTCAGTTCCCTTTCCACTCTCGCGTCTTTCAAAGAGGAGAGCCCCAGCCGGAGCTAGAGCCATTCTTTGGAATGGAAAGCCGAACTACATCGCCGGATCAACTGGGCATAGCGCAAGGCGAAACTCGGTGCATTTCTGCTCTGGCCAACTGATCTCCGCCTCTACCGCCGTTCTGTCTTCATTTCAAGGGCGGGCGTGTCGTGAAGGCGACCCAAATGGTTGACTGGCACAGCGCGTTAAACAGTAAGACAGCGACGTCGTAATCGAATGCCACGGCGTTCATGACTTTCGTCACTTCATCGTTACTCTCCTTCACTAACCGCGCCAGCGATACTTAACGAATCATCTTCCCGCTCAACCACACCTCACCATAGATCCGATCTCAGCTTGGAGAAGCATATCGCATTCGCCTATAACAACGCCGTTGAGCATTGCCGAAGCTGAGAAGCTTCTAACGGGATCTTGGACCACTCCTTTGATAACACCGCCTTGAGACCAACAATGTCCAGCACCTTTTCAGCTACCATCTGCTTCAACTTGCAGTTCTCTTCATCCAACCACACCAGCCGCTGCGTCTCGCTGACCTCTAGACCGCCGTACTTGGTCTTTCGTCACATATCATGTACCCTGTCTGTAGCCACGGCACGAGCTAGCTAGTAATCCAGTAGCGAGCGTGAGAAGAAGCAATGTCTAGAAGAGTGGGGTTTGCAATTCTTTCTTATAATGAGCCAACGCAATTGCTTCGGCTCACGAAGACTCTAAATTTGATTTTCGATCGTCCTCCGATTGTTTGCCATCATAATTTCAGTCAGTGCTTCTTGAACGAAGCACAATTTTCACCGAATGTACAATTTGTACATCCTCACATCGTGACTCAGTGGGGCCATATCACTACTCCATTGGCTGCATTAAGAGCCTTCCGCATTTTGAGGCAGCTCGAACGACCCGAGTGGTTCGTTCTGCTAAGTGGAAGCGACTATCCCATACGCAAGGCTGTGGAGGTATTGGCGGATTTCTTCGATGCGAGATTTGACGCGTATCTAGATAACCGCGAGATTCCATACAACCCAGATCCTTTTTGCCAATCGGCGCAAAGCGGGCGAGAAGTCGCTTCAAACTGGATTAACATTGCACATAAACGATATTGGAGGTGCCAAGAAATGCCATTTTCTGATACGTCCTCGCTGAGAGGCGAACGTTTGTCAACTCGGCATAATCGAATGCAAAGCATTAGTCAGTGGTGTCAGCACAATAGGCCTCTAAAGATCTACGGGGGAAGTTTTTGGTTTGAGGCTAATCTTAGGACCGTTGATCGCCTATTAGATGATCCCTACATGCGAACCCTAATACGATACTATCGGTATCGAATAATCCCAGAGGAGTCTCTATTCCACACTGCGCTGCGTCGTCATCCGGACCTGAATATCTGCGGAGACCACAAGCGATATGAAGATTGGATGTATGGTGGACCCCACCCAAAATGGCTAGATGAATCGGACTTGCCTAAGATGCTTTCATCTGGTGCTCACTTTGCCAGGAAGTTTCGACCAGACGGTATCGTGCAACGTCTTCTAGATAATTCCGTGTTAGGACTATACTAATAGGTTTCAGAGTGGGAGTCTACAGAAGGTCGATACGAATCGCGGTCACCACAAGGGAAAGTCGCACAAAGATATACACATAGTTAGTAACCACTAAGCGCACGGATCATTAGCTTTCTTCGATAACCTTGGATCACACAACTCTTCGGGTTACTCGCATGAAGTTAATATCAAGCTCTAGAAGATGCCCGAGCATTCTTTCTGATGCTTTTGAACGCAAAAGGTCCGAGCTGATCGGCCTATCGTTTTCAAGGACATAGCAGTGACTGAAATTGCTCTTCCGTTCATGCCGTGAGACATATCTCCGCAATACATTCCCGTTGAAGGTTACCCGACTACGACGAACCCTATCTCAATTCTTCGTGGTCAACCATCTGGATAGTGCCTTTTCTCCAATGCTCAGCTATGATCCGCTCGATAGTGAACTCCAAATTCGGATAGCGGTCTGCGTAAACCTCTAGCATTTCAACGTAGCGGGTTCGTCGATCATTAACAGTGAGCCTATCTTGGTGCGCTACCATGCACCAGTCCGCAACGGCGATACGGTGTTTGCCATCGAGGGCATGATAAGCAATTTCCCAGTCATATCCCCAACCTCCCCGAGAATGGGGAAAGCCGCCAAATGACCGAATAAATGAATTCCTAATGATGCAACACAATAAGTCGGAATGTGGAACTCGCCTCAGCTTTGATGAGCTTTGCGAGACCATCCACGGATATATGGTCGAGTGAGGGCTAGAATCATGAGTCACAGAAGCTGCAACCTGGATCAGCCCAGGCTCTCTCTCGATCGCCGACTCAAACTCATCGATCAGAATAGGTGTCATCGGTTCAATGTCGTTGACTATGAGCAGGAGGTTATCGCAACCGCGAGCTTCTGACAGTCGTACACAGTCCATTATCCCGCCTCCCACATAGGTGTTTTCAGAATTTTGATGAGTAATGTGACTGCAGCGCTTCATTGGACTAGCGTTGTCGAGCACCTCGATCACGCGATGAGGATTCCAAGATTGCAGCCGCTCGAACAGAGAATCTGTATGTGTTCCTCCACAGTATTCCAGAATCACCGTTAGGGTTTTCATCCGCCTTATCCTTCCGCAAAGATCGCTTCAACCCTGACAGTATATTCGTTCGTTACAGTCCTAGCACATCAATGACATTTGGCCGACACACAAGGTGACGTTCGCAAGGAGGGCCCCTGCTACTATCGATCGCGTAACCTGCCCCTGAAGACTCTACCAGTTGAAGCTGGGATCCTTTCAGCCACATTTCACGCTAGCTCGCGCGGGTCGGACCCCTCAGCCGCACAACCTGCAATAGCTAAGTGCTACCCTTCAGCAGGGGCATTTCAAGCTGAAGTCGCACCAAGCGATTCTGGGACCTCAGAAGTCCCCGTCCAAGGATCGGGACCTTGTATTCGTCTTGTTGCAGACGCGTGATTGTTCGCATTGGTCACGATCAGACAGCCCATCGGGCAAATGCACAGAAGGACCTCTGGATACGCTTCAACGAATGGGGCGCGTTGACGTAACTCAGGATCGTGGATCAGTTCTCGATGCCTCTAACTCGAGCTTCTACGCTTGATATCTCGCCGATCGGCGTATGGCGCTCTGTGCCGGCAATGGAGCCGCGACTGAGTACATTCATCTGTGTGAAAGTTGCCAATAAGGTCGGTGAGAACAGGTAAGGGGCATGAATGAGTTCGGCCGACGAGTGTCGCGAGCAAAGCCCAGTCGGCACCACCGATTCAGTCGAAGAGACGCGGGGGGGCAGCTTAGAGTAGGGTCCATGGTGTTAAGCTGGCCTTCCATGAAGGTTTCTCATGCTGGTGACGTGATTGTCCACACATTTTCGCAATCGACCGAGGAGGTAACCGTGGCTCAGATAAACTTCGAAGAATTGAGTATGCTCTATTTGGATTTGATGAAGAAATGTCTTACGAGGCTCAGCTTCCCCGAAAAGAATCGGCCATTTGATCAGACTGCAAGAACGGAGGGAAGAGACTGGCCAGCGGAGGCCGAAACAATGATTGGGCTTACGCGACTTGAAAACCTACAATATTGTTTGACGGAAGCAATTCGCAAAGGTGTTCCAGGAGACTGCATTGAGACCGGCGTTTGGCGCGGAGGAGCAAGCATTTTCATGCGGGCGGTTCTGAAAGCGTACGGAGATCAGAGCAGAACCGTTTGGGTAGCGGATTCTTTTAGGGGACTACCAAAACCGGATGGACGTTATCACCAGGATCAGGGCGACCGCTATTGGGAATTGAGTCATTTCCTAGGAGTTCCCCTAGAGCAAGTGCAGGCCAATTTTGCGCGTTACGGGCTGCTGGATGAGCAAGTGCGCTTCCTTGTTGGGTGGTTTAAAGATACGCTTCCGACGGCTCCAATCAGCCGGCTCGCGGTGCTTCGCCTCGACGGTGATATGTACTCGTCTACGATGGATGCTCTGAAAAGTCTCTACGATAAAGTTTCTCCGGGAGGTTACGTGATCATCGATGACTATGGGGCCGTTCCGAATTGCAAGTGCGCTGTAGATGACTTTCGTTCTGAGTGCCAGATTACCGAACAATTGCAACAAATAGATTGGACGGGTGTGTTTTGGGAAAAGATTCGCTGACGAAACAAGTCCTTGTTTCCGCATAACTTATTCCTCGTGCCCATCGTTCCCAATGTCGACTTGCTGTATGTCTAGCACTACAGTTGCAGTTAGACTCTGCGGAGGGAGCAGGGGCCTTCAGGCCAATGTTACTTACTTTGCAATTTTGTGCCAACCGACTGTCCCCTGGATAGTATTTCCCGGAGCCCCACACGGCTCGCGGGTACGTGCGGCCTTTGCTTCGTTTGGGTAGTTTGGCTTGGCTTATGTAGGTCAGCAGGCGGTCATAGGCCTGTTGGCGTTGCTCGGCATCCGTAGAGCACAGTTTGCCGGTCATGGCGTTCAGCAGCTCGTGAGCCCGGGTGAAGCTCAGTTCGCGCCGGTGCAGGCCAACTCGCTCGGCCGCTTCTCTCATCAGGGCGCGGACCAGTCCATAAGCCGCTACGGCGACTAGCAACTCCTCTTCCACCACCGCCTTGCTCTTGCCCGGCAAGTGCTTCAGACGTAGCGTGCCTTTCAGTGTCCGCAAGTCCAGTTCCAGGTTCCAGCGTTTCCGATACCAGGCCACGATCTCTTCCGCTTCTGTCTGTTGGCTCAACGTCGTAAACAGATACCCATCGGCGTGCGTCACCATCGCAGCGGCAATCAGGCCGCTGCGGTTCCACACCGCGTCGTCCATGCCCAACCCAACGAACCAGCGGAACAGCAGGTCGTAATCAATCTGCTCAATCAATAACTGCTCCGAGCGCACCGAGTAGGACACTTGCAACAACAGTGCCCGCAGAATGTACTCCGGCGCGATCGAGGGCCGCCCCGAGTCACCATACAGCGCATCGAACGCCTAGCTTAGAGCCCGCGGCACCGTGGCCGCGTCTACAGCGTGATGGCTTTGGAAAACACACCTAGCTCACGTCAGTCTTGAGGAACGCCCACAGCACCTCTCGCTTCCCGCAGCCATCGAGAACGACTGGCGAATAAACTTCTCATCACCAGTCGGCTAAAAGCAAAGCAGTAACGCGAAGCAATCAAACGGCGTACCACAAGGCTGAATCCAAAACTGACCCCTAAGATCGACTCTGGTGATGAGCACAGGTATGCGTTAATTTTCATCGTGCCCAAGAGCAAAGCTCCACGAACACGCCGGATGCACCTTTGTGGACTACTTCCGCCCAGACGTTTCTTCTTTTGCAGCAACACGGCAGATTATACTTCTTGGATCACGCAACCATATTATGCTCTCATTCCAATCGATATTCTTCGAATGGAGTAGATGTTGCCGTCCTATGTTTCATATAGTTCAAGCAACATCTGTGATTCCTCCTCAAGTATGCCCCTTCCAGGTTGCTGAATAAGATCATCGACGGGATCGATTCGCCGTGCCGATGTTTTCTGAATGAGGATGAAATCGCCCTGCATCAGACGATTCGGTTCTAAGAACCCAGTAAACTCGAAATCGCTGAATCGTCCATTCTTCTGATACCTCTTTAGCTCATTGATTAGAAGCTGTCCGCCTCTCGTCGTCATCATATCGTGAATGGCCAGGAGTCCCCCATCCGATCGCAGACAATTCCAGTAATCTCCTTGCAGTAAATTCACTAATCCCCTCACGTTCACAGGGAGATCAATCCAGATTAGATCGAATGGTAGAAATTTAGAAAGAAGTGTCTGTGGCTTGCATTTCCAAAAGTCCCTTCTCTTAAATGTCACGTATTGGGACAATCCAAGACCTTCAACAACTTTCCTAACTCGCGAGGCAGAACTATCCTGATGGCTAAAGTTGTCCAAGGAAACGAGGTTCGGCTCGTAGGTCTGACTGTAATAGCTAGGGCGAGCCCAGGCGGGTTCCCCCTCGAGCCATTCAAAGCGCTTTTCCGCTAAGCGACTTGCTTTCCTTCCATATAATGAGTCCAATCCGAGGTGCGCTTCATCAGCTGGAGCATCTACGACCTGCGATCGAGGATCTGACTGAATGATGGAGTTAACCTCAGCGAGATACGTCCTCGTCTTCTGCTTTAATTCCTGCAGTTCTCGCAGAAAGTCCGATTGATTCGTTGCTAATGCCATCGCGAGAAAAGGCGTGGTGTAACCCGCTCCCCCCTCCAAGACATTCTTTGCACGAATAAATCGAACAAGAAAATGCAGCAGCGGTGCCAAAGTCTCTGTGCCCAAAGTGGGGACTAAGAGCTCTTGCACAATCTTCAAATCTGGCTCCGAGAAAATCACTTGAATCCCCCTCTGCGAGCTTTCAAGAAGAGGATACTACTTGATTTATGAATTTGGAAACAGCCACTTCGCTCGCGGTGCGAGGGCAACTGCCGCTTCTTGGTTTCCGGAGCATCTATCGGCGCAGAAGTCACCAGAGGTTGTGGCGGGACCTGTGAGCACAGATCCGGGCGATCGCGCAGGGTCGGGTTTGTTATGGATAACGAGATAACATCTGGTTGCGTCGTCCGACTCTCAATTGCCGAGAATGCACCATACAAGACACTTGTACTCAAGGAGCAGATTGACGCAGTCACCTGATGGCAATACACTGGGCATTGCCATGCCAGCTCTGACATCAAAGAACGCGGAGCCGAGAAAATGAGGCACGCATTGCAGGAGGGAAGCGATGAAACCGTTGAACTCTGGCCACACCGACTTACACACCTCTAATGAGGCGTCGCTTTTCATAACTTCGACCTTTACCGCAGAGCCACTTGAAGAGTTCCTCTCTTTTTGGGCTCGTGAATTTGGATGGCCTCTGAGGATAGACTTCTCTCCTTTTGGTCAGGTTTTCCAATCTCTCCTAGGCGGAGACTCTGGATCTACGTGGGATAGTGCTGGATTACGTGTTGTCCTTTTGCGAATCGGAGACTGGGCCGGTGGCTCAGAGACTCTGGAGAAGACAACACGAGATTTCCTCAGCATTCTGAGCAGTGCTGCGGAACGCACTTCTGAAGAGCAACTAATTTGCCTGTGTCCCGAAAGCAAGCGCTCCCTCGCAGACCCCGTCGTCTCTGACGTTATCGGGAATGCCCAGGACATTCTGACTAAAGGCTTGGCAACAATCCCGCATGCCACGTTATGCCTTGGAACTGAAGTGTCCCGGCGATATGCAGTGCAAGAACTGCATGATGATGGTTCGGATAGGTTAGGCGCAATCCCCTACACCGCCGAGTTTTATGCCGCACTAGCTACTACCATATTTCGCAAAATCGCTGCCCTGCGGCGGGCGCCCCTGAAAGCTATAGCTTGCGACTGTGACAACACGCTCTGGAAGGGCATAGTCGCAGAGGACGGAGTTGACCGCCTCATTATCGATGCAGGCCATCGACAGTTATACGATATTCTCTCTCGCCAGAAAGACAGCGGTGTCCTGCTTTGCCTTTGTAGCAAAAATGCGATGGGCGACGTAGTCAAAGCTTTTGAAACACGGGATGATATCGCTCTGCGTTGGAAGGACTTTGCGGCAACACGCATCAATTGGTTGCCGAAACCAGAAAATCTTCGTTCGATGTCCGATGAACTCCAACTCGGGCTGGATAGCTTCGCCTTTATCGACGATGACCCTCTAGAATGCGACGAAATGAGTTCCAGGTGTCCGGAAGTCCTTACGCTGCAACTTCCGCAATCCCCTATTGCAGAAAGATTCTGGGATCATTTGTGGGTATTCGACTCCGCCGGCCTGACGCAGGAGTCAGCACGCCGCACACAGCTATACCTCGAGGAAAAAGATCGTAGAGCCCATTCACGCTCATTCGCCAGCCTGAGCGAATACATTGAGCAACTACAGCTTCAAGTCGGGATATCTTCTCTTTTTCTTGATCAATTGCCTAGAGCGGTCGAACTCCTGCATCGCACGAACCAGTTCAACACGACGTGTCTTAAGTTCTCTGTTCAGGAACTTCGATCCCTCCTTGAATCTGGTCAACTTGAAGGTCGCACATACAATGTCAGCGATAGGTACGGGGATTACGGCCTCGTCGGCCTTGTACTTTTCACGCAAAGTGATGTTGACTTTACCGTGGAGGCAATGTTGCTAAGTTGTCGTGCGCTGGGAAGAGGAGTCGAGTATCAGATGACAGCTGACTGTGGACGTCTCGCTCTCGAAAGGAACGTGTCAAATGTTGTTTTTCCCTTCTCGCCCTCATCGAGGAACCAACCAGCACGCAGTTTTCTAAGCGGCCTAATTGGAGATACGGACGCAACCTCGAGCAGAACACAGTACCGGATCCCGGCAAAACGGGCGGCGACAGTTAAGCCCATGTACACCGCTGCTCTCCCGAACCTAGAATTCCAACGGATTCCTAGTCGCGAATCCAGCATGGTCACTACTTCTTCATCTCATTCCGATAACACAGCTGCACTTTACAAACTGATTGCGGAGCACTATCAAACTGCTCGCTCAGTGTTACATGCCGCGCGCGGCATGACTCCTGAACTTCTTTCGACCGCTGGGACCCCGGCTCCGTCGCCTTCTGTGGAACAAACTGTATCTCAAATGTGGAGTGAGTTACTCGGCCGGAGCATCCCTAGCCTAGATAGTGACTTCTTTGACCTCGGAGGAGATTCGCTCAAAGCTATACGGGTGTTATCTCGCATCCAGAAGAGATTTCAGGTAATCTTACCTCTCGCACTCTTCTTTGAAGGGCGAATAACAATTGCAATGTTATGTTCGGCTATTGAAGAAGCGCTAAATCAAACCACTGAAGGCAGCGACGTCGCTCCGACTACGTTTTGAAGGAGGCTTATGCCCCAGCACTCCTCCTTTTAGGATCAGAGGAGATCGCTCACATCCGAGTGTTCTTGCTCATTAGTTGGCATGCAGGAATACACCCCGAGAAGTGGAGTTGGCTCGTGAATATCATGTCTTCGTCTTTTGGCGACTTCACTTCACTTAGGGAGGGTGCTAAATGATTGAAGCCATCAAACCGCCAATGGGTGTCCCGCTTGTATCCGTGGTAATGGCGATATTCAATGGCCATCGATACCTCGGATCCGCCATAGAAAGCATCCTCGGACAGTCATTTAGCGAATTTGAGTTTATCATCGTTGATGACGGTTCGATTGATGACAGTCTGAGCGTTGCGTCTACTTACGCTTGCCAAGACTCTCGAATCAGGATCGCACAGCAGAAGCATGAAGGCTTGATCAGCGCTCTTAACCGAGGATGTGGCTTGGCAAGAGGAACATATATAGCTCGTTTTGATTCCGACGATATCGCATTCCCAAAACGACTTGAAGAGCAGGTGACTTATTTTGAGGGTAATGACATTGCCTTGTTGGGTGGGAACATCGAATGCATTGATTCCGAGGGCAACGAAATGTCCGTTATCGAGCTTCCTAGATGGGCCGATGGCTTGAAGGATCTCCTAATGGTCAATAACTACATAGCACACACGACAGTGATGATGAGAAAGGACGCCTTTCTTCGCAGTGGAGGCTATAGGCCTCAATTTCAACAGGCCGAAGACTATGACCTTTTTTTGCGAATGAGTGAAAGCTATATGATTGACAACCTTCCTTCTCTTCTGTGCCGATATCGCCTCCACGACCATCAAGTCTCAGTTGAAAGTGCATCTCAACAAATAATCTCTTCAATCGGGGCAAGGTTGGCGGCTTGGGCGCGCCGCGCCAACCTCCCCGAGCCGGAATGGAAGAACAACCTTGTCACTAGGGAGGCTCTTCTGTCATGTGGCATTAAGAATGAAAAGATCGACTTACTAATTTCCAACCATAAGATGACCGGAGTGAATGCGCTAACGTGGAAAGGTCGGTGATCGCTTTAGAAGTGAATCATCTTAGTCCTCACGACCACCGACTAATAGCCGGCAGATCGGTTTGCGGCTAAAGTGTCTGCGTGAGAGGGCGTGCAGCAGGGTGATGTTGAAGGCTTGCGTGGCCAGGGTGAATTCATTGTTTACGTTTTGCAACCTACGGGCGCAAAGTTGTCTCATTTCACGCTGTTGTTTCAGGACTCCGAAGATCGGTTCGACGACTGCCTTGCGCCGCGCGTAGGCGGCTTCGCCGGCCGGGGATCGCACCCAGGCCCGCATGCGGCGATGGGCCGGAGCGCAGGCCTGGATGCGGCAACGTCCGCCGGTTCAAGGATCGCGCCATGTTGGAGTCCGGCACATAACCGTCGATGTTGTGCTGTTCCATCTGTTCCAAATTATCGATCGAGAAGGAGCCGCCGTCGACCGAGGGCAGCCCCTCGGCGGCGCGCCGCAGCGCTGTTCGGTCTGGTCGATCATCGGCACCAGCGAGCCGTTGTCGGTCGCGTTCTGCGTCACCCGCTGCGCCACGGTCAGGTGATCGTCCGAGACGGTAATCTCCGCTAGTGTCCTGAGTCTAAAGTTCGCGTACAAAATCGGGCGACGGAATCGAGGATCTGATCTGCGGTTTTGTGCCATACGAACGGCTTGGGGTTTTGGTTGTGATGGTGGATGAAGTTCCTGAT
>Ga0182014_10002772_pt1 | contig 21658 bp, 20 predicted proteins | sample 612S2DmetaG_FD_120489 | JGI IMG/M metagenome (GOLD analysis project Ga0182014, IMG submission 120489) | Permafrost microbial communities from Stordalen Mire, Sweden - 612S2D metaG | ecosystem: Environmental > Terrestrial > Soil > Wetlands > Permafrost | place: Sweden: Stordalen | collected...
AGCTCGTGCAATGCGGTGGTGATCAGTCGGCTGCCGGTAGAACCCACCGGGTGGCCCAATGCGATCGCGCCGCCGTTGACATTGACCCTGGCCATGTCGGGTTCGTGGACCCGCGCCCAGCTCAACACCACCGAGGCGAACGCCTCGTTGATCTCGACGAGGTCGATGTCGCCCATCTTCATGCCGGCCTTTTCCAGCACCTTCGCGGTCGATTGCACCGGACCGTCCAGGTGGTAGTAAGTCTCCGCGCCGACCAGCGCTTGACTGATGATCCGGGCCCGCGGCCGCAGACCGAGAGCCTTGGCCTTGTCCTCATCCATCCACAGCACGGCCGCAGCGCCGTCTGAGATCTGCGACGACGTACCCGCGGTGTGCATGCCACCTTCCATGACGGGCTTGAGCTGGCTCAATCCCTCGAGCGTGGTGTCGCGAAGGCCCTGGTCACGCGACACCATGTGCCGTTCGCTGGTGGGCCGCTTCTGCTCGTCGAGCACCGGCGCCTCGATCGGCGAGATCTCCCGGTCGAAGCGACCCTCGTCCCAAGCGCGCTTGGCGCGTAGCTGTGACTCGTATCCGAATGCGTCGATGTCTTCGCGGGTGATGCCACGCCGCTTGGCGATCCGCTCGGCGGCGGTGAACTGGTCAGGCAGGTCGATGTCCCACGACTCGGGCCGCAAGATGGCTCGGTCGGGACCGGCATTCGCGCCGAGCCCGACCCGGCTCATGGCCTCGATCCCGCACGCGATGCCGATGTCGATGGCACCCGCCGCGATCAAGCCGGCGACCAGGCCGTTGGCCTGCTGGCTGCTACCGCACTGGCAGTCCACGGTCATAGCGCCAACGTGCTCCGGCAGCCCGGCGACCAGCCAGCTCACCCTGGTGACGTTGTTGGACTGCTCTCCGTACTGCGTCACGCAGCCGCCGATGACCTGTTCGACATCGCCCGGGTCGATGCCGGCCTTCTCTGTCACTGCCCTCTGCACCGCGCCCAACAGCTCGGTGGCATGGAGCCCAGACAGCAATCCATTGCGCTTGCCGATCGGACTGCGGGTGGCTTCAACGATTACCGGGTTACCCATGAAGCCAGGCTAGAACACGTTTCATTACTATGACAAGCGAGGAACGCCGCACCGCCTTTTGTCTGCGGTGGAGGCATGTTTTACTGGCACTAGAACACGTTGCAATTCAGGAGAGCACCCCAATGGCACCCCCCAATATTCCGGCTGACTTCGACTTCCTCGATCCCGACGTCAACTTGGTCGCACTTCCCGTGGCCGAGCTTGCCCAGCTCCGCGAGTCCGAACCGATCCACTGGGTCGACGTGCCCGACGGCTGCGGAGGCTTCGAGGACAACGGGTACTGGCTCCTCACCAAGCACGCCGACGTCAAGGAGGTGTCGCGGCGCAGCGACGTCTTCTCCAACTGGCTGAACGGCGCCATTCCCACATGGCCCAAGGAGATGACGCGCGAGACCGTCGAAATGCAGCGCAGCGTCTTGCTCAACATGGACGCTCCACACCACACGCGGCTGCGCAAGATCATCGCCCGCGGCTTCACCCCCCGCGCGATCGGTCGGCTGGAGGACGAGCTCGCACAGCGCGCCCAGAACATCGCCAAAAGCGCGGCCGCCGCGGGCGTCGGTGACTTCGTCGAGCAGGTGTCGTGTGAGCTTCCGCTGCAGGCCATCGCCGGCCTGCTGGGCGTGCCGCAGGACGATCGCGACAAGCTATTCCGCTGGTCCAACGAGATGACCGGCGGTGAGGATCCCGATTACGCCGACGTCGATCCCGCGCAGTCGTCGATGGAACTGATCATGTACGCGATGGCGATGGCCGACGAGCGGGGCAAGAACCCGACCGACGACATCGTCACGACCTTGATCCAGGCCGACATCGACGGGGAGAAGCTCTCCGACGACGAGTTCGGTTTTTTCGTCATCATGCTCTCGGTGGCAGGAAACGAGACCACCCGCAACTCGATCACCCACGGCATGATCGCCTTCGCGAACAACCCGGATCAGTGGGAGTTGTACAAGAAGGAACGCCCGTCGACAGCCGCCGACGAGATCGTTCGCTGGGCGACACCGGTGTCGGCATTCCAGCGCACCGCCAACGAGGACGTCGAGCTGAGCGGCGTCCAGATCAAGAAGGGCCAGCGGCTGGTGATGTCCTACCGCTCGGCCAACTTCGACGAAGAGGTCTTCGACGACCCGTATTCGTTCAACATCCTGCGCGACCCGAATCCGCACGTCGGATTCGGCGGTACCGGTGCGCATTACTGCATCGGCGCGAACTTGGCACGGATGACAATCAACCTCATCTTCAACGCCGTCGCCGACCACATGCCGGACCTCAAGCCGATCTCGACACCCGAGCGCCTGCGTTCAGGCTGGCTCAACGGCATCAAGCACTGGCAGGTCGACTACACCGGCACGAGTGTGGCGAAGTGACGGATTCACAGATGACAATGGACTTCGATCTCACCGCAACCCAATTGGCCGTCGCCGATGTGGTCACGTCGGTGTTGGACCGGGATAACTCGTGGAACGCCTTGGTTGCGGGCGGTGTGACGGCCCTGCCGGTGCCGGAACGCCTCGGCGGCGACGGTGTGGGTCTGCCCGAGGTCGCGACGGTGCTGACCGAGGTGGGCCGCCACGGCGCCATCATGCCAGCGCTGGCAACGCTGGGTCTGGGTGTGGTTCCGCTACTCGACCTGGCCTCGGACGAGCAGCAGGATCGTTTTTTGGCGGCGGTTGCCAAGGGTGGCGTGCTCACCGCGGCCCTCAACGAACCCGGCGCCGCGCTGCCGGACCGGCCCGCCGCCACCTTCGCCAATGGGCGGTTGTCGGGCACCAAAATCGGAGTTGGATATGCCGAACAAGCCGATTGGCTGATCGTGACGGCCGACAGCGCGGTGGTCGTGGTGTCGCCGAAGGCCGAGGGCGTGCGGCTGGTAAAGACGCCGACGTCGAATGGGTCGGACGAGTACACGGTGACTTTCGATGATGTGGCAGTTCCCGACTCCGATGTTTTGGTGGACGCGACGGCACATCGGGTCAACCAGCTGGTGCTGGCTGCGATAGGCGCCTTCACCGATGGCCTGGTGGCTGGGGCCCTGCGCCTCACCGCTGACTACGTGGGGGAGCGGAAGCAGTTCGGCAAACCGCTGTCCACCTTCCAGACCGTGGCCGCGCAGCTTGCCGAGGTTTATATCGCTTCGCGCACAATTGGGTTGGTGGCGACATCGGTGATCTGGCAGTTATCCAAGGAGAGTCCGCGGGCCGCTGATGCCGATGACGACTTGGACGTGCTCGGGTACTGGGTGACGTCTCAGGCGCCGCGGGTGATGCAGATCTGCCATCACCTGCACGGCGGCATGGGCATGGACATCACCTACCCGATGCACCGCTATTACTCCACGATCAAAGACCTATCCCGACTTCTGGGTGGGCCTTCTCATCGCCTCGACCTGGTGGGAGCTCAATGTTCATCGACCTGACTCCGGAGCAACGACAGCTGCAAGCCGATCTGCGGCAATACTTTTCGAATCTCATCTCGTCCGACGAGATGAAGGCGATGGAGAAGGACCGCCACAACGAGGCCTACCGCGCCGTGATCCGGCGGATGGGCAAGGATGGCAAGCTCGGAGTCGGATGGCCGAAGGAATTCGGTGGCCACGGCTTCGGGCCGATCGAACAGTCTATCTTCGTCAACGAGGCCCATCGGGCCGACGTGCCCCTGCCCGCGGTGACGCTACAAACGGTTGGCCCCACACTGCAGCGGTTCGGCAGCGACCTGCAGAAGAAGAAGTTCCTGCCGTCGATCCTGGCCGGTGAGGTGCACTTCGCGATCGGCTACACCGAGCCGGAGGCGGGCACCGACCTGGCGTCGCTGCGGACCACTGCTGTGCGTCAGGGCGACGAATACATCGTCAACGGCCAGAAGGTCTTCACCACCGGCGCACACGACGCCGACTACATTTGGCTGGCCTGCCGCACCGACCCGGAGGCCGTTAAGCACAAAGGTATTTCAATTCTGATCGTCGACACCAAAGATCCTGGCTACTCGTGGACGCCGATCATCCTGTCCGACGGTGCCCACCACACCAACGCCACGTACTACAACGATGTACGGGTGCCGGCCGACATGCTGGTCGGCGAGGAGAATGCCGGATGGCGACTGATCACCACCCAGCTCAACAACGAGCGGGTGATGCTCGGTCCGGCCGGCCGCACCGCCAGCATCTACGACCGGGTGCACATCTGGGCATCCAAGCCCGGTGGCAATGGTGTCACGCCGATCGACCATCAAGACGTCAAGCGGGCGCTCGGTGAGATTCATTCGATGTGGCGAATTAACGAGTTGTTGAACTGGCAGGTCGCGGCCGCCGGTGAGGACATCAACGTGGCGGATGCCGCTTCGACGAAAGTCTTTGGTACCGAGAGTATTCAGTACATTGGGCGACTCGCCGAGGAGATCGTCGGCAAGTACGGAAACCCGGCCGAGCCGGAGACCGCCGAGCTGCTCGACTGGCTGGACTCGCAAACCAAGCGCAACCTGGTGATCACCTTCGGCGGAGGCGTCAACGAAGTCATGCGTGAGATGATCGCGGCCTCGGGTCTCAAAGTGCCGCGGGTGCCCAGATGACGGGGGTTGCCGACATCCAGGAAGCCGTCGCGGAGATCAAGGCGGCCGGCGGCCCCAAGCCCCGTGCCGGCCGGGATCCGGTGAATCAGCCGATCATCAACAACTGGGTGGAAGCCCTCGGCGACCGTAACCCGATCTATGTGGACCAGGCCGCGGCCCGCACCGTCGGCCACCCGGGAATTGTCGCCCCGCCGGCGATGATTCAGGTGTGGACCATGTTCGGCCTGAGTGGGGACCGCCCGAAGGACGATCCGATGGGCCCCCTCATGGAGCTGTTCGACGGCGCTGGCTATGTCGGCGTCGTCGCGACCAACTGCGAGCAGACCTATCACCGGTATCTGCAGCCCGGCGAGCAGGTCAGCATCAGCTCCGAAATGGGCGATGTCGTCGGGCCGAAGCAGACAGGACTGGGCGAGGGCTGGTTCATCAACCAGCACATCGTGTGGCGGGTCGGCGACGAGGATGTCGCCGAGATGAACTGGCGCATCCTAAAATTCAAGCCACGCGACTCGGACTCACCCGCGCAGGGCTCAGTCCCCGCCGACCTCGACCCCGACGCCATGATGCGGCCATCGTTGTCGCGCGACACCGCATTCTTCTGGGAGGGCGTGAAAGCGCACGAGTTGCGCGTCCAGCGGCGGCCCGACGGCAGCCTGCAGCACCCGCCGGTGCCGGCGGTGTGGCAGGACAAAGACCAGCCGATCGACTACGTGGTGTCCGGCGGCAAGGGCACCGTATACAGCTTCGTGGTGCACCACGCGCCGAAGGTGCCCGGGCGCACACTGCCTTTCGTCATTGCGCTCGTCGAACTCGAGGAGGGCGTACGGATGCTGGGCGAGCTGCGTAACGTCGACCATGCCAAGGTGAAGATCGGAATGCCGGTCAGCGCCACCTATATCGACTTCCCGGACGGCGAGTTCGGCCCGGAGTGGACCCTTTACGCGTGGGAGCCCGAAGCATGAGCGCACCCGTCATCGAAGTCGGCAGCACGCTGCCTGAGCTCAAGATCCACGCCGACCCCACCTTCATCATCTCGACGGCCCTGGCCACCCGTGACTTCCAGGACGTGCACCACGACCGGGACCTGGCGCAGTCCAAGGGTTCCAAGGACATCTTCGTCAACATCCTCACCGACACCGGGCTGGTGCAGCGCTTCCTGACGGACTGGGCCGGGCCGTCGGCATTGATCAAGTCGATCGGGCTGCGGCTGGGGGTGCCGTGGTACGCCTACGACACGATCACCTTTTCCGGTGAGGTGACCGCGGTGGAGGACGAGCTGATCACGGTGAAAGTGTTTGGCCGCAACAGCCTTGGCGACCACGTCATCGCGACTGCCACGCTCACGATCGGAGACGCGTAATGCTGTCGGGTAAGGCGGCAATCGTCGGCATCGGCGCCACCGACTTCTCGAAGAATTCGGGGCGAAGCGAGTTGCGCCTGGCGGCCGAGGCGGTGCGTGACGCGCTAGACGACGCCGGTCTGAGCCCGTCCGACGTCGACGGCCTGACCACATTCACGATGGACACCAACAACGAGACCGCGGTAGCGCGCGCGGCCGGCATCGGTGACCTGAAGTTCTTCGCCCAGACAGGCTACGGCGGGGGTGCCGCGTGCGGGACCGTGTTGCACGCGGCGATGGCGGTCGCTACCGGTGTGGCCGACGTCGTGGTGGCGTACCGGGCGTTCAACGAGCGGTCCGGTATGCGGTTCGGCCAGGTTCAGACCCGGTTGGCGGGAAGCGCTGGCGTACAAGCTGATTCGACCGCGGCAGACAATTCCTTTTCGTATCCGCACGGCCTGTCCACGCCCGCTGCGCAGGTGGCCATGATCGCCCAGCGGTACATGCACTGGTCAGGGGCGACCAGCCGCGACTTCGGAGCCATCTCGGTGGCCGACCGCAAGCACGCTGCCAAGAACCCCAAGGCGTACTTCTACGAGAAGCCGATAACCATTGAGGACCACCAGAATTCGCGGTGGATTGCCGAACCGCTGCGATTGCTGGACTGCTGCCAGGAGACCGACGGCGCGGTGGCCATCGTGGTGACATCGCTCGAACGCGCGCGAGACCTCAAGCAGCGGCCCGCCATCATCGAGGCGGCGTCGCAGGGCTCCAGCCCGGATCAGTACACGATGGTCAGCTACTACCGCCCCGAATTGGGTCTGCCCGAGATGGGCCTGGTGGGTAAGCAGCTCTGGCAGCAGTCCGGCCTCTCGCCCGCCGATATCCAAACCGCGGTGATCTACGACCACTTCACCCCGTTCACCCTGATTCAGTTGGAGGAGTTGGGATTCTGCGGGCGTGGAGAAGCAAAAGACTTCATCGCGGATGGCGCGGTTGAGGTGGGTGGCCGGCTTCCGATCAACACGCACGGGGGTCAACTCGGTGAGGCCTACATCCACGGCATGAACGGCATCGCCGAGGGAGTCCGGCAGTTGCGCGGGACTTCGGTGAACCCGGTGCCCGACGTCGAGCACGTACTCGTCACCGCGGGCACGGGAGTCCCGACGTCCGGCCTGATCCTCGGCTAGCGATCTGGCTTCTCGCCGAGTGTGAAGTTAGTTTCACGTTCGCGCCCGATTGTGAAACTAGCTTCACGGTCGTCGAGTGAAGTGACGGTCGCTGTGCAGCATGCGACGCTGCGGCGATGGGTGAGCCATTTGTCGGCAGCGAAGCCATCGCTGGTGGGCTGCTGACCAGGAGTCAACTAGTTACCCGTCACACCAGGGTCTTCCGGGATGTGTATGTCATTCCGGACGTACAAGTGACCGCCGCGGTGCGTGCGAAGGCCGGATGGCTGTGGGCCAAGCGGCGAGGCGTCGTCGCGGGACTCTCTGCGGCCGCGTTGCATGGCAGCAGGTGGGTCGATGACACGGCTGCGGTGGAGTTGATCCACGAAAACCGACATAGGTTGCCGGGCCTTCGTATACGCGGAGATCGACTGGAGGAAGACGAGATCGCCATTGTCGATGGTGTTCCAGTAACTTCGCCGGCCCGGACAGCACTCGACCTCGGCTGCTGGTATCCAACTATGAATGCGGTCGGTGCCATTGATGCACTGGCCCGCGCGACGGAAATCAAAGCCGCGGACGTGGAGCTGCTAGCGCAGCGATACCCGGGACGTCGAGGTATCACGCGAGCGCGCCGTGCCGTGACGTTGTTCGACCCAGGCGCCCAATCTCCAAAGGAGACGTGGTTGCGACTGACTCTGGTGCGGGCCGGCCTGCCGCGGCCACGGACGCAGATTCCGGTGCTCGACGAATTCGGTAATGCGTTCGCGTATCTCGACATGGGTTGGGAGGATGTCAGAGTTGCCGCCGAGTACGACGGCGAGCAGCACCGCAGCGACCACTCGCAGTACAACTGGGATATCAAGCGGATGGAGAGGTTGCAACACGAGGGCTGGATTGTCATCCGCGTGGTCGCAGGGGACCGGCCCGCTGACATTATTCGACGGGTCAAGACGGCATTGTCTACCCGCGTGTGAAGTTGGTTTCACGACCGGCCGCGAGTGTGAAACCAACTTCACGCTCGGCGCAAAAAGGTTAGGCGGGGACGAGCTCTACGCCGCTGAGCACTACGGCGTTGTCGCGGGATGGCGCGACGACGCTGGCCAGGAAGCGGCCGTTCTCTTTCCAGATGCCGACCTTGAGCGTTTCGCCGGGGAAGGCGACGCCGGCAAAACGTGCGCCGTAGGCGGCGACGGCCGTGGCGTCGCCGTCCAGCATGGCGTCGGTGATGGCTTTGCAGACCATGCCGTAGGTGCACAACCCATGCAGGATGGGCTGGTTAAACCCTGCGGCAGCGGCGAACTCGGGATCCGAGTGCAGCGGATTGCGGTCGCCACAGAGCCGGTACAGCAGCGCCTGCTGCGGCAAGATCGGCACGTCGACCTCGAGGTCCGGCGCCCGGTCCGGCGCGCCGTCCGACGATGACGGGCCGCGCTCGCCGCCGAATCCGCCTTCACCGCGCGCGAAGATTGACCGCTTCTGCGTCCACAGCAGGGTGCCGTCCGGCGCGCTCACCGTCGTCTCGCTCCAGATCACCGCGGCCTTGCCCTTGTCCCAGATCTCGGTGAACCGGGTGACGGCCTTGCCGGAGCCCGACGCGGGTAGCGGCGCGGGCACCTCGATCCGCTCGCTGGCATGTAGCACCTTGCTCAGCTCGATGTCGATGCCGGGAAATTGCACCGTCGGCGGCTTGGTGGCGTGGAAGGTGGCCGCGACGTTGCCGAAGGTCGGCAGCACCTGCGGTGTGTCGTCCACCAGGTAGCGCAGCTCGCGCGCGTCCATCGGATCCGCACCGGCGCCCAAGCCGAGGTGGTAGAGCTGGATATCGCTACTGGTCCAAGAGAATTCGATGGGCTCCAGCTCGGCCGCCAGCGCGGTTGCTACGTCGATCGGCATTTCAGGCGTCTCCCGCTTCGGATCCAGCGATGTGTAGCGCTGCCAGGTACCCGAATGTCATGGCCGGGCCGATGGTGCCGCCCGGGCCGGGGTAGGTGTGTCCCATCACCGGGGCGCTGACATTTCCTGCGGCATAAAGGCCGTCGATGATGCTGCCGTCGTCGCGCAGTGCACGCCCGTGCACGTCGGTCCGGATGCCGCCCTTGGTGCCCAGATCCCCGGGGACCATCTTGGCGGCGTAATACGGTGCATGGGTGAGTTCGCCGAGGTTGGGATTGGGTTTGTTGGTCGGGTCGCCGTAGTACCTGTCGTATGCGCTTTCACCGCGGTGAAAGTCTTCATCGACACCCGAGCGGGCAAAGCCGTTGAACCGCGCTGCCGTCTTGGCGAACTCGGCTACCGGTAGGCCGGCCTTGTCGGCGAGTTCCTCGAGCGTATCGGCCTGGATGATCACACCGGATTCCAGCCACTTTCGCGGAATACGTTGGCCGGGCTGCAGTCCCGCGAAGATGTAACGGTCTCGGTACTGCTGGTCGAACACCAGCCACGCGGGAATATTGTCGCCCGGCCCGGGGCCCTGGCCGTATTGGCCGCCGTACATGTGGTGGCAGGCCTCGACATAGGGCATCGATTCGTTCATGAAACGATTGCCGGACATGTTGACGATGATCGAGCCTGGGGAGTTGCGCTCCGACAATGCGAACCACGGAGCTCCCACCAATGGGACTGTTGGGCCCCACCAGGCGTCTTCCATCAGATCCAGTGCAGCGCCCAGCTTTTCGCCCGCAACGATGCCGTCGCCGGTGTTAGCCTTGGCTCCCACGGTCCATTCGGTGGTGATAGGCGCACGCTGGTATTTCACCCGCATCTGTTCGTTCTGCTCGAATCCGCCACTGGCAAGGATCACGCCGCGGCGAGCGCGGATGAGTTGCGGCTCAGCTGATTCTGAAGCACCGGCATCGCGCACGTAAACACCCCGCACCACGCCGTCCTCGACGTAGAGGTCGGTGAGTGCGGTGTTGAGTTTGACCGGAACACCGGCCTCCTGCAGCCCGATCCGCAGCGGCCCGATCAGGGCTCGGCCCATGCCGACGAGATTCTTGCCGGTCGCTTTCGCCCACATCGTGCGGACGCCGATCTTCAGGCTGCGAACCACACCACGCGGGTGTCGTTTGAGCTGGTTCAATCGCACGTAGTCCTGCTGCATCACAACCACATTGAGCGGCACCTTGCCATAAGCCGGCTCCAGCCCCGACTCGTCGGCGCCGAGCTTTTTGGCGTCGAACGGCTTGGGCTCGATCGAACGGCCGCCAGCGCGGCCGCCAGGTGCCTCGGGGTAGTAGTCGGAGTAGCGCGGCACCCAGCACATCTTCAGTGGTGTGTTCTTCAAGACGAACGACAACATCTCGGGCCCGCGATCGAGATAGGTGTCGATGCGCTCGGGTTCAACGACATCGCCGATGATGCCGTGCAGGTAGGTGCGGGCCGCCTCGCGGGTGTCCTGCACACCGTCGCGCTTGAGCACCTCGTTGTTGGGGATCCAGACGCCGCCGCCGGAGCGCGCGGTAGAGCCGCCGAAATGTGGGGCCTTCTCGATGACTACTGTCGAGAGGCCGCGGTTTGCGGCGGTGAGGGCAGCCACCATGCCGGCTCCGCCGCTGCCGACCACGACGACGTCGAACTCCTGCGCTGTCATGTAGAACACGTTATAGAATTGCCGGGGCCGGGCGCTACCGGCCCGGTCAAACGTATCAGTTTAGGGTGAGGGGACTTCCGGGAAATGCTCAGTGTTGCGATCCGCGACGAGCTGGCCGCCGACTTGGCCCAAGCCGAGCGGAGCCGCAAGCCGATCGCTCCGCTGACGTCCGCCCATCCCGATATTGACGTTGTCGACGCTTATGAGATTCAGCTGATCAATATCCGTCAGCGGGTCGCCGAAGGGGCGCGAATCGTAGGGCACAAGGTCGGGCTGTCGTCCTTGGCGATGCAACAGATGATGGGGGTCGACGAGCCGGACTACGGACATCTGCTCGACGAGATGGAGGTATTCCAGGACATCCCGATCGAGGCGGGGCGGTACCTCTATCCCCGGGTTGAGGTTGAAGTGGGTTTCATCCTTGCCGCCGACCTGCCAGGTGCCGGCTGCACCGAAGACGATGTGCTGGCCGCCACGGCAGCCCTGGTCCCGTCGATCGAGTTGATCGACACCAGGATCACCGACTGGAAGATAGCGCTGTGCGACACCATCGCCGACAATGCGTCGTCGGCAGGCTTTGCACTGGGCGACGCACGGGTGTCGCCGGCCGATATCGACGTCAAGACGATCGATGCGGTACTGACCCGCAACGGCGAGGTGATCGCCGAGGGTCGCAGCGATGCCGTGCTGGGCAACCCGGTCACCGCGGTGGCGTGGCTGGCTCGCAAGGTCGAGAGTTTCGGAGTGCGCCTGCGGGCGGGTGACGTTGTGCTTCCCGGATCGTGTACGCGAGCTATCGACGCCCGCGTTGGTGACCACTTCGTCGCCGACTTCACGGGGCTGGGTTCAGTCCGTTTGTCGTTCGAATAGGCGCGGACTACTTTTGACTTAGTCTAAATTTCGGGAGCTTTAAAAGGAGCATCATGCCGTCGAAGGCAAGTGTGGCCATTGTCGGGTCGGGAAATATCAGTACCGATCTGCTCTACAAGCTGCTGCGATCGGATTGGCTGGAACCGCGCTGGATGGTCGGGATCGACCCGGAGAGCGAAGGCCTGGCGCGGGCCCGCAAGCTGGGGTTGGAGACCACTCACGAAGGGGTCGACTGGCTGCTGGCGCAGCCCGAGAAGCCCGACCTGGTGTTCGAGGCGACCAGTGCCTACGTGCATCGGGACGCGGCGCCGAAGTATGCGGCCGCGGGCATCCGGGCCATCGATCTGACGCCGGCCGCGGTTGGGCCGGCGGTAATTCCGCCGGCGAACCTGCGGGCGCATCTGGACGCGCCGAACGTCAACATGATCACCTGTGGGGGACAGGCGACGATTCCCATCGTGTACGCCGTGTCGCGGGTCGTGGAAGTCCCTTACGCCGAGATTGTGGCGTCGGTGTCATCCGTTTCCGCAGGCCCGGGCACCAGGGCCAACATCGACGAATTCACCAAGACCACGTCGCGCGGTGTGGAAACCATCGGCGGGGCCGCGCGCGGCAAGGCGATCATCATCCTGAACCCGGCCGACCCGCCGATGATCATGCGCGACACCATCTTCTGCGCGATCCCGGAGGACGCCGACCGTGACGCGATCGCCGCCTCCATCCGCGAGGTGGTGGCCGAAGTGCAGACTTACGTGCCCGGATACCGGATGCTCAACGAGCCGCAGTTCGACGAACCGTCGATGCACTCCGGTGGCCAGGCCGTGGTCACCACGTTCGTCGAGGTCGAGGGTGCCGGGGATTACCTGCCGCCGTACGCGGGCAACCTCGACATCATGACCGCCGCGGCCACCAAGGTCGGCGAGGAGATCGCCAAAGAGACTCTTGCAGTCACAGGAGGCACGCGATGAGTGCCGGCGCCGACGATGCAGAGCGTAGCGATGAGGAGGAGACGGCGTAATGACTGACAGCATTTGGGACATCCGGATCACGGACACCTCGCTACGCGACGGGTCACACCACAAACGCCACCAATTCACCAAGGAAGAGGTCGCCGCGATCGTTGCGGCGCTGGATGCCGCCGGAGTGCCGGTGATCGAGGTGACTCACGGCGACGGTTTGGGCGGTTCCTCGTTCAACTACGGCTTTTCCAAGACTCCCGAACAGGAATTGATCAAGCTCGCCGCCGAGACCGCAAAAGACGCCAAAATCGCGTTTTTGATGCTGCCCGGCGTAGGCACCAAAGAGGACATCAAAGCGGCGCAGGACAATGGCGGCTCGATCTGTCGGATCGCCACGCATTGCACCGAGGCCGACGTTTCGATCCAGCACTTCGGGCTGGCCCGCGAACTGGGCCTGGAAACCGTCGGGTTCTTGATGATGTCGCACACCATTTCGCCGGAGAAGCTGGCCAGCCAGGCCCGGATCATGGCTGACGCTGGTTGTCAGTGCGTCTATGTCGTCGACTCCGCCGGTGCGCTGGTGCTCGACGGCGTCGCCGACCGGGTGTCTGCGCTGGTTGCCGAACTCGGCGAGGACGCCCAGGTTGGTTTTCATGGGCACGAAAACCTTGGGCTGGGGGTGGCCAACTCGGTGGAGGCGGTGCGCGCTGGGGCCAAGCAGATCGACGGTAGTGTGCGCCGGTTCGGGGCGGGCGCGGGCAACGCGCCCGTCGAGGCCCTTATCGGGGTGTTCGACAAGATCGGCGTCAAGACGGGGATCGACTTCTTCGATATCGCCGACGCGGCCGAGGACGTGGTGCGGCCGGCCATGCCCGCCGAGTGCCTGCTCGACCGAAACGCGCTGATCATGGGGTATTCCGGCGTTTACTCAAGCTTTCTCAAACACGCCGTTCGCCAGGCCGAGCGCTATGGCGTGCCCGCCCACCAGCTGTTGCACCGGGCCGGTCAGCGCAAGCTCATCGGCGGCCAGGAAGACCAACTCATCGACATCGCTCTGGAAATCCAACGTGAGCAGGAGAATGGCGCTGCGGTATCGCATTAGCATGTTGGCCTGAGTTCGCCGAAAAACGAGACTCGGCGTCGGGATTGGCATAGCGTTGCTGTTGTCCTCTGCTCCCGCTTCAAGGAAAATAGAGCCGAGTGGCACGCGCAGCGCGGTGCAGCTGGCTGTTGTACGAGTTCGGCCAGCGCTCGCGGTGTCGTCGTCAATCGCCGTTGCAGGTTAGGAGGGGTCGGATGAGCTTTTTCTCGTTGCCGCCCGAGATCAATTCGCTGCTGATGTACTCGGGCGCTGGTTCGGCTCCGATGCTGGAAGCCGCGGCGGCTTGGAACGGGTTGGCCTCGGAGTTGGGGACTGCGGCCGAGTCGTTTGCGTCGGTGACTTCCGGGTTGGCGGGTCAGGCGTGGCAGGGCGCGGCCTCGAAGGCCATGGCGCAGGCAGCTGCTCCGTATGCGGGCTGGTTGAATGCGGCGGCGAGCCAGGCATCCGGGGCGGCGTCTCAGGCCCAGGCGGTGGCCAGTGCGTTTGAGTCCGCTCTGACGGCGACGGTGCACCCGTTGCAGGTGCAGGCCAACCGCAATTCATTCGTGCAGTTGATTCGGTCGAATTTCTTTGGTTTCCTCGCGCCGGCGATCATGGCAACCGAGGCCTACTACGAGGAGATGTGGGCCCAGGATGTGTCCGCCATGGTGGGCTATCACGGTGGAGCGGCGGCGGCGGCCGGGCAATTGCTGTCAGGTCTGCCCAGCCTGTCGGGCATGCCCAGCTTGGGTGGTGGGGCCATGAGCGGCCTCGCGGGCCTCGCCGGAATGGGAGGCGGAAGCGGCGCCGCAGGCACCGGCGGCGCCAGCCAGGGCGGTGGTACTCAAGCCAACCCCAATGTGGGCGGCGGAGCTGCAGGCGACACCAGCGGGGGCGCGGGAGCCTCCAACGTCGGCAATGCAACCGGCAATATCGGCTTCCCGACCAGCAGCGGATACATAGACAGCGGAAGCCTGAGCGGCAGTAACGTCGCGGGCGGCATCGCCGGCGGTGATCCCGGCGCTGGTATGACAACTGCCGGCGGCAGTGATCTCGGGACCGCGAACCTTGGTGGCGCAAGCATGGCGGGCGGAACTGCGGGCCTCGGGGGCATCGGGATGTCCGCGGCGATGATCGCGTCAGCAACAATGGGCGCCTCATCGTCGGGATCGTCGGGCGGATCAACTTCGGCGACGGCACCGGCGCCGGCCGCGGCAGCACCGGCACCTGCCCCAGAAGCCGTGGAAACGACCGAAACGGAAATCGTCGCGGAAACAAGGCCGACTGGGGCAACGCCGCTCGGTGGGACATCGGCTGCGGCCGGACCGGCGGCAACGATTACGGAAGCGGAGGCCGCGAAGACTCAGGCTTCGGCGACCGACGAGGAGGAGCATCGGGTTCGCCAACGCGCGTAGCCTCGAGCCCATGACCGTGACTTGCCGGAGTGTCGGTCCTCTTCACCGCGGGCTTTACGGCCTGATTGCAGCGGGTCTGCTGAGTGCCACTGTCGCCGTGGTGATTGCGGTGCCCGCAGCGACGGCGGAACCGTGCAATAAGACATTCGGTGAATCCGCCTCTCAAACCGTCCAGTCGTACCCGGACCGGCATCCAGATGTTAAGGCTCAGCTAACGTCCAAGTCCCAGGCGGAGGGGGGCAACGGATCGGTGATCGACTACCTCAGCCGGCACCCGGATGTCCGGCAGGCACTGATCACTCTGGCCAACGAGTGCACATCCTAGGCTAGCGGGCTTCGTATCCAGGCGGCACCCAAACGCGCTCGACGACACGCGGGAATGTTCGCCATTGACGAAAAAGTAGAACACGTTCTAGCGTCTAGGCGTGCTCACTCATCCCTTCTCCAGTCCCCTCACTGACTCGATCGCGGAGGCCGAGGCGCTCGTCGCGGCCGCACCACACATCGAAACCGAAGCCGACCTGCTCGAAGGGCTGCAATATCTTGCCGGGGGTATCTCGGCCTGTATCCATCTGGCCTTTGACTACGACCGCGACCACCCCTTCCTGCAGTCGGGCACGGGGCCGTTCACCAAGATGGGTCTCGACAACCCCGACACGATGTACTTCGGCACCCGGGTACATGCCGATCACGACTACGTGGTGACCGGCGTCCGAGGCACCACCACCGACCTGAGTTTCCAGCTGCTCGGCGGCGAATACACCGACGACAACGTGCCCGCCAGCCAGGCCGCGTTCGACGACCGCGAACTCGAGATCGCCGCCGACGGCACCTTCGAATGGCGGGTGCGTCCGACGAGTCCCGGGCAGCTGGTGATGCGCGAGGTGTACGGCGACTGGTCGGCGCAGCGCGGCACTCTGGCGATCTCCCGGCTGGACACCGCGGGCACCGCGCCGCCGCCGCTGACCCGCGCGATGATCGAAAAGCGTTATGCGACGGCAGGAAAGCAGCTGGTGCAGCGGGTGAAGACCTGGCTGCAATTCCCGCAGTGGTTCTACCTCAACCTCCCGGTCAACACGATGGTGCCGCCGCGGCTGACCCCGGGCGGCCTTGCGACCCAGTATTCCTCGGTCGGGCATTACGATCTTCGGCCCGATCAGGCGCTGGTGATCACAGTTCCGGTCAGCGATGCGCCGTACCTCGGCTTCCAGCTCGGCAGCCTGTGGTACATCTCGTTGGACTACATCAATCACCAGACTTCGCTCAACAACACCCAGGCTCAACCGGACCCGGACGGCAAGGTGCGCATCGTCGTCGCCGACCAGAACCCAGGCGTCACCAACTGGGTCGAGACCCTCGGCCACCGGCGCGGGTATTTGCAGTTCCGCTGGCAGCGAGTGTCCCGTCAGCTCACCGAAGCCGACGGGCCCAGTGTTGAACTGGTCGACATCGACGCGGTGCCGAACGCACTGCCTCATCTTGAACACAATAAGATCTCCAAGGAAGATTGGCGCGCGCGAATTGCACTGCGTCAACAGCAGGTTCAGGCGAGGATGTTGGGATAACGATGACAAAAATGCTCGACCGAAAAGTAGTGGTTATCAGTGGCGTCGGACCGGGACTCGGCACTACGCTGGCGCACCGATGCGGGCGAGAGGGCGCCGACCTGGTGCTGGCCGCGCGCACCGTGGAACGGCTCGAAGAGCTGGCGAAAGAGCTCAACGACGCCGGACACAAAGCGGTGGCGGTGCGCGCCGACATTACCGACGACGAAGAGGTAAGTTACCTCGTCGAGTCCACTGTGGCGGCCTACGGCAAGGTCGATGTGCTGGTCAACAATGCGTTCCGGGTGCCATCGATGAAACCGCTGGCCGCCACCTCATTTCAGCACATCCGGGATGCGATTGAGCTCAGCGCGCTCGGGGCGTTGCGCCTCATCCAGGCTTTCACGCCGGCCTTGGAAGAGGCTGCTGGGTCGATCGTCAACGTCAACTCCATGGTGCTACGCCACTCACAAGCAAAATATGGCGCCTACAAGATGGCCAAGTCGGCGCTGCTGTCCATGTCGCAGTCGCTGGCCACCGAACTAGGCGAGAAGGGCATTCGCGTCAACTCCGTAGCACCCGGTTATATCTGGGGTGAGACATTGCAGGGTTACTTCGAACATCAGGCCGGTAAGTACGGCACCACGGCGGATCAGATCTACCAGTCGACCGCGGCGAACTCCGACCTCAAGCGGCTGCCCACCGAAGACGAGGTGGCCTCGGCGATCCTGTTCATGGCAAGTGACCTGTCCAGCGGCATCACCGGTCAGACGCTGGACGTCAACTGCGGGGAGTACCACAACTGATGGAGACACGGACCGATGTCGGTAGCGTCGACGAGTTGCATGCGTCGGCCGCAAAGTTGGTCGGGCTTGACGATTTCGGCACCGACGACGACAACTACCGCGAAGCGCTTGAGGTGCTGCTGGACTCGTACCGGCACGACGCGGGCCTTACGGTGTTGGGCAGCAAGATGAATCGGTTCTTCCTGCGCGGCGCGCTGGTGGCCAGGTTGCTGTCCGAATCCGCGTGGAAGCAATATCCGCAGCATGCCGAGGTCACCATCGAACGGCCGATCTTCGTCACCGGATTGGTGCGTACCGGCACCACGGCGCTGCACCGGCTACTGGGCGCCGACCCGGCGCATCAGGGCCTGCATCTGTGGCTGGCCGAGTTCCCCCAGCCGCGGCCGCCCCGCGACACCTGGGAGTCAAATCCGCTGTATCGCCAACTCGATGCACAATTCACCCAGCATCACCAAGAAAATCCCGACTACACCGGTCTGCATTTCATGGCCGCATACGAGTTGGAGGAGTGCTGGCAACTGCTGCGGCAGTCGTTACATTCGGCGTCCTACGAGACGCTGTCGCACCTGCCCACCTACTCGCAATGGCTGTCGCAGCAGGATTGGACGCCGTCATATCAGCGGCACCGCAGGAACCTTCAGCTGATCGGACTGAACGACGTCGGCAAGCGATGGGTACTGAAGAATCCCAGCCACCTTTTCGCGCTGGACGCGTTGATGGCGACTTATCCCGACGCGCTGGTGATCCAGACCCACCGGCCGGTCGAGACGATCATGGCCTCGATGTGCTCACTGGCGCAACAGACCGCCGACGGATGGTCGACGACGTTCTCCGGCGCCCAGATCGGTGCCGACGCGATGGAAACCTGGTCGCGGGGGCTGGAGCGGTTCGATACCGCACGGGCCAAATATGATTCGGCTCAGTTCTATGACGTCGACTACCACGACCTGATCGCCGATCCGATGGGCACGGTGGCCGAGGTCTACCGGCACTTCGGCCTGGCGCTGACGGATGACGCTCGCCAGGCAATGGCCGATATCCACGCCGAGAGCCAGACTGGCGCACGGGCGCCCAAGCATACGTACTCGCTGGCCGACTACGGGCTTACCGTCGAGACGGTCAAGGAGCGGTTCGCCGGACTGTGAGTCGTTAGCCGTCCGGCAGGACTTCCAGGTACCCCTCGGCGACGGCATGCTCGATGCTGTCGCCGAGGCGCGGGCATGACTTGGTGCGTGCCGTGTCTCCGCCGGACTCCCGCACTTCGGCGAAGTACGCACAGCGCTGCGCGGCCTGGGCATTCCATTGCACCGCAGTGTGTCCCGGACCTACCCGCTTGACGGTGACCGCGACGTGGCAGAACCGGCAATCCACCGGTTGCAGCCCCGCGGTGAGGTAGTGCTCTCGGTCGGCACGGGAGGCTTCGGCAACCGCGGCGGCACGTTGTGGATCGTTGGCGAAATCCCGCGATTTCGACCAGGATTCAGATCCACGGCTTCCGTTGGAAGCGTCTCGCTCATCATGGTCGTGATGATCGCCATGCAGCAGCAACATTGACCGGGCCAGCCGGTCGACGTCGGGAACCGCGGGCTGATCGTCAGACCGAGCCATGTCCGTCAGTGTTGCTCTGCCGGTACGTCGCTGGAAACTTCCTGCGCCTTCAGGTTCTGTTCGACCTCGACGTTCCAATACTCATTAGCGCGGGTGGTGTCCACTTCGATCTCGAAGCGCTCCACCATTTCCGGCTCGATGTCGGCGACGTCGACATAAAACTGCTGATACCAGCGGCGCAGCTGATACACGGCGCCGTCCTCTTCGACCAGCAGCGGATTGTCGATCCTGGTCTTGTGCTTCCAGATCTCGACGTCCTGCAGGAAGCCCTTGCTGACGCCATCGGTGAACACCCTGGACAGTTTGTCGGTCATCTTTTCGTCCATGCCCTTGGGCTTTTCGACGATGGCACCCCATTGCAACACGAACGAGTTCTGAGTGACCGGGTAGTGGCAGTTGATCAGAATCGACTCAGCCTTGAAGCCGCCGTAGCTGTTGTGCAGCCAGTTGATCATGAATGACGGGCCGAAGTAAGACGCCTCAGAATCCAGGTGCGCTTCGCCGTACGACGTCCCCAGATCGTTGACGTCGGGGCGGCCCACGTTGTGCAGATACTGCGACGCGACGTGGCCTTCGAAGACGTTCTTGAAGTACGTCGGCAAACCGAAATGGATGTAGAAGAAGTGCGCCATGTCGGTGACGTTGTCGATGATGTCGCGGCAGTTGGACCCTTCGATGAGGATGCTGTTCCATCGCCACTCGGTCCATTCGTCACTGGCTGCTTCGGCAAGATCGGGGACCCTGAGAGCGGGGTCCGGCGGGTTGCCTTCGTGGTCGTGCCAGACATACAGCAGGCCGCTGCGCACGTCGGTCGTCCATGAGCGGGTGCGTGCTGTCTTGGGTGTGCGCTTGGCGTACGGTACCAACTTGCAGCGGCCGTCGCCGCCCCAGCGCCAGTCGTGGAACGGGCAGGCGACCTCGTCGCCCTTGATGGTGCCCTCGGACAGGTCGCCGCCCATGTGCCGGCAGTAGCCGTCGAGGACCTTCAGATCCCCGTGCGAGTCGGCGAAAACCACGAGCTTGGTGCCGAACGCCTGGATTGAGTGCGGCTTCCCGTCCAGGAAGTCTTTTGCCACGCCCAGGCAGTGCCAGCCCCGCGCGTACCTGGTCGGCAAGGCGCCGGGATCGATTTCCCGGACGCCGACCGCATTGGTGTCGGTAGTCACCTGATCACCTCCAACTCACTAGCCTCTAACTAGAACACGTTACAGTTTTTGGGCCGGCATGTACACCAATGGCGTCCCTGGCTTGGCTTTCGCGACTGGTTGCACGTTTGCGGGTAGATCCCACCGCGTTTGTGGCCCCCGCGGCGACCTGATCGGCGACGTCACAGTCGGTGTTGGACACGCCGCCGGGGCATCGGCCCAGGTGAAGGGGCCGATAGCTAGCACCGTCGGGCGGCGAGCCGGTCAGCCGATCTTCTTGGTGCTCGCCGCCGCTTGGTCGATCTCCCAATACGCGCGCAGCGCGGCCATCCGGCCGTCCGCAGTGGCCTTGTAGGTGAACACGCCTTCAGCGGTGACCTGGTAGCCACCCGTGGTGATCAAGATGTGCCCGACGTTGGCCTCTTCGTTGCCGCACTGGTAGGTGTCGCGGAAGACGAACTCGATTTTATCGGTTGGGGCGATGGCCTTGTCCCAGAAGGCCGATATCGCAGCACGACCCCGGTGTCCCTTGCCTTCCGGGTCGAAGTGTGACGGTCCGATGGGATCCTCGACAATGCCGTCGTCGTCGAACACCGCCAGCCACGCGTCTTTGTCCCTGGCGATGACCGCCTCCCGGGATCGCCGGCCGGCCTCGTGCGCGGGATGCTTATCGCTCACGCGTCGGTCTTCGCCGGCTTGTCGGCGCTGACCACCCACATGGAGAAATACTGCGCGCCGCCGCCGTAGGCATGTCCCAATGCTTTTCGCGCACCCGGAACCTGATGGTCTCCAGCCTTGCCCATCACCTGGATCGCCGACTCGGCGAAACGGATCAGGCCCGAGGCGCCGATCGGGTTCGACGACAACACTCCGCCGGAGGGGTTCACCGGGAGCCGTCCGCCGATCGCGGTCTCGCCGGCCTCGGTGAGCTTCCAGCCTTCGCCCTCGGGCGCAAACCCCAAGCTCTCCAACCACATCGGCTCGAACCAGGAGAACGGCACGTAGATCTCCGCGACGTCGATCTCGTCGATGGGGCTGGTGATGCCGGCGCCCTTCCACAGCGCGGCGGCCGCGTCGCGGCTGGCCTGTGGGTTGACCTGGTCTCGCCCGGAGAACTGTAGCGGCTCGGTGCGCAGCGCGGTCGCGTGAATCCAGGCCACCGGATGTCCTTGCGCCAGGTGGGCTTCGGCGCTCTCCTCATTGCCGATCACCACGGCGGCGGCACCGTCTGACGACGGGCAGGTCTCGTCGTAACGGATCGGGTCCCACAACATCGGGGACTCCATCACCTTCTCGACGGTGATGTCGGGCTGGTGCAGGTGCGCCAACGGGTTGCGGGCCCCGTTGAGCCGGTCCTTGGTCGCGACGATGGCGCCGATGTTCAGCGGTGCACCGGAGCGGCGGATGTAGGACCGAACGTGCGGGGCGAAATACCCGCCCGCGCCCGCGCCCACCGGCTTGATGAATGGGATCGGAATCGACAA
>Ga0182014_10002774_pt1 | contig 21645 bp, 9 predicted proteins | sample 612S2DmetaG_FD_120489 | JGI IMG/M metagenome (GOLD analysis project Ga0182014, IMG submission 120489) | Permafrost microbial communities from Stordalen Mire, Sweden - 612S2D metaG | ecosystem: Environmental > Terrestrial > Soil > Wetlands > Permafrost | place: Sweden: Stordalen | collected...
CACTCGGCGCTGGCCCGCGGATTCGTTGCGGCGAATTCAAATCGAAAAAACAGAGTTACCAGTTAAGGTTTTTGTTATGTGATGATTATGCCAGGTGTTACGATTTTAGCCGGACACTACTGTTTAGAGATTTATGGGTTGTTTCAGATTCATGCGCGGCTGCAAGGGCAACTCCCGGCGTGCCCAGCAATCTCATTACGCCAGTTGCACCGCCCAGGGAAAGAAGCTCCCGTCGCGAAGGAGTCCCTTTGTAATGGAGCGTCATCTTTGTTCCTCTGGTTTACATTGATTGAAGACATCCTCTTCGCTTCAGCTATTCCGCCGCACGCGCGTTAGAGCCTTCATCACTCATCGATGGCGGAGCGTCCTTTGGCGCGCTGCCCCACTGCGTGTTCGGGCTGTCCCCCATCTCCAGAACCAGCGTACCGCCATTTGCGATAGCTGAATGAGGAAACCACGCTGCGTTGAGCGGCTTGCCGTTTAGCCTGGCAGACTGAATGTACTTATTTCGGGCCGAAACGTTTTTCGCCAGGATCGTGAACAGTTTCCCGTTGACTAACCGAATCACGCTCTTTGCGAAAATGGGGCTTCCAATCTCATAGACCGGACTGCCTGGGCATACCGGATAAAAACCCATCGCGCTCAAGACGTACCACGAAGAGGTTTCACCGCCATCGTCATCTCCCGGAATGCCCAATGGGCCGTCCCCATACCAGACATCCATGAGTTCTCTTACGCGCCTCTGCGTTTTCCAGGGCTGTCCGGAAAAGTCATAGAGATAGGGAATGTGAAAGCTTGGCTCGTTGCCTTGCGCATAGAGACCGATCAGTCCAGTGGCATCTGGAAACTGGTCAAGGAATTGGAATTTTGAGGTGCCATACTGCTCTACGAACAGGCGGTCAAGTTTCGCGTTGAATGCATCGCGGCCACCCATAAGGTTAATGGTTCCCGCGACATCATGTTGAACGCCAAACGTATACAACCAGGAATCGACCTCAGTGAAGTAATCTCGCCCACCTTGCCCACCACCTAACTTTGGATCGAAATGTTCCACCCACCTACCACCAGCATCCTTTGGGGCCATAAATCCGATTTCCGCATTGAAAACATTTTGATAGTTATAGGCCAATTTCCCGAAGTATTCAGCATCCTGCTGCTTCCCGAGTGCTCGCGCAAGTTGAGCGGCGCACCAATCGTCGTAGCTGCTTTCAATCGTTACAGAGACTGCCTGCCTGCGCTCGGGCGTTACTTCGGGAACTGTTTCGCTCTGCCCCCAATCCAATGCAGGGAAGAAACCTTTCTCGAAGTACACACGATCAAGGCTTGTCAGCGGTCCACGATTCCAGGGAAGCATGGTTGCTTTCGTAGCGTTCTTTCGAATGGCAAGATATGCTTCCTCAACGTCAAAATCGCGGTAGCCCTTGGCATAAGCATCGAGAATGAATTCCGCAGCATGGTGGCCAATCATTACCGCCTGCTCTCCGGCCACGGAGGGAAACGAGGGGAGCCAGCCGCTTTGCTCATACATGCGCAGGTAAGAGCGGACCATGTCCTCCTGTTGCCGTGAATTCAACAGAAGCTGTAACGGGTGAAGCGAACGGTAGGTATCCCACAGTCCATCATCAATATAGAAATCGTGCCCCTCCGCATCATGCACGGCGTGATCGTAACCACTAAAATACTTCCCATCCTCCGTAATATCGGTCATTCGACCGAGTGACCTGTAGAGCGCGGTGTAGAAAATCGTGCGCTGGCGCTCTGTTCCTCCTGTTACTTCAATGCCAGATAACGCATCGTTCCAAACGGCGCACGTTTCCAGCTTTACGCGATCAAAAGTCCACCTCGGGATCTCCCGCTCGAGGTTTTTGCGAGCTTGTTCAGTGCTGATATAAGAAATGCCGACGCGAACCTCGATCCCCTCGCCTGCCGTAGTCCGAGTGTCCGTGACGATCCCGATGTTGTCCCCTTTCAGCTTCGGGGCATGCGAGATATCATCCTTGATCCAGGTCTGATAAGAATCGATCGGCCGGGAGAACTTTGCGTAAAAGTATTCTCGCGTTTCGTGGTCCGTATTCGAGACCTTGCCGATGGGGCCATCGATGCGTTGACTTCCTTGCACAGCGTCAACTCCGGCAACCTCGAATTCCGCGTTCTCTCCGCCACGGATGATGAGATGGGCATGAGCGCTAGCCGGAAATGTAAACCGGTAATAGGCGGCCTGTTCGGTTGCCGTCATTTCCGATTTTATCTTCCACGTTTGCAGATCAACTTCGTAGTAGTAGGGAGTCGCAGTCTCAAAGTCGTGGTCAAAATCCGAGGCGTAGGTTTCCGAGCCGTTCCCAACTTCACCAACCGAAGCCATCAGTGTCGCAGCGCCTATTGGAAAGCCGTATATTTTGTCTGCAAGATACTTATCCGAGATCCCGGGGGTTGTGACGGGGGCGAGACGCACCATGCCATGAGGCCGCTGGACATATGGAAGGGTTGCCGTGAGCAGTTGGCCAATTCCTCCTATGTATGGGGATACATAGTCAACCGGCTTTTTCTGTTGGTGCACCTGGGCAACGGTTACTCCGCATAGAAAAACAACCAACACCAACGTTACTGCAAGCGTTTTCATTCATCTCTCTTTTCCTTGTCTGTCCGTTGGGGATTGTCAGCAAGAAAAAATGGCATCTTGCCTGCGACCCGACTTCCCATTTACCGGTTGACGACAATTCTGGCGGTTAGTGCGGCTTGTGAAGATCCACCGACCCAAAGTGTGTAGGTACCCGTTTCGACGGCCCATTTGCTTTCCGCATTCCAAACCGCGAGCTGGTCCTGCGGAATACGAAAGACAACATTCTTCGTCTCTCCGGGATTGAGAACTATTCGAGAGAACCCTTTCAAAGAACGGTCTGGCGTTTCGACGCTGCCGACATCTTGCCTCACATAAAGTTGAGCCACCTCCTCCCCTTGCCTGTCGCCGTCGTTGGTCACATCAACTGTCACCTCTATGACTCCGCTGCTTCCGAGCGTTGGAGTGCGCACCACAAGGTGGTCGTAGTGAAACGCGGTGTAGCTCAGCCCAAATCCGAAGGGAAACAGCGGGGCGCCGTCATCGTCGACATACTTATGGGTCCGCGACGGGTCGAAATTATAGAAGTCGGGCAATTGTCCAACGCTGCGAGGAAACGTGACGGTGAGCCGGCCAGCCGGATTGTTGTCGCCAAATATGGTTTCGGCAATCGCCCTGCCTCCAAACTCTCCTGGGTACCAGGCTTCGAGAATCGCTGGGACGTATTCTTTCGCCCAGCCGATGGTCAACGGCCGGCCATTCTCCAGAACCAGGACCACAGGTTTACCTACGGCAACCAAGGCCTCCAGCAGTTGGTCCTGATTGCCGGGCAGACCAATGTCGGTCCGATCAAATCCCTCGCCTGAGATACCCTGCCATTCTCCCAGCCCAAGAATGACCACGTCAGCGGCTTTGGCCTTGGCGGTGGCTGCCTCAATATCCTTGCCTGTGTCGAATTCGACAGTTGCCTGGGGTACCAATGTGCGAATGCCGGCAAGCATGCTGATGTGCGCGCCGTTCAACTCATTTTCGTAGTCGCCATATCGCGCAACATCGGCATTTGGGCCGATCACGGCGATCTTCTTCATCGATTTCGATAGAGGCAGAAGATGGCCATCATTCTTGAGCAGGGTCATGGATTGACGTGCCGCCTCAAGCGTGAGATCAAGATGAGCCTGTGACCTGTATGTCCGGGCCCGCAGACCAGGATCAGTCATCGGGTGATCGAAAAGACCCAAAGCAAACTTCACGCGGAGCACCGACTTAACTGCTCGGTCCAAGTCCGATTGCGGAAGCGAACCTTCGCGAATGCAGTCCATAAGCGCATTCTGAAAGATTTCGTGCCTGAAATCGTAGAACTGCATATCGACCCCGGACTTGATGGCCAGGCAAACTGCGTCCTTTGGCGTGGCGGCAACATGGTGCGCGCTGTAGAGGCGCTGAACGGCTCCCAGGTCAGAGAGCACAAATCCCTGAAATCCCCACTCTTCACGCAGTATCTTCTTGAGCAAAAACGGATCCGCGGTTATCGGAATTCCGTCGATTTCGTGATAGGCGGCCATCACCCCCATCGCCTTCCCGTCGCGAATCGCCGGCTCGAACGACTTGAGCATGACTGAGCGCAACTCGCGCTCGCCTATGTGCACCGGCGACGTATTTGTGCCCCCTTCCGGAGAGCCGTGACCGGCAAAATGCTTAGGCTCGCTCACTACGTTGTGGTCGCTGTCCAGAGTCTCGCCCTGCGCCCCCTGAACGTACGCCAATCCGAGTTGGCCGGTCAGATAGGGGTCTTCACCGTAGTCCTCCTCGACGCGCCCCCAGCGCGGATCGCGCGCCAGGTCCAGGACCGGCGCAAGGATCATACCCACCCCGGTCGCGCGTGCCTCAGCCGCGATGGCTGCACCAACGTTTTGGACAAGTCCTGGATTCCAGGTGGCCGAAAGCGCAATCGGAGCGGGAAACACCGTTCCGGTATCGAATCCGTGCAAACCCTCCTCGATGAAAAGCACCGGAATGCCGAGGCGATCGTGTGCGATGACCCATGCCTGAATGGCGTTTGCCTGTTCCGACGTGGGATTCAAGTCGTGGATTGCGCCGACGCCTAGATCGCCCCATAAGGCTTGCGCTTTGTCCGGAAGGAAATGGGCTGTAGCAGCCGCGTGGGTTCCATCCGTGTGCACATCCACTAAAGCAGTCGCCCCGGAATAGAGATCGAGTTGCCGAACTTTCTCCTCCAGGGTCATCCGGCTCAAAAGATCCTGAACACGCTGCTCGGTGGGGACTCCCGGTTGTTTGTACAAGGCATGCGAGCCAGTGACGGAAGCACTCTCTTGCACCCAGGCTATTACGGGATGAATTGCGAATAACAGTGAGATAACGAATGACGCTGTGGCGGCACCCCCGACACGTATCGGAAGAGGCGCTTTAAGATGCTGGCACCGCTTAAAGATTGGGCCCGACATTCTGGATACTGTCTCGGCCAAGGAGAAGAATGACCTTTGCTCCTCTTCTCTCACTAATTCTGACGCGGAATGCTGCACGCGCATCGCCGCTTCTTTCTGACTGCCAGATTTCTTCACTTCGCGCTTTGCTCCCGGGTCCTTCTGTATGGCAAAGGATCACACTAAGCTACGGGCAGAGGAGCAGGCAACGTTAGCACGGTTCCATGCACCCTTCTATGTGATTGAAACAATTAGCGTTACGATGATGTCTTTCGGCTAACGGTAGATACCGTTGTAGAAAATATGCGACCCCAAGGAATGCAGCCGTTGGCTCGTGTGTTATTTCAAAGGAAAGACGGCGTGGGGTGACTCGGAGCATCGAACAAGTGATCTGTGCCGCGAATAATCGATCTACTGCTCTGTCTGAATCCGATAGGCAGCCAAGTGTTGACATCTGGAGGATGGAATGCGAGAATCGTATTTTCAGGCTCCCAATATGCAACCACCCTCGACAACCGATTCCCGGATTGCAGAGTTTGCAAAACTTATAGAAACTAAAGGGGATATTGCGTCTCTTCAACTGCATTTGAAGGAAGTGATTGAAGGCGATGCATTCAAAGGGAGCCACCGCAGCGGTCAGTTTCTCCAATACATCATCGATCAAGCGATAGCCGGCCACTTCGATTCGCTGAAAGAGCGCGTGATCGGCATGGAATTGTTTGGCAGGTCCGCATCCTACGACACGGGTGACGATGCGATTGTTCGAGTAACGGCAAGCGACGTGCGGAAGCGCTTGCTGCAACATTACGGAAGATATGGAGCAACCTCGGTATTCCGAATCAGCCTGCCTTCCGGCTCGTACATTCCTGAAATCACCCGCGGCACGATTGGCGAAGCGGGTTCACTCGATGAATTGACGGCTATTCCGGGGACTGCGATAAAACCCGATGGCTCTTCAACGACCCATCAGGAATCCGCCCCAGTTCCTGCGAATCCCGTTGCCAGTTTTCCCGCACTACCTCACCTCGATCCCCCCCCCCAAAAAAGCTTTCGCAGACTTCGATGGCTTGTCTTCGGCACTGTGGCCCTCGCGCTCAATCTCGCGCTCTGGGGCATTTTGTGGAACCGCCCTTTGCGCATAGAGTCGGCACCCATCTCTGTGCTTCCATGGTCGGCACTTTTCAGTCCTGCTCATGCCACGCATCTGATCACGAGCGACCCAACAATGGTCGATATTCAGGAAATAACCGGCGGCCAAATCTCAGTCTCCGATTATGCGAATCGCAATTACATCCCCGAGCCCAACAATCTGACACCAGACAAGGACATGATCTGCCATCTCATTCTCCGCGGAGAAAACTCGGCGGCCGCGGTCGACGCACCAATCGCTGTGAGCATTTCCGGATTGAGTAAGACTAATTCGACAAAGATGGACGTGCACGCTGCCAGGAGTATTCAGCTTACAGATTTGAAAACCGACGACAATTTCATCTTCCTTGGGAGCCCGAGATCCGATCCGTGGTTTTCTCTCTTCAGCGACCAGTTGGACTTTCGTTTCGTGTTCGATTCAGCAACGGGGCAGGAAATTATCCGCAATCTCCATCCTCGCCCAAATGAGAGGCAGTCATACATTCCAACTGCTCTCGGTGGGGCCACAGGTGACTCGTTTGCAATCATTGCCCTTGTTCAGAATCCTGACCAAAATGGGCAGGTTCTTCTTCTGGCAGGAGCTAACAGCGAGGGTACCGGGGCTGCAGGAAGGCTTACCACCGATTTACCCCGTTTTTCTGACACTCTTCATCAATGTGGCGTTCCGCCTTCTGGTCCAATTCAGCATTTCGAGATATTGCTGCATTTGAATACAATGGCCGGATCTCCAAACAAAGTCGATGTGGTAGCGTGCCACATCCTGCCAGGCGCGGCTACCCATTAGGGTCCTACTTTCACATAAACCAATTTGATTCAGCCTTTCGGTCTTAATCGGAGCCGAAATGCCTACTACGCGCTCGCTCCCACTGCAGGGACTCAGTGCAATGTGATGGTTGATTCTGAATTTAGTAAGGTCACGTCACGATTTGTCGACCCCAAGAAGAGCTCTAGATTGACTGCATTCGCTATGGCTTGGAGGCCGGTGTTGTTGGGATGAAGATGATCGCCACTGTCGAATGCAGGAAGATATTGAGTCGGATGAACTGGGTCGTGTGTGGCCGCATCCTGATCGATCACCCCATCACAGCCGCTTGATTTGCCGCGGATAAATGCATTGATCTGTTCGCGTGCTGCCTCTCCTGCCGGAGTCCAGTAACCGGCTCCTTGATACGGCGTCAAAGCGGAACAGACAAACTTGATTTGTTTCTCGTGTGCTCTGGTAATCAGACGCTCTATAGCCGCAATCAACTGATCGCCCGTCGGCGGAAGCTTGGTCGATCCGAGATCGTTGATGGGATCGTCGGAAAAGATCACCCAATGGACTCCCGGTTGTTCGAGTGCATCGCGGTCGAAGCGAGTCTCCGCACTATCGCCGGCCCCAGCGGCAAGAAGCCGATTCCCGCTGATCCCTTGATTGAGAACACCGATGTTCAATCCGGCATCGACCAGTCTCTGCGCCAGGTCGTTGGGCCAGCGCCGATTCGTGTCCGCAGTTGAGGCATAGCCATCGGTAATCGAAGCACCCAACGTTACTACCGATCCAAGAGCGGCCTGATCCTGCACGTCGAGATTGATGAGGAAGTAGTAGCTCCGGGTTGTTTCGACGCCAGAGAGGCTGATGTCTCCACTGACATCTCCATCCGCGATGTAGCTGGTCTGAAATCCTGATCCGTGGTAAGTGGAGCCTGTGGTCGCCTTAGGAAAATAGAAACTGATGGCAACATCGGCAAGACGAGGGACTTGGAATTCGATGGGGTCGCTTACGGCAGTAGCTCCGGGCTGCACGATAACGGAAGGTAGGCCGCCGAATTGAACTTTTCGATCCGTGGCGGGGACGATCGAGGAGCCTGTGATCCGCAGGGCGATGTGTACATCTTCAATCGGCAATGGTTGCGAACCAAAGAGGTTCGAAATGTGAATGCGGGCCATATGTCCGCCAACACTCGTATGTACAATCTGTCGAAGCGTCTGCTTGTCGAATCTCATTCCCGGGTTATCGCGCATGGGTGAAACCGCCCATGTTCCTGTCCATGGCAGTCGATGATTCTGTGCCGTAGCGCTAGACGAGAAGAACCCGAAGAGCACCATCGCCACTAGAGTCATAACGGAGGCAGGCGCAAACGCCGCACTCGATCGAGATTTGCTTACTTTGCAGTCTTGGCCCACGATGTTACCGCCTTTGGGAGTCTCCGTCTACGGTGTCGAGCGATTGGGAGCGGCCGCCTCCACGGCAATCTCTCTGTTCATCATCTGTGTGCCAGCCACGAGCGCCAGATTGCCGGTCTTGAACATCGAGACCTGGAACGTATGGGACTTCTCCTCGCCTGGTTTCAGTTCGAAGCTCCAGGAACCGAGCTCAGAGCCTGCGTAGAGCTTTGTCTCAGTAGCATCTGTAAGACTGCCTTCATTCCTGACAGTAACGGTTGCCGCGAACGGCTGTCCGGCTTTCACATCTTCCGGAGCTTCAAGCGAGTAGACGAACTGTGCGCCGTAATCCTTGGATTCGGTGAACTCGCTTGAAATCCCTTCGTTGGGAGCGTAGAAGCCGATCTTCTCCTGAAGCCGATCGGTGACTCCATTCGGAAAGGTGGGACAGCTTCCACCCACATGGATACGAAACTTTCCCGACTCTACACGCCGAACCATGTTGGAATCGAGAATCGACAGTTGATACGGCGACAGTTGGAAGGTCACCTCTTTCGTCTCTCCAGCCTTGATCGAAACGCGCTGAACTCCCTTCAACTCGACGACAGGAGTTACAACCGAGGAAGTCATCTCCGTGACATAAAGTTGGCTTACTTCGTCGCCGTCGCGGCTTCCTGCATTTTGCACCTCCGCAGTCACGGTGACGAAACCGGGGTCGCCGTCTTTGGGAACGATGCGCAGGTTCGAGTATTTGAAGTTCGTGAAACTCAGGCCGTAGCCAAAACTCCATTGAGGAGTGAAAGGCATGTCGTAATAGTCATAGCGGCGACCTGAGGGCAGATAGTCGTAATTCAGCGGAAGCTGCCCTGTGGACCGGGGCCAGGTGATCGGCAAACGACCGGAGGGATTACGATCGCCAAAGAGCAAATCGGCGGTTGCGTTGCCGCCCTCCTCGCCGGGATACCAGGTGACAAGGATGGCTGGAACGTGAGTTGCTTCCCACGCGAGCGTGAACGGCTTGCCGTTGACAATAACAAGAATCACCGGTGTTCCAGTGGCTTGAATGGCCTTGACCAGATCACGTTGCGCGCCGGAAAATTCGAGCGTCGCCCCGTCTCGATTTTCGCCGGTGGTACCCTCAGGGCCGCCAGGATGGGAGCTATCTCCAACAACCACAACCGCAACATCTGATTGTTTGGCCGCGTCAATCGCTTCGGCAAATTTGGATGTGTCCGTGGAGAGCGGCGACTCCAATCCCGGAGCGAAAAGGACCTTGGTACCCGGCTTCACATGAGACCGAATCCCTTGAAGAACAGTTACCATCTGGCCCGAAGCAATTTTGGGAGAGTAGTCGCCGGTTTGCGGGCTATCAGCATCCGGACCGATGACGGCGATTGTTCCGATGTCCTTCCTGAGAGGAAGCACGACGTTGTCGTTCTTTAGAAGTACAGATCCTTCAGCTGCAACCTCTCTCGCCAGAGCGCGCGCCTCCGGCGTGTCATACTCCGGCAGTTTTTCCCATACCATTTTGTCTGCCTCGGGGTGTTCGAAAAGTCCAAGCCGAAATTTAGCCCGCAAAATCGCGCGGACGGATTCATCCAACTGGCTTTCTTTGATCAGCCCTTGTTCGAGAGCTTTCGCCGCCCAATCATGGTATGTAGTACCGCAATTCATACTCACACCTGAGCGAATCCCGAGCGCAGCGGCCTCGGACATGGTCTGTACGATTCCCTGCTTTTCGACAAGATTCGCTAGTGCGCCGCAGTCGGAGATGACAAATCCGTCGAATCCCCACTCCTGACGAAGAATCTTCTGCAGCAATGGGGTAGATGCGTTGTCGGGAACGCCGTCCCAGACGCCATACGCTGCCATAATTCCCCCAGCATGGGCCTCCTCGATGGCTGCGCGAAAACTGGGAAGATGAATTTCGCGCATGACCCGATCGGATAGACCGATGTCCTGACTATCTCGACCTCCCATTGGCTGTCCATGGCCTGCGAAGTGCTTGGGGACGGCGATCATGTCCTCGCCCTGAAAACCTTCAATCCAAGCGACGCCCATCCGGCTCACCAAATAAGGAGACTCGCCATAGGTCTCTTCCAGGCGTCCCCAACGAACATCTCGAGCGACGTCTAACACCGGCGACCAGGATTCACGGATATGCGCCGCCTTGCTCTCCAGCGCAGTCTGTCGTCCGACTTTGTTGATCAAAGCAGAGTTGAAAGTGGCGGCCATACCAATAGGCTGAGGGAAAATTGTGGCTCCCGTCGAATAGGACTGACTGTGCAGCCCCTCCGTCTTCAAAAGAGACGGGACTTTGAGCCGGGGAATCGCGGCTGAACCCCAGTCGTCCGAAATCTGGCTGACCTTCTCCGCAACGGTCATCCGCGGAATCAGGTCGTCGATGCGTTGTTCGATCGGAACACTCGAATCGAGATACTTCGGCTTTTCCTGAGCTATTGAAATGCAAGAGACAAGACTCGCAAGGCAGATACAAAATGAAAGAGAGTTTCTCATGGATCCTTCGATCTCCGGCTTCCTGAGCGCGTTGAGTACGCTCTTCAGTTGAAGTTTTATGCTCGCATCCAAAAAAGCGCCGCTAGTCCTAAATGCCCTCTGCAAGCCGCTACTGCTCACCTGTGGCGGCGATTTCCACGTCTTTGGCTCTGGATTGCGGCGTCACTTTCAGACGCGTGATTTTTCCGTTCTCCACGTGTCCTTCTAAGGTGGTGCGATAAGGCGCGTGAAGTTTGAAGTCTGCGGTCCAGTCATCGGGCCACGCGGGCAGAAGCTGAATGCGTTTGCCATCGAATTGAGTCAGCATAAGTTCCAGAGTAATCATCCCCGTGCCCCCGTCGTCCAGGTCCGGAATCCAATCGCCTCCCGCTTTCCAGAACCAGGAGAAACGCTCATCGCCATCATCGGTGAATTCGTCGACGGCGGCCTTTTTCGCCACGCCAGTCAATCCAAGGATCGCGGATTGGGGACCGTCCTGTCCCCAACAGACATCCCACGGAAAGCGCCGAGCGGCAAACGTATTTCGAGCGAGACTTAGATCTGGTTTGCCTACGCCATAAATCCGATATGGAAAGGCGGTGTAAAGCTCGGGATTTTCCGAGTTGCTCGTCTTGCCATAACTTTCGGCTGGAAGAATGGTTGCTGTGCCATCGGGATCGCTCTTGCCGAACGGGGGAAGTTTTCCATTTGCCGTCCTGCCAATTGGAATCGCTGGCAGGTCGGCGAGTTCGTTGCTCCAGGCACTTCGTTGCTCGGCCGAAATCATTCCAGCGGGAAGTTTCAGAAGCCGCGGCAGTACGGATTTGAGTCCGGCAATATCGGGCGTTGGGTTCACCGCGATTCTTTGATAGGTTTCCAAAGACTGAGTCGGCGCGAATCTGATTTTTCCATCCTCGCCTCGGGGCCAATGCAGGTTGTAGTAAGTGACGATGGCATCGGCAAAGGGGATAATGTCCCTGCGCGCAAAATCCGTATCTTGCGTGACATCGTATTCGTCCAGCATCTGCGAAATGACTTCCAGCGTGCCTTGAATGTGATAGCGCATATACTCGCTTCTGACTTCGGTGGTCGGATTGTCCCAACCGAAATCATTGAGGTTAGGCAGGCCCCAGAAGTCGATTGTTTCTATGAAGGACGCACCTGCATGGTGAAAATACGCCTGGGTGCGGTCTTTCGCGAGCGGCAACGCATTCAGATAAAGGTCGAACCAGGGTTTGAGCAAATCTGAATCGCCGGTTTCGATGAGCGGCCAGTAAAGCAGCCGATTGTTCTGGTTCCAATAAGAGCTGCCCCACGCCCGGAAATCTGGATTGTGATTTTTGTTGGTCGATTCCCCGCTTCCTGTCATGTCGTGCCCAACGGTAAACAGACCGCCGTTGAATTTCGTCGGGAAGAAGCCGCGCGAAGAAGCGGCCATCATGTAGCGCTGCATGATAAAGCCTTGTGAAACCTTCTTCGCGTCGTCTGTTCCCGAAACGTGAATCCAACTCCGGTTCCAAAAATCATGCCACCACCGTTGATGCGCCGCCCAGGCTGTCCCAAGCGGAACAGCGTTCACTTTCTCAACCAGCGAATCAATATCGGACTTCCAGAGCTTTGGGGAAGAGGCTCCTGTTTTGGTAAGGCCGATTAAATCAAGCCGCAAACTCCGCCCCGGCACTTCTGATTTCAGAGTATGGTCATCAGTGCTCACCAAACCCGGCCCTGTCAGGACCGCCCCAAAGCAGCGGTGCAACAGCGGGTCCGGATACTTTTGCAAGACCGACTCCAGATGCTCTTGCGTCAGCGCAATCGGATAAACGCTCGACGAATTGAAGTGATACCAGGTAACCTGGCTTGCGCTGGCAGGCATAACCGTGTCCGCTTCAAAGTTAAGCGGAATCGCGTGGTTGCCCATTCCAAACAGCCCGCCTTTATCTGGGGAAGATTCGTCGTAGGGATGCGTTTGGGTGCGCCACAGTTCGAGGCTTGCCTGCATTGTCGCTGGATGCTCCAATTGCGCCTCAACATGAATCACTGGACGATTCGCATCAATCCACACCCGCACGGCATTGGCGCCGCTCCTGATTTCAATACTGGAGTCTTCCAAGTGCAGAACCTGTTCAAAGTCTGACGTGCCAGCAAACGGATTTGGAGCGAAATGAATCCGTACGCGGCCGAGTTTGTCCAACTTAGCCAGTTCAGACCAGGCATCTGCTTTAGCCACGAGCAATACAAGGTCGCCATTCTGTTCCGTCCAGACATTGGCTGCCAGATCGCCATTTCCGATCGGCATCGAGTCATTCTCGTTGCGCCCCAATTCTGTCCACATGACATCGTTGACAGAAACGAATGGACTGTCAGCTGCCTTGGCGACCACCGTACCAAGACAAAACACACACAATGCAAGCCAGGGAATGTGACGAATCAGTTTCATAGAATGTGCAACAACCTTTCCTTATGGGACCGTGCTATTCGTTGGTGGCCGCGCAAGATGAATTGAACGGTCAAGGACTGCTTAAGTGTTGCGACTATCCAGTGTGCCGACAATTAGCGCATTGCCACGATTCAGCTGGTTTGGGAGACGAAAGGATGCAATCATTGTTGATTTGCCTTTGGGGACCGTTACAGTGCATACCATCTTGCCGGTCTCAGACTTGGTAACGAATAGGGACTTGCCATTGAAGCAGGAACTAGCGGAAATGGCCTTCGGCGGAAACCCGAGCGTCAGATTCTTTTCCTTAGCCGAAGATATAACAAGGCTTATCGTTCCACCGGGCATATCCCATTCGAACGTCTCAATCGTCATCGCATCTCGTGTAAGAATGCCCTCAATGCTCCCGTTGCGAAGTGCATTCGGCAAAGCCGGCAATAGATCCAGCCGCCCGGGCGATGAGAAGACCAGGCAGTTTTGAATGACAGACGGAATTCCACCGCTTGCATCTACGTTGAACACTTTGAGGTGGTCGTAGTGGGATGGTACAAGGCTGGTATGAAACACGCCGTTTGCTGCCATGGCAGTCAGGAACTTCCACGCATCATCACCTCGTCCGAGGCGAGCGGCGCACAAAGACGCTTGCATCCTGAAGTGAGATTCAGTTTCGTGGACTGAAGCTATCTTCTTTTCGTAACAGAGCGCCGCGGCATTCCAAAGCTCGGAAGTTTTCTCCGGGCTAAATTCATAGCTCACGAAAAGAGGGTAGAGAGAAGAGAGATGTCGATGGCTAGGAAACTCGACCATGTTGGCTTCAATGAATTCCTTCAAGGTCCCATCGGGAACGGGTCCACTCCCATTCCCGTCCATGCCTTTGTAGAGCGGCGATGGGCCTCCGGTTGTTTCCGCAGTGTTGATCATATAAGGTGGAATTTTCGCCAAGAGCGCCTTCCAGCGCACCACACCGTCCTCCTCAATTCCAAGGAGTTCACAACCCTTGATGAGATTCGCAAGGACCTCTCGCGCGACCGCAAATTCGATAGTTGCGTTATCTGAATAGGCGCATTCGTACGAAAAGGACGGTGTAGCTCTGAGATATCCATCGGAATCTGTCAAGTACCAATCCTCATAGAACAGAGCGCACTCTTTTAAGTACGGAATCGCTCGCCGTTCCAGAAAGACTCGATCTCCGGTAAAGAGGTAATAATCGTAAAAGTAGTGCCCTAGCCAACCGGCAATTGGAATCTGGTTGAACCATGGCCAATCATGATTCTGCTGGAAATATGTTCCCTGGTCCTGCATTCGGGCGGGGTAAAGGATACCGCGGCATCCGGCGAGTTTGCGGGCCCCCTCGCGCCACGACGGTACTCCTGCTTCAATCAGATTGAAGAAGCCGCTCATCAGTTCAGGCATGTTAGCGCTACAAGTTGAGTCGACAGCCAACTGTAGATTGGCGTCGGCGCTGTAGTCGCTATGCCAGGGCGGATTCCAAGTTCCGGTCCAGATACCTTGCAGATTGGGAGGCAAATCGCCGCTCGAGCAGAGGATCGTGTACCGAGACGCGTCATAAATCTTTTCAATCAGCGCTGGCGACAGAGCCCCTTCTTTGGCAGCACGATCCAGTAACTCGTCGGTGGTTAGCGCGCGATCAGCACCGCCGCCCAAGTCCAACCGAGCACGGTCGAATATTTCGCCATGAACTTTGACATGGGACCTAAGTAGAGCCGTGTAATCGGGCTCAAGCAGTGAAAGTGCCGAGGCAAGAGCTTCGATATTGCCAGAACAAGGCGGTCGATACCGCTCGATCCTCATGAGAACGACTAGCGTATCGGCCTTTTTCACGGTCACTTTTCCAATCTCGATTTTCAGGTTCCCGCCAGTCGCGACAACGCGTGCGACGCCGTCATAGCCGCCGTTGCCTGCAGCGTAGAGATTGTGAACACCTATCCAGCCCACTCCGCTCTTCCGGGACGACTGAACAAGCTTGCTATCGATCGTTTCGATCTCTAGATCGCAATCGAGCAGGCCTTTTCCCGGTCCCTCGATCGACATGACCACAACGTTGCTCGCTCTGGACACGAAAATGCGCGTGCGGAACCTACCGGGAACACAGCGAGAGAAGGTCTCAACCTCGCCGGTTCGAAAGTGCTCCGACCGACGATACTCCGACGGCTGACTCGCTCCCAAGAGTTTGCAGGATAGAAAGAACCCCGGATGAAAATCGATGGACTCGTCCGGCGCCAGACCGTTTTCCTTTGCTTTGGCGTATGCGAAGTCAAGTGCTGGTCCATAGCCGTCTTCCCGGATAATCCGACGTAACTCAGGAAGGTAGCGCACCGTATTTGCAGGCCCAATTCCGGTCGGATCGTATTGCACGGTATAAAGGCGGTTGTGATTGACGATCACGATGGGTGACTCAGGTTTGCCGTAGATCACAGCGCCCATTGAGCCGTTTCCGCTGACCATCCCACTTTCCCAATCTTCAGCCCAATTCGTGCTGACGGCGCTTCGATCATGGTCTCGTTCGTAGGCTGTAGAATTCGTGGGCTGATGCATTTGCAGGTTAGAACTTCTGCCAAAAGCTAAACTCCGCAAAGACGCAGCAGCGACTCCACCTCCGCAGAAACGAAAGAACGCACGACGAGTGAGCTGGCGAGCTAGAGCGAAAAGAGGGTTGGCACCGACGGCCGTGTCACCAGCTAAGCGAGCGCCTCGGCACTCAATTTCATATCTGGACGCGCGTCTCTTCATTGGGCGTGTGCCTCGTATATAAATTCTGTTGTGCCTTAAATCATTGCATTTCCAGGGAAGAATCAAGTTGAGAAAGAAAGTCTGGTTGGTTTGCCGCAACGCTAGCAGCAAACGCCCACTGATCGTTGGTGCGCGTTAGCTTGATCAGAAAATGGTTCCACCCTGCGCGAAGTCTAAGGGCGCTCGCAGTGGCCATCGAATCAGCGCCTCGTTTGTCGAGAATCTGCTGGTCGTTGAGCCAAACACGGACGGTGCCTGGCTGCGAAAGATGAAGGTCGACCTGCGGGAGGTTGGGCTCGAGCAGCAGATCTTGGAGTGAACGTGGGCTCTGTAGCCAAAAGCTTAAATAAACTTCGGTCTTCTGCGCCAGCCCAGGAAGGTTCAGCTTGGTGACGTCGAAGACTCCTGACTCTTGGAAAACCAGCCGCCAATCCATGCCTGCCATAGCGGAGCCGGCTCGGAAATTGTTTCCACGCCACGGCTCTGTTGCTGGCGGAACAGACGGGATGGAGAAGAACCCACAAGCAAGGGCGCGCACCAGGTCGCCCGTCCTGAGCAGTGGCTTGCCGGAATCCATTCCGGCTTTCAACGCGACCCCGAGGTTTGCCAAAATGGTCCGGTCGATTCGCTCAGCTTTCACCGAACTGGGAGTCGAAGAAAGCGTAGTGAGAAGAAGAAGCCCTCGTCCCACCGCCATTTCTGCCAACACGACCCCAGATGGTTTGGCTTCCCGCTCAGAACGAATCACCATTGCCGTCTTGGCATATTCAGGCTGGTTGTTCCACTTAAGCCAATCAGTATTGCAGGCTGCCAGCAATGCTCTGCTCTGATCGATCAGAGGTCCAGCCAACCCCAAATCGGTAATATCCGACGGCCTCTGATCAGAGAAGTAGAGACCAGAGGGTTCCAGCCCGGTCGTGATTGCGCTTGGCATTACCGGTACCAGGGAAGAAGCGGCCCGATGCGTCGCTTCGAGGCGAGTTGGCAATAACACATTCAACGCTTCGAGTGTGCCTGGGTCCGCGCCCCATACAAACACAGTGCCTCCCGAAGTCAGGACCCTGTCGATCAAGGTACTAGAGCCTGCATCGGGAGGGTTCGTTCCATCGACAAAAAGAAGTTGAGGAATACTGCCGGAGTCTCGACTCAGCGCAGGTAGTCCTATGTTCTGAAGTTGGGCGGCCAGCACGCCTCCGCTTCCAGCAATCACTCCTACCGATGGGCCGGAGCCGACCGTCATAGCGGCTTGAGGCTTTGCGGAGACATGCAACTTGCTCCACCTTGCAAGTTCAGGGGATTCGGCCGACGCGTCGTGAATTGCGTCGAAGAGCGGCCAAGTTTGATACAGCGGCAGAGACGAATCATAGCCGGGATTGAGAGTTGAACAGTAAGGCCCGAGACGTTGAGGTTGCACACCAGGTCGGCCCTCGACGTGTCCGGAGAAAAAGATTCCGTCTTCAAGTGTTGGCGGCCTTGACATGTCCGCAAGTCCCAACGGCAATGGACGAAGGCCGTACCAAACGAGGTTAAAGACGCTCCGATAGTGTGCGTGATAATTTCGCTGATCGATCAGGGTTTGGAAGGAAGAAATTGCTACGCCCTCCATACGGCCCTCAAAGGATTCGTAGGCCCGCTCGCCATTCGCTTCGGCCACCTGTTGAGGGCTGCCGTAGTAGGCGTTGCCGGCCTCTCCTACACCCCAGGGTTTGCCGGTTGCGGCGGCGCGCGTCATGTCTTCGGCGCCGCCGTAGTGGATGACAAACACCGGCAGCTTTCCAGCACCATCCTCATCCCCGTCGGCCGAAATCCACGGGCGAGTTGGATCGAGTTTGCGACAGATGTCAGCCCAGATGCCGTAATGCCGCACAAGTTCGTCCATCAAGCCAGGAGGGTTTCTCCATACAAATCGGATGACCGGCATCACTTCGTTGCAGACGCTCCACCCGAGAACGCTAGGGTGGTTGCGGTCTCGCATCACGAGCGACGCTAAATGGCGCTCGGTGTCTTGCCAGAAGCGGGAGTCATCCAGTTTAGGACCGCCATCGCTGGCCCAGACTGCGGTTTCGTCCAATACCAGAATTCCCATCTCATCAGCCACATCGAGGTAAAACCCCGGATACGGTTGCGCATGCAGGCGAACTGCATTCAGGCCAGCATCGCGGAGCGCAGTAAACCACGCACAGGCATATCGGCGCGTCATTTGCGGGACACCCATGAAGTGCCAGGAGTCGCCGCGCAAGATCAAACTCTCTCCATTGAGCAGGACATCTGGACCACGAAAGGCGATCTGCCGCCAACCGAAGCGAGTGTACTTGCTGTCGACCGTGACCCCTTTCCGGTGGATCTTTACTACTAAACCATAGAGATTGGGATTGACGCAGTCCCAGAGTTTAAGGCGATTCCTCACCGCATCTTTCAGCGTCGCGTTTGCCGTTTTGTGCGCCGGAATTGTCAGAATGACTTTCGCCAATTCGAGAGCCACTTCGGTTCCTAGCTCGGAACTGGGAAGTGAGGCAGCAGGCATACCCTTGCCTGCATTCGGCAGCCAGGGGGAGACTTGGGCGCTCATGCTGATCTCGACGTCCTGATCGCTGTCGTTCTGGAGCGTTACCTCCGCCTGGAGAACATCCACATCGACCGTCGGCAGGATGAAAACGTTGGAGACGCGCACAGGCGGCACCGCGACCAGGAAGACATCCTGCCAAATCCCCGCGATATGCTGCCCCCAGAAGGAACCTCCCTGATAGGTACGGTGCCCATGCTCACCCGTCTTGTCGAAAAGAGATGCTTTGCGCACACCGGCAAGTACCTCGTTACTACCGCCGAATACGATTGACTCAGTTACATCCATATCGAAGGGAAGAAAGATGTCGAAGTGGCTTCCGGCCTTCGTGCCATTCAATACGATCTCCACGCTGCCTGCGACCGCATCGAAGTGGAGGAAAACTCTTCTCCCTTTCCAGTCCAGAGGAACAGTGAAGTTCTTGCGCAGCCAACCCATCTCCGCTTGCTCCCAGGCAGCGGGATAACTGGGATAGCAACGAAAGTCGCCGCCTTCGCCGTGGTGATCAGCAAAGCTATTAACATTCCAGGGCGACGGAACGTAGACCGGTTTTTCTTCCCAGCGATTCGCTTCTGCGGGTGGCAGTAGGGGTGCGGAGCCCTTCCCTGATTGAAATGATGGCGGCAGAGAAACGGGCTGGAACTCCCACGCCCCGCTGAGACAAATATCCTGACGATAAGGCTTCTCGACGGATTTGACCAAATTCTCAGCGGGTGCAAAGACACCAGTAATACGCACGCCTGCCGAGATTGTCTTTTCTGCTGTTTCAGAAAGCTCTCGGTCATCTATCAGGGCTTGTCCGTACGGCTGCGATCTGTCACAAGCCAGAGCTTCTAGCGGCGAGACGGCTACCGATGTGATGGCGACACCTCCAAGTCCGCCGAGAAACTCTCGGCGGGACAATGGAAAAAATGGTGCTGCTTGGTCGGTTTTGCGACGCATCGTCAACGGGGGAGACCCAGTGTCCCTTCGATTGTGAATTCTGCAGCCAAGTGATCGCCGTCTCCACCGGGCTGAGATCCGCCTAGGCAGATGCGGTAAGTGCCCGGAGCGACGGCGCGATTTCCTTGCGAGTCCACCCGCGAAAGCATGCGCGGATCAAGACGAAAGACAACGTGTTCGCTCGCTCGAGGTTCCAGGTGAATGCGCTGAAAACCTTCAATGGCAAGCAATGGCGACACTGATGTTTGCGGCTGAATGAGGTAGAGTTCGGATACCTCGTCGCCGCCGCGAAGCCCAGTGTTCTTCACGTCGGCCTCCACGGTAAGTGTGTCGCCGGCGCGCAAACTGCCAGTCGAAAGCTTCAACCCGGAATATGCAAACGACGTGTAACTGAGTCCATAACCGAATTCGTAGAGAGGTTTCTCTTTGAAGTAGCGATACGTCCGGTGAGCCATGGAATAGTCTTCAAATGGAGGAAGTTGATCCGTCGATGCGTAGAACGTGATGGGAAGACGGCCACCTGGATTGTTCTTGCCATCGAGCGTCTCCGCTATAGCCTCTGATCCACCTTCACCGGGGTACCAGGCCTCGAGGATTGCCTTTGCGTTCGCCTGCGCCCAATTCATGGCCAACGCGCTTCCGTTGAGGAGGATGACGACAAGCGGCTTTCCAGTTGCCGAAAGCGCCTCCAGCAGTTTCTCCTGCGCCTCAGGCAGCTCGATGTCGGTTCGATCTCCGCCCGAAAAACCCTTGACCTTGATGGGCATTTCTTCGCCTTCAAGTTCAGGTGACAGACCAACGAAAGCCAGCACCACGTCCGATTGCCGGGCCAGCGCGACGGCTTGCTCCCGTAAAGGCTCAAGACGGGGAACCCATTCCATCGCAATTCCCGCGTCATATAACTTCGCGTTGTGAAGATACTCCACCTCCAATGCGTGCGGCTGTGTGTCGAGGAATTTAAACGTGAAACGCCGTTTGCCTTCGGCGCGCGACCCAGAGGTCTCAGTTGATCCAAAGCCGGCGACAGGCTTACCATCCAGGAGAACGGTAAAACTCTCCTCGCCGCGGCAGGGGTAGCACCATGCCAGCCGCATTTCGAAGTCGTAGTCGCCTGCCTCTGGGACAGCGATCGCCCCACTCCAGCGAACGGCGAAACGGTCAGCTGGGATGCCAAGAGCCGGACTCGCAGAGTTCCAATCGAAGTCGATCTGGCGATCCACCCGGGTGACAAACGGCTTTCCCTCAAAGCTATCGCCGGCGAAGTATTCCGCTTTCAGCCCCTCGACTACGGATGTCATGGTGGGATGGAGCACTGTCCGCGGCACCGGAACCGGAACTCCCTCCGCGTAAGGCGAGCCCTGTGCATACAGGACCTTCGCCGTCTTGAATTCTCTGGCGATTCCATCGACGGGCAACACGGGATCTTTCGGGACGGCGTTATAGTTCCCTTCGATTGCCGACAGGGACGCCGCGTTTGGCCCGATGACGGCGACAGTGCGGAGTCCGCTCTTTAGAGGTAGAAAGCTGGATTCATTTTTGAGAAGGACGATTGATTTTCTCGCAGCAAGCACGGCGAGCTCTCGATGTGTGGGCGAATCTACTTCTGAAAACGGAATCTCGGAATAGGCCGCGCTCTTCTCGTGATCGAACAGACCCAGCTTGTACCGTGCTTCGAAGAGCCTCTTCACAGAAATGTCGATATCAGCTTCCGAAATCAGTCCTGTCTTCACAGCTCCGGCGAGTGCGCGGTATGTGCCTCCGCAGTTGGTGTCAGTTCCCGCAAGGACTGCGGCAGCAGCGGCGCTTTGTCTGTCTGCGGAAAAGTGGTGTCCATTCGGGCTGAAGAAATCATCCACTGCACCGCAATCCGAGGTGACATAGCCCTTGAACCCCCATTCACCGCGAAGGATGGTATTGAGGAGTTGTTGATTGGCGCAGGCCGGGGACTTATCGATCGCGTTGTAGGCGCACATGATCGAATCCGCCTTGGCCTCGGTTATGGTTGCGCGGAATGCCGGCAGGTACGTATCCCAAAGATCGTGCAGCGAGGGCTCCGCGTCGAAGCGATGACGCTCTGACTCCGGCCCGCTGTGAACGGCAAAGTGCTTGGGCGTGGCGATGACTTTGAAGTAATTCGGGTCCTTGCCTTGCAAGCCCTCAACGAAGG
>Ga0182014_10002775_pt1 | contig 21644 bp, 19 predicted proteins | sample 612S2DmetaG_FD_120489 | JGI IMG/M metagenome (GOLD analysis project Ga0182014, IMG submission 120489) | Permafrost microbial communities from Stordalen Mire, Sweden - 612S2D metaG | ecosystem: Environmental > Terrestrial > Soil > Wetlands > Permafrost | place: Sweden: Stordalen | collected...
ACACCTGCCGAGCAGGTGGCCTTGGGCCGCGCAGTGGAGTCAGTGCTTCGCGCGTCTCGTCAAGCTGCAGACTTGACCGCTTCGACATCGAGGTCGCCCGCGGACCACCCGGCGACTTCCAGCGCCAACAAGTTACAAACTTTCGCAAAAGTGTGGCCCGACACGTTCGCGTGTCAGGCAATTATGCGAGACGCCGCCAACGACGACGATGACCTTCGGGTGCTGGCCAAAAGTGACTATCTCTGCGAGATCGACGGTGGATTGAGGTTTAGGGAGAGCTTCCGGCCCGAGGCCCGAGTGCGTCACTTTACGCCAATTGGGATTAGGTAATTACAAGAGCTCGCTCACCCAGTCACGCGAATTGAGTATCTCAGAAACCCTGGCAAGAAATCGAGCGACGTACGCACCGTCCACAGCTCGATGATCAAAGGTGAGCGCGAGCACCCCGACCGAATGGATCGCAATCGATTCTGTACCCTCGGGACTAGTGTGCACGACCGGCTTTCGAGACACGCCGTCTGTGGAAAGAATCGCTACCTGAGGTTGATTGATGACGGCCCCCGTCATATAAGTTCCAAACGGTCCCGGATTAGTGATCGAAAAGGTGCCACCCGCTATGTCGTCGTGGTCAAGCGATTTCGATCTCGTGCGATCTGCGAGGTCTCGAATTCCTTGGGCCATTGATCGCAAGGAGAGTTCTTGCGCTCTGTGCAGCACCGGAACTATCAATCCGTCTTCCACGTCAACTGCGATACCTAAATTGACGTCGTGGTGGACGATCAGGGCGTCGTCACCGACGGAACTGTTGAGGTACGGGAACTCCCGGAGCGCTTGGACGACTGCCGCCGCGTTGAAGGAGAGGTAGGTGAGACTGAAACCCAACTCCTCTTTGAATCGCGCGCCGTGGGTTCGGCGAACTTGTTCCACTCGTTCGTAGTCGACTTCTTTCGCCATCAGTGTGTGGGCCGAGGTTGCTTTGGAGCGAACCATACGTTCGGCAGTTAATTGGCGGATCTTGGAGAAGGGAATAGTGGTGTCGACAATTGATCTCTCATTCGCTGTACCATTCGCCTTCTTCTGCGCCGCCGCAGATTCGACGTCGCTTCGGGTGATGCGCCCAAGGTTGCCCGTGCCCACAATCTCGGCGGGGTCGAGCTGGTACTGCTCGAGAAGTTTCCTCACGACGGGTGATAGCTGCGAACGTTGATGAGAATCGTCCGACGAAGAACCGGGTGAAGTAGAGGCGGGGGACGACGAAGCAGGTGAGGCAGAGGCGGGGGACGACGAAGCATCCTCGGAGCTCGCAGGAGAGCTCGTGTCATTACCGTCATCGGCTCCCCCGATGACGGCGAGAACAACGCCCACATCTACGGTCGAACCTTCGGGAACAACTACTGAAGTCAGAATCCCACTGAATGGTGCGGGGATTTCCGAGTCAACTTTGTCCGTCGATACCTCGAACAGCGGCTCGCCGCTTGTGACCGCGTCGCCGACCGCCTTCAGCCACTTCGTGACCGTCCCTTCACCGACGGTCTCACCTAATTGGGGCATAACGACGTTGGGCATTGTGCATTCCTCTCTCGTCAGGGAACGGGGATCTCAACTCACATTCAAGGTGTGGCGCAGTTGCGAGGAATCAGGGACGTCACTATGTGAAATTTAACACAACAATATTGAAAGATAACTTGACCATCTCACTGAGGAACTGTATAGTTACCGCGAGTATGAAAATGCGATGTCATATGATGAAATCATGAACTCCAAAAAGGCAAGCCCGATTAGCATTCGTTCCGCCGTCCCCGGGCGCATCCAATCGGTTTCGCGGGCCTCAGCCCTGCTGATGTTGGTAGCAGGAGGTCGCGTCGAACCCACTGCGAAGGAACTCGCGGGAGCCGCCGGTCTTACCGTTCCAACGGCGCATCACCTCCTGAGCACCTTGGTTCATGAGGGTCTCCTGGTGAAGGATTCGAAGGCCAAGTATCAACTTGGCATGAAGGTCGCAGTTCTGGCCGACGCCTTACAGAGGGCGGCGACCGCTCCCGAGTACCTGCTCGAGCCGCTTCGTCAACTTGCGGTGACGACGGGCGAGAGTGCTTACTTGGCCAGGTGGCGCCAGGGCGACATTCAAGTCCAAGCGTCTGTGGAAGGTACGCACGCGGTACGCGTCTCTATGCCGATTGGGCCGTATACGGACGCACACGCTCGCGCGACGGGCAAGTTGCTCTTGGCCATGGCGAGCCCCGAACTACGCATCGCCTACCTTTCTTCGCACCCAATTCGGCCGCTCACTCCCCAAACCACCATCGATCTCGAGCGCCTCGAAGAGGAGTTTGAAACGATTCGCCTGTGTGGGTACTCCTTTGACGAAGAGCAGTTTCAGCCGGGTGTCAGTTGCATCTCGGCGCCTGTTGTTGAAGAAGGAGTCGTCGTCGCGGCGTATTCGATCTCGGTACCGAGTCAGCGATTCAATGAAAAGCGCCCGTGGCTCGTTGACGCCGTGGTGGCCGTTGCCAAGTCCGTCAAGTCCCAGTCGTCGATTCAAGCAGACGTCGGCTCAACGTCAATCACCGCAACAGCTCCAAACCTTTCTCGCCAGTCGAAATCTTCGATGAGCGAAGGAATTCGGTGACCTCGATGTCGTCGGGGGTCGCTATTCGCGACGAGAGTGAGGTAGCCACGCACGATGAGAGTGGCTATTTCCTCACCCGTGTGTTCGGGGACCCGGTGATGGCCCGTATCTTTTCTCTCGATAGCACTATCGAATCATGGTTGGAGGTTGAGCGCTCGCTCGCGTGGGCCGAAGTGGAAGTCGGACTGCTCGACGCACACGACGCGCGCGCGATAGAGAATGGCGCGACGTTGGCGTCAATTGATCGATCGCAGCTATGGGAGCAGACCCGCGTCGTGGGGTACCCCATCCTTCCGCTTATTCGGATGATTGCTGCGAAACTTCCGGACGGACCCGACGGTCGTGTGCACTTTGGTGCCACGACGCAGGACATCATGGACTCTGGTCTCGCTCTACAACTCGGTGCGGCCGCGAAACGCCTCAAAGAGTTACTTGTCGAATTTGGCGACGGCGTCGCCCAGCTCGTCGTCGCTCACCGCGACACGGTGATGGCGGCGAGGACGCACGACCAACAAGCGGTGCCGACGACGTTTGGCGCAAAGCTCTCGTCGTTCCTCGGCGAATTGGCTCGCGATCACGATCGACTCGTGGAGGCGACCCGGCGTATCTCTGTCGTATCGCTTTACGGAGCGGGTGGCACCAGTGCGGCCCTGGGGAGCCACGCCCAACAGGTGCGCAGCGAAATGGCGCAGCGCTTGGGTCTCGACGTGTCTGGCACCTCATGGCACGCGGCGCGTGACTCACTCGCCGAATTCGGCATGGTGTGCGCGATGTTGAGTGCCACGGCGGCGCGATTCGCTAACGAGATCATCAATCTTTCAAGAACGGAACTCGGAGAGGTCTCCGAGGATTCCGGGGAACACCACTACGGCGCCTCGTCAACAATGCCCCAAAAGGTCAATCCCATCCAGTCTGAGGTGGTCGTAGGCATGTCGATCGTCGCCTCATCGCTCGCCGCTGCCCTCTGTCGCTTGATGGTGGTCCCACACGAACGAGCCGCCGGAGAGTGGCAGGCCGAATGGCAAGTCATGCCCCAACTCTGCGATCTCGCCGCGGGATCGCTTCGCAGCGCCTCGAACATTGCTCATCACATGAGTGTTCACCCGGACGCGATGGCGGAAAACCTGAAGCGCGACAACGGCCTCGTTCTCGCTGAGGCGTTCATGATCGGGCTTGCCGAGCCCATGGGACGAGAGGCGGCGCACGACCTCGTTTACGAAGCTTCGATGGAGGTCCGTCGCAGCGGCGTGCCACTGGGCGACGTTCTTCGCCAGATGGTCTCTGGCGAGCACTCCGAGAACCTCGAGGTTCTTATAGAGAACACGCGACCAGAGACGTATGTCGGAGAGAGTCGTGAGCTGTGCGATAGAGGGCTTGGAGTCTGGCGACAAGCAACTGTGGGTGAATAGGCGAAGTTCTTAGGTTTTCGGGGGGGAAGACATGAGCGTTTTGGAAGGAAAGGTTGCGCTGGTCACCGGCGCGGGGGCGGGACTCGGTCAAGCGATCGCCGTTCAGCTCGCCAAGGCGGGTGCTTCGGTGGCCGTCATTGACCTCAATGAGGACGCGATGCGTGAAACGCTCGACAAGCTTGAAGGATTCGCAGCGGCTGGACGCTCGTACCTGTGCGATGTCTCTGATGGTGCCCAGGTCGATGAGACGTGGGCCGCGGCGGCGAAGGACTTCGGCCGACTCGACATCGTTGTCAACAACGCAGGCGTGAGCTTCGTTGGTCCGCCCATCATTGAGACGACTGACGCGGCGTGGCACAAATCCATCAACGTTATGCAGACCGGCGTGTTCTACGGAATGAGGGCAGCGGCTCGTCTGATGATCCCTCAAGGTTCGGGCAGTGTCGTGAATATCTCTTCGATCCGTGGCTTTTCACCAAACCCGGGTCGGATTGCCTACTGCGCGGCAAAGGCTGCGGTCTTGATGATGACAAAGGTCGCGGCTGGTGAGTGGGCGCCGTACGGTGTGCGCGCCAACGCTATCGCACCAGGAGTGCAGAAAACACCGATGTGGGACATCGACGTGGCGAACGGCATCTTCGACGAGGGGGAGTTCCTGAAGCTGATTCCGGCCGGCAAGTTGGGCGATCCCAACGACGTCGGCGAGCTGGTGGTGTACCTGAGCAGCGACGCGGCCAAGTACGTGAACGGCTCGTGCATCACCATCGACGGCGCCCTCACCTCAGTTCCCCTCGGATGAATTCTCAGAGTAAGACGGAGACGATATATGACAAATTTTGATCAGCAGAGCACTTCGAAACTACGCCAGGCCGTTTTCGATAGTTTTCCGAGTGACTCACGTTTCACGCGGATTCAGAAACTGTTGGCAGAGAGGTCGCTCGACTGCGTGGTAGCGGTCGGTGGTGACTACGCCACGTGGCTGACGGGCTATCACCGGTACCTGGCGGGACTGAACGCAGTGGTGCTGACGGCCGACGGTGACGTCACGCTCTTCATCTCCCCAGAAGAAGTGGACGTGGCCCGCGAGATAAATGGCGGCATTGACATCCAGAGCTTCGGCGAGGGTGGCTTTGGGTTGGACCTTGACTCGACGTCAACACTGCTCGCCGCGCTTCGAGGGTTCAAACCCCTCCGAGACGCCAAGGGCGTTGGTTTCGCCGGCGTCTCGGCGAGCGCCGCGAACGACTTGGGATGGTCATCAACCGTCGGCCTCGACGACGAGCTCGTGCGAATCGCTCAACGCAAAGACCGTGACGAAGCAGAGAAGATCGCCGTGGCGTACAACCTGTGCTGGGAAGCGCACCGGGCCGTCGAGGCCGCAGTGAATGAGGGCGCCTCGGAGCTCGAAATCTTCACGCGCGCGCAATCTGTCGCCCAACTGTCCTTGGGACAACCAATTGAATTTGTCGCCGACGTGTTAGCGGGAGCAAACACGGCACAAGTGTGTTGTCCTATCGCCGTCGCAGGCGCAAAGAGAGTCGAGGTTGGCGAACCTCTTATCGCGGACATCGCAGTACGCGCCGCGGGTTACTGGGGTGACACCTGTCGGACGTACGTCCGTGGCGAAAATGATGAGATTCGTGGGGGTTTGGAGAAGCTCACAAAGATCCTCGACGACGCGACGCTCGAACTTCGACCGGGAGTGCCGGCTAACGAGGTGCACCGCAATATCAATCGCGCCCTGGAAGACGTGTTTCCCGGTAGCGAGTTTCCCCACCATGGGGGACACGGTATCGGGCTTTCGTGCTGGCAGGGTCCTCACATCATTCCCGCCGATAGCAGTGTCTTTGAACCGGGCATGATCGTGGCAGTCGAACCGGGGGTCTACTTCGCGAACCGCTGGGGCATTCGACGCGAGAACGAGTACCTCATCACCGAGAACGGTGGCGTGGAGCTGAACGAAGCTCTCGCGAGTATCGGGAGTCAAGGCTGATGCGCCCGGCGGATTCGTCGTCGATGTCCAGCGAAGTGACGTCCTTAAAGGGCTCAACAATGGGGAGGCAGTGATGTCAGAACGTATCAGTGGGATCAACCACGTGGGATTCACGGTTACGGACCTTGATCGGTCAGTGAAGTTCTACACCGAGGTGCTCGAGTGCACCGTCGTGGTCGAGCAAGAGAAAAAGGGCGGCTACCTGGGCGCCATCGTTGGATATCCCGAGGCGGATGTCCGAATGGCCCAAGTTCAACCGCCGGGCAACACGCCGCGCATTGAACTGTTCGAGTACCGCGTACCGAGGTCTGCACCGAAAGATCTCGAACCTCGCAATGTCGGCAATGCGCACGTCTGTTTTGTTGTCGATGACCTTCCCAAGATGTACGAACGACTGTTGGAGCACCATGTGACCACCTTCAGTGAACCGATTGTGATTGACACGGGCGTCAACACGGGTGGGTACGGACTCTACGCAAAGGATCCTGACGGCATCACGATTGAACTGTTTCAGCTTCCCAAGTCGAAGCAGTAGCACGTGGAAGTAAGGAGCAGTGTTGCTCGAAAGTGGAATGTCAGCAACAAGAAGAGGGTTTTACTCAATCAAGTGATTCGTTGAAAGCGAATCAACAAAGGGGGGGATTATGAATGTGCCATCTGAAATAAGCCGACGACAACTGCTGCAAGGGGCGGTGGGGGGAGCGTTGCTCCTCGGCACTTCCGGCGCGCTAGGAGGCATCGCCTCGAATGTTGCAGGTGCATCCAGCTCGCCAAAGAAGGGCGGCACTCTTCGTGCAGGTATCGCTGGCGGATCGAGCTCGGACACGATGAATGCTTTGACGCCAATTCAAACCACCGACTTCGCGCGCACCCTCAATCTCTTCGAAATGCTGACTGTGTACGGCCCGACCGGAAAGGTGGAGTATCTTCTCGCGGAGTCCATGGTGCCCAACGCCACGGCCACCGCGTGGACGATCCACTTGCGCCCCGGCGTCACGTGGCACAACGGTAAGGACTTCACCGCCGACGACGTCATCTACACCTTCCAGACGATCACCAACCCGAAGAGTCCGATGCCGGGTGCTCCGCTGCTGGCTCGCGTGAACGTCGCGGGCATGAAGAAGTTGAATGATCTGACGGTCTACGTGCCGTGCCACACGCCGTATTCAACGCTCAACGAAGCGCTCGCCGGTTGGTACTTCAACATGATCCCGGTTGGCTACGACCCCAAGAAGCCGATCGGGACGGGCCCCTTCAAGGCGCACAGCTTTACACCCGGGGTGGAGAGTGTCTTTCTGCGCAACGAGAACTACTGGCAGTCGGGGTTGCCTTACGTGGACGAACTCCTCATCCAGGACTACTCCAGTGAGACGTCACAGATCAACGCTTTGACTGCGAACCAAGTCGACGTCATCGACGCCCTCTCGGCCGTGTCCATCAGCGCAGTGAAGAACGGCGGCGGCAAAGTATGGATCGCGAAGACGAGTGGCTTCACACCGCTGTACATGCGTCGTGACACCGCACCTTTCAACAACGTTGACGTCACGCAGGCAATGCGCTATGTGGTTGACCGACCACAGATGTTGGAAGTGATCTTCGGGGGACACGGCATCGTGGGTAACGATATCTACGACCACGCGGACCCGGCGTACGACCTCGCCATACCTCAGCGAGTCCAGGACATCGAAAAGGCTAAGTATCTGCTAAAAAAGGCGGGACACGAGAACCTGCAGGTGACCTTGACGGCCGCACCGATCGGCCCCGGCACCGTGCAGATGGCCCAAGTGTTCGCGGAGCAGGCGAGTGCCGCAGGCATCAAGGTGAACATCGACTTGGTCACCCCAGAGGTCGAGTTCGGACCGAACTATGCCAAGTTCCTCTTCGCACAGGACTACGTCATCTATACCTCCTACCTCACGCAGACGGCGCTCTCGGGACTGTCGACGTCGCCGTTCCCCGAAACGCACTTCTCGGACGCGAAGTACACGGGTCTCTTCAACCAAGCGCTCGCGACCACCGATATCAAGAAGCGATACGACCTCGAACACGAGATGCAAGTGATCGACTGGAACGAAGGGGGCAACATCATCCCTTACTTCCTTCCGACCATCGACGGATATCGCTCGAACGTGCACGGAATCGAGTCGTCGGTCACCGGATGGCCGCTAGGCGCGTTCAACTTCAAGTCGATGTGGCTCTCGTGAGGCGCCGCATCCTGACGAAACGACGATGTTGTGTGAGGACGGCTAGCTGATGCTCGATGACGTTTGGACCCCCAGTCAAGATGTTCAGCCGGTGTTGCCCAGCAGCGGAGATCCGTCGACGGCGGTAGTCCCCGCCGAGTGGCGCTATCTTCTAGCGTCGATGTGGCGGATTCGGTATTTTGAGGACGTTGTGAAGTCGCTGTTTGTCAGAGGCCTGCTGCGCGGCAGTACGCACCTCTACCAGGGGCAAGAAGCAGTGGCCGTCGGGGTGTGCAGCGAGCTCCAAGAGGGCGACACCGCAGCGTGTACGTACAGAGGTCACGGTGTAGTGCTGGCGATGGGCTCGCCCGTTGACCGCTCGTTCGCAGAGATTCTCGGTCGCGCGGGGGGGTTGTGTGGCGGCAAGGGCGGCTCGATGCACTTGACCGACTTCTCAGTCGGCGCGATTGGATCGAACGCCATCGTCGGCGGCCATCTCCCGATCGTGGTGGGTGCCGCATACGCGGCGCAGTATCTCAGGACGGGAGCGGTGAGTGTCGCCTTCTTCGGCGACGGCGCGACGAACATCGGATCTTTTCACGAGAGCCTCAATCTCGCATCCGTGTGGAAGCTGCCCGCAATCTTCGTGGTCGAGAATAACCACTACGGGGAATACAGCCCACTGACGACGACGACACCCGTCACGCGGCTCGCCGATCGTGCCGCAAGCTATGCGATGCCAGGCGTGTACGTGGATGGCAACGATGTCGCTGCCGTTCAATCCGTCACGCGTGAGGCGATAGAGCGAGCCCGAGCGGGACTGGGTCCCACACTAATTGAGGCAGACACCTATCGCCAAGAGGGACATTCTCGCTCAGATTCGGCAGCCTATCGACCGCCCGGAGAGCTCGACGCGTGGCTAGAGCAGGATCCGATCATTCGTTTGGAGAAGTCCGTGCTGCGTGAAGGACTCGCGGACGAGGACGTGCTCGCAGAGTTGCGCCAAGGGGTGCACGACGAGGTCCACGATGGCGAAGAAAGGGCATTGAGTTGGCCCGAGCCAGAGTTGGAGACTCGATTTGCGGACGTCTACGCATGACGGTCGAACTCAATTACCGCCAAGCGATCTCTCGCGCGCTCGCCGATGAACTCGAAGCTGATCCGACGGTCGTCCTGATTGGCGAAGATGTCGGCGCGGCCGGCGGCGCGTTCAAAGCTACCGCCGGTCTGTTCGAGCAGTTTGGTCCGATGCGTGTGCGTGACACCCCGATCTCGGAGCAGGCGATCGTCGGGGCGGCGCTGGGTGCGGCCCTTATGGGCATGCGTCCGGTCGCCGAGATTATGTTCGCCGACTTCGCGGGCGTCTGTTTCGATCAGATTGCCAATCAACTCGCGAAGTATCGATACATGACAGGTGGCCAGGCTCGCGTACCGGTCACCGTCCGGATGGCCAATGGCGCCGGCGCGGGATTCGCCGCCCAACACTCACAGCCCGTAGAGAACTGGTTCCTCAACATTCCGGGGTTGAAGATTGCCGTGCCCGCGACGCCGGCAGATCTTTATGGACTGCTACGTTCAGCGATCAGAGATGACAATCCGGTTCTAGTGTTCGAGCACAAGAATCTCTTCGCGGTGAAGGGAAGCCTGGGGGAGGGAGACGGCATGGTGCCACTCGGCGTGGCCGACGTCATTCGTTCCGGCCGCGACGTCACAATTGTGGCGACTCAGCAGATGCGCTATCGGGCTCTGGAAGCGGCGGAACGCCTGCACGGCGGGGGCATTGAAGCTGAGGTCATCGACCCGAGAACACTCGTTCCTTTCGACGACGCTACCGTCACCAAGAGCATCGAGCGAACGTCGCGTCTCGTCGTCGTGCAAGAGGCACCGGTGGATGGAAGCTGGGGCGCCTCGCTCATCGCTCGAATGGTGACCCAGAACTGGACCTTGTTCGACGCCCCGCCAGCACTGGTCGCGGCCGACGCTACGCCAATTCCCTTCGCCGCGGCGCTCGAAGCGCAGTGGCTTCCCACCGTTGAGCGGATAGTACGAACCGTTGAAGAAACTGTCGCGAGTTGAGTGACCGTGGGGTGGTCGACGCAGACAGGCGCAGCACAGTGAGCGTGCGTGATCCCTACGCGACTCTTCGCGTGTCTCGTGAGCGTCGGCCGCCGCGTCGAGAAGATGGAGAGTCGTCCATGGCTCGCGGTGGCGCGCGAAAGTATGCACCGTGTCGTTGACGGAGAGTTCACCGGCGGTTCTCGAAGGCGTCCCCTCGAAAGACGCCAGGGAACATCCGCTTCGATCGCTCATCGTGCGGCGCGTGGGACTCGGATTGGTGACGATCGTTGTGGTCTCCATGGTGATCTTCTGGGCCACCGAGATCCTTCCAGGTAATGCGGCCTACGCCATCCTTGGGCACTCCGCTACGAAGGCCCGACTGCACGCGCTCGAACTCCAAATGGGACTCAACAAGGGACTGTTCTCTCAGTACTGGACGTGGGCCTCGCGACTGATAACCGGGAACCCGGGCCACTCGCTCGCAAACGGCGACACCGTCTGGAGCGTCGTCGGACCTCGACTCGTGAACTCGGCCGTGCTCGTGGTGCTCGCCGGCGTGATTGGAACGATCCTCGGGATCATCCTCGGTGTCTATGCGGCGCTACGTAAGGACAAGCCGTTCGACGACATCTTCTCGGTGTTCTCGCTCGCCGTTACGTCGTTGCCCGAGTTCGTCGTCGGCATCATCCTCATCATCTTGTTCGCCACGGTGGTATCGCACGTGCTGCCGGCGGTGTCGATTCTTCCCGCGGGTAGCTACGCGTGGAGCGAGCCACGAGAACTGATTCTTCCGGTGGCGACGCTCGTCTTGGTCATCGTGCCCTATCTCTATCGCATGATGCGAGCAGCGACCGTCGAGGCTCTGGAGTCTGAGTACGTGGAAATGGCCCGACTGAAGGGACTCTCTGAGCGGCGGGTCGTGTTCATTCACGCTCTGCCCAACGCCATTGCCCCGACGATCCAGGTTATAGGTCTCAACTTCTTGTACCTCGCGGGCGGGATCGTGATCGTGGAGAACGTCTTCAACTATCCGGGGATTGGCCAAGGACTCGTCGAGGCGGTGTCGAACCGAGACATTCCTACCATCCAGTTCATCGTGGTCATACTCGCGACCTTCTACGTGTTCATGAATATCGTCACTGACGTCGTCGCCCTGCTCGCCTCTCCGCGTCGGCGTCTGCCGAGGTAGCGATATGGCCATATCGCGCACGACAACCCACGACGATTCGAAGGTGCGTCTACGGCGACGCGAGTGGTTGCACAACCTGGGTCGCGCTGCTCGAACGCCGAGGGGCGCCGTCGGACTGGTCATGGTCACCTTTGTTGGGTTGGTCGCCGCCATCGGGCCCTCGGTCGCGCCGTACTCTTCGACCAGTTTCGAGACCGTTCCCTTCGGGCAACCCTCGAAGTCCTACCTATTAGGTGGCGACGTCCTCGGGCGAGATGTCTTGAGCCGCGTTCTCGACGGTGGATGGCAACTTCTGCTCATGGCCCTCGCGGCAACCATCTTTGGTGTCGCGGTTGGTGCAATCGCGGGAATCTCCGCTGCCTACTTAAAGGGTGCAGCCGACGGGTTGATCATGCGAACGGTTGACGTCGTACTCGCCTTCCCCCAACTGGTTTTCGCGTTGCTGCTCGTTTCAATCATCGGTCCAAAGGTCTGGATCATTGTGCTCGCCGTGGGACTCAGTCACGCCCCGCAGGTGGCTCGCGTGCTTCGTTCCGCGGCGCTCGACATCTCAGAAAGTGATTTCGTAAAAGTAGTGGAACTCCAAGGCGTGTCGTCAACTCGAGTCATGACGGGTGAGGTATTACCGAATCTCGTGACCCCGCTCATGGTGGAGGCGGGCCTGCGCCTGACGTACTCAATTGTCATTATGGCTGGTTTGAGCTTCCTGGGCTTTGGTATTGCGCCGCCCGCGCCGAATTGGGGCACGATGATCAATGAGAACCAGGTCGGTCTGGCGTCGAATGTCTGGGGAGTAGTGGCACCTGTCTTGCTGATTGTGTGCTTGACCATTGGTACCAATATCTTCACCGACGCCTTCACCCGAGTCTCGCTGGGCATTGGGCGCAGCGAACGCGTGGACGTACTCGAGGCGGAACTCGGTGTGGAGCCACTGTGAACGAGATTGCATCCTCCGGTTTATTGGGGACGACCACTGCTTTGCGTCTTTCTGTGCGCGATCTTCGCGTGAGCTTCACCGATGACGCGGGCTCGGACGTCGTTGACGAGGTGAGCTTCGATGTCGCGGCAGGTGAAGTGCTCGGTTTGGTCGGCGAGTCGGGTTCGGGCAAAACGACGGTCGCGCTCGCGCTGCTCGGCCACGCCCGACGGGGACTGACGATCACCTCGGGCCGGGTGCTGATAGACGGACGTGACCTCTTGAGTGTGTCGTCAAGGGAGCTTCGGATCCTGCGGGGTTCGAAGGTGGCCTACGTCCCACAAGATCCCGGTTCGGCGCTGAATCCGACGCTACGTGTTGGCACGCAACTTGAAGAGGCTATGAAGGCGCACCCGGGCGCTGTTGCTGACATCGAAAGCCGGATTGACGAACTCTTCGAGCAAGTCCATCTGCCCACCCACACGGGCATACTTCAGCGCTACCCGCACCAGCTCTCAGGAGGTCAGCAGCAACGCGTGATGCTTGCGATGGCGTTCTCGTGTCGTCCCGGCCTCATCGTCATGGACGAGCCGACGACGGGTCTCGACGTCACGACTCAACGTCACGTGCTCGACACCGTACGAAACCTCTGTTCGACTTACGGCGTCGCGGCCGTCTATGTGAGTCACGACCTGGCCGTTGTCAGTGAACTCGTGTCCTCGGTTGCCATCATGTATTCGGGACGCATCGTCGAGCTTGGTCGAACCGAACGTGTCTTTGGTGAACCGGTCCATCCCTATACGCGAGGACTCCTCGCGGCGGTACCGTCGCCTGATCGTTCTGAGGTCTTGAAAGGTATCGAAGGTCAGCCGCCACGACCGGGCCACCGGCCAAAGGGCTGCAACTTTGCACCTCGCTGCCAGATGCGAGTTGCTCAATGCGTGGAGGCACCGCCGCTCGTGTCAGTCAGCCTTCGCGACGTGCGGTGCTGGCGTGCCGGAGAGACCGCCTCGTTGGGCACCGTCGCATCTGAAGCGATACCCGTTCGAGACGTGTCGGGAGCGACCATCCTCGACGTCGCCAACCTGAGTGCCAACTACGGACGGAACGAAGTCCTCCACAACATCTCCTTTCGCGTCCCGGCGGATAGTTGCGTGGCGGTGGTGGGCGAGTCGGGCTCGGGCAAGACCACGCTCGCCAGAACTATCGTGGGACTGCACTCGAACTCGACCGGAAACATCGAGTTTGGCGGCGCGACACTGGCTTCGGGTATGAAACATCGCACGAAGGAAGAGTTGCGCAGGATCCAGTACATCTTCCAGAGTCCCTACAACTCGCTCAATCCTCGCAAGACGGTTGGTCAGATCATTTCGCAGCCACTCGAGCACTTTTTCGATTTCACCCGAGCCGAACGAGACGATCGGATCAGTGCCGCCTTACGAGACGCGTCGCTATCCGATGAGTTCATCTATCGTCACCCTCACGAGCTCTCCGGTGGTGAACGCCAGAGGGTCGCGATTGCTCGCGCTCTGGTGGTCGACCCGGAGCTCCTCGTATGTGACGAAATAACCTCCGCCCTAGATGTTTCGGTGCAAGCCGCAATTGTAGAACTCCTTCGTCGCTTGCAGTCAGAACGCCAACTGGCGATGATCTTCATCACGCACAACTTGGCACTCGTGAGATCGATCGCTCAGTCGGTGGTGGTTCTCGCCGAGGGAACTGTTGTTGAGTCTGGACTCGTCGAAGACGTGCTCGAACGCCCGCAACACGCCTACACGATGAGGCTGATGGCGGACATCCCCAAGACGCTGGCCATCCGCTCGTAGCGAGGATTTACATGCTCATACTTGCGAGCGAAGTCTGGCTTAGCGCTGCTCGACCCCTGGATCGTTGGGGTGTCGTGCCATCGCCGACACTTCAACGTCCATGTACTTCCAGAGGGGGAGCGACGTCAATGCCTCGTGGAGCGAGGTAGCATCCTCGGCTCGCCACAATCCCCAGTTGGAGCGACGCCCAGGTATCCGCCACAACCGGACGAGTGTTCCCTCGGTAGCGAGAACTTTCGCTTGGGCGGCCTCCGCGGCGTAGAGCTCGCCCATTTCGTCGCTCGTCAGCTCGGGCGGAAACTCGATGTCCATTCGAACAAGGAACTCCATGTGATTCTCCATTACTTGGCTCTCGATTTGCTCTCGCGGAAGCAAAGTCATCGTACTGTCGCGGTGAATGACCTTTCGTTGGCTACGCCACTGGCTACTTGAACTGCACTTCGGCTACCTGGTCGTCGAACGCACGCGGTGTTCTTCGACGTAGTCCCAATTGAGATCCCACCCGAGTCCGGGCCGATCTGAAAGTACGTAGTCGCCTCCATCAAGAGGCGAACGATTGGCGATGAGATTCCAGAAGAATGGATCGCGATCAGGGTGAAAGCACTCGGCCACCGTGCTGTGCGGCTGGCTGCTCAGGAGGTGGAGCGAGACTTGCGGCTCTTCGTGATGGCCGACCCGCACGTCGTATGTATACGCAACTGCGGCATTCCGTCGCCAGACTGTAGGCCCACCGGACCATGATGCGTCAAAGTTGCAGATGTCGATTGAGCCGTGCTCCATCAGATCTCGACATCCCGCGGGAGACACCTCGCTTTGGCCCGCACACACGGGGATCCCCCCGCGCATGCGAACGTCACGCAACGAACGGTGGTCGTTGTGCCAACGCACAGGTTCTTCGAACCACTCGATGTCGTAGGACTGGATTCGTCGGCAGAGGTCCAACGCTTCGACGACCGTGTATCCCTGGTTGGCGTCAATCGAAATGATGAAGTTGTCCCCTGCAACGTGACGGGCTTCGGCAACGCGTTCGGCGTCTTCGGCAGGGGAGCGACCGCCGACTTTGAATTTCATGCCGGCGAGTCCTATTTCTTTGTAGAAGCCGATCTCTTCGCCGATCGTCCCGAGTGGCTCACCGTAGTAGCCACCGATGGCGATGAGGGGTATCCGATTGCGGTAGCCGCCCCAAAGGCGCCAGAGCGGTTCGCCGAGAGCCTTGCCGACCGCATCCCAGATTGCGGCATCGACGCCAGCGAGTGCGACGAGCCCCACTCGCCGATCTCGAAGGATGTCGAACGTGGCCGGATACCCAAGTTCCCAGCAGCGTTCGGTCGCCATGGCGTCCTGTCCAATGAGTTGGGGAGTGATCTCGTTCCGCACGATCTGTTCGATGTCGAGCAACGTGGGTACTTCGTCACCCGCGTACGCTTCACCAATGATTCCGTCTGCCGTGTGGATCCGAGTGATCAGGGTGGCTCGATGTGTCATGCGGTAGTGACTTCCATGGAAGTCTCGTGCTAGTGGTGCAAGGACCGGTATAGTCTCCACCTTGGTGATGACCAGTGCTGATGATGGCTGCTCGCTTTCGATGCGTTCTTCAGTTGGCATTTCGAAGCTCCGTTCTCGCTAGACATCGATGCAAGTAGTGCTTGTGTTGATCCTTGCTCGATGCTGTGCAAATGTGCACCGAGACAACTCATCGATCCTTGCAGATAACTCGGAAGCGCATGTTTGGTCAAACGAGCCGGGCGCGACAGACATTGAACAATGTGAGGATCACCGCGCCGACGACAAATGGTGAAACGAAGCGGAACGCGATCTGAGAAGTAGCCACACTCAATGTTGCGTCAATTAGTCCTTGACAATGGACATCGACTGGCGTACAGTGCCACAAGTTAAGTGGAACTCAGTTCCAATTACTAGAACATCTAAGTCTGGGGGCCGACATGTTTCGATTCAAGGGGGAAGGTCGAACGGGGTCGAGTCGCCATCGAGGGACCAGGACTCTGCTCGCCGCTTCAGTGATGCTGGGGGCGTCGCTCTTCGCAGCTTCCGCGGGAGCTAGCGGCAAGGTCACGAACCTCACGGTCTGGAATGACCCGCTGGCTGCCGGATCCCAGGGGATCCCGGCGTCCCAGTCGTTCCTCACCAAGGGTGTCGCTCTCTTCGAGAAGGCGAACCCGAACATCCACGTGAAGATCCAGCAAGAGCCCTTCGGCTCCTCTACCGGATTCAACACCTTGCTCCAGTCGTCTGAACTCGCTGGCACTACGCCAGACATCGGCCAGCTCTACGTCGGGGGCCAGGTCATCCAGAACGCGAAGTTCCTGCTGCCGCTCAACACGATCCTCGGGAAGTCCTACATCAACTCGTTGACGGGCTGGCAATTCGTGACCTCGGGATACAAGACCGGCGGCAAGATCTACGCCGTACCATACGGTGCCGGGTACTACTACACCGTCTATTACAACAAGGCCGACTTCGCCAAGGCCGGTATCACCGGCCCGCTTCCGACGACGTGGGAAGCGTTGGTCAAGGTCGCGAAGAAGCTGAAGGCGAAGGGCATCACTCCGTTCGAGTTTGGTGAGAAGGAGGGGTACTTCGGCGCTTGGACACTCGACGCGCTCATCTCCGGTCTTGGAGGCAACACCGGCGTCTTGAACATGTACACGGGCAAGCAGACGCTCAACTCGCCGTTGCTGATCAAGCCCTACACCGCGTGGCACGCCCTCTTCGCTGATGGTCTGACGAACTCCAACGCCGCGACCCTCACGTACACGTCCGGCGTCGCGGAGTTCGCGGCCGGTAAAGCGGCCATGACGATCACCGGTCAGTACTACGACGACCAGATCAGCAAGGGACTCGGCACGAACGTCGGTCTGTTCCCAGTGCCCGTGCTTGCCGGGTCGAAGTACATGACCTCGCTGTCGGGTGGACCGAACAACTCCTACGTCATCTTCAAGAACTCGAAGAACGTCGCGGCTGACGTGAAGCTCATCAAGTTCCTGACGTCACCCACGGTGCAGGGCCTGTCGGTCCAAGAGCTCGGTCAGTTGCCCAACAACGTCTCGTTCAAGGCCAACGCCGCGTTCTCCAAGGCCCAGCCGCTGCTGACCGATCTCAGTACGTACATCAACACTGATCACTACAGCCTGTTCGAGGCCTTCGACAACGTGATGCCGGGAAGTATCGACTCGTACTGGTACCAGACCAACAACGGCGTTTTCTCGGGTGCGCTCAGCCCCCAGAGTGCGGCTGCCAGCATGCAATCCCAGATGAGCCAGTACCTGGCGACCGCCGCCACGGGCTGATCGTTGGCGGTACCTGGCGGACCGCATCGAGCACTGCGCACGACGTTGGCTTTGGACGAGGAGAGAGATGATGAGCTGGGGGCGCACGCCTGTGTCGGCTGAGGAGGCAGCTCCGCCGCCAGCACTTCTCGAGCGGACGCGCAAGAAGAGGAACGTCTTCTCGTACGTCGCTCTGGTACCGGCGGCGCTGCTGGTCCTCGGCCTTATGGTCGTGCCAATCGGGGCGACCATCTGGCACAGCTTCACGAACTGGGATGGCGTCAACAGCACATTCATTGGCTTCAAGAACTTCGAGCTGATCTTCCACAACCCGATCATCTACCAGGTGCTCGTTAACTCGCTGATCTTCCTCATCTCAGTGCCCTTGATTCTCGCGGCGTCGCTGGTCGCGGCGGTGCTCGTCTACGAGAAGGTCCTCGGCTGGCGGCTGTTCCGCTTCCTCTTCTTCATCCCCATGGTGTTGTCACCGGTCATCGTCGGCGTCCTGTTCAGCACGTTCTTCCTTCCGGGCGGAGCCGTCGACCAGGTGCTTCGAGTCTTCGGACTCGGTAACTTCTCCTGGCTTGGCAATCCGTGGTCAGCTCGAATCGTCGTGATCCTGGCACTGGTGTGGGCCTCGTTCGGCTTCGGCATGGTGGTGCTCTTGTCGGCGATGGCGACGGTGGACACCGCGCTCTACGATGCAGCGGCGATCGACGGAGCCTCGTGGTGGCGACGGTTGCGCTCCATCACCATCCCGATGATCTCGGGCTCGCTGCAGTTCCTCAGCGTGATCAATGTGATTTACACCTTCACGTCGCTCTTCGCGTTCGTGTACGTGATCACGGCCGGCGGTCCGGGTTTCTCGACGACTACGGTCGACTACTACACGTACATCACCACCTTCGAGAACGGCCAGTTCGGCTACGGAGCGGCGCTGGCCTTGCTGCTCTTCCTCATAGTGCTGACGCTCACTATCGCCCAGGTCAAGCTCTTTCCCAATCGCGAAGTCCAGCAGGGGTCGTGAGGATGCGCTCGAGGATCTCACGCGGGTTGGTCTTCAGCGTGCTCTGCCTGATCGGGGTGTCGACGGTCTACCCGCTGCTCTTCATGGCGTTCAACTCGATGCGCACCACTCAGTCCTTCGAACTGAATCCCTTCGGGCTGCCCACGCACCTCAGCCTCAGCAGCTACTCGTCGCTCTTCAGCACCATCCCATTCTTCCAGAGCATCCTGCACTCGCTGTTCGTCGTCGTGCCGGCGGTGATCATCGCCACGTTCGCTTCGTCGCTTGCCGCCTTCGTCTTCACCAAGGTGCCGATCAAGCTCGGCAACGTCCTCTTCTGGACGATGCTCATGATCATGTTCATGCCGGGCATCGTCGTGCTGCTGCCCCTGTACGTGGAGGTTGCGCGCACCGGGCTCGCCAACAACTTCGCCCCGGCGATCTTCATCTACACCGCCATCAACATCCCCTACGGGACCTATCTCCTGCGCTCTAACTTTCGTGCGATTCCGGACTCGGTGGTCGAGGCCGCCCGGGTCGACGGGGCCAGTTGGTTCAAGATCTACTTGCGCGTCATCTTGCCCATCGGCAAGCCCGGCATCATCACGGTGGGCATCCTCACGTTCCTCAACATCTGGAACGACCTCTTCATCAGCCTGGTGCTGCTGCACGCGCCCAACACCGAGATGGTCACGCCGACGCTCGCACAACTCAGCGGGAAGTACACGTCTAACATCCCCGTGCTGATGGCGGGTCTCCTGCTCGGCGCACTGCCCACGTTGCTCCTCTACTTCGCCACGGCGCGGGTCTTCATTCGAGGGATGTTGTCCGGTGCCGTGCGCTAGTCCTGTGGTGCACTCGTGCGGGCCGAGGTCTCGCATAAGGGCAACGCTCATTTCCAATAACAGGAACAGTATTCCTTTTATTGGAAGACTGGGTAGAGTTGTACTAATTTGGAACGGCGGGAGGTCAGCGTGAAAGCGGAATCGACGAGTGTCGAAGGCCGTCTCATTGACGACTCCGAAGGAACTACGGGCCTCCACGGCGCGGACCGAGTTCTCGCGATACTCAATCTGCTCGGTTCGTTCCCTGACGGGATCGGCCTCAACGACCTGGCGCGGTTAATGAACTCGCCTCGATCGAGCGTGCACCGAGCGCTCGGGGCATTGCGCCGCGCCGATCTCATCGAGCAGGACCGCGACAGCCGCTACCGCCTCGGGTACGGGCTCCTGCGACTCGCCTTCTCGTACTACGAGGAGCTCGACGAGGTCGGGCGCCTGCGACCCGTGCTCGCCGCGATCGCAGCCGAGTTCGGCGAGACGACGCACTATGCGATCCTCGAAGCGACTGAAGTGATCTACCTCGCCAAGGTGCAACCCCCGCTCTCGCGCTACCAGATGACGTCGGTGATCGGCGGACGGAACCCGGCCTACTGCACGGGTGTCGGCAAGTCGCTCCTGGCCTACGAACTCACGACGCTCGACGAGGTGGAGCGGTACCTGGCGCGCCATGAGCCGCCCGTGTTCCAGTACACCCCCAATACCCTGACGACAGCGACCGCCTTGCATGAGGAATTGTCGTCGATTCGCCGCGAGGGTTACGCCGTCGACCGTGAGGAGCACGAGGCGGGCATCAACTGCATCGCGATCCCACTTTTCCTGACCTCGAAGTCGACGCCCGACGGCGCGATCAGCATCACTGCGGTCGCACAGCGATTTCCGCTGGAGCAGCTCGAAGGGTCCATCGATCGAGCCCGGGACATGATCCGTGAACACCTTGGAGAGGTAATGACATGATGATAACTAGAATCGAAGCGTTGGTCCTCGGCGTGGGCGAAGTCGACACTTCTCGCGCGGACGGAACCCAGGACGCCTTCATCGTGCGCGTGCACACCGACGAGGGACTCGTCGGTGTCGGCGAGGGTGACACTTCACCGTACGTGGCACGCGAGATCGTGACGATGCCGTCCTCGCACTCCATCGCGCGCGGCCTCGCGGAGGTCCTCATCGGCGAGGACCCGCTTCGGGTGCGGCCGCTCTGGGACAAGCTCTTCCTCGCCAGCTACCACTACGGGCGCGATGGAGCGGCGCTGCACGCGATGAGCGCCATTGACATGGCGCTGTGGGATCTTCTCGGCCAGACCGCCGGCCTCTCCGTCGCCCAGCTCATGGGTGGCGAGGAGTCGCGCGATATCGAGATCTACGCGAGCGAGGTGATGCCCGACACCCCCGACGAGGTGGCTGCGATCGCGACGAGGGTCGTCGATGAGGGGTTCACCGCGCTGAAACTGGGCTGGGGTCCACTCGGCCGCGACGTCGGCCGCGACGTCGAGCTGGCGAGTGCCGCGCGCTCGGTGCTCGGCCCCGACCGCAAGTTGATGATCGACGGCGGCATGGCGTACTCGCTACGCACGGCGCGCGACTTCTGTCGGCGAAGCGAATCGCTCGACCTCTTCTGGTTCGAGGAGCCCTTCGAAGGCGACGACCTGCGTTCCTACGAGCTCTTGTGCCAGGACGTGGGCGTGCGGATTGCGTGCGGCGAGGCCCACTCCAACATCGGCCCCTTCCGCCAGCTGGTCGAAGCCGGAGTGAGCATCCTCCAGCCGGACCTCGGTCGCTGCGGCGGGCTCACGATCGGTCGCGATATCGCCGCCATGGTGCGCGAGTACAGCGCCAGCGCCGTCGTGATCCCGCACTGCTTCTCGACCGATGTCCTGCTCGCGGCGACGTTGCAGTTCGTCGCGACGCTGCCAGGGGAGCGGCTCATCGAGTTCCCCGTGACGTCCTCCAAGCGCGCGGGCACGTTGCTGACCAAGGCGATCGCGCCGGACCACGGCGTGCTCCACCTGCCGGACGGACCGGGCCTCGGGATCATGCTCGACGGCGACGAGGTCGAGCGCCGCACGCTGAAGTTCCAGCAGTGACACCGAAAGCCGGCCGCGGACTGAGGGGGAGAGATGGCATCGATCTCGATTGAGAGCGTTTCCAAGGTGTATCCGAACGGATTCAACGCCGTTCGCGAACTGTCGCTCGACGTTGCCGAAGGCGAGTTCATGGTCATGGTGGGTCCCTCGGGATGCGGCAAGACGACCGCCCTGCGGATGGTCGCCGGACTCGAGGAGATCTCGTCGGGCACGCTGCGCATCGGT
>Ga0182014_10002780_pt1 | contig 21630 bp, 22 predicted proteins | sample 612S2DmetaG_FD_120489 | JGI IMG/M metagenome (GOLD analysis project Ga0182014, IMG submission 120489) | Permafrost microbial communities from Stordalen Mire, Sweden - 612S2D metaG | ecosystem: Environmental > Terrestrial > Soil > Wetlands > Permafrost | place: Sweden: Stordalen | collected...
AAACTCAACTTCTCTGCTAAATCCATGCGGATGTTCACTACCCAGCATGACCGGCCCTTCAGGCTCATCTTGTATTGGAATCAAACTCCCCCTTCAGGCTCATCTTGTGTTGGAAGAGAGTGGGGCTTTTCTTTTGGCGGATGAGAATGGGACACTACTTTGCGGGGTCCGACTGGTCGAGCGGGAACAGTTCGACATTGCGGATGCGGGCGGGTTCGAATCCCGGAGGCATGGGGGTGGCGAAGAAGCGGAGGTCCTGGCTGGTTTCGGACGGATAGATGAGGCTGGTGAGGACAGTTTCGCCGTCTTCGGCGAAGACTTCGATCGAGTTCTTGTCCACAACAATATCGATGCGGATTGAACCGGCTCCAGGATGCTTGAGCGGGGCGGTCATGCGGGCGGGGAAATCGGAGGACCAATCGGTCTTGCCGGAGCGGGTGCGATCGAGGAATATCTGGTTTTTCTCCGAATCGATACCGACTACGGTCTCCTCCTGGACGGGTTGGTTGGGGTCGGCGGCCCCGCGGCGAAGGCGGATGCCGGCCTGGGCGGACTCGCCGGGAGCGATCTCAAAGCGCACAACATAGACGCTGCCGGGCGCCTTGCCCTTGGCCAGGCGTGCATTGGATTCGGCAATGGTCTGAAACTGAGGGGCGCCGAACATGGCTCCGTAGGGTTTGTAGTCAGGAATGGGCAGGATGGGCTGCTGCACCAGTTGCAGCGGCTCCTGGCCGGGGGTCGGAGCTGGATGGGCGGGGGGCTCGCGGAGGTAAAGGCTTCGGGCCAGGGTCATCTCGCCGCGGCCGGGCAGGGAAGGCAGCTTGCGTGCGTACTGCCAGTCGCTCATCCAGGCGATCCAGATCGGGACTTGATCGGACGGCAGGTTGGAGAAGGTCGTGGAGGCGTAGAAGTCCTTGCCCCAATCGGCCCAGTGAGCGCCGGAGCCGGGGTGGTCTTCAGTGAAGCGCGCGCCGTCGAACTTGCCGATGAAGTATTGGTCGCCAGAACCGCCCGCGGGTGCGCCGGAGCCGACGTTCACACTGAGAATCCAGCGGCTGCCGTCGAGGTTTCCGTTGCCGTCGCGCACCGGAAGCTCGAAGAGGTCGGGGCACTCCCAGACACCGGAGACCGCGCCGGCGGGGCCAAACTCACCGGCAAGCTCCCATTTGCGCAAGTCGCTCGAGCGATAAAAGCGGACCTTGTGCTGGGTTGGCAGCGCAACCACCATGACCCAGCCCTTGCTTGCGCCACGCCAGAAGACTTTTGGATCGCGGAAGTCTTTGAGGCCAAGATCGAGGACCGGATTGCCCTTATATTTGGTCCAGGTGGTTCCGCCGTCGCGGCTGAAGGCGATGTTCTGGGTCTGTTTGTCCTGCGAGCTGCCGGTATAGATGGCGACCAGGCATCCGGGTGTCTTTTCGCCGGCATTGCCGCACAGGCCGCTGGTGTTGTCTTTGTCTACTACGGTTGACCCGCTGAAGATGGCCACGCCGTTCTCTTCAGGCAGCGCGACGGGGAGTTGCTTCCAGTGGATGAGGTCGGACGAGACGGCGTGACCCCAGCTCATGTGGCCCCACTGATCGCCGGATGGGTTGAACTGGAAGAAGAGATGGTATTGGCCGTTGAGGAAGATGGGGCCGTTGGGATCGTTGATCCAGTTGGGCGGCGCGCTGAAGTGGAACTGCGGCCGCCAGGCGGTTGTGGTCTGTTGGGCGGCGAATGGTGGAGAGACGAGGAGAGCCAGCGCCAGGATCAAGATCGCCTGGAGATGAAATGAGGAAAACCGATGACTGCTCCGATTTGTCTCGATCAGCATGAGTGGTCGCTCATAATCATCAGATCATATGCGGGGCATGGTAGGGAACGAGTTAAGAGATTTCCGGCGGGTCAGTTGTGACTGGTATTAGGGTATTTGTACAGCCTCCTGCTCTTGGTCACGATCTACTTGCAATGGGGCGCGCTGCAACAATTCCCATTTGGGCAGTTCATCCTCTATCTGGTCGAATAATGATTGAATGCGATCCCGATCGCTGTCGCTTCCCAATAAGTTAACGCTCAGAGTGAGTTCGCCGTCGAACGAACTTACGGCAAGTTGAAAGTAAGGTTTGTTCTTAATGGAACCGCACAAGAAAGCATCACTTGGTCTTTGATCTCCCAAGGATATACGGGAAGAGTCCAGGATGCCCATGTTTGTCATGCTGATGAGTGGATGGTTCAGCTTTGCCATCAAGAGGCGGTTGGCGATCCTGTCTCTTAGGAATCGATATGTGCGGTCGAGCTTGATGAATGCATTGAGACCCAGGTTACCGCGCTTCCTTTGGTCCATGACGGCTTTCACCCTGGCGAGCGTATCTTCGAAGCACTCCGCGGGTCTGCATTCCAACTCCGTACTCACCGTTGAGGTGAGATTGGTCAAAGACGACATGCCACCGGTTTCCGTGAGGTAGCGCCGCATATCCACCATAACCGGAATTCGGAGTACGGTTCCAGGACGGAGAGCGAGTCGCTGAAAGAGACAGCGATAAAAAGCAGTCAACACGACGTCATTCAGCGTTGCCCCTCTGATTTGGCCGTATTCTTTGAAGGTTGCCGTCCTCTTACGCCCCAGCTTACGGGTAAGGATAAAAGGCCGCGTCTGTCCGCTTCCGCTCATTGCGAACCGGATACCTCCAGAGTGATTGTTCTGGTTGCTTTGCAGAAACGCGGACTTGAGTCTGGTCCCCAACCCGAAGCGTTTGAGTACGCGGAGCACGCTCCTATCCTCTGAAAATCCGACAAGTCCATGGCCGGGATCAGGTATTACCCCCGAGTAAAGCCCGCAGAGAAAATAGAGGTATGCTTTGAAGTCCGCTGCGTCGCAGACCATGTGGTTCATTTTCAACGCGAGAGAAAAGGGCATCGAGTTGAGAAGGCAGACTCTGACCTGGGGACCGACGCCTTCATCGACTTTTGACACAACAAACTCCTCGAACTCCGCCTCTGTCCGCGCCATCGCGAACGCCCGGCCGAAGTCGTTGGGATTCAGACTCGTCCAGTGCGGTCTCATGCCGCCAATGTAGCGGGCACCAAGGATTGGAAAGGCCTTAATCGAGGCATTCACAGATTTCTTCAGGGTTTCGGCATCGAGGCTATGCTCGAATCTCAGGACGCAACGCAACTGGTGGTCATTGAACCCTTTGACGTCCCATAACAGTTGCATCTGATCAAATGCCTCGGCGGTGAAATCCATTCGCTGCAACCTTCCTTATTGGCACTACTCACCAGAATCCGATTTTCGGTCGTTATTAGCCCCAAGCTCCTCGATCCCCATCTGAACGGGGGGGCATGGGGGGAATCTGCAACAACCTTACCCACAGGAGATGACCGGTGACTTTGCGATGGGCACAAATCCTGTTTTATCTATACCCAGATGGAGACGATCGTCGTCAGGATGCGGTGTTTCATTGCCTACGCCTGGCCGGAGCGCGCGGCAGTCCCGGTCGCTGCTGAACCGCTCGACGAGAATGATTTCGCACCCACGAACCGTGCCGCATCAAGTCCGAGTGGTTAACCGGCTGTTCGACAGTTTTAGTACGAGTAATAATGAATATAATATAGATAAGTCACCATTTCCCAATTGCTGACGATCCGCGAGTGCAAGACGTTCTGAGCGGCGACTCGTTTGTATGTCATTGCTGTTCCGTGAAAGTCCGTGGCTGGCAGTAAGCGCTGAGCCGGTGCGCGGGCGATTGAGGCCGTTGGAAGCGGGTTTGCGCCTGCTGCCCACGACCACTCCCGATGGATCAGCCCGGAACAGATGACCCGTATTTGGCGTACCAGCCCTCGCTCTTACATGGAGAGTCTATGCAATTGCTTTATGCTTGTTTCTTCCCGCCGATTTGGATCGCATTTTTCTTGTACTTGCGGCTCAAGGCACGCCACATCAAGGCGGCGCAGCGCCTGGAACCTGCCGCCTATCGCATCGTGCGCATCCTCGTCTTCCTCAGCGCAGTCGCGCTTGTATTGCTGCCGCGCATCCCATTTCCCTGGCTCTACTGGTCATTCCTGCCCTCCGGTCCATGGCCATTCCTGCTGGGAGCCATTCTAACTTCCGCAGGCTTGCTTTTCGCTGTATGGGCTCGTCAGGTACTCGGCGCTAACTGGAGCCTTTCCGTTACCATCAAGCAAGATCACCAGCTCATCGTCAACGGCCCGTATGCCTTCGTGCGTCACCCGATTTACACCGGCCTGATCGCCGGAGCCCTCGGCTCGGCCATCGCTCTTGCTCAGGTTCGCGGACTCATCGCTTTCGTGCTGGTTTCGCTCGCGCTCTGGGCTAAGCTCCGCACTGAGGAGAAGTGGATGCGCGGTCAGTTCGGCACTTCCTACGAAGTTTATTCTTGCCGCGTCGCCGCACTCGTACCGTTCATTCTGTGACTGCATCCAGATCGGCCGCGTCCACCACAGGGGCAGTACACATCAAATCGGCCGCGTCCAGCGCAGGGAATCTCCACGGCAGCGATTAGACTGGAGGTGAGCATAACCCATGAAAGACTCCATCCACGTCTCGAAAGAGAACTATCTAAAAGCCGTTCTCGAGGCCGAGGCCGAGGGGCACCAGGTCATACCGGCGATGCTTGCCCACTGGCTCGAAGTTTCCGCGCCGGCGGTGACCATGGCGCTGAAGCGGCTGAAGCGGGACGGATTTGTGGAGGTGGGCGAAGACGGCATCGTGCGCCTGACCGCAGCCGGGCGAGAGACGGCGTATCGCACCGCGCTGCGTCATCACCTGATCGAGCGCATGTTAAGCGAAGTCTTCGGAATGGAATGGTACGAGATCCACGAGGAGGCGGAACGGCTGGAACATGCCGTCTCCCCGGCATTCGAGGTCAAGCTGCGAGAAAAGCTGGGCGAAGGCGGTGCCTGTCCGCATGGGAATGCGGTGCTTCCTGAGAATCCATTGGAGCGGAAGCGCCGGGGGGAGTTGCCGCTATCGGAGGCGGTGGAGGGTCAGCGATATACGGTGACCAGCCTGCAGGAGCGCGATCCTAAGTTACTTTTGTTTCTTCACCAGGCGGGTATCGGGCCAGGGAAGAAGCTGCGGGTGATGAGCCAGAACTACGACCAAACTGTTTGGATTGAGTTGAATAGAGAAAGCAGCGAGGACAAGTCTGGCCAGCCGTCGGGGAAGACGATTCTCGGGCGTCCGGCGGCGGAGGCGGTTTGGCTGCGGGCGGAGCACACATCGTAATTAAATGTAAGAAAATTCATTAACCATAATTAACAACCTGTGGCATACTTGGGTTGAAGGGCGCTTGCAGCCCTCCCCCGCATTCATGGCCACTGATGTCAGCACACTCGCGGAGCCCATTGAGCCCTCTTTACCAGAGGTGCATTCGAGCGTGCGCATCTCGCATACGGCCATTGGCTGGCGGCGGCTGCTGGGCTTTCTGGGGCCGGGATTCCTGATCTCCGTGGGGTATATGGACCCCGGCAACTGGGCGACCGATATTGCGGGCGGGTCGAGATTCGGGTACACGCTGCTCTTCGTCATCATGGCGTCGAACCTGACGGCGATTCTGTTGCAGAGCCTGAGCCTGAAGCTGGGAGTGGCCACGGAGCGCGATCTGGCGCAGCTTTGCCACGAGGCTTATGGGCGCAGGGTGAGCTTTGTGCTGTGGATAGGCGCGGAGATTGCGATTGCCGCCTGCGATCTGGCCGAAGTGATCGGATCGGCGATTGCGCTGAATCTGCTGTTTCACATTCCGCTGTTCTACGGCGTGCTGATTACGGGTCTCGACGTGCTGCTGATTCTGCTGCTGCAGCGCTGGGGGTTCCGCTACGTTGAGGCGCTGGTGATTGCGCTGATCGGGACCATCATTGCGATGTTTGGCGTGCAGATGTTTCTTTCGCGGCCGGAGTACGGGTTGGTGCTGCGCAATCTGTTCTTCCCCTCGGCCGGGATTGTCACCAATCCCGCCATGCTCTACATCGCCATCGGTATTCTGGGCGCGACGGTAATGCCGCACAATCTCTATCTGCACTCGTCGATCGTGCAGAGCCGCAACTACAAGCGGACGCCGAAGGGCAAGCGCGAAGCCATCTTTTTTGCCAATGTGGACTCGGCGCTGGCGCTGACCGTGGCGCTGTTTGTGAATGCGGCCATTCTGATTGTGGCGGCAGCGGTGTTCCATAGCCGGGGCATGTTCGATGTTGCGGCAATCGAGGACGCTTACAAGCTGCTGAGCCCGCTGCTGGGCGCGGCCGGCGCGAGTACGGTGTTTGCCGTGGCGCTCTTGGCCAGCGGACAGAACTCGTCGATCACCGGCACGCTGGCCGGGCAGGTGGTGATGGAAGGCTTCATCCACCTGAAGGTGTCGCCGTGGATGAGACGGATGATCACGCGCACGCTGGCCATCATTCCGACCATTATTGTGGTGGCCATTACGGGCGAGCGGGGGACGGAGAAGCTGCTGATCCTGAGTCAGGTGATTCTGTCGCTGCAGCTCAGCTTCGCCGTGGTGCCGCTGGTGATGTTTACCGGCAGCCGCAAGTGGATGGGCGAGTTTGTGAACGGCCGCTGGCTGCAAGCTCTGGCGTGGTTTACGGCGGTGCTGATTGCGGGGCTGAATGGGTGGCTGTTGGTTCAGACTGCGATGGGACGGTAAGGCAGGGAACAGGGAACAGGGAACAGGGAACAGGCGCTTGCTGTTTTCGGTCACTTTGACGGCGGAGTAACTTCCGAGTCGGCGACGACTCTCTCGGAACTCGATACATGGAACCGATGTCGTCCTGCCTGGTGCATTGGCGTATGCGCCTCGACAATTCCCAAATGAGCGCAACTAGGACAGAATCATTCTATGGAATGGCAACCAGCAACCGTCGAAGCTGTGAAGAGGATCATCGAAAGCGATTTGAAAGCGTGCGACAGCAAGCAGCTTGCAGTGTTCAAGAAATACTCGGTAGAGCCATACTCTGCGCCGATTCTTCGACATGGGAAAATGGAGAGCGTTGTTGTCGTTGCGCGACGACGAGACGATGTCATTTACTGGGAGGACGTTGAGGAAGGCTTCAACCGCTCGGCAGTCGGCCCCGATGGTCGAGTGCTTGAACACCAGTGTAATCAAGACGAATTGCGGGTTGCCATCAATGTGTGGGTCGAAGAAAAGGGCGTTTGATAGAAGTCCGACCCAATCGCTACATCAACGTGCTGGCGCCTGTTTGCACATTGCACCTGAGTCACCGTCAAACAGGAAGTTACTCCTTCGGCGGTCGCCCAAGCTGGCAGTCTGTCTTGCCGTCAGCTTTGAAGTTTTGAAATTCGGCGATCTTGCGGTGCTGTGTCATCGGCTACTATGGATGCGATGCAAGTTCTTTCAGCAGCCGAGATGCAGGCCTGTGACCGCGCCACGACGGAGCGGTTCGGGGTGGCGTCGATTGATTTGATGCGCGCGGCCGCGGCGGCTGTGGCGGCGTTTGCGCGGGAGCAGTTCCCGCGGGCGAAGCGGGTGACGGTGCTGTGCGGCCGGGGCAACAACGGCGGTGACGGCATGATGACCGCCTGGCTGCTGGCCGAGGCCGGCCTCGAAGTGACGACAATTCTGCTGGGCGAGCCGGCGGGCTTGAAGGGCGACGCGCTGGAGGCCTGGCTGGAACTCAGCAATCATCCGCAGGGGCCGCCGCGGGGAAAGATTCACGTGGTGGCGGCGGCCGAGGAACTGGGGCGGCTGAAAGGCACTCTGGATGCCGACCTGATTGTGGATGCGGTATTGGGCACGGGCTTCAAGCCGCCGCTGAAAGGGCTGGCGCTGGCGGCGCTGAAGTGGGTGAAGGGGAGCGCGGCGCCGGTGCTGTCTGTCGATTTGCCTTCCGGATGGCCTGCCGATGCGACGACGGCGAGCGTGGACATGCCGGCCTTTTCATCCGATGCGGTGATTACTTTTACGGCGCCCAAACCGGCGCATGTGTTTGGGCAACTGACGCGGCGATGGGATCAGCCGGTGGTGGTGGCGCCAATCGGTTCGCCGGAGGCTGCGATTGTCTCCGCGCTCAAAATGCGCTGGGCGGGATCGGCCGTGGCGTTGGCGCAGGAACCGCGTGCGGCTGCGGCCAATAAGGGCCAGTTCGGACACGTGCTGGTGGTGGGCGGGACCTTTGGATCGGCGGGCGGCAAGGCGGGCGCGCCGTCGATGACGGCACTGGCGGCTTTGCGCGTTGGCGCCGGACTGGTGACGGCGGCTGTTCCGGCGCCGGCTCTGGCAGTCGTCTCCGCGATTGCGCCGGAGCTGATGACATGGCCGCTGGAGGCGAGCGCCTCGGGCTGCATCTCGGATGAGAACCTTGCGCCGGAGCGGGTTGAGAAATTGATGGCGGGCAAGACGGTTCTGGCGATTGGGCCGGGGATTGGGCAGTCGGCGGAGACGGTGAAGTTTGTGACCGGGTTGCTGGCGGCGACGAAGATACCGGCGGTGATCGACGCCGATGCCTTGAATATTCTGTCTGCGAAGCCGGTGCTGCTGGCCAAACTGGCCAAGGGACGCATGCTGGTGCTGACGCCGCATCCGGGCGAGATGGCGCGGCTGACGGGGACAACGGTTGCGGATGTGCAGGCCAGGCGGCTCGAAATTGCGCGCGAGTTTGCCGAGAGGTTTGGCGTTACAGTGGTGCTAAAGGGCGCGCGGACGCTGATTGCCCATCCCTTGGGCCAGGTCGCGGTGAATACGACAGGGAACCCTGCCATGGCCAAGGGCGGCAGCGGCGACCTGCTGACGGGGCTGATCGCAGGGCTTATGGCGCAGTATCCAGTCGACGCGGCGCGGGCCGTGGAGGCGGCGGTGTATCTGCACGGGCTTGCCGCGGACCTGGCGGTGCGCGAGGGGGACGAGCACACTCTGCTGGCCACCGACAGTCTTCGGCAATTAGCGCGGGTTTTCCGCTTCCGCCCTCGTGGGGCGAACGGATATGTTTGGTTGCAGGGGCTGCCGGCAGATGCGGTACCGGCGGCCTCGCGCGAGGCATAGAGATGAGTAAAGTTGAGGACATGACACGCGAGGCAGCCGAAGGCAGGATTCATGAGTTCACGACGCGCAGCGGCGCGGACACCATCGAGGTGGGGCGCAAGCTGGCGCGGCTGCTGAAGCCGCCGCAACTGCTGCTGCTGCGCGGCGACCTGGGCACCGGCAAGACCACGCTGGTGAAGGGAATTGCCGAAGCTCTCGACGCCGCCGAGGCGAACGAGGTGACCAGCCCGACATTCACGCTGGTACACGAGTACGACGGCACACAGAACGGCAAGCCGGTGAAGCTCTATCACCTCGACGTCTATCGCCTTGAAGGCGAGCGGCAGTTGGAGACGCTGGGCCTGGATGAACTGCTCACGCCCGATGCACTGGTCCTAGTGGAGTGGGGCGACAAGTTCAAGAGCATCCGCAAGCGGGCCACGGGCGAGATTGCGATCACGGCGACCGGCGGCGACGCGCGCAAGATCACGGTGACGCTGAAAGAATAGCGGAGTTCGCATCGTGACCACGTGAATTCATGCATCCGGTTCCGAAGTTCGGGACTTGGGCACCCATTCTGTATTGGTCAACATTTCCAAATCATGAAGTTATGGTACTGGCCGCACTGCGCGTGTAGGCGTCGTTTGCTAGGGACGCGGTGAAGGATCGAGTGAGAAAGAGGGTGGTGGAGGGGTATGGAGAATTCGCAGGGGAAGGCGGACGAAACGATGGAAGTCGCTGCGATCATGTCGCGGATTGAGAGATTCACGAAGAAGTTCGAGCGGGAGGCCGTCGAGGCCGCGGTTGCCCAAAGGGAAGAGGTGACTCCGGAACTTCTGCGTGTGCTGGAAAGAATCGCGGACCCGGTTGAAGCGGAGCTGCTCGATGTGGAACGTGATTATATGGCGCACCTTTATGCCATTTATTTGCTGGCGCAGTTTCGCGAGACGCGCGCCTTTCCGCTTGTGTTGCGGGTTGCGCGGCTGGACGGCGATCTTCTCGATTCTCTTTTTGGGGATACCATCACGGAGAGTTTCGGAAATGTTCTCGCGTCGATTTGCGGCGGCAGGGTGGAAGAGATTCAAGCGCTCATCGAGGACGCGGATGCCGATGAGTGGGTGAGGGGAGCGGCCCTGGGCGGCCTGGTTACTCTTGTCAAGGCGGGGATCAAGACCCGCGAGGAGGTGCTGGACTATTTCGCCAGCCTGTTTCGCGGTCGGTTGACGGACAAGAACGACATTGTCTGGAGCGACCTTGTTGTCTACACCACGGATTTATATGGGATAGAGTTGGTGCGCGATATCGAGCGGGCTTACGCGGAAGGTCTGATCGATGACGGGATGATCGGGCTGGACGATGTGCATCGCGATCTTGCCAAGGGCAAGGAATGGGCGCTTGAGCGGCTCGCTACCAATCCGCATCGTCATCTTGTGGACGACACCGTGAAGGAGATGGAGTGGTGGCATTGCTTCAAGGAGAAGAAGCCGCGGGTGGCGCGGGAAGAAGATCGAATTCTGGACGCGATAGACACGATAGACCCGGTCATCGAGGGCTTGATCGCGCCGTACAAGCGCACCGGGCCGAAGATCGGCAGGAACGATCCATGCCCCTGCGGCAGTGGCAAGAAACACAAGAAGTGCTGCGGGGGATAGAATTCGATGCCGTTACGATAAAGAACCGACGATTTGCGTTGTAGACTCCCACCCTCGCGACGACAGAATCGCAAGGATGGGGCACCCGGCAAAGGATCGCGCCAATTTTTTGGCTTTCATTGCTATGGCGTTCGCGGCGGTGCCAGGGGCTGGCCTTTTCCTGTTAGGGCCCTTTCAAGGCGTTGAGATACTCTTAAAGGGTGAGCAAGCTGGTGCTCCCAAATCCTGAGCACTGTCCAGCCGGATTTGCGCAACTGCATGCTCACTGCCTTGTCCCGCTCGCGATTGCGTCGGAGCTTCGGTCCCCAGTACGATTTGTTTTGCTTTGGCGGCTTGGAGCAGCGCGGACAGCAGTGCCAGAAACAGCCATCAATGAACACTGCAACCCTCGCATTGCGAAAGGTAAAATCCGGGTGTCCAGGTAGCTCTTGGTGTCGGCGCCAACCTGTAATGTGGGCGCCCCGTAGGATTTCAACAAAGCGCAATTCCGTGCTAGCGTTTCCGCGCGAGCGGATGGAGGTCATTATCTTTGATCGCTTCTCAGGCGATAGCTGCACTGCGAGTTCTTCTCTCCTGAAGCTGCATTCAATCTGCGGCGACTGCTCCCCTTCTTCCTGCACTCTGTTCAATCGCGAGAATTCGGCGGCCTATGAACTCGGCAATCGGAGGGGCAACTGCGTTGCCGATGAGCCTCCCTCGTCTACCGTCCAGCCTTCCGGGAACCCCATTAGTCTTTCGCACTCGTTCCAAGTCAAGTTTCTGGCCACATAATATTGGTCTGTCAGTGTGGCCGCCTTGATGCTTTCCAGTTTGGGCGCGAATCGTGGGGCTATAGCTTGTCGGCGTGGTATACCCAAAGCCGCCGCGACGTTGGACCAGAAGCGGAGTGTTTCCGACAAACTCTCCGCGAAGACCGGGTGTAGCTTCCTGCCCGCGCGCTTTTCGCGGCGGATCATCCCTAAGCAATTCGCCGCTGTCAGAATAGAACTGATGGGAAAGTGGCGATCGATAAGATCCGACAAGGAATACTCTTTCACGGTTGTGGGGCAAACCCGCGCTGAGAGTGTTACACGTAAACCAGACCCCCATATACCCGATCTCTTCGAGCTCGTTGATAACTGACTCAAAGGCAAGCCCTCTGTCTGAGCTGAGGAGGCCCGATACGTTTTCCAGGACAAGCCATCGAGGTCGAACTTGGCGAGCAAGGTCCGTAAGGGTAAAGAACAGGCCGCTTCGGGCACCGCGTATCCCTTCCCTTTCATGGTTCGCGTGGCTGACGTCCTGGCACGGCCAGCCGCCGGCCCAGACTTCGGCTTCAGGGATATCCTTCGCTTTGAGAGTGGAAATGTCGTCATGGAGTGGAACCTCCGGCCAATGCCTCTTCAATATCCGTTGACAATAAGGGTCAATTTCGCAATGGAATACGGGTATAATTCCAGCGTGATCAAACCCAAGATCGAATCCGCCAATTCCGGCAAAAAACGATGCAACTCGCATATCAGTACCTCACCGCAAAATGCCTAAATCGCGCGCCAGCAAGGGTTTCGTCGTAGAACCTAGGACCACTCCGAACGAGTCGGAGACCCGCAGGGAGAAGTGGCTTGCCGATGCGGAGGCTGGCTTCGTTTCGCCGAGCCCGACAAACAGGCTCTACTACGCCGTAATCCTGAAGGCGCTTTGGCCGGTCGGGCACGGAATTCCCGGACCTGTTTTGAGCGAGGACGATATTCGAGCGTCGATCGATGCCTTTCGTCATGCACAGGACAAGACGCCCTATAAGGACGTTTTCCGCCGCATGCGCGAGTTGCAGGGCGAAGAAGGATTCACCTCGGTCATTAAAGAGGGCACGCGCTACCAATTGCAAAACTTGGATATGAGCCAAAAGCGTGAGCCCAGGGCAAAGTTGAGCAAGAAAGATTGGGCCGCACTCAAGGAGAAATACGGTTACAGGTGCGCATCCTGTGGGAAACAAGAGCCGGACGTGAAGCTGAGCCCTGATCACAGAATACCCCGCTCCCGCAATGGTTCGAACGAGCTTGGCAATTGGCAGCCGCTCTGCGAACAGTGCAACAACGTAAAGAGCAACACCTGTCAAGGGTGTACGTTGAATTGCAGCGTATGCTCCTGGGCCTTTCCAGATGAATACAAGCAACTGATCATCGCAGACGATAACAAGGAACTCGTTAGGCGGGCTGCCGTTAAGCTCAATGTCCCTCAGTCCGATCTCGTGAACACAATCCTGCGCGCTCACTTTAATAGGACCCAGCGTTAGGGACTTCTCCTGATTCACCCTAATCCAACCCTCTCTCGCCCTGGATTCGGCCGGTATCCACGACTCCAGCGCTACCCGTTCGCCCCCATTACAACACCATGACACGTCCTCAAACTGTGCAAATTGAGGGCAGAAACTCCTTATAGTCGAACAGGCTTGAAGTCCTAGTGACTGCATTGAAAACAATGCCGCAAGGAACTATCTCGGCGTATCATGCTTTTAGTTTAAGGGAAGAAACGGCGAATTCTAGTCGAAAAACCGCTCGATGGTACCAATCTGGTATTGAACTTTTGCAATTTCCGAATTGAAACTGATCTTGAATTGCCGCTACCTATCGAGCTCCATTTCGGAAGGGCGCAGATGGGTGGGTATGCAAGGTCAGAAGCCCATGACGTTGTAGCCGCAGTCGACGTACATGATTTCGCCGGTGATGGCGCTGCTTAGGTCGCTGGCGAGGAATAACGCTGCGCCGCCGACTTCTAGCTGATCTACGTTGCGGTGGAGGGGGGCGCGCTCGGCGTGGGCGCGCATCATGTCGCCGAGGTCGCCGACGCCGCGGGCGGCCAGGGTCTTGATGGGGCCGGCGGAGATGGCGTTGACGCGGATGTTCTTGTCGCCGAGGCTGTAGGCGAGATAGCGAACGGCGGATTCGAGAGCCGACTTGGCCAGGGCCATGACGTTGTAGTGGGGGACGACCTTCTCGGCGGCGTAGAAGCTGAGGGTGAGGATGCTGCCGCCTTCGGTCATGAGGGGCGCGGCGGCGCGGGTGACGGCGACGAGCGAGTAGACGCTGACGTCCATGGCGACACGGAAGCCTTCGCGGGTAGTGTTCAGGAAGTCGCCGCGCAGCTCGTTGGCGGGGGCGAAGGCGACGGCGTGGACGAGGATGGCGATCTTGCCGTACTTCTCTTTGATGGCGGCAAAGACGGAGTCGATCTCCTTATCGCTTGACACGTCGCACTGGAGGCCGGTGGCGCCGGGCAACTCGGCGATGAGGCCCTCGGCTTCGAGCTTCATGCGCTCGTTTTGATAGCAGATGGCCAGGGTGGCTCCGGCCTCGTGGAGTTTTTGGGCGATGCCCCAGGCGATGGAACGCTTGTTGGCCAGCCCGAAGACCACGGCCGTCTTACCCGCCAAATCGATCATGCTTTTCTTGTACCCCAAAGGCCCGTGTGGAGTGGGAAGGACGGGCCAACCAATAGGATATCAGCCGTGGACAGAGATCAGAGATCAGAGATCAGGGATCAGGGATCAGTGTGCCGCTGCCGGGTTTCAGCCGCCTAGATCGACTAGCCCGACGTTGCCGGTGGGGTGGCCGAGGAAGCGGGAGCCGAGGCGCTCGAACTTTTCTACGGAGTCGGTGGCGAAACAGTGGACTTCGGTCTGTGTGGAGGTTCCGGCGGCCGGTGCTGCCCCGCGTCCGTTGAAGAGCTGGACGGCTGCCTGGGCTGTGGATTCGGCCGAATCGATCACCTTTGCGCCAGGGCGGACGGCCTGTTCGAAGAGGGAGCGCAGGAGCGGGTAATGGGTGCAGCCGAGGACAAGCGTGTCAGGACTGAAGCCGCGTTCTCCGGCTTCCGAGCGTAGCTCGTTCAGGTAGATCTCGATGACTTCGGCGGTGACGGGGTGATCGGTCCAGCCCTCTTCGACCAGGGGGACGAGCAGCGGACAGGCCTTCTCGATGGCGCGGAGGCCGAGGGCCTGGCAGGCGGCGAGATAGGCGTGGCTGTGGACGGTGGCGTCGGTGGCGATGACCAGGACGTCGCCGGTTTTGGAGGCGGCACGGGCGGCTTCCGCGCCGGGCTGGATGACGCCGAGGACGGGGACGGAGACGGCATCCTGAATGGCGTCGAGGGCCAGCGCGCTGGCGGTGTTGCAGGCGATGACGAGGAACTCGGCGCCCTGTTCGCGGACCAGGAACTGGGCGCTTTGCGCGGCGTAGCGGGCGATGGTGCGGCGCGACTTGGATCCGTAAGGCAGGCGGGCCGTGTCGCCGAGGAAGGCGAAGCGGGCCTGCGGCATGTGCGCGATGAGGGCGCGGAGGACGGTGAGTCCGCCGAAGCCGGAGTCGAATACGCCGATGGTGGGGGAGTCGGTGGTGTTGGGCATGGTGTTCAAAGCGCTGGTTTGGTGTAGCGAAGCAACTCAGTCAGCGTCTTGGATAGCCAGCACAATTCCATGAAGACGCTTCTCGAATATGGGTTGCTCGTTCCGTTTCTATGGAGGATCGCGGTGAGATTGCCATCGACAAAGCCATAAACTGTTAGCATTTGTGGTACAGATGGCACGCCGCCACGCCGGAAAGCATTGCAAAGTTCGCGCAGCACGCCCTGCGCAGTTCCGTCGTGGATGTAGGGATCTGTTCCGTTCAGGTCGCTGGCGGATCGCTGAAGCCGATAGGGTTCCGACTCCCAAACGGACCAGGCGTGGCGGCTGGGATCTAGTTCGGTCCAGGCGATCGCCATGCCCAATTCGAGTGGCATATTGAACCGTGGAGTCGCCGAGGGTGCGACGCTCAGTTCTACTCTCGATAGATCGTGGATAGAGTAACGGCAATTCTTGATCAGTTGAAGAATCCTGTTTAACCTGCGATCCCCACCTGGGATTTCGGAGGCAAGATGAGGAACCAGATCAAGTTGGCAGAGCCCGACGATGTAAGCGATGTAGAGGCTGCGGAATTCTTCGTCGTATGGGATGTTCAGGAAGACGGAATTCGGATTAGGCGGCGGAGGCACGCTTGCGCCTCTTTTCCGGTTTTAGCGAATTCACGGGTACCACGTTCCGATTGGCAATTTGGGTTTTGAACTGGTCCACAAGTACCTGCAACTCCTTCTTGCGGGCCTTGGAGATACGCCAGCGTTTGTCCAACTCTTCAACAGTGGGACGGGGGGCCGTGATGTAAATAGGCTTGGGCATGGCTGCTGATTCATGATACTGCGAATCCGGAGGAATGGAAACAGCGATGTCTCGATAGAAAGCTCTTCACGGATGCGTCCCTTCCGTCGGAATCGCGTCGGCGGTGAGATAGGTGCGGGTCAGGTCGGCGTGGCCCGCAAGGGTGGCGCGAGGCTGGCCATCGACCAGAAAGCGGACCTGCGCAATGCGAGGCATATTGGCGTGGAGGGTGGCGCAGATGGAGAGAATGGTGAGCGTCTCGGTTTCCAGTCCCGAAGGATGGCCGTTGGCGAATGCGCCGGTGAGGTTGACGACGGCGAGTTGGGGGCCGGACGGCAATTCCATCTGTGGCGTGGGAGGCGCGGGTGCATTCGTTTGGCCTGGCGGCGAAGCAGCCGCGGCAGAGCCTCCGTCGGGAACGGGCAGCAGGAAGACCTGGGTGACCGAGGCCGCGCCGCCGGCGACTGGGTGGGCGGCATTGGGCATGGCATAGAGGTCGAGCAGCTTGCCGAGGATGGCGCGGGCGCGGGCGTTGGGGCTTGGAGGCAGGGGCAGAGAGAGGACTTCGGCCGACAGCGAGTTCTCGGCGTCGCTGGCGAAGTAGAGAGTGGCCTGCTCGGACGGCGCGACAAGCGGGGCCTGGGTGGGCGTAGTGTCCATACCGGCCAGCAGGCGCCGGTGGGCGCGTGCGCGCAACTGCCACAGGACCGCGCCCATGACGATGGATGCGACAAGCAGGACGACAAAGATAACGGTCTGGTGGCGTGGGATCACGGTTGGGCAACCTCCGTAGCCGAGGCGTTGCTGCGCCATTCGAGAATCGCGGTCGCCAGGGCCTGGGCCACACGGGCCTGGTATCCGGCATCGCTGGGGCTGACGGGCTGGGTCTGGGCCGAAGTTGTTTCAGGGCCGGTTTCAGGGGCGATTTCAACGGCCACGGCGGGGCAGGCCATGCTGTCGATGGCAGGCAGCGCGGTGCGGCCCAGGGTAACGGTCATGCCGGTATGTTGCAGGGCGGAGTTGAGCACACCGGCGAAGGCCAGGCTGCGCGTAACCCAGGCAGCCTGCGCGGTCTTCCAGGGAATCAGGCGGGCAGGCTCGGCGGGCGCCAGCGAGGAGGAGAAGAGATGGATGCCTGTGCCGCTTTGGGTAGCGTGGAGGCTGAGGCAGGCCTGGGCGTTGGCGCGGTTGGCGATTTCGGCGCGGCGGCCGGGGTCGACCGCAGTGTCGGATTCGCGGGTGGTGACGACCGAGATGCCGCGCGCCGCAAGCAGGGAACGGAGGTGGACACTGAGGGCGAGGGTGATGGATTTCTCCGGCTGGCTGGCGCCGGAGGGTTCTTTGAGGATGGCGCCTGGGTCGTCGCCGCCGTGGGCGGCATCGAGGACTACGACGAAACGGGTTGCTGGAGCGGGCGGGGCTTGTGAGAGGGCGGGGATGGATGCAGCGGCAGCGGCCAGGGTCACGAGGGCAGCGATGAGTTGGCACTTCAAGAGCGTCGAGCAACAGATGGCGCGGGGGGCGTAATCTCCTATGAAGGCGCGGCAAGGATGGGTCCGGCGATCGAACTCACTCACTTAAAGCGACCACTCGCCATGGTGCTGAATGGCGGCGTGCATCGCGTCGGGGGCCAGGTCCAGATCGCCGGGCCAGGTCGCGGCGCCATAATCCAGCTTGACCTGTGCAAACAGCGCAGGGTCGGCGAGCGCTGCGAAGACCCCAGCCTTTGGCGAGCGCACCAAGCGCGACAGATCGACCGTTCCGGTAAGGCCATCGGCGAAGGCAACCCGCAACCGGAATCCTGGGAGAGCTTCAACCTCGGTGACGCGCCAAGGCGACCGGGGTGCAACCTCCACGTTCAGGGAAGAGGAAGGATCTTCATTGGTTGTTGATTCTGTACGCATAGCTCCCAATCCTGCCGGAGTTCTTCGCGGTGCTGTTGAGCCCATTCCAGCACCAGGGCCATTGCTCGGCTGGGCAAACTGCCCCGGATAACCTCGAGCGTCTGAATGTCGATCAGGGCTTCGAATTCAGCATAAAGCGCATGAAAGTGCGGTGGAACATGGTCCCCGAAGTACATCTGAATCAAGATTCCGTAGAACCTGCTGATCGTCGGCATTGGCCCCTCGGTTTCCTGTGCTCAAGGAATAGGTTACGTCCGTTTTACGAATCTAGTCCAGCGCATAGATGGTGAGGCCGCTTAGCAACTTGGGGTAGAAGTCGGTGGACTTCTGGGGCATTACGTCGCCGGCGAAAGCGACCTCGCGGAGCTGCTCCATGGTGACGGAGTTGGTGAGAAAGGATACATCGGCTTCGCCGCGGCGCACCTGGTCGACGGCTTCGGCGGCGTCGCGCAGATAGCGAATGTTGGTTTGCTCGCGGACCTTTTCCTCGTCCAGGCCGAGCAGGCGATCGAGGACGATGGAGTGGAGATGGCTGAGGTCGAGCTGGCGCTGGCGCTCGGGCAGGCCGGCGAGGGCGGCGTTGACGGCTTGCGTCTTCGAGCGCAGCAGGAAGGCTCCCGCACGGGTGACGGCGACGAAGGCCGTGCCTTGTTGAGCCTTGAGGGTTTCGATGTAGCTTTCCGCCTCTGCTGGGGGCAATGGCTCGACAGTGAAGAACTCCTGGGCGGCGCGCGCGAAGGCGGACGGATCGAAGGCGGCAAGGCTGTGGACGACCCTGTGCGTCGGCAGAATCACCAGGCCGTCGGAGTCCATGTTAACGAAGGTCATCATGACCGCGGCTTCGGGATAGGGCGGCTGCGGCAATCCCGTTGCGCCGAATTCGGCCTTTGCCTGGGACGTGGGCGCGTGTTCCATTGAGTAGTTGAGCGCGGTTTCGTAGCGGTGATGGCCGTCGGCGATGATGAGCTTTTTGTCGTCCATTGCCGACGAGAGCAGGCGGATGGCAGCCGGGTCGCTGACGCGCCAGAGGCGGTGCAGGACGCCGTACTCGTCGGTGACCTCGGCGTCGGCGGGGCCGTTGCCGTCGTAGAGAATCTTCTCGACGCTTCCGGCGGGGTCGGAGTAGAGCATGAAGATCTGGCCGAAGTGGGCGTGCGTGGCCTTGAGCAGATTGAGGCGGTCGCTCTTGGGCTTGGAGAGGGTCTGCTCGTGGCGGAAGACGACCTGCTCGGCATATTCGTGAAGCCTGCCGAGAGCGATAAAGCCGCGGCGTTCCTTTTGAATCTCAGTGCCCGGAACCTTGAATTGCTGCGAATAGGCGTAGACGCAGGGTGCCTTCTCCTGCGTGAGGATGGCCTGTTCGCGCCACGCCTTGAGGTCGCGGGCGGCGCGGGTATAGACGCTTTCTCCGCGCTCGGCATCGAACAACTCAGGGAGTCCGAGGATGATGCGGACCAGGTTGTAGGGGCTGCGCTGGTAATAGGCCTGTTGCATGGCCGGCGAAATCTTGTCGTAGGGCTGGGTGACAACGTCTTCCAGGCGAACAGCGGAAGGGTTGTAGCGCAAGGCGCGAAAGGGATAAATGCGGGCCATCGGGAAGGTCTAGCTCCAGGAGATGCGGTAGAATTTGCGGGCTCGAATCCCGGGGTTCACAATACGAGACTCTTGCGCGCCTGGTATCGATTGTATCCCAGTGGTAACAGCGACTTGACGCCGGAAACACGAGATGCGGCGAATGATGGGAGGCAAAGACAAAGGTGCCACGAACGGGTTACGCTAGCCTTGGAGGGATCGTGTTAATATCGCCTCCGATTCGTTGTAATCGATCATGATGCAGCCAGCTCATCATCGGATTTCCGCCGAACCTGCAGGCTCGCGCCATGACGGGCGCGGCAAGCTGCGACTGACAGGCCGCGGGTTGTTGTATTTTTGCCTGGCGGCAGCGTTGTTCATGGCGCGGGCCGAGGCGCAGGACGACCAGCTTAACAACGTGCACGTGCAACCGCCGGCGAGCGCCACACCGGATACGGGAACTCCAAAAGGGGCAGAGAAGCCGGCCGAGAGCGGGCCCGGAGCGCTAAAGATCCATCCCGGCTCCTTTATCCGCATGAATGTGGATATGGTCCTGGTTCCGGTAACCGTGACCGATCCGATGAACCGGCTGGTGACCGGCCTGGAGAAGGAAGATTTCCAGGTATACGAGAACAACCGGGAGCAGAAGATCCATTCCTTTGCGTCCGAGGACGCGCCGGTTTCGATCGGGATCATCTTCGACCTTTCCGGCTCGATGACGTCAAAGCTGATTCGGGCGCGGGAGTCGATTCTGCAATTCATCAAGACGGCCAATCCGCAGGACGAGTTCTTCGTGATTGGATTCAACGACCGGCCGGAGCTGATCGAGGACTTCACCAATTCGGTGGAAGACATCCAGGCGCGGCTGGCGACGGTCCGCAGCGGGCATCGGACGGCGCTGCTGGACGCGATTTACTTTGGCGTGGCCAAGATGCGGGATGCGCGCCACGAACGGAAGGCGCTGCTTGTGGTCTCCGACGGCGGCGACAATCGGTCGCGCTACACGGAGGGCGAAGTGAGGTCGCAGGTGCGGGAGGCCGACGTGGAGATTTATTCCATCGGTATCTTCGACCCGTATGCGCCTACGCCCGAGGAGCGGACCGGGCCGCAACTGCTGGAGGATATCTGCGATGTGACGGGTGGGCGGCTGTTCCGGGTGGACGATATCGACGAAATGGGCGACATCGCGGAGAAGATTTCCACCGAGTTGCGGAACCAATATGTGATCGGCTACCGGCCCGGGGACCTGACCAGGGACGGTAAGTGGCGTAAAGTGAAGGTGAAGGTGAATCCCCCGCCGGGGCTGCCACCGCTGACTATTTATGCTCGTACGGGCTACTATGCGCCTCTGCAATGACGCGGTTTTCGCGGTTCTTCTGGCCGGTGCGGCGCTCTCGCTGCCGGCGCAACAACAGCCCAGCAGACAGTCTCAGCCGGCTCCGGCCGCAGAGGCTTCGGCGGCGCAGGCGCCCGCACAGGCGCCGTCTCTCAGCGAAGATCGCGATCCGGTGCGCTCGCCGGACCTGGCTGCTCCCGAGACCGGAAACGGACCGCTGAGCAAAGAGGGCGGAGGTTATGTGCTGCGGGCCGATGTTGAAGAGGTGGTGCTGAATTGCACCGTGCTCGACGGCAACAGGCTGGTCCAGGATCTGAAGGGCGCGAACTTTCAGGTCCTCGAGGATGGGGTAAAGCAGAACGTTATCAGCTTCCAGCACACCGATCTGCCGGTCTCGATCGCCCTGGTCATCGACAACTCCGGGTCGATGTACAAGAAGCGGCCGTCGGTGAACAAGAGCGCGCTGGACCTGGTTCAGGCGTCGAATCCGCGGGATGAGGCGTTTGTCGTGAATTTCTCCGATGAAGCGTTTATCGACCAGGATTTCACTGCGGACCTGAACAAGCTGCGCGACGGGCTTTCGCACATCGACTCGAGGGGCGGCACGGCGCTTTACGACGCGGTCGTGGCGTCGGCGGACAAACTTGTGGCCGACGCACAGCGCCCCAAGCAGGTCATCATCCTCATCACCGACGGGGAGGACAACGCCTCGACGCTGGACCTTGAACAGACCATCCGCCGGGTGCAGGACCTGTCGGGTCCGGTGATCTACTCGATCGGTTTGCTGTTTGGCGACGAGATGAGCCGCGCCGAGGTACGCCATGCGCGGCGCGCGCTGGAGATGCTTTCAACCGAGACCGGGGGCCTCGCGTTCTTCCCCAAGTCGATGGAGGACGTGGATCAGATTGCGGCCGAGGTGGCGCGGGACATTCGCAGCCAGTACACCCTCGGTTATCACTCGACCAAGCCGACCACCGAGCCGGGCTTCCGCCGCGTGCAGGTGACGGCCGAGGAAAAGGGG
>Ga0182014_10002781_pt1 | contig 21624 bp, 17 predicted proteins | sample 612S2DmetaG_FD_120489 | JGI IMG/M metagenome (GOLD analysis project Ga0182014, IMG submission 120489) | Permafrost microbial communities from Stordalen Mire, Sweden - 612S2D metaG | ecosystem: Environmental > Terrestrial > Soil > Wetlands > Permafrost | place: Sweden: Stordalen | collected...
AAATCGGCAAGAGGTTGAAGATGCCGAGCGAGATCGAAAGCGTCGCCGCCAGCGACAGGTAGGCACCCCAGCCGAAGTCGGCCACCTGAGCGGATACCTGCGCGATGCCGATCGGCCCTTGGAGCTGACCGGCCGTCCCGGCAAAGTTGGTAACCAGTTGCCCGAGCACGTTGAGCGTGCCCATAAAGACGGTGGAGAACTGCCACCAGGCGGCCTGGCCGGCCTCGACGATCGACGCCGGCCGCATCGCTGGCATCGGGCTGAACCCGAGCCGGCCCTGCGGCTTGCCGTGGCCGTCGGGCACGACCTTGGTCAGGATGTTGACGACGGTGGTCTTGCCGTCGCGTACGTAGGTCACGCGCAGGGTCTTCCCCGGGGCCGCGTAGATCGTGTGGACCAGCTCGTCGCCGTCGCGCATGGTCACCCCGTTGATCTGGGTGATCACGTCGCCGGGGTGCAGGCCGGCCTTCTGGGCGGGGTAACCGGGCAAAAGCTGATAGACCTTGGTCGTCGGGGCCCGGTCGGCTACGCCGAAAGCGGCCGCGCTGACGAACAGCAGCACCAGCGCCACGATAAAGTTCGCGATCGGCCCGGCCACCACGATCGCCAGCCGCTGCCAGGGCGTCTTGGACTGGAAGTTGTCGTCGTCGTGCTTGCCGTCGTTACGGAAGGCGCGCTGCTGCTCAGCCTCGGTCGTCTTGCCGTCCTCGCCCTTCATGGCGCAGTAGCCGCCGATCGGGAAGAGGTTGATGCGGTAGTTGGTGCCGCTCCGCTTGGACGTCCACTTGAGCAGTGTCGGCCCCATGCCGAGGGCGAAATCGTCGACCCGGACGCCGTTGCGGCGGGCCAGCAAGAAGTGACCGTACTCGTGCAACACCACGAGCACCGAGAGCATCACCAAGAACAGAAGCAGTTTTTCGGGCGACATATGACCTTTCCACCGACCCTAAGCCTCGGCGCTCAGTTGCGCCCTCTCATGAACAACGGCTGAGAAGTGAGAACCGTCTCCCTGGGGCGCCGTCCCGGCCGAGCGTGCGCCCCGCGCTAATGCTCGGAAGCCTCTTGGTCGATGACTTTACAGCACATGATGCTCCAGGACGAGCCCCTCGACTACGAAGCGTTGGTCGAGGAGTATAACAAGAACCTGTTCCTTGTTCTGCGCGGTCACCGCTCGGCGGAGTACCTCGACACGTGGGTTCCCGACGAGAACCCGTTCAAGGGCGTACTCAACATGATCGAAGCCGCCGAGCTCACCGGCACGGCGGAAATCGCGATCCGGCTCGGCGCGGCAACGCTGAAGACGCTCGATCTCGCGGCCCTCGAAGCCGCTGCCGCGCTCATCGGCACGGTTTCGGTCGAGCGCGGGGCCGGCGAGGCCATCCTGCGCGTCACCGATATCTCGGGCGCACCGATCGCCGTACCCCACACCGCGATCGCAGCGCCGTATCAAGCGGCCGTGGCAGCCGCAGCCGTCGACCCCAAGCACGGCAGCGAACTCAGCGGCGGAGCGCACGGCGACATCTTCGAAACGACCGTCGACGGCGTAACGCTCACGATCCGGCTGCACGCCGGCTCGTTCATCGCCGAAGCCGCGCATCACGGCGCGGCGTCGCTCGCGACCACGGCCGTGCTCGACGTGTTCTGCGAAGAATTGTCCGGCTTGACGGTGCAAGAAGCCGCCGAGCACGGCGTCGTGCGCCTCGAGTACCGCATGCGGGCAAACGCGCGCCAACGGCCCGTGCCCGGTATCGTCCTGCCGCGCAACGCCGACAAGATGTTCGATCTTCCCGCGCGCCTGATCCGTTCGCTGGCCGCCGTCTATCGCGAGAAAACCGGCAAAGCTTTCGGCGAAAACAACTTCACGCGGCGCGTCGACTCCGCGTGGCTGCACCTCTCCGACGAAGAAAAGGTCGCTCGGGCAAGCGCCGTGCTGGCCGAACGCATCAAGGGCCTCGGGCTCCTGGACGACGACGTGCGGGTGATCGTGGTCGAGCAGCAAGTGCGCCTGACCATCGCCTTTCGCGAAAGTGTCGAAGTGCAGAAAAAGCCGCGTTTTATCCGCGATTTCGAGCACGTTCTCCACGAAACGCTCGAACCGTCGCTGCAAGTTTTCATGAGCGAAGTCAAAGACGCAAACGTGTTGCGCCGCCTGTAGCGCTACGGAAAGAACATCGGAACGACTATGAGCGGCATGACCGACCACACCGAGCTGATCCTCGACGGAACCAAGATCTTCTGGCACCAGGACCGCATTCGCGCCTGGGAGCGCGGCGAACGAATCGCCCCGATCACGATCGACATGGCGCTGACGCGCGCGTGCAATTTCGGCTGCCACTACTGCTACGCGATGCTGCAGGAAAACGACCGGCAAGTCATCGACCGCAAAGTGATCTTCGACTTCCTCGACGACTGCGCCGAGATCGGCGTCAAGGGCGTCAGCCTCGTTTCCGACGGTGAGAGCACGATCTCGCCGGTGTTCGTCGACACGATCGTTCACGGCAGCGAAGTCGGCCTCTCGATGGCGGTCGGCACGAACGGCTTCGTGCTCAACCGGCGCAAGCTCGAAGAGATTCTGCCGCATCTGACCTACCTGCGCATCAATATCTCGGCCGGCGAGCGTTCGCGTTACGCGCAGATCATGGGCGTCAAGGAAGAGTGGTTCGACCGGGTCTGCCAAAACATCCGCGACATGGTCGCGATCAAGCGCGAGAAAAACCTCGCCGTGACGATCGGCCTGCAGATGGTCCTGATGCCGGAATATGAAGATCAGATCATTCCGCTAGCGATGCTCGGTAAGGAGCTCCGCCCCGACTACCTCGTCATCAAGCACTGCAGCGACAACGAAGACGGCGACCTCGGCGTCAACTACGACGGCTACCGGCCGCTCTACGACACCCTCCGCCGCGCCGAAGCCCTCTCGGACGACGAGTACAAGGTGGCCGTGAAGTGGTCGAAGATCGACGCCGACGGCAAGCGCTCGTACCAGCGCTGCTACGGACCGCCGTTCATGCTGCAGATCTCGGGCTCGGGCCTGATCGCCCCGTGCGGCATGCTCTTCAACGAGCGCTACAAGAAGTTCCACATGGGAAACATCGTGGAAAAGCGCTTCAAAGACATCTGGGCCAGCGACGAGTACTGGGAAGTGATGAACCTCCTCGCGGGGCCGGAGTTCAACGCCCAATCGATGTGCGGCACCCTCTGTCTCCAGCATAAGGTCAACGAGGCGCTCGACGGCTACCTGAAGGGCGACCGCCCCCTGCCGGTCCTGGCCGGCCCGCAGCCCCAGCACCTCAATTTTGTGTAGAAAACGGCCGATTCTTTAATCATGGAGGCCATTCAGAAGTATCTCTCCGAGATCGAACAAGCGATCCGTGAGATCTCGCGGGATGACGTCACGGCCGTCGTCGACGTGCTCGAAGCCTGTTGGGTTTCGGGCAATACCACGTTCGTGGTGGGCAACGGCGGCAGCGCGTCCACGGCCTCTCACATGATGAACGACCTCAACAAATTCACGCTCGTGCCGGGAGCGCGACGCTTTCGCGCCATCGCCCTGACGGACAACGTGCCGCTGATGACGGCCTGGGGCAACGATGCGAGCTACGACGACGTCTTCGTCGAGCCGTTGCGCAACCTGATGAACGACGGCGACGTGCTCATCGCGATCTCCGGATCCGGCAATTCTCCGAACGTGCTGCGCGCGATCGAGTACGCCAACGAACGCGGTACGACGATCGGCCTGTGCGGCTTTCCCGGCGGCAAGCTCGCGGTGCTGGCCAAACACCGCGTGATCGTGCCGGCGATGTCGATCGGACAGCAAGAAGACGGCCACCTCATCATCAACCATGCGGTCGCGACGGCGTTGCGCGCCCGCATCGAAGCGCAGCTAATCGCGGCTCCAGCGCAAGCGTTCGCGTAGGCGGTCGTGTCTCAGACCGCGGTCGTTACCGGTGGATGCGGCTTCATCGGAAGCCATCTCACCGAGCGCCTTCTCGCGAGCGGATATCGCGTAACCGTCATCGACAACCTCAGCACCGGACGGCGTGAGAACCTCAAGACGATCGAGCCGCATCCGCAGCTGACCGTGCGGATCGCCGACATCCGCGATGCCGCCGCGATCGCGCCGCACTTCGCGGGTGCCGATATCGTCTTCCATCTCGCCGCGCTGGCCGACATCGTGCCGTCGATTCAACGGCCCGAGGATTACTTCACGACCAACGTCGACGGCACGTTCAACGTCGTGCAGGCCGCGCGCGCGGCGGGAGTGCGCCGCGTCGTGTACGCAGCGTCGTCATCGTGTTACGGCATCCCCGACGTCTACCCGACGCCGGAAACCGCGCCCACCCGTCCGCAGTACCCGTACGCCTTGAGCAAGTTGCTCGGCGAGCAGATCGTGCTGCACTGGAATCTCGTGTACGGCGTCTCCGCGCTCTCGCTGCGCTTCTTCAACGTCTATGGTCCGCGCGCGCGGACGACCGGCACCTACGGCGCGGTGTTCGGCGTGTTCCTCGCGCAACGGATGGCCGGGAAACCCTATACCGTCGTCGGGGACGGCACGCAAACGCGCGACTTCACCTACGTCACCGATGTCGCGGCGGCGGTGCAGTGCGCCGGCGAGAGCGAGCTCACCGGTGAGATCCTCAACGTCGGTTCCGGCGGCACGTACAGCGTGAACGAACTCGTCGCGCAGCTCGGCGGCGAGGTGACCTACGTGCCCAAGCGTCCGGGCGAACCCGATTGCACCTTCGCCGACGTGCGCAAGATCGAGCGGCTGCTGGGCTGGAAAGCGAGCGTGCCGTTTGCCGACGGCGTGCGCACGATGCTCGAGCACGCCGAAGACTGGCGCGACGCACCCGTCTGGGAACCCGCCTCCATCGCCGAAGCGACCCGCGACTGGTTTCGCTTCCTGCAAAAAGAACCGGTGAAACCATGAGCGTCGATACGGACCGCGCATCGAAGATCTACGATCTCGACGAACTCGGCGCGCTGCTCGCGCGCGAGCGCACGGGCGGCTCGACCGTCGTCCACTGCCACGGCGTGTTCGACTTGCTGCACGTCGGTCACATCCGCCACTTTGCCGAAGCGCGGGCGCAGGGAACGTTGCTCGTCGTGACGCTCACCGAAGACAAACACGTCAATAAAGGGCCCAACCGCCCGGCGTTCGCGGAGGGGCTGCGCGCCGAAGCGATCGCGGCGCTCGAAGCCGTCGATTACGTGGCGATCAGCCGCCATCCGACGGCCGTCCCGGCGATTCACACGATCCGGCCCGACATTTACGTCAAAGGCCCCGACTATCGCAACCCGGCCGACGACGTCTCCGGCGGCATCGCGCTCGAGGAAGCCGCCGTGCGCGAAAACGGGGGCCGGATTCACATCACCGACGACCTCTCCTTCAGCTCGTCGACGTTGATCAACCGCTTCATGCCGGCCTACTCGGACGACGTGCACGACTACCTGGCCGACTTCCGCGCGCGCCATCGTGCCGGCGACATCGTCGAGCGCATCGAAGCGCTGCGCACGCTCAAGACCGTCGTGGTCGGCGACACGATCCTCGACGAATACGTCTACTGCGAACAGATGGGCAAGTCGGCCAAGGAGCCGGTGCTCGCGATGCGCTACTCCTCGGCCGAAATGTTCGCCGGCGGATCGCTCGCGGTGGCCAATCACGCCGCGAACTTCTGCAATACGGTCGAGCTGATCACGTATTTGGGCGATCGCGATCCGCGCGAGGACTTCGTGCGCACGCATCTGCTGCCGAACGTCCGCACGAATTTCGTCTACAAGTCCGACTCCCCGACGATCATCAAGCGCCGCTATGTCGAATCGTATCTGCAGTCGAAGCTCTTCGAAGTCTGCGTCCTCAACGACGAACTGCTGACGCCCCAAGAGGACGCACTCTTGTGCGCCCTGATCGACGAACGCGTGAGCAGCGGCGACGCGACGATCGTGGCCGACTTCGGACACGGCTTGATGACCCCCGCGTCGATCGAGCGCGTTGCCGAGCGCGCGCGCTTCCTCGCCGTCAATACGCAAATCAACGCCGCCAACATCGGCTTCCACACGATCACGAAGTATCCGCGCGCCGATTACATCTGCATTCACGAAGGCGAAGTGCGGATCGATGCGCGCAGCCGCCGCGCGCCCCTCGGCGCCCTCGTCGAGGCGCTGGCCGCCAAGATGGGCGGATCGAAGGTGCTGGTCACACAAGGCAAACGCGGCAGCACGCTCTTCGCCGATGCCAAGCAGTACGTGAGCCCCGCGTTCGTCGGGAACGTCGTCGACCGGATCGGTTCGGGCGATGCCGTGCTGGCGATCACCTCGATGTGTGTCGCCGCGAAAATGGAACCGGAAGTCGTGAGCTTCCTCTCCAACGTGGTCGGCGCGATGAAGGTCCAGATCGTCGGAAACCGCTCGGCGATCGACCGCACAGCACTGCTCAAGTTCGTGCAGACGCTGCTCAAATGATTGCCGAAGGACGCCGCAACCAGCGACTCGTCGCGCTCTACCGCGAGATGCTGCGCATCCGCCTGGTCGAGGAAACGATCGCCGACCGGTACGCGGAACAAGAGATGCGCTGCCCGGTCCACTTGAGCATCGGACAGGAAGGCGTCGCGGTCGGCGTCAGCGCGGCACTGCGCAGAGATGACTACATGATCTCGACCCATCGCGGTCACGCGCACTACCTCGCCAAGGGCGGCGATCTGCGCGCCTTCATCGCCGAACTCTACGGCCGCGAAACGGGCTGCTCGGGCGGACGCGGCGGCTCGATGCACATCATCGACCGCAGCGTCGGGATGATCGGCTCGACGCCGATCGTCGGCGGCAGCCTGCCGATCGCGGTCGGCACCGCGTTTTCCACCCGCCTCGACGGCGGCGACCGCGTCACCGTCGTCTACTTCGGCGACGGCACGACCGAAGAGGGCGTGTTCCTCGAAGCGCTCAACTTCGCCGCGCTCAAGGCGCTCAACGTGATCTTCGTGTGCGAGAACAACGGCTATTCCGTGTACTCGCCGCTGGCGGTGCGCCAGCATCCCAACCGCAGCCGCGTCGCGATCGCGGCCGCCAACGGCCTCGCAACCGGGACGGGTGACGGGAACGACGTCGTCGCGGTCTACGACGCCACCAAGGTCGCGGTCGACCGCGCGCGCAGCGGCGGCGGCCCGACGTTCCTTGAATTCGATACTTTCCGGCACCGCGAACACTGCGGCCCGTTCTTCGACGACGATCTCGGCTACCGCGATCCGGCCTTCGTCGCCGGCTGGCTCGCGCGCGATCCGGTGACCACGCTCGAACGCACGCTGCTCGCCGACGGCACGCTCGACGCGGCCTCGCAAAGCGAGATCGTCAGCGAGCTGCGCGCCGAGATCGACGACGCGTTTGCGTTTGCCAAGGCTTCGCCGTTCCCGCCGCCGAGCGACCTGTTCCGTCACATCTACGCAGAAGACGTCTGATGAGCGCGCGCACGATCACCTACGCCGAAGCACTGCGTGAGGGGACGGCCGTCGCGATGGCCGCCGATCCATCGACGTTCCTCATGGGCTTGGGCGTGCCCGATCCCAAGGCGATCTTCGGCACCACGACCGGTTTGCAAGCCCAGTTCGGCGCCGAGCGCGTGCTCGACATGCCGACGGCCGAGAACGGCATGACCGGCGTCGCAATCGGCGCGGCGCTCGTCGGCAAACGCCCGATCATGGTGCATCAGCGCGTCGACTTCACGCTGCTCGCACTCGATCAGATCGCCAACAGCGCGGCCAAGTGGTCGACGATGTTCAACGGTCAAGGCTCCGTGCCGCTCACGATCCGCATGATCATGGGTCGCGGCTGGGGCCAGGGGCCGCAGCACTCGCAGAACTTGCAGGCGACGTACGGACACTTCCCCGGACTGAAAGTCGTCATGCCCTCGACGCCTCACGATGCGAAGGGCCTGCTGATCGCCGCGATCGAGGACAACAATCCGACGATCGTGCTCGAACACCGCTGGCTCGGCAATACGATCGGCGCGGTCCCCGAAGGTCACTACTCGATCGAACTGGGGAAGGCGCGCATCGCGCGCAGCGGCAACGACGTCACGCTCGCCGCCAGCGGCTACTCGACGCTCGAATCGCTGCGCGCCGCCGACCTGCTGGCCCAAGACGGTATTGATTGCGAGGTCATCGACCTGCGCACGATCAAGCCGCTCGACAGCGCCACGATCGTCGCATCGGCGGCCCGCACCGGCCGTTTCGTCGCGGTCGATTCGGGCTGGAAAACGTTCGGTATCGCGGGCGAGTTGATCGCCCTCGTTTCCGAGAACGCGTTCGGCAGCCTCAAGACCGCGCCGGTGCGCATCACGCCGCCCGACGCGTACGTCCCGACGACGCAATCGCTGGCCAACGCCTTCTATCCCTCCACCACGACGATCGTCAACGCGGTGCGCGCGATGTACGGTTTGGCACCGAAGACGGACCTCGAGCTCGGCTTCGATCCCGACCGGCTGCTCGACGTCCCCGACGCGTCGTTCCGCGGACCGTTCTAACATGACGCAAATGATCAGTTCCGATCCGGTACCGTATGTCGACCTCGCCGCGCAACACGCGCCGCTGAAGGCCGATATCCTGGCCGCGGTCGAGGGCGTGCTCGAACGCGGTGACTTCATCCTCGGCGGAGCGGTCGAGGCGTTCGAGACGCGCCTCGCGGCGCTGATCGGCGTGCGGTTCGCCGTCGGATGCGGCAACGGTACCGATGCGCTCCAGCTCTCGCTGCGCGCGCTCGACATCGGCCCGGGCGACGAGGTGATCACGCCGCCCAACTCCTTCGTCGCATCGACGTCGTGCATTCGCCTCGCCGGTGCGATGCCGGTGTTCGTCGACGTCGACGAGACCTACAACATCGATCCGGACAAGATCGATGCCGCGATCACGCCGCGCACGAAGGCCATCATGCCGGTACACCTCACCGGCCGGCCGGCGCACATGGAACGCATCCTTGCCATCGCCGCGAAGCACCAGCTCGCGATCGTGGAAGATTCGGCGCAAGCGATCCTGGCGGAATTCGACGGTAAGAAAGTCGGCTCGACCGGCACCCTCGGCTGCTTCAGCCTGCATCCGCTCAAGACGCTCAACGCCTGCGGCGACGGCGGCGTGGTGACGACGAACGACGAGAAACTCGCGACGCGGCTCCGCATCCTGCGCAACCTCGGCTTGCAGACGCGGGATGACTGCGCCGAGTGGTCGGTAAACTCGCGGCTCGACACGCTGCAAGCCGCGATCTTGCTCGTGAAGCTCGACCACCTCGAAGCCTGGACGGACGCACGGCGCGCGAATGCGGCCCGCTATCGCCGCCTGCTCGCGAACGTCCCCGGACTCACGCTGCCGACCGACTCGCCGCGCGAACGCCAGGTCTATCACACCTTCGTCGTGCAGGCCGAACGGCGCGAAGCGCTGCGCGCGTATCTGAGCGAACGCGGCATCGGCACGTCGGTGCACTACCCCGTCCCGATTCATCTGCACACCGCCGCACGCGAACTGGGTCACGAGCGCGGCGCGTTCCCGGTCACCGAACGCCAGGCCGACCGCATTCTCAGCCTGCCGGTTCACAACACGCTCCGTCCCGATCAGCTCGACCGCGTTGCGGCGACGATCCGGGAATTCTACGAGGAATCCCGATGAGTTCGGCCGTCAACGCACCGCAAACGGTGCCCTTCTCCTACCTCGACCGTCAGTTTGCGAACCTCGACGACTACCTCGCCGACATTCGCGAGCTGGTGTTGACCGGAGACTTCACGCTGGGCAAACCGGTCACCGAGTTCGAGCAGCGTTTCGCCAAGATGATCGGCCTGCCGTACGCGATCGGCGTGAACTCCGGTACCGACTCGCTAATCCTGCCGATGAAGCTGATGGGCATCGGCCCGGGCGACGAGGTGATCACCTCGCCCAACACGTTCATTGCCACCGTCGGCGCGATCGCGATGACCGGCGCAACCCCGGTCTTCACCGACAGCAACGAGCAGTACGTGATGGATCCGGACTTGATCGAAGCCGCGATCACGCCGCGCACCAAAGCCATCATGCCGGTGCACTACACCGGAGCGATGGCCGACATGCCGCGCATCGCGGAGATCGCGAAGAAGCACAACCTGATGATCTTCGAGGACGCGTGCCAGTCGATCAAGGCCGCGATGGACGGCAAGCCCGCCGGCTCGTGGGGCCTGACCGCCGGTTACAGCCTCCACCCGCTCAAGAACCTCAACGTATGGGGCGACGCCGGCGTGATCGTCACCACCTCGAAAGATCTCTACGACCGCCTGCGCCTGTATCGCAATCACGGCCTCGTCGGCCGCGACGAGGTCGCCTTCTTCGGCCACAACTCGCGCCTCGACAGCCTGCAAGCGGTCGTCGGCAACCGGCTGATCGAGCAGACCGACTTCATCACCGAGGGCAAGCGCGCGCACGCGAAGCGCTACGACGAAGCCTTCGCCGACATGCAGCCGATGATCCGCGTACCGTACCGCGACCCGCGCGTGCACCATGTGTTCCACCTCTACATGCTGCGGGTGCAACAGCGCGACGAGCTGCTGAAGTACCTCAACGACCACGGCGTGGAAGCCAAAGTCCACTACCCGGTCCCGGTGCACTTGCAGCCGGCTGCCGCGCATCTCGGCTACAAAGCCGGCGACTTCCCCGTCACCGAGGAAGATTCGCGCGTGTGCATCACACTGCCGGCCCACCAGCACCTCACCGCGGATGAAGTGTCGTACACGATCGACACGGTGCGCGCGTTCTACGGCGCCAAGAAAGGCTAGATCACGATGAAACGGACCGTTCTCGTTACCGGCGGTGCCGGGTATGTCGGCGCGATGCTCGTGCCCAAACTGCTGGCGCGCGGCTTCGCCGTGCGCGTGCTCGACTGCTACTACTACGGCCACGAACCGCTGGCGTTGCTGCGCGGGGCCGAGGGGCTCGAAGAGATCGACGCCGATCTGCGCGATCGCGCGGCCGTCGCGCGCGCCGTCGAGGGCTGCGATAGCGTTATCCACCTCGCCTGCATTTCAAACGACCCCTCGTTCGAGCTCGATCCGGATCTCGGGAAGTCGATCAACTTCGACGCGTTCGAGCCGCTGGTCGATGCCTCCAAACGGGCCGGCGTGAAGCGCTTCCTCTACGTCTCGTCGAGCTCCGTCTACGGCGTGAGCGAAGCGCCCGAAGTGCGCGAGGATCACCCGTTGCTCGCGCTGACCGACTACAGCAAATACAAGGCGATGTGCGAGCCGATCGCGCTGGCCGCCAACTCCAAGAGCTTCGAGGTCGTCGTGCTGCGCCCGGCAACAGTGTGCGGGTACTCGACGCGCATGCGGTTCGACCTGTCGGTGAACATCCTCACCAACCACGCGGTCAACAACAAGAAGATCCTCGTGTTCGGCGGCAAGCAGATGCGCCCGAACATCCACATCGACGACATCACCGATCTCTACGTCGACCTGCTCGACGAACGGGCCGAACTGATCGCCGGCGAGACGTTCAACGCCGGATTCCAGAACCGTTCGATCGCCGACATCGCGGGCATCGTAAAGACCGTGGTCGAGCAGGAGCTGCCCGATCTCGGACCGATCGCGATCGAAACGCAGTCGACCGACGACAACCGCTCCTATCGCGTCAACGCCGACAAGATCGAGCGCGTGCTCGGCTTCAAGCCGCGCCGCACGATCGAAGACGCGGTACGCGATCTCACCCGCGCGTTCCGCGCCGGCCGCTTCCCCAACAGCATGACCGATCCGCTCTACTTCAACGTCAAGCTCATGAAGGACGCCGAGGCCGTAGCCGTTCACTCGTGACCACCTACCGGCCGTTCGTCGATTTCTACCGGGAGAACCGGATTTCGCCGGTGTCGCAAGACATCGCCGATTTGCAGCGCCACTACGAACGCCGCGCGTCGCTCTACCGCCTGCTGGGCATTGCGCCCGGTGCGGTCGCGGACAAGCATGTCGCCGAGTTCGGTCCGGGCTCGGGACACAACGCGATCGCCACCGCGGCATACGGACCGCGAAGCTATCGCTTCATCGACGGGAACCCGACCGGCATCGCGCGTTTGCGCGACTTGCTCGCCACCCATGCGCCGGGCTTACATTATGACGTGGTCGAGTCGTTCATCGAAGACTACCAGGAGCCCGATCGCTACGACCTCGTGATCTGCGAAGGGGTCATTCCCTTTCAGCTCGAGCCCAAGCGCTTTGCCCGGCATGTGGCCGGCTTTGCCGCGCCCGGCGGCATCGTCTCGCTGACCACGATCGACGCCGCGTCGTTCCTGGGCGACCTCGGACGCCGCCTGATCGCAGACAAGCTGGTACCGGCGTCGCTGCCGGCGGCCGAGCGCGTGCGGCAACTGATGCCGCACTTCGCGCCGCACGTCTCGACCCTCGGCGGCATGAGCCGGCCGCTGGACGACTACCTCTTCGACAACACGGTGCAGCCGCTGCCGGGCAAGATGTTCTCGTTCGCGGACGCGCTCGACGCGCTCGACGACGACTTCGACTTCTATGGCTCGTCGCCGTCGTTCGTCACCGAGCTGCGCTGGTTCAAGACCCTCTATGGTGATGCCAAGCAGACGAACGCGCGTGCACGGAACGCCTATCTGTGCAACGTCGTCAACCTGCTCGACTCGCGCATCGAAATTCCGCCGCACGATGCCGAACTCGGCACGGCTATTCTCGGGCACGCCGCATCGCTCTACGCCGCGATGCAGGCGCTCGAGGCCGCCGGCAGCACCGACACCGCGCACATCGCGCCGTTCGTTGCCTCGATTGCCGATCTCGCGCGGCCGCTCTCGCCGAAAACCTCCGAAGCACTCGATTTGCTGGCCGGCGTTTTGGCGGCGAAGACGGCCACCATGCCCGGCGGCTCCTTCGCGTCATTCTTCGGCCGGGGAATGCAATACATCAGCTTTCTCCGCCGGGGGTCCCGGTCGCCGGCCTTGTGAGCCTGCCTGCACAGAGTGTCGTCCTGCTCCTGAGCGAGCATCGTCGCGAGCCCTTCACCGGACCGGTCCTCGCGTACGGCAAGCAAACGATGAACGTCGTGTACGACGCGGCGATTCGGATTTTCGAGTCGCTCGATCTCAAGGTCGATCCCGCCGGTCTGACGGATCCGCCGCCGGGAGACGAGGTGATCGATTTCGCTCGCCTCGTCAGCATGATGGGCCTCGGCCGCCTGCACGTCCTCGACCTCTCAGGCTACGAAGGCGCCGATCTCATCGCCGACCTCAACCAACCGGTGCCGCCCGAATACTTAAACCGCTTCGGGTTGATCCTCGACGGCGGAACGATGGAGCACGTGTTCGACATCCGGCAAGGTATGAAGAATACGGCAGACATGTTGCGGCCGGAGGGACGCGCCGTTCACATCACGCCCGTGAACAACTACGTCAACCACGGCTTCGTGCAAGTTTCACCGACGCTTTACCATGACTATTACGTCGCGAACGGTTTCGACGACGTCCGCGGCATCATGATCGTTCACCCGCGGTTCGACTACCTCAACACGTTGTGGCACTTCTTTCACTACGAACACGAAACGATGAGCGGGGTGAATTCGATGTTCTGCACGGATGAAACCCAGCTGGCCGTCTATTTTACGGCCCGGAAAAACAGCACGTCCACCTCCGGCCGCGTGCCGACGCAGTCGTACTTTACGCGCGTGTACGGCGGGACCGATCCGCTGCCCAACCAACTCGTCATCGCGCACGATCGGATGAAGCTGAACGTCCGGCGAATCAACGAGCCCGAATCCGACGAAAACAAAGCGACGCGAGACCTCAATTGCTCCACGAAAATCTGGAGCATCGACTTTCGGCCGGCAAAACCCTAGGCCGGATTCGTCCGCACCAGCGATACCGTCGGCAGAAAGACATACCCCGCGGGGCGTGCGGCAATGCTCGCGAGCACCTTCTCGCGCTGGCTCGCAATCAACGGGCGCCCGGGCACGGGATGCAGCTCTTCGTAGATGCGGCGCTGCTCGGCACCCGAATCGGTTTTTCCGGAGAAGTTTGTGCCGTGGATGCGCCACTCAGCCGTAATTTGATCGACGTAGGCAAACGCGTAGTGTTGCGCGGCGCGCATCTGGATCTCTTGGTCGGCCAGGACCGAATCCTCGAGCCATCCGCCGATCTCCTCGAACACGCTGCGGCGCCAGAGCAGCGCGTGGCCGGCAACCGGCGAGGTCGACAGCGCTTCGCTCGGCGTCACCGTTCCAACGAAGATCGTGGCGTTATACCCGGTCGTCAGCGAAGAACCGTCGTCGAGAGGCTCGAGAAACCGCATCAGGATATTCGAGTGCGCGACGGCGGCGCCGGAACGCAGCATCGCGGTCACCAGGCGGTCGAGATGGTCCGGGAAGAGGACGTCATCATCCGAAAACACCTGCACGAACCCGTCGGTGACCGTTCTGACCCCCGCCATGAACGCCCGAGCCGGGCCACCGTTTTCCTCGAGATTCACCAATCGGGCGAACGGAAAACGCGCCACGATGTCGTCCACGGCTTCGCCGGCGTCGTTCACGATCACGGCCCGCGTATTCGGATACGTTTGCGCGGCGATATACTGCAAGCAACGCTCGAGGTCCGCACGGCGGTTGAAGGTCGGCACGACGATCGTCGCCGGCGGAGCTTCGGCCGCGGTGACCGGCAATTCGGGCCGCGCGGGCACACGCGGCGGCATTGCCGGGAGTTCTCGCGGCGACGACGGTTGTCCGAGCGACATCGTCACGGCAACGTAGAGCTGGCGCAGGGCAGCCGGGTCGTAGACGGAGACGTCTCGCACGAACTCGTGCGCGCCCGAAGAAACCGGCGCGACGATACCGTAACCTTGCCGGGCGAACGCGACGGCAGCACCAGGATCGGTTGCATCGGTAAGAACGACGCAGTTCGCGCCGGCCAACGCATCGTCGACGCGCGGATCGCCGATGCGATACGTCGTTACGGCTAAACCCGGCACCACGCCGCCGTCGTGCGAAACCACCGTGACGTCCGCGTGGATTTCCGCTAACGCGAACGCGTGCAGGCTCACGAACAGCGAGTCGCGTTCCGGGGCCCAAATCACGACGCCCGGCCGGGCGCCGGCGCGTCGTTCGACCACCGGTACGGATGGCTCGATCAGAACCAGTTCGTACGGTCGCGTCCGGGGTGTCCACGTGGAAATGCGGTCGTACTCGGCCAACGACCGCACGAGCACGGCCGGACAGAGCGCGAGAAATTCGGTCGCTGCGAGTTGCACCAGCGGGTCGCTGAGGTCCGGCTCGGCGAGCAATTCATGACCGGGCTTTCCGTTGAGCAACACACTACCGGCTTCAACGCTGCTCAAGAGCACGCGTTGCCGATCGGAGTCCTTCGTCTGTTCCAGCACCGCCGGCGCCAGCGCGCTCATGGTCCGGTCGCGGTGCTCTTCGATCAAGAGCATTCCGTAGAACGACTCGCCCAAGCTGCGGCGGCGTATCGCTTCGAGGTGACCGTGGACGAGCAACGCCGGCTCGACCACGATCGCCTCGATATCGCCGAGCGCGGCAGCATAGAGGTCGGCTCGCGGGCCGTACGTCGCGATCATGACTTCAGTACCAGGATCGTCGGCTGAAAGACGAATCCGGGGGGACGCGCGGCGATCGCGGCGAGCACTTGTTCGCGCATCTGGCTGAGGTGCGGGCGATCGGAGACCGGGTGAAGCTCTTCGTAAATTCGGCGTTGCTCGGCGCCGGCGTTGATCTTGCCGGAGAAGTTCGATCCGTGGATGCGCCACTCAGCCGTGACTTGATCGACATAGGCGAACACGTAGTGCTGTCCGGCGCGCATCTGGATTTCTTGGTCGGCAAGGTCGGAATCTTCGCGCCAGCCGCCGATCTCGTCGAACAGCGTTCGCCGCCACATGAGCGCGTGACCGGCAATGGGCGTCGACACCATCGTCTCGCTCGGCGTCGCCGTATCGATGAACACGGCGGCATTGTACCCGGTGGTCTTCAACGCCCCGCCTTCAACCCGGTCGACATAGCGAATCAGGACGTTCGCATGGCCGACCGCCGCGCCCGAGCGCAGCATGGCGGTCACCAGACGGTCGACGTGGTCGGGGAAGAGCCAATCGTCATCCGCAAGAAACTGCACGAATCCGTCGGTAACGAGCGCCAGGCCCTGCATGCAGGCGCGAACCACGCCGCCGTTTTTTTCGAGATTCAACAGCCGGGCAAACGGAAAGCGCGCCACGATATCGTCCACGGCGTCGCCCGCGTCGTTCACGACGACGGCCCGTACGTTCGGGTAGGTCTGCGCGCCGATGCACTGCAGGCAACGCTCGAGATCCGCGCGGCGATTGAAGGTCGGCACGACGATCGTCGCCGGCGGAGCCTCGGCCGCGGCGACCGGTAATGCTGGCCGCAACGGCGCTCGAGGCGGCGCAGGCGGAAGCCTGCGGAGCGACGCCGGTTGGCCGAGCGACATCATCGCCGCGACGTGAAGCGTGCGCGGCGCCGTGGGATCGTAGAGGTAAGCATTTCGCACAAACTCGTGCGCACCCGAAGAAACCGGCGCAACGATACCATAACCTTGCCGGGCGAAGGCGACGGCCCCGCCCGGATCGGTGGCATCGGTAAGCACGACGCACGTCGCGTTGGCCAAGGCTTCAGCCACGCGCGGATCACCGGCGCGATACGTCGTCATCGCGGCACCGGGCCGAACGATACCGTCGGCCGAGACGAGCGTGATATTCGCGTGGATTTCGGTCAGCGCGAAGGCGTGCAGACTTACGCTCGACGCGTCGCGCTCCGGGGCCCAAATCACGATGCCCGGGCGGACGGTGGCGCGACGTTCGACCACCGGTACGACTGGTTCGACCAGCGCCAACTCGTAGGGACGCGGACGCCGCACCAGCTTCGATACGCGTTTGTACTCCGTCAACGAGCGGACGAGCAACGCCGGACACAACGAGAAAAACTCACCCGCCGCACCGCGCATCCCGGGGTCGGTCACGTCCGGTTCGGCGAGCAGTTCCGGGCCGGCCTTTTCGTTCACCGTGATGCTGCCGTTTGCGACGCTCCGCAAGACCGCGCGCCGTTCGTCGGGATCGGGCACATCGCGTATTACCGCCGGTGCCAGCGTGGTCATCGTCCGGTCGCGATTGCTGTCGATCATGAGCATGCCGTAGAACGACTCGCCCAAACTACGGCGGCGCACGGCCTCGACATAGGCGTGAAAGAGCCGATCCGGCTCCGCGATGATGGCTTCAATGTCGCCTAATCCGGCGGCAAATTGCTCCGCACGTGGGCCGAACGGGCTGATCACCGCGATAACAGCCGTAGCGTCGGCGGAAACACGTACCCGGGCGGACGAGCCGCAATCTTCTCCAACACGACGTTCCGCATCGCCGTGACGAGCGGACGGCCGGACAGCGGATGGAGTTCTTCGAACACGCGGCGCTGCTCGGCGAGCGAGTCGGTCTTGCCCGAAAAATTCTCGCCGTGGATGCGCCATTCGGCCGTGACCTGATCGACGAAGGCGAACGCATAGCGCTGCGCGACCCGCATTTGAATCTCCTGATCGGCCAGAAAGCAGTCCGCTCGCCAGCCGCCGACGTTCGCGAACACCGCCATGCGCAGCATCAGCGAATGCCCGGCGATCGGCGTCGCCACCATGGCTTCCGTCGGCGTCGCCGTCTCGATGAAGATTCCGGCGTTGTACCCGGTCGTATCGAAGTCACCCTGGCCCAATCGCCGCACGTAACGAATGAGCGTGTTGGCATGGGCGCCGGCGGCCCCGGTGCGCTCCATTGCGGTCACGAGTAGCTCGACGTGATCGGGATAGAGCCAATCGTCGTCGGGAAGAATTGCGACGAACCCGCCGGTCACGAGCTCGACGCCGGCGATAAATGCTTGTACCGCGCCCACGTTTTTTTCGAGATTACGCAACCGCGCAAACGGATACCGCGCGACCACGTCGTCAACCGGTTCGCCGGCATCGTTGACGACGACGGCCTGCACGTTCGGATAGGTCTGCGCGGCAAGGCACTGCAGACAATTGTCCAGATCCGCGCGCCGGTTGAAGGTCGGAATGACCAGGGTCGCCGGCGGCGGTGCGGCCGCAACGCTCGCCGGCAAGGACGGACGCAGCGGTGCACGCGGCGGAGCGGGCGGCAGTGCGCGCAGCGATGCCGGCAACGCAAGCGCCATCATCGCCGCGACGTGCATCCCGCGGAATGCCGCCGGATCGTAAGCGCACACGTCGCGCACGAACTCCTCCGCACCCGACGAGACCGGCGCAACGATCCCGTAACCCGCTCGTGCAAAGGCGATCGCCGCACCCGGATCCGTCGCGTCGGTCAAGACGATCACGTCGGCGGTCGCCAACGCTTCGGCAACGCGCGGATCGCCGGGGGTATAAGCTGCAACGTTTGCGCCGTTCGGAACGACGCCGTCGGCTGAAACGAGCGTTACGTCACCGTGCAATTCGGACAGGGCGAAGACCGGCAGCAGCGCTGCGTTCGCGTCCCGTTCCGCTGCCCAAATGACAAACCCGGGTCGCTCGTGAGGGCGCCGTTCGACGACCGGTACGGGCGGCTCGGCCACGAACAATTCATAAGGCCGGCGGCGCACCGAATATTCGGAGAGGCGCTGGTACTCGGCGGACGAGCGAACCAGCATGGCCGGGCAGAGGGTGAGGAATTCCTTCGCCGCGGCGCGCGCATTTGGATCCGGCAATGCCGCTTCGGCGAGTGCTTCCGCGACGGATTTGCCGTCCATTTGGATGCCGCCGCCCTGCACGCTGTAAAGGATCTCCCGATGCCGGTCGGGTCCGCCGGGTTGCTGCAACACCGCCGGCACGAGCTGCGTCATCGTACGATCGTGGATTTCCTCGAGCAGCAACATCCCGTAGAAAAACCGGCCGTTATTGCGGCGGCGCACCGCTTCGACGTAGCCCTCGCCGAGGAATCCGGGCTCGACGACGATCGCGTCGATGTCGCCCATCGCCGCCCGATAGCGAAGAGCGCGCGGTCCGTACGCGCTGATCATGCGAGCGAAGCTCGCTGCGCCACCGCTACGGTTGCCCGCTCCCGAGCGAACCGGTCGGCGCGGCGAACGGCTTCGAGCGAGAGCTCCTCACCCGCCAGCGCATCGAGCACTTCGGCTATGCACGGTGCGATATCGCCGAACCGAATCTTGCCGTCGACGAAGGCGGCAACCGCGATCTCGTTGGCAGCGGACAGCGCTGCCGGCGCCGTTCCGCCGGCCGCGAGCGCGCGGTACGCGAGCCCAAGGCACGGGAAACGCTCGAGATCGGGACGCTCGAATCCAAGTGTCGTGGCTTGCTCGGCGGCGCGGCCGCCGAGTGCTACGAGCGCGTCGGTGACGATGCGATCGGCGAGGCGGTCGGGATAGACCAGCGCATAGCCGATCGGCAGCCGCATGTCCGGTGCGGCGAACTGGCCGACGACATTGCCGTCGGTGAAGATCGCGAAGCCGTGAGCCACGCTCGTGCGATGGACGAGCACGTGAATCTTTTCGGCCGGCAAATCGAAGAACCGGCTCGCTTCGATCACCTCGAGCCCCTTGTTCATCAGAGACGCCGAATCGATCGTGTTCTTCACGCCCATCTGCCAGGTCGGATGTTTGAGCGCGTCGGCCACGGTGGCGTCGCGCATCTCGTCTTTCGTGCGCGTCCAAAACGGGCCGCCGGACGCGGTGAGCACGATGCCGGCGATCCGTTCGTGCGGCTCGCCGTCGACACATTGGAAGATCGCGCTGTGTTCGCTATCGACCGGCAGCAGACGCGCACCACTCGCCTTCGCGTGACGGAACAAGAGCTCGCCGGCCGCGACGATCAATTCTTTGTTGGCCACGGCAACGTCGATGCCGGCGTCGACGGCGGCAAACACCGCGTCGAATGCCACCGCGCCGTCGGTCGCTGCGAGCAGGATGTCGGGTTTCGAATCGACGGCCACCGCGCGCAGTCCGTCCGGACCGTCGGCCGCCGTCGCCGCGATGTGCGGCCGGAAGTTCGCAACCTGTTCGGCGAGCAAGTCGACGTTACGTCCTGCGGCCAGGCCCACGACTTCGAAACGCTCCGGATGGCGCCCGATCACGTCGAGGGCTTGCCGTCCGATGCTCCCGGTCGAACCGAGTATCGCGACCCGTTTCCGTTTCACGTGAGTTCCTTTTGCGCTACGAGCCGTACATCCCGTGCGGGATCACCCGGGCGACGTAAAGCGCGAAATAGAACGCGATGCCGCCGAAAATATACGAATCGAAACGGTCGAGGACGCCGCCATGCCCGCCGATCAGGCTGCCGGCGTCCTTCACGTGGGCATCACGCTTGAGCCCGCTCTCGACGAGGTCGCCGGCTTGCGCGGCGACCGAGGTGATGGCGCCGATCAGCGCGCCTTGCCACCACAGCAAGTGCAGCCACGGCGTGAGCGCGATCGCGATCCCCGCCAGAATGGCGACAGCCAATCCGCCGGCCGAGCCTTCGACGGTCTTGCGCGGCGAAATCGGGCTCAAGGGCGTGCGCCCGAAGCGCGTGCCGATCACCATTGCGAAGATGTCGGTGAACGCGATCAGCACGATCGCCATCACGGTCGCCGCGGTGCCGATTTTCGGCAAGAGGCGAATCGCGATGAAGTACGTCATCAGCTTGCCGATGTAGAGCACCGCCAGCAGCGTGTATCCGCTGCGCGCGAACGCGCCGTCGCTGCTGGCAAAGAGTCCGGTGACCAGCGCCACGACGACGGTGGCGGCGAGCAGTACGCCTTCGTACCGGTGGATCCGGCCGAAGTACGTCAGCGCGAAATACGTCACGATCGCAACGAGCGCCACGGGCATCTCGAGCCAGGGGCCCTTGCGCGCCGAGAGCTGCGCGAATTCCCACAGGCAGCCGATCGCGATCGCGGTACACAGCACGAGAAAGCCGGGCAGCCAGAAGACCGAGCCGATGCCGACGATCGCGAGCAGCAAGCCCACGATGATGCGGCGCGCGCCGATGGGTTGGGCCACGCCCGTTACGGGCGCGGCGGTCACGATCCCCCGAAGCGGCGTCGCCGGCGCTGGTATTCGGCCAGCGCACCCGCAAAATCGTCGCGCCCGAAGTCCGGCCAGTACACGTCGGTCATCAGCAGTTCGGTATAGGCGGCTTGATAGAGCAAGAAGTTCGACAAACGCGATTCGCCGCCGGGCCGGATCAGCATATCGGGATCGGGCATATTGGCGGTGTAAAGATAGGAAGCGATGCGTTCGTCGTCGATCGCATCGGGCGCGAGCTTTCCGGCATGCACGTCGCGCGCCAGCGCGACCACGGCGTCGCGCACTTCGCAGCGTCCGCTGTAGTTCACGGCGAGGTTGAGGCGCAAGCCGGTGCAGTCTTTCGTCTTCGCCATCAAGCCGTCGAGCGCGTCGCGCGACGGCGCCGGGAGCTGCTCGTAGTGCCCGATCACGTTGACGTGAACGTTGTTGCGCCGCAGCTCGGCGAGTTCAGATTGCGCGAAATACACGCAGAGGTCGAGCAGGAGCGAGATCTCCGTTGAATCGCGCTTCCAGTTCTCGGTGGAGAAACCGTAGACGGTCAGCATCGGGATACCCCAGTCGCTCGCGGCGCGCGTCACTTCGCGCAACGCGACGATACCGCGGCGATGGC
>Ga0182014_10002783_pt1 | contig 21621 bp, 17 predicted proteins | sample 612S2DmetaG_FD_120489 | JGI IMG/M metagenome (GOLD analysis project Ga0182014, IMG submission 120489) | Permafrost microbial communities from Stordalen Mire, Sweden - 612S2D metaG | ecosystem: Environmental > Terrestrial > Soil > Wetlands > Permafrost | place: Sweden: Stordalen | collected...
CCGGCCAGTACACGGCGGCAATCAACACCGCCAGACACACGCAGATCAGGATGGCCTGTTGCCCTTGGCGAGATGTACTCGTTAGGTCGACTGGCTTCTCCTCTCTCACGATGCCAGTCTACCGCCGATGAAGGCGCGTTGACAATCCTGCCTCGAGAATTTCGAAGTCGCAGGATGGCGGGTCAATATCAGTTTGCCGTAGCGCCCCGCTAGCGCTGCCGTTAACGCAGCGGCGCGGCCACGACGGGGCCGCGAAAAGGATTCGGGGTAAACGCGACCCTTCACCCAAAATCGGGGCAGGGGACTACCCAAATGCGGAAAAGACTGGTAGAGTGTGCGGCTCATGGATTTGGGCCACATACGGAATTTCTGCATCATTGCACACATCGACCACGGCAAGACGACGTTGTCGGATCGGTTGCTGGAGACGACGGGCACGCTGGCGAAACGCGAGATGCGCGAGCAGGTGCTGGACTCGATGGACCTCGAGCGCGAGCGTGGCATCACCATCAAGGCGCACCCGGTTTCCATGCCGTACCACGCGGATGATGGACAGGTCTACGAGCTGAACCTCATCGACACGCCCGGGCATGTGGATTTCGCCTACGAAGTCTCGCGGAGCCTGGCGGCATGCGAAGGGGCGCTGCTGGTGGTGGACGCGGCGCAGGGCGTCGAGGCGCAGACGGTCGCCAACGTGCACATGGCTTCGAAGCAGAACCTGACGATCGTGCCGGTGATCAACAAAATCGATCTGCCCAGCGCCAATGTCGAGGAGACGAGGCGTCAACTGGAAGAGATTCTGGCCATTCCGGGCGACACGGCGATCCTGGCCAGCGCCAAGACCGGCATCGGCATTCACGAGATTCTGAAGGCGGTGATCGAACGGATCCCGCCGCCGAAGGTTTTTGCCGAGAATACGCTTCAGGCGCTCGTCTTTGACTCGATGTTCGATACGTATCGCGGGGTGGTGACGCATGTGCGACTGTTTGCGGGAGAAATCGCGCCGGGCATGATGATTCAGTTCATGAGCTCGGGGCTGAAATATGAGGTCAAGGACGTCGGCGTGTTCACGCCGAAGCCCGAGCCACGCAAGAAGTTGTCCGCCGGCAGCACGGGCTACGTCATCGCCAACATCAAGACCACGTCCGAAGTGAAGATTGGCGACACGATGACCGATGCGCGCCAGCCGGCGAGCAAGCCGCTGCCGGGATTCCAACAGGTACATCCGATGGTGTTCAGCGGCTTGTACCCGATCGACTCGGCGGACTACGAGCACCTGAAAGCGGCGCTGGCGAAGCTGCAATTGAACGATTCGGCGTTCCAATACCAATCCGAGAGCTCGGCGGCGCTGGGCTTCGGATTCCGCTGCGGGTTTCTGGGGTTGCTGCACATGGAAATCGTGCAGGAGCGGTTGCGCCGGCAGTGGGACATGGACATCATCGCCACCTATCCCAGCGTCATTTACAAAATCCTCAAGACGGATGGAGAAGTGTTGGACGTGGACAACCCGGTGTATCTGCCGGATCCATCGGTGATCGACCACATTGAAGAACCGTATGTGAAAGCGTTCATCATTTGTCCGAACGAGAACATCGGCGACATGCTCTCCCTGGTCATGGAAAAGCGGGGGAGCGTTTCCAAAACGGACTCGATCGACACGCGCCGTGTGATGTTGACCGCCGAGCTGCCGCTGAACGAGATTCTGGTGGATTTTCACGACAAGATCAAGAGCGTCACCCGCGGGTACGGTTCGATGGACTACGAGCCGAAAGACTACCGTGCGGGCGACCTGGTGAAGCTCGACATTCTGGTGAACGGCGAGCCCGTGGACGCGTTTTCGAGCATCGTGCATCGCACCAAGGCCGAGACACGGGGGCGGGCGCTGGCATTGAAGCTCAAGGAAGTGATCCCGCAGCAGATGTTTCAGGTCGCGATCCAGGCCGCCATCGGCGGGAAGATCATTGCGCGCGAGACCGTAAGGGCGTTGTCGAAAAACGTCACGGCGAAATGTTACGGTGGTGACATCACGCGCAAGCGCAAGCTCTGGGAAAAACAGAAGGAAGGCAAGAAACGCATGAAGGCCATCGGCAAGGTGAATATCCCTCAGGAAGCATTCATTTCGGTTTTGAGGGCGGGGTAGGGGAACAACAGATGATCAACTGGAAGGACCGCCAGACGCTGAAGTATGCCCGCGAGATTTTTCGCGGCGGCCAGAAATGGTTGCGCATCAACCGCGACCTGCTGGCTGTGAACCAACAGTCGGATGTCAAAGCGAAGTTGCGCGAACTGGAGCAGGCTTTGCAAGGGGGCAGGGCCACGGAGGCCGCGGCCAGGGCCGACGAGCTGGAGCGGAAGATCCAAGCGGTGTTGCCTGCACAGAAGCATTCCGCAGTTCGCGAGAATATCGAGGTGCTGTTGGTGGCGGTCATCATCGCGATGGCGGTGCGCACGTTTTTTATCCAGCCGTTCAAGATCCCAACGGGCTCGATGCAGCCAACACTGTACGGGATTTATCCACCGCCGGAGACGTCGCCGCCGGAGCCGTACAAGAGTCTGCAAGGGCCGTCGACCCTCGAACGGATCGTCGGGCTTCTCTTTCAGGGAAATATGTATGAGGAATACGGCTACCGCAGCCGCGGCGATCACATCTTCGTCGACAAGATCAGCTACCACTTCCGCAAGCCCCAACGCGGTGAGGTCATCGTGTTCGACACGTCCCATATCACCGAGCTCGGCGGCGCGTCGCGCGGCAGGTTCTACATCAAGCGGCTGATTGGGCAGGAGAACGATGTCATTCAAATCCAGCCGCCGCATGTGTTGGTCAATGGACAGGTCTTGGACTCACGCCCGGCCTTTGAGCGGATTTATTCGCGGCAGAACGGCTACAGCGGGTACGTCATTATGAATGGATTCCCCGGGTCGAGATACCTGAACTCGCCAGACGCGACTTACACCGTGCCGCCCAGGCATTTGTTCGTCATGGGCGACAACAGCCGGAGCAGCCTCGACGGTCGATTCTGGGGGTCGCTGCCGCAGAAGGACCTCGTCGGCAGGGCCGTGTTCGTTTACTGGCCATTTACGAAGCGATTCGGCGTGATTGATTAGAGCGGGCGGCACAAGGCCGCACCGACAGTCGGTTCGTCGTCCGCATATTACATGCAGAAAGTGACAATCTAGGCTATTGGTTGTAACGTCGCACAATAGGACGTTACGGGAAGAGTCCCCACCCCCACCTCCTTGACGTGCTCTCCGAATCTCATCGTCAGAAGACAGGGCAGGGGATGGTGAAAAATTCTCAGGACGCATCCCTCTCGTGGCGTCGAGAGGGTACGGTAAAGCAGTTCAGCCTCCGTGGGTGTTGACAAAAGGCCAATAATTGCGCTACTTTACCACTGGTTCTTAACACACTCGGAATCTACTTGATGGGGGACAGTCAGTCAAGTACCCGAGGAACCACACACCGACCCTCCTCCCGCACCCACGGGAGTGGTCTGTCTACCGCCGACGCGCCCACTCGACACGCGCATCATCGACAGCCAGGTAGAAGGCGACCATGACCGTGGACAACGCGCCATCGACGCCCTCAGAGAGCACACGCAGGGCAATCAGAGACGCCGACGAGAACCCGCGAGCCTTGAGGTGAGACGTGAGCAGCGCGTGAAGCTCCCACCACGAACGACACGGAGGCTTGTAAGGGGGTGTCCGTTTGAAATTCGATAGGGTTCTACGCCTGTGAGCCGACAAACGCTTTCTGGTCGCGCGAACATCAGAACGCCCGTGACCACGTGAAGGCTTCACGCTACGCGACTGGCCTCCGACGCATCGGGGTGGGGCAGGGCGCAACCGCTCGCGCGAGAGACGCCACTTGGGGACATTGCTGTGGTATTGGTCAGCTTCCCGTAACACACCTCGCAGACCATCCACTGACCCCACCGCTCCATGACGACGCCCGGCCCACCGCACGCCGCCCCGCAACAGTCGCACTCGACCCACACCTCTGTCTCGGTTGGGATCATCAAAATGCCTCCCCCACGTCACGACCCCGCACGACAAAGAGTGTGTCGCCGAGCACCGCCGTCCCCTCACGCAAAATCGCTTCCCACGCGCACACCAGATCGTTCATCGTGACCGTCGTGAAGTCAGGGTTGCACCCCGTCCACGTCGCAGCCTCATCCCGCTTCCGACCCGCACGTTTCAAGGCTTCCCAGCCGCGAGCCAGAGCCACTCGCGACCGCCACCACGACCACGACATCCGCACCAACGCGCCCCGCTGGTCTGACAGGTACTGAAGCGCGAAGTACCGCCCAACACACTTGATGTCCTTGCGGTCAACCCGCATCTTGCGAACCCACACCACGGGCGCCCCGTGAATCTGCGTCCACTGGTCAGAGAGCCAGTCCTGCGGGATGTAGAATGACTGTGGCCCCTCGTGCGCCCACACCATGTGAAGAACGCCGTTGCCCTCGCTGGTCTCGACCGTGAACATCTCGACGTGCGCAAAACCAAGCACGCGCTCGACCCGCCGACGCAATTCTTGGAGATGCAGCCGCAGTAGATCGGCTTTCCCGTCTGTCGCCGTGGTCAAATCCAGCCTGACCAACGCGCACCCCCGACCGACTGCCTCGAAACACCAGCTCGTCAACCTCTGGAACACTCGCCGTTGTTGTCGAGTCCACGCGGTTCGAGGTGTGACAGGGGCGCTTGATGCTGGACTATGACCATATATAACAAGTGAAGGAGGCAACGGCAGGGGCACGGTGTCGCCACCCGTGCAACCTGCCGTGTTGCCTTCGCCGCGATCGCCAGTGCCAGCTGGACACCCAACGTCGCACAATGTATATTATGTCTAATATCAACAACAATCAAATACCCTGTTTCTGCATGGAATTGATCGATTCGCACTGCCATCCTCCGACGCACGACAAAATGTGCTGGATCCTCGTAATCTTGATGCTCCCGGTAATAGGAGCCATCATCTACCTCATCGTAAACAGACTCCCCAAATACACCCGAAACGCCTCAGACCTCTTTCCCAAGTCCCAATAAGACCAAAACTCCACACTCGTTGCGGGAGTTGACCAGTTCGCACTGTGCGAATCCCCTCGCAGCATTGGGGCTCGGATTATGCTTTAACAACAGAACCTGCTATGGAAACGCAAATCACCCAGCCTCCCACGGAGTTTGCACCTGCGGCGCGTGCCGATGGCGAGGAACTCGAACGCCACATCGCGATTGCTTCCCGGATTCCGCAGTTGAACGAGCTATATGATGCCGTTGCCGACATTGTGGTCATCCTGAACCGGCATCGGCAGATCATTTATGCCAACAAAGCTTTGGAAGATGCCTTGCACCTCGAAGACCGTACAGCTATCTACGGACTGCGGCCCGGCGAGGCTTTCAATTGCCAGCACTGCGCTGAGACGCACGGAGGCTGCGGAACGACACGGTTCTGCGGTCAGTGCGGGGCAGTGAGGGCGATTCTCTCGGGGGTACGGGGAAAGAAGGCAGTTGAAGAGTGCCACATGCTGCGCAGTCCCGGAGGGGATGCGCTGGATCTGCGCGTGGTTTCCACCCCATTGGTGTTGGAGAACGAGTCGTTCGTCATTTGTATCGTCACGGATATTAGCCATGAAAAAAGGTTGGAGGTGCTGGAGCGTACCTTCCTTCATGACATTTCGAACACCCTCATGGTACTGCGCGGCGTGGCGGATCTGGCTACTGTGAGCGGCTCGCTCGAAGATGCCACCCTTATCAAGGAACTCGATCTGAGCGTCCAAATTATGACCGACGAGGTCAATGGGCACAAAGAATTACTAGCGGCCGAGAGCGGCGATTTGCCAATCCATCCAACCTCGATGTCTTCCCTTTCTATTTTACAGGATGTCGTTGCCCTGTATCGGAGCCTGCAGATTGCCCGCGCCAGAACGATCCAGATCGTCCCGTCGTCGGCGGATGTGCGGTTCAGCACGGACAAGACGCAACTGACGCGGATTGTGGGGAACATGTTAAAGAACGCGTTGGAAGCTTCTCCCTCAGGCGAGCGCGTCCTCGTAGGGTGCGACCGCGACCGCGACACGCAAGTCAGTTTCTGGGTGCAGAACTTTCAGGTCATGCCTCCCGAAGTGCAACTCCAGATATTCAATCGCTCATTCTCAACCAAGGGCAATGGACGCGGCATTGGGACTTACAGTATCAAGTTGCTGTGCGAACGTTATCTAAAAGGGGAAGTTTCTTTCGTTAGCTCCGCCGAGCAAGGAACGATCTTCAAAGTGACGCTGCCCCTCGCGCTCGCATAGACGCTGATGCGGGGCGTATATTACGTATGGAAAGCCAGCGGTTCCCTGTATGCCAGAATGTTGAAGGCTTGCAGTGGCAGTCCGAACGGGCCAAGCCTGTGACGTTCAGACCCACCAATTTTCGGTGGCGAACAACTCATCGGGCACGATCATATTCAATGTGCCGATGTCAGGGTGGCGTTCCAGTTCCACGTCGTTTTCCAGAAGTTGCACGAAGAAGGACGCCTGCTCCCTTTGTTTCCAGTCCAAATCGGCCAGCGGTACGCCCAACTCGAGAATCTTCTCGAACTTGATCAGGCGCACGTCAATGAGCTTCCGATAGGCCGCATCGGGATCGGTCAACCACAGCTCGGCGCCATCCAGATCGGGTTTGAGCCGCGATACGATCAGCGCCCGATGCGTCGGGTCCACAAAATTCACCCGTAGCGTCGCCTTGGCGGGAATCTTGGCGCCTTTGCGGAAATCGACCCGCAGATAAAACGTCGTCAAATCCGATCCGAAATGCACCGCCTCAACGCAACGCTCGCTTCGGTACATGGCGCCCATGTTGCGGCCCGCTTCGTATATGCCCGCGCCGGCCCATTCATAATAGGACGTGATCAGGCCGTCGATAACGGGTGTAATCAGGTCGGTTGGCTTGCGCACTTCGCGCGCCACCTCGGACCGGCAGATATTTGTCTTCAAGACGTCGGGAATCGGCGCGCCGCAAATACGGTACACATTTTGCAGGTGCGTCCGAAACAACTCGTCGAAGAGCAGGTCGTTGTCGGTCACAAAATCCCCGCCGTACCACCAAAACCAGTCGCTGCCCTCGGCCGCGTAAATCTCCTGCATGGCCTTCTTGAATTGATCGGGCGTGATCTCGTGACGGTCCGCCCTGGCCTGCAAAAAGTCCCGCGTGTGTCCCAGCAACTCCCAGCCGCGATTCTCCTCGGGGTCGCCAATCCAGATGTCGAAATCCCCGTGAATCCACGATCCCGTGTGCAGCGTGCTCAACGTCGCGCTCGGGGGATGCTTCGAGAAATAGTCGTGGAACGTCGTCGCCGCAATCGCGGGATTCGAAGACAATCGCTGGTACATCTCGCGCAGAAACGCCTGCCCGCCGTCGTGGAAATTTTCCCAGGCGTTTTCGCCGTCCAAGATGACCGCGCAGAGCGGATCGGACGTGTGCGCGCCGCGCGCGATCTGCTCGATCTGGCCCACCATGAAATCCGCCGCCCGATGCGGGTCGTTATGCGAGGCGGTGAACCCGACATAATCGCTCAGTGTCCGGTCCCGAAACGCCAGGCACGCGCTCGCGTCGCCAAATTGCGCCCGCCAGCCCTGGAACAGCATGTTGCGGTCGAGGATCTTGCCCGGGTACACCACCGCCAGGCTGCGCCACAGGTTTTCCTCGTCGGTGGCGAACCATTCGAACCCCAGTTCCTGCAGGATCGGGATCAGCTCCGGGCACACGGAACCTTCCGACGGCCAGACGCCGTGCGGCAGCGCGCCGAAAACCTGCGCGTGCAAGTCGCGGGCCATGGCCAGATGCGCGCGCACGTCCTCGGGATGTGAAAACGGCGGCGGCAACTTGCGCCCCGGCATGCACCGCCGCGCGAATTCCGTGTTGTAGACCAGCGGCATGATCGGATGGAAAAACGGCGTGGTGCTGATTTCGATCTGGCCGCGCTGGGCCAGCGCCTTGTAATGGCTGAGCACGTTCTTCAGGATGTCCTGTTGTTGGTCGAACACCGCGCGTTTGTCGTCCTCGGTGAAGCCCCCACCCTTGCGCTTCAGGTCCGCGATCTCGGGATACAACCGCTCGGCCGCGTAGCCGAACCACGCGAGGTTGAACCACACCTGCAAATCGCGAAACTCCTGGTCGGTGAAACTGCGGGCGGCGTGTTCGAGATTGACCTTGGCCGCGTTAAGCCCGCGCTTCTGCAACAACGCCCAGTAGCGCGGGAACGGTTTGACCATGTTGTCCCAGTTCGCCTTGAAGAAATGTTCGAGGAGGCCTGCCTTCTGCCCGGGCGTCAGCGTCTCGGGAGCCGGTGCGGCCAGCTCGTGCCACAAATCATGCCCCTCGTCGTTGGCGAGTTGCTGGATCTGTTTCACCAGCACGGGCGTGATGTTGAACGTGCAGTGAAACTCAGGACACTGGTCCGCCAGCCAGGCCATGTCGAGGTAGCCCTTCGTCGCGTGCAGCCGCACCCAGGGCATCAACACCGTCCCGCGCATCGGGTCGACGTAATACGGCTGGTGCATGTGCCAGAGAAAGGCAACGTGGAGCGGCATGGGTGGTTAAAATCCGAAAATACAGACTTCATTCCGGAGTCTGTCATCCCGAGCTTGTCGAGACCGCCCCGGGCCGTCTGTCGTGCCGTGACGGCAAATCTCTGCCGTTCGCCAAGATTTGGTCATTCGAATTTCTTTCGGATTTCGAGTTTCGTAATTCGGATTCTCCTTACGCCAGCCTCGAATCCCGCGAACCGCGTTACCGGCGGACGGCTGGGTAAAATGCATGCTCAGGACTCGTTCGGGCAAGCTCACGGTCACTGAGAAGGTGGATCCTCTTTCGGTCGCTTTCCGCCCGGGGACGGGCGGAGATCCATCTGCGCGGCAAGTTGCGGGCTTGCCGCCTCAACTCGAAGAAGCTCATCCTCGTAAAACTTCTCGGCGGTTTGGTCGATAAACTCAAGGAGCTGCTTTGAAGTGTAGCCACTCTTCTCGGCGATCATGATGAGGACAGCGGTGGCAGCTTTGACCCTCGACTCAAGATGCAAAATACGGCCCTGCATTACGACGAGTGCATCCATCAACCTTTGTTTGTCGCCGTCGCTCATAGCCCCTAAAAAGTATTAGCCGGCAGTCCTCATGTGGCATACACCCCGCGACCATCGCGGGCCAGTGAGTCTCATTGACCAGCATCGTATCATCTTTGACAGTGGCATTCATGGTGAGCCATTCATGATGAACCATCAAGCCTTTTCTCGGCTCCGAAGGCGGACTCCTGACTTCGGGAGGTGGGTTCTTCCCTCGATTGCGTTCAGAACCGGTTTTCGACCGAGCGCAGACAGAACCCGCCCACAGCGCCTCTTCCCGCGATTTTCGCCCGTGGTGCCCCAGCGGGGTCGCCCTGTGGCAACCCCCGCCGCCCAGTCCGACCCAGAACGGCTCGGAACAATTCCCGCGAGACCGCCGCAGGTCACGGTTTTGCGCGCTCCTTTCTCAATGAAGCAATTCGCTGCTTTACTCCCACTCGTGGGTCTTTTTCCAATGCCACTTCGTATTCGCACAACGCCTCCTCCTTCTGGCCGAGAGATTCGAGAGCCTCGCCGCGCATGCGATGCGCTCGCGCGTCGAAATCGCGGTGGTGTGGGGCAAACCCGAACTCGAATGCGCGATTGCACAACTTCAAGACTCGTTCTGCCACGTCCTTTTCTACTGGAAGCTCTCGCCCCATCATCTCTCTGATAGCATCAGCACAACACTGCATTGCGTCGCGCGGTTCCGGCGGTGGCGGGTCCTCAGGGCAACTGCTTCCCTTCGCCGTACAATCAGTGCAGATGGACGCTTCGCAGGCGTCGCACACGTGAATCAACCTAGTCGGTTTCTCCTCGCCACAATGCTCGCAAAGCTTTGGCTTATTCCACAAGTATTCGGTAACGCGTAAATCTTCGATTGGTATAAGCGGCGACGGGAGAATCTCGCGCGGCTCAACCTCATCGTCTGGATCGATCAACCCAATGTCGATCGCATCCTCCCGGTTCACTTCCGTCGTCCACATCCCCGTGCCCAACGCCCGCGGATCGTAATCATTCCCGAGCGAATCCTCCCAAGCGCTACCCAGGTACAACCCGACGGGCGAATCCTTGCGCCACATCATCCGCCCCGTCTCCTGATAGACCGCCAGTGCCCGCTCGTCACCCGTTTGCTCGCACGCCTCCTCGAATCGTTGGCCCCACCCGATCTTCGTCACACCTTTCGCCTCGGGCGAGCCCCGCTCCACCTGACGGTCCTCCGCCCGGAATAATTCCCACGCCGGAAACTCATCCACCGCCTCCGCCGTGTTCCCTTGGATGAAATCGCGGTAGCCGTAGGCGATGTGCTGGTTGGTATCGAGCACAAGGTTGAGCCTCTCGAAGGTCAGCAAATCCTCGGGGCTACCCGGCTCGACGCACGCTTTCGCCGGGTCGTAGCCAGCCGCGACGATGGCTTCTCTCAAAAGAGATCGGGGGTGGCGGTCCCCGGGCTTTCGGTGTAAAGCGCGTTGGACGATCCTTCGCAACGCCTCGTTGATTGCAGGCAGCCATACCGGCTTTGGAGGGATTGCAATATCTCTTCCGCACACGGGGCACGGAATTTCGATTCCCGCGCCGGCATCGTCAACCACCAGTCGCCGTCTGCACCACCTGCAGTAGAACGTGATATCGCTCATCTCTCCACCTAGCTCTCGGCGGGGGGAGCCGTCAAACGCGGTCAGTGCGTTGCCCAGAGTGCGGCGAGCAGCGCCCAGCCTTGTGCGAGCTGTCGCCCGCTCCGCTCACGTTGTCAGTAAATCAGTACAGTGAAAGTGCCGCCCGCGTGGTTACATTCACCACTTGAACTTACAGTCATTGCACTCCCATGTCTTGGTGAGTCGCCCCATAGCAAACACACCAAACAACAAGGCGGCACCAACTTTACTCCCCATCTGAATTCTCTGCACGTTTCCCGATTTACAATTTGGGCAACTGATCTTCTTGCTCTTGTTTGGCTGTCCGCAAGACGGACAGGAATCTGCTGCGATAGATATTTGTTTACCGCACGCGCTGCAATTGACCAGAGACGTATGGCTGGCGGCGTTGCTGTTGCTATTGGCAATAGTGGGCGGTGACGCGCCAACCGCCTTTGGGACTGAAAGACTTTGGCCGCACTTTGGACACGACACTTGGAGTTCCGCGCCCGCTTCGTCGATTACGATATACTGCCCGCACTTGTCGCACTGAAACGTGATGTCCACAGGCTCTCCCCTTTCTAGTGGAGTCTTTATCATACCGAGGGACGAGTGCCGTTGGCAAGGCTCGACAAGTGACATTGCCGTGTGAAGCGAATCCGGGAAATCCTGTCTCAGACCAGGATCTCGCGCAGGTACTTGGCCGCTTCCTCGGGCGGCGTCGGGTTGATGTAGAAACCCGTGCCGACCTCGAAGCCCGCGATCAGCGTCAGGCGTGGCAGAATCTCGATGTGCCAACGAAAATCCTGATCGATGGTGGACCAATATCCGTGGTGGGCATAGCGCGCCGGCCCGTTGCTGATCAGAAGGTTATACTGCGGCTGGTTCAGCGCCTTCGACAGTTTCATCAGCGTCACCTTCAGGCAATCGGCCAACAACAAGATTTCGTCGGGATGAATGTCCTGGAAGTACGCGGACTGCCGGCGCGGCATGATCGTCACTTCAAACGGGAACCGCGACGCAAACGGGCAGAACGACACGAACCCGGCGTTCTCATACACCAGCCGCGAGCCGTCCTTGATCTCCTGCTTGAGGATGTCCTCGAAAAGGCTGCGGTCCTTGTAGGCGTAGTACTGCATCGCGCCGACGAGCTTTTCTTTCATGCGCTTCGGGGTCACGGGCATCGCGATCAACTGCGAGTGCGGATGGCCGATCGTCGCGCCGGCCTGTTTGCCGAAATTTTTAAAGACCAGGATGTAGCGGAACCGGGGGTCGCGCAGCAGGTCGGTCACGCGGATCTTGTACGTCTCGATCACGCGCCCGATGCCCTCGATGGTCTGCTGCTCCAGTTGCAGGGATGGGTTCGGCGTCTCGATGATGACCTCGTGCGCGCCGATGCCGTTCATCTTGTCGTACATCCCCTGCCCTTCCTTGTCGAGTTCGCCCTCGATGCGCAGCACCGGGAACTTGTTCGGCACCACGCGCACCTGCCAGCCGGACGCGTTCGCTTTGCTCTTCGGGTCGCGGAACGCGAAAATCTCCGGCGGCGTCATGTGTTCGTTGCCTTCGGCGAACGGGTTTCTGGCCTGCTCGGGCACGTCGATGGGTTGCGAGACAAAATCACCCGGACGTTTCCCGCGTTCGGTCGCGATGATGACCCAACGACCTACAACTGGATCCTTGCGCAATTCTGGCATATTCGGTTGTCCCCACTATTCAGACGCCGCGCTTCAAAGCGCTGCGTACAATTTCTCATATTCAAGCGCGCTGGCCTGCCACGAAAAATCGCAGGCCATCGCGTGGCCCATCAACTTTTGCCACTTTTTCGGCTGTTTGTGGAGCAAAATCGCCTGTTGCACGGCCTCCACCAGCGCCGCGGACGTATATGGAGCAAATTTGAAGCCGGTTCCGCGACCCGTCCGCGGGTCGTACGCCTTGACCGTGTCGTCCAGGCCGCCAGTCGCCCGCACCACGGGTATTGTCCCGTATTTGAGGGCGTACAATTGCGTCAACCCGCACGGCTCGTAATGCGATGGGATCAACAGCATGTCCGCGCCCCCTTGGATCTGGTGGGCCAGTTCTTCATCATGGGCGATCCGTACCGCCACCTGACGCGGATACCGTTTGGCGGCGGCGGTCAACATCTCTTCATATTGGCGCTCGCCTTTTCCCAAAATCGCGACGGTCAGTCCCGCCTCCTCCACCAGTTCCTCCAGCGCGCCCGCGAGGATCTCGACGCCCTTCTGCGCGGTCAAGCGCGACACGAACCCCGCCACAGGCCGGGTCGCGCCCGCACCTGCGGTGAGCTTGTCGAATCCGTCGAGCCGCAGCTTCTTCAACAGGTCCGCGCGGCAGGCGCGTTTGCCGGACAAATCCTCCGGCCCGTACGGTTGACGCAGATGCGGATCGGTCTCGGGATTCCAGCGCGAGTAATCCACTCCGTTGATAATCCCCTGCAGGTTCGCGCCGCGCGTCGCGATCACCGTGTCGAGTCCGAACCCGCCTTCGGTGGTCTGGATCTCCTCCGCGTACGTTGGGCTGACCGTGGTAATCCTATCGGCGAAGACGATGCCGCCCTTGAGCAGGTTCATCTGGCCGTAGAACTCCAGCGTGTCCGGCGTGAAAAACCCCCCGGGCAAATTCGTCAGCGGAAAATCCAGGCTCCAGAACATTCCCTGATAGGCGATGTTGTGGATCGTCAGCACCGTCTTCACGGCGAACTCCGCGCCGCGCGCCTGCCCTGAGCCTGTCGAATGGGTCCGTGCGCGATAGCGCGCCTGCACCGGCACGAACGCCGTCTGCCAGTCGTGGCAATGCACCACGTCGGGACGGAATTGCGGGTAGCCCATCAACTCCACCACCGCCTTCGAGAAGAATAAATACCGTTCCGCGTTGTCCTCGTAGTCGCGGACGCCGGTGGAATACAATTCCGAGCGGTCGAAAAATTCATCGCGCCGGATGAACAACACGCGCACGCCGTCGGGCTGCGTCCACTCGAGCACGTCGCCCGTCACCGCCCGGCTCCCGAGCGGGATGCTCAAGGTCAGTCCGATCCGCTTCGCCTCGGGCGCGGTCTCCGCGACGGATCGATGGTACGGCAGACAACACGTGACCTCGTGTCCACGTTCGCGCAGCGCGCTGGACAGCGCGCCCACCACGTCGCCCAGCCCGCCTGTCTTGGCGTACGGCGTCATCTCGCTCGCGGCAAAAAGAATTTTCATCAGTGCCCTGTCAATCTTCGTGAGAAGGCCACGTTTACCCCGAATCCGTTTCGGGGCGTCCCTGCTTGCCTTCGGTGCTTCATCTGCACCGGCACAAACGCCGTCTGCCAGTCGCGGCAATGTGCCATGTCGGGATGGATACCGTGTGTAGCCGATCAACAACGCCCCGTCAACCCTTCCACTCGACCGGGCTGAAAATCATTGTCGTCGATACAGCTTCCAGAAGGCTGACTCGGCGACAAGGGTGTAGTGGGTTTCCAAGAATCCTGAGTATACCGAGATCGGTTGCTGGTCCGGCTGCACGGGTCTCCGATTCCTGGGTACCATCACGATGGCGGCATGTTCGAAAACCTGTTCGGGATCGGGGTGAACACGTTCTGTATACGAGTATCGATCCCACCAAAGCGCATCACCGGTGGGGGGCGGACGCTGCAACGCGAAGGAGAACGGGTTGGCGAGGTCCATGGTCACAATTCGATCCGAGGGCCCGGAGTGCGACCGCAGCAACTCGCAACCATCGTTGACGATCCGGACGTACTCCGGGGCGCTGGGAGCCAGCATGTCGGCCAGCGGCGGCGCAGCGAATCTTTGACCGGCTTTCATCCGAGCCCCCTCTGTAGCACGCACGAAGACGGAGTACGGTAGACTCGCCATGTCCGGCACGAGAATCGACGCGATAAAATACAGCGCGATCAGCAGCGTAATCATCCATCCAATGGAATTGTGGATGAGGACACGCGAATCTGCGGCTTCCTGTTGATGAATGGCTCGCCGTGCTGCCTCGAGAACCAGCAGCGATCCCACGGGGAAAAGCGTGGCCAGCGGTGGTTGGTTATTCGTCAACGACAATATTGCCTGCGCAAAAATCAGGAACAGAACGAACACTCCCAGCCCGACCTTGGGGGCGAGCCATGGCCGGTAATAGCCCGACACGCAGGGAACGACGCACCACAGAACAATGATCAAGTACACTGACTCGAACACGGCCGGTTTCGTCGCCATGTCGGATACGATGCGGCCCAAGTCGACGCTCCTTACCCTTGCGGCCATGGTTAGATCATGGACTACCGCGCCAACGTCGAATCGTAAATACCCCAGCATGAGAAGCGAGACCACTGCCGCGCCGGCACACAGCCCAAACCATCGATGCCGATTCTGCGGCATCAGGATCACGCCCGCGATAAGGCCCATCACGCCAACCCCGAAGAAACTGACCTTCAAGAAGAACGTTATGGCGAGGCCAATCCCCGTTGACACTCCCTGAAGTACGGAGGACCGCCGGCAGAACTGCTGTGGGGGGCATCCGAGGGACTCGATGAGCGCCAATGCCGTCAGCGCAACGCCCCATCGGTTGTAAATGGCGCTGTAGGCGAGTTGTTTGAATGCGTGCCCGTACGTGGAAGTGGCTGCCACCATAAATCCGACATACAAGGCAAACAGGAAGCTCAAGGCCGCGGACATCCTGGTGCGGGCAATGGTCCACGCCCACGGCGCCAGCAGGAGCAACACACAGGCATTCGCGCAGGCGATACTGCCCACACGCGGGCCGGCCAACCGCATCCCCAACGCCACAACCAGATGAGTCACCGGTCCCAGCGGACTATAAAAATCCACATGCGGAATTTGCCCGTTGATCACTCGCCAACCACCGTCAAGGATGATCGTCACGTCCCAAGGCACGATCAGCGTCATGGTCGCACCCATTCTCGCGAGGAAGCCGGCAGTCAAGAGCACGAGAACGAGCAGCAGCGAGAAACATATCCTCGAAGCTTGCGGCGAGTCGCTATTGATCAGGTTCGTCGCCGCTGCCGTCAGATTGGACAAAGTCTTGGGTTTAAGATTCCGCGAGAGATCCAACATTTGATCGCATCATAGTGTTAGGTATCACCTGTCGTCACCCCAGAAATTGAGGGGCGAAACCGGTAACCACAATAGAACTGCCGAGACATTTTCGAGCGTTGGCGGGCTTCGTTTCGGGCTTGGCAGCTTATCAAGTGTCGGAACCGAACCATGGCGCGCTCTTGTCAGGCAGATGGCCGGGGGCGTGGACTCGGTGGAAGAATACGGAAACATGGGCGCTGCCAGGACAAAACAAGAGACCAAAGGTGTCCGTTTGCCGGAACTGGCCATCTTGTTGGTAGCTCTCACGTTTCTGGCGTACATCCCTGCCCTGCGATGCAGCTACATTTGGGATGACGATATCTACGTTACTGGGAATGGGTTGCTGACCGCACCGGATGGGCTGACGCGCATCTGGTTCTTGGCCCACCCGTACGCGCCGTATTTCCCGATGGTCAACCGAGCGCAGCACCGGCAGAGTCCGACGACACGCGCCGAAGATTTGCCGACGGCGCAACAGCACGCCCTCGGAAGTTCAAAATGCAAGCTTCCGCAAATCGTTCAATGCGGGGAGCCAAACTTAGGCTCACAGAGAGAGGGCGTTACGCAAGATGCACGCGTGACCCTGTTGTCTAACGCGCGAACCAAACTCCTGCTAAGGGTGTGAGCTGTCGAGGCCCAAGGCGTTCGAATAGGTGGTCTGTCCGGCGGTGTCGAGCGTCCCGCAGGTGTAGACGGCGGACAAGCCCTTACGGTTCCTCGCTCGACAAAGCACGTGTGTTCGACTGGAGAAGTGTATAAAATGTCGTAAGGCAGACGATGCTTTTGCGACAACGTTACAAGAGGCTGGTCGGTGTGGCACAATGAAAAGTGCGTGGACATTATTGGCGGCAGTGTGCGCGCTGGTCATCGGGGTTTACGCGTACACCGCCCCATTGGGCAAGTTGGAATCGTTGATTTCGAATCCGGCTGACACGTACTACAATTTACTGGTGCAGGGGTTTCGCGAGGGCCATCTGAGCGTGAAAAAAGATGTGCCGGCCGGGTTTGCACGCCTCGCCGACCCCTACGATCCGGCCGCGAATCGTTTCTACCGGGGTAGCGCTTACGGGATGAGCGACATGAGCTACTACAAGGGGCGGCTGTACTTGTACTTCGGGGTTACGCCGGCGTTGATATTATTCTGGCCATTCGTGGCGCTGACCGGCCACTACTTGGTTAACCGTCTGGCGGTGACGATCTTTTGCGCTGTGGGCTTTCTGGCCAGCGTGGGTTTGCTGTGCGCGTTGTGGCGGCGTTACTTTTCCGAGGTGAGTGTCTGGGTGGCGGCCGCCTGCGTGCTGGCGCTTGGCTTGGCGACGGGCGTGCCGGCACTGTTGCCGCCGTCCGACATTTACCAAGTGGCGATCAGTTGCGGGTACATGCTGACGATGCTGGCACTGGGGGCGGTTTGGTGCGCGTTGCACAAGCCGGAGCGGAAGTGGCGGTGGCTGGCGGCGGCGAGTCTGGCGTACGGGCTGGCAGTGGGGGCGCGGTCGTCGTTGCTGTTTGGCGGCATTATCCTCCTGGTGCCGGTGATTCAGGCGTGGCGCGAGCGGCAACGGGTTTGGCCCGTGCTGGTGGCGGCGACCATCCCGATCGCGCTTATCGGGTTGGGGTTGATGCTCTATAACGCCCTGCGGTTCGACAATCCGTTTGAATTCGGCTTGCGCTATGAGCTGGCTGGCACTCGGGAGGTGACGCAGCAGTTTTTCTCTGTGCGCTACATGTGGTTCAATTTTCAGTCCTATTTTCTTCAGCCGGTGCGCTGGAGCAGCCACTTCCCTTTTGTAAACGACGCCGTCGCTCCGCCCGTGCCGGCGGGCCATGGATTGCCGGAGGCCCCCTTCGGAATTCTTCCCAACGTTCCGCTGGTATGGCTGGCGTTGGGCATGCCGTTAGCGTGGCGTGACCGGTCAGGACCCGCGCGTTCCACGTTGTGCTGGTTCCTGCTGGCGGTGGTCCTGTTGTTTGGCATTTGCGCCTTGACCATGGAACTTTACTTTGTCGCCTGCTGCCGTTATGAGACGGAGTTTCTGCCCGCGCTGGTGCTGCTCGCCATTGTTGGTGTGTTTGGATTGGAGCGGACGTTGGCTGGCCAACCGGTTTGGCGGCGTCTGGTGCGCTGGGGTTGGGGGCTGCTGCTGGGCTTCTCGGTGGTCTTCAACGTGTTGGTCAGCGTCAAGAACTACGCGTATGCGGGCTGTTCGGTAGGGACGTTGCTGGCGATAAACGGCCGCGCGCCGGAAGCCATCCGAGTCTTCGAGAACGCTCTCCGAATCGAGCCCGATTACGCCGAGGGACACCACAATCTGGGAAAGGCTTTATGGCGAGCAGGCAAGGGGCCGGAAGCCATCCGGGAGTACGAGTACGCGTTGCGGCTCAACCCCGATCTCGTCGAGGGGCACTACGCCATGGGGATCGCTTTGGTGCAAACCGGTAAAATCGAGGAAGCCATCGCCCACTACGAGCAGGCCCTGCGGATGAAGCCGGATTACACCGAGGCGCACAATAATCTGGGGATCGCTTTGGTGCAAACCGGTAAAATCGAGGAAGCCATCGCCCACTTCGAGCAGGCCCTGCGGATCAACCCCGATTACGCCGAGGCGCACAATAATCTAGGGACCGCATTATGGCAAACCGGTAAGATCGAGGAAGCCATCGCCCACTACGAACAAGCCCTGCGGCTCAAGCCTGATTACGCCGAGGCGCACAATAATCTGGGGCTCGCGCTGGCGCAGACGGGCAAGATCGAGGACGCCATCGCACACTACAAGCAGGCTCTGCGTCTCAAGCCCGATTACGCCGAGGCGCACTACAACCTCGGGACCGCTTTGGTGCAAACCGGTAAAATCGAGGACGCCATCGCACACTACGAGCAGGCTCTGCGTCTCAACCCCGATTACGCCGAGGCGCATAACGACCTGGGGATCGCCTTGGTGCGGGCGGGCAAGATTCCGGAAGCGATAGAGCATTTACAGCAGGCGCTACGGATCAAGCCCGATTTCACTCCAGCGCAGAACGCGCTCGCGCGATTGCGACCTCGCCAGTAAGCCGAGCGGCAAGGGTGGCCGCGAGCCGGCGTCGCGTCGTACCGACGCCCGAAGGGCGTAGCTCAGGGGACGGAGCGGAGCCAACCGAGCGCAGCACCGGCAGAGTCCAACGACACCCGCCGAAGATTTGCCGACGGCGCAACGGCACGCCATCGGCAAAATGCAAGCTTTCGCAAATCGTTCAACGCGAGGAGCCAAACTTAGGCTCACAGAGAGAGGGCGTTACGCAAGATGCACGCGTGACCCTGTTGTCTGACGCGCGAACCAAACTCCTGCTGAGAGTGTGAGCTGTCGAGGCCCAAGGCGGTCCAAGGGGTGGTCTGTCCGGCGGTGTCGCCGCGTCCCGCAGGTGTAGATGGCGGACAAGCCCTTACGGTTCCTCGTTCTACAAAGCGCGTGTGTTCAACTGGAGAAGCGTATAAAATGTCGTAAGGCAGACGATGCTTTTGCGACAACGTTACACGGGGCGGGTCAGTGTGGCACAATGAAAAGTGCGTGGACATTATTGGCGGCAGTGTGCGCGCTGGTCATCGGGGTTTACGCCTACATGAGCCTGCCGGGCGACTGGGAAAAGTTTGGCCTGCAGAAAGCGGCTGACTCTTCCTACAATTTATTGGTGCAGGGTTTTCGCGCCGGCCAGCTCAGCCTCAAGAAGGAGGTGCCGGTCGGGCTCACACAACTCGCCGACCCCTACGATCCAGCCGCCAATGGAGTCTACCGGTTTTCCCCGCCATACCTGATGCACGACCTGTGTTACTACAAGGGCCGCCTCTACCTCTACCACGGGGTTACGCCCGCGTTGATACTGTTCTGGCCGTACACCGTGCTGACCGGCGACTACTTGTCTTACCGGCTGGCCGTGACGATCTTCTGCGCCATCGGCTTTCTGGCCAGCGTGGGTTTGCTGCGCGCGGTGTGGCGGCGCTATTTTGCGGAAGTGAGCGTCGGGGTGGTGGTGGCCTGTGCGGTCGCGCTCGGATTGGCGGCGGGTACGCTGGCGCAGTTGTCGCAAGCGAGTTTTTACCAAGTGGCGATCAGTTGCGGGTACATGCTGACGATGCTGGCACTGGGGGCAGTTTGGTGCGCGTTGCACGACAGGGAGCGGGGATGGCGTTGGCTGGCCGTAGCGAGCTTAACGTACGGATTGGCCGTGGGCGCACGACCAAATTTGTTGTTTGGTGCGGTCGTCCTACTCGTTCCAGTGGCTCAGGCGTGGCGTGAGCGGCGACAGGTGGGAAAGCTGCTGATGGCGGCGACGGGGCCGATTGTTTTCATCGGGTTGGGGCTGATGCTCTATAACACGCTCCGATTCAATAATCCGTTCGAGTTCGGCTGGCACTACGTGTTGTCTGGTGGCCCCCGACGGCGATTATTCGATGTGCGGTATCTGTGGTTCAATTTTCGGATTTACTTCTTGGCGATGGCAGGCTGGAGCAGGCGGTTTCCATTCGTGCATCAGATCGCCGTGCCGCATTTGCCGTCGGGCTATGACTCGGCGGAGGGCGCCTATGGTGTCCTCACCAATATTCCGGTCGTGTGGTTGGCGCTAGCTGTGCCGCTAGCGTGGCGGGTTAGGATGGGTCAAGCATGGTCGGCCTTGCACTGGTTCGTGGTAGCCGTAGTCCTGCTTTTTGGGATGTGCGTGTTGCCTCTTGGCCTATACGCGACCGCGACCATGCGCTTCGAGGTGGACTTCCTGCCTGCGCTGGTGCTGCTTGCTATTGTTGGTGTGTTTGGATTGGAGCGGACGTCGGCTCGCCAGCCGGTCCGGCGGCGTCTGGTGCGCTGGGGTTGGAGCGTGCTCTTGGGCTTCTCGGTGGCGTTTAACCTGTTGGCGACCGCCGAGCATTACGCCGAGGCCCACACCATTCGCGGGGACAGGTTGGGGGCTGCGGGCAGACAGCAGGAGGCGATCGAACAGTATGAGCAGGCGCTGCGGATCGAGCCGGATTATGCACGGGCACAGAACAACTTGGGTTATGAACTGTTGCAAGTGGGTAAGATTGAGGAAGCCATCGCACACGATAAGCAGGCCCTGCGGCTCAAGCCCGATTCCGCCGAGGCGCACTACAACCTGGGGCTCGCGCTGGCGCAAGCGGGTAGGATCGGGGACGCCATTGCACACTACGAGCAGGCCCTGCGGATCAAGCCCGATTTAGTCGAGGCGCACTACAATTATGGAGTTACCCTGCAAGGACTGGGCAAGGTTTCGGAGGCGATTGGGCACTACGAGCAGGCCCTGCGTCTCAACCCCGATTACACCGAGGCGCACTACAACCTGGGGCTCGCGCTGGCGCAAGCAGGTAGGATTGAGGACGCCATCGCCCACTACGAGCAGGCTCTGCGTCTCAACCCCGATTACGCCGAGGCGCACAACGACCTGGGGATCGCCTTGGTGCAGGCGGGCAGGATCCCGGAAGCGATAGAGCATTTGCAGCAGGCGCTACGGATCAAGCCCGATTCCGCCGAGGCGCACTACAATCTGGGGATCGCCTTGATGCAGGCGGGCAGGACACCGGAAGCGATCGAGCATTTGCAGCGGGCGCTACGAATCAAGCCCGATTTCACTCCAGCGCAGAACACGCTCGCGCGATTGCAACCTCGCCAGTAAGCCGAGCGGCAAGGGTGGTCGCGGAGCCGAGTCGGACGGAGCCGAAGCGAAGCGGAGACGCGACCAAGTCGTGCCCAGGTCGCAAGCCGAATGTGGCACTAGCCACATGAGACGCACCCATGATGTTTTGGGTGCAACTGAC
>Ga0182014_10002784_pt1 | contig 21616 bp, 16 predicted proteins | sample 612S2DmetaG_FD_120489 | JGI IMG/M metagenome (GOLD analysis project Ga0182014, IMG submission 120489) | Permafrost microbial communities from Stordalen Mire, Sweden - 612S2D metaG | ecosystem: Environmental > Terrestrial > Soil > Wetlands > Permafrost | place: Sweden: Stordalen | collected...
TCATTCCGCAGCCGCTTGTATTGCCCGAACAGGTAACCAATCTCGCGTCCGCCCACGCCGATGTCGCCGGCCGGGATGTCTGTGTCGGGGCCGATGTGGCGTTCCAGTTCGCTCATGAAGCTCTGGCAGAAACGCATGACTTCGTTGTCGCTCTTGCCCTTGGGGTCAAAATCGGATCCGCCCTTGCCGCCGCCCATGGGAAGCGTGGTCAGCGAGTTCTTGAATACCTGCTCGAAGGCCAGGAACTTCAGGATGCCCAGGTTGACCGAGGGGTGCAAGCGCAGTCCGCCCTTGTACGGCCCGATGGCGCTGTTCATTTCGATGCGGAAACCGCGATTGATTTGCGGCTGGCCCTTGTCGTCAAACCAAGGCACGCGGAACATGATAACCCGCTCCGGTTCCGTGATCCGTTCCAGGATCTTCTGTTCCTGATAGACCGGGTGACGCTCCAACACGGGCTTCAAGGATTCGAGAACTTCCTGAACGGTCTGGTGGAATTCCGGCTCGCAGGGGTTCTTGGCTTTGACAAGGGCGAGAATGTGATTGACGTATTCTGTCGCCTTATTCTTGGATGTTTCCGTGACAGCACTCATGAGTGTTTCCTCCATATTTCCAGTTACTAAACAGGTTATTGAAACAAATCACTGCACAAACCAAGGCAGCAACCATTAAATGCCTGGAGTAACGGCCCCGCCGTGATATACGTCACGGCATTCCGTGACGTATATATAAGTCTCCAAGCCTGAAACACAATGCATGCGGCGCCGCATTATTATGTTCCAGCGCAACGGCACGGGTATTACCCGTGCCATTGCGATCATCTTCTTCTTTTCTCCTCAACCGAACTATTTCATCCACCATCGTGGACAAATTAACCGCTCAAATAGCAACCATTCTTACTGGAGAGTTATGGCCCAAGCCGTGTTACTAACGCGCCTTGTAGACCGGAGTCAGCCAGTTCGAATAAGTGGGCAAATGCCCTCGTGTCGCATCAAAGTACAACTGCTGCAACTTGCTCGTGATAGGGCCGATTTTTCCGTCTTTCACCATATGGTGATCGATTTGCGTCACAGGCGACATACCGACCGCCGTTCCGGTGAAAAACGCCTCGTCACAGATGTACAACTCACTGCGGTCGACGGGCCTCTCAACAACCTCGATGCCCAGCTCCCGCCGCGCCAGCTCCATCACGGAGTCGCGCGTGATGCCTTCCAGCACATTTTCGGTCGCCGAGGGAGTAATCAGCTTTCCCTTGCGCACCATGAAGAAGTTGCACGATGAACCTTCGGCAACATGGCCGGCCTCGTTCAGGAAAATGGCCTCGTCGAAGCCGCAGCGGTGGGCCTCGTCACTGGCCAGCGCGCTGTTTACGTAGGCTCCGCCGATCTTCGCCCGCGCGGGAATGGCATTGTCGTCGACGCGCCGCCACGAGCTGACGCCCGCGTGCAGACCGCCCTCTTTGGCCAGGTAATCGCCAAAGGGAAGCACGATCAGCGCAAAGGCATCCTGGTCGTCCCATGTGATACCCACTCGTTCGGCGCTCTTGTAAGCGATCGGCCGGACATAAACATTGGTCCTGAAGTTGTTTTTGCGTATCAACTCGAGGGTGATTTCGCACAACTCTTCGGGCGAGGGAGGAACCACAATGCGCAGGATGCCGCAGTTCTGCTTCCAGCGCTCATAGTGTTCGACGGGGCGCATCACAAACATCTCCTGCTGCGCCTCGTCCCAGTACGCGCGAATCCCCTCGAAGACATCCGAGCCGTAATGCAGGGCGTGGGTCAGAATCCCAACCCGCGCCTCGGCCATCGGCACATACTGATTCCCGAAATACACAATCGATTTTGGGTCTCCATCAGCACGCATGGCATACCTCCTTGCAGGATTCCTGGTAAAGCTCCCGGCCACGTGCCAGCGCGCGCCCATTCAGCTCCATCCAGCGCGGATTCTTCACCAGCCGCTTGAACGCCGCGTTAATATTGGCCGCCTGCAACACACCGGCGATCTCCAACAGCGCGCCCAGCATCACCATATTGGTTGCGCGCGGATCTCCAAGCTCATTCGCAACTTGCGTGAAGGGATGCGCCAGCACATGCACGCCTTCCTGCTCGCAATCGGACGGGAACGCATCGCCGTTGTAAAGAATCCACCCGCCCACAGGCACGCTCTTGTAGAACTTCCTGAGCGAGGGCTCATTCAGCGCCACAAGAATACCGGGATTCATCACCATCGGCGAATCGATGGGATGATTGGCCAGGCGCACATGGCAGTTGGAAGTGCCTGAACGCATCTCCGGCCCATACGACGGCAGCCAGGAAACATTCAGCCCTGCATCGAGTCCCGCCTCGGCCAGCACCTCGCCGAGCAGCAGAACTCCCTGCCCGCCGAAGCCGGCTACGCGTACACGAACGTCCAGGTTGGCAGCCTTGTCGAGTACCACCGGGTTGCCTTCCGCAAGGCCTTCGCTGGCGACTTTGAGAATTTCCGGAATCCGGTCAAGCGCGGGCGCGGGATCGGGCAATTCCTTGGGCTGTGCCTCTTTCGTGCGATCCAGTACCACTCCGAGCGGAAAAGTCTTCTCCAGCACATCGCGTACCCAGTGCTGCGCATCCACCGGTGTCATTTTGAAGATCGTGGGACACGGAGCCATCACCTCGACCAGCGAGAAGCCCAGTCCGCGCACCTGGTTTTCCACGGCGCGCTTCACCGCGCGCGTCGCCTGCACAATCTGCTTGCTGTCTCCCAGCCCGACCCGCTCAATATAAACCGGAGCTTCGAGCGTGGCCAGCATCTCGCTGATGTGCAGCGGGTAGCCCTCGTTGCGCACGGAGCGCCCAAAGGGAGTGGTCGCGGTCTTCTGCCCCAGCGGTGTGGTAGGCGCCACTTGTCCGCCGGTCATGCTGTAGATTCCGTTGTTGATGAAGATGACTGAAAGACTCTCGCCGCGATTGGCCGCGTGAACAATCTCCGCTAGTCCGATGGACGACAAGTCGCCGTCACCCTGGTAGCTGATCACGATGGCATCTGGCCGGCTCCGCTTGATTGCGGTGGCCACCGCCGGCGCGCGTCCATGTGCGCCTTGCACATTGCCCACGTCGAAGTAGTTGTATGCCAGCACCGAGCAGCCCACCGGGCTGATCAGAATCGTGCGATCCTGGATGCCCAACTCATCAATCGCCCTCGCCAACATCTTATGCGCGATGCCGTGTCCGCATCCCGGGCAATAGTGCGTCTGCTGCTGCATCTCCGCTTTGCGCGTGAAGCGCTTGAAGAACGCCTTCGGCCTGGTGCGCGTTACTTTGTATTCAGAAACCGTTTCGTTAGACATTTGACCTCCGCTCCACTTCCGGCTGCATTGCCGACAGGTAACGCCGAACCTGTTTTTGCACAACTCCCATAACCTCTTCGTGCGACGGCACGTTGCCGCCCACGCGGCTGAAGAACTCTACCGGCCGCGCGCCGTTCAGCGCCAACCGAACATCTTCCACCATCTGGCCGTTGCTCATCTCCACCACTACAAAGACTTGCGCGCTCTTGGCCAGCCGCTGAAAATTCTTTTTTGGGAATGGATACAGCGTGATTGGCCGCAGAACACCCACTTTGAGTCCTTTGGCGCGGGCATCGGCGGCCACGGCCTTCAAAATCCGCGCCACAATTCCGTAGCCCACCAGAACAATGTCCGCGTCCTCGGTTTGCCACTCTTCGGCGCGTACTTCTGACTCCTCAACACGCTGGTACTTTTCTTCCAGGTGGAGCTGATGTGCCTCGAGTGATTCGTTATCCAGACGCAAGGAGGTGAAGTAATTGCCGCGTGTCTCCTTCGTACCAGCCACTGCCCAATCCGGCAAATGAGGTTCAACGGCTGTCTGCGGAAACTCGACCGGCTCCATCATCTGTCCGATGAATCCATCCGCCAGCAGAACCACGGGGTTGCGATAGCGGTCGGCCAATTCGAAGGCCAGCGCGGTCAAATCCGCCATCTCCTGCACGGAGTCAGGCGCCACCACGATCGTGCGATAGTTGCCGTGGCCGCCACCCTTCACCACCTGGTGATAATCGCCCTGCTCAGCGGCAATGTTGCCCAATCCCGGCCCGCCGCGCATGATGTCTGCGATCACGCAAGGCAGTTCAGCGCATGCCATGTAGCTGATGCCTTCCTGCATCAGGCTGATTCCCGGCCCGCTTGACGAGGTCATGCACCGCACACCCGCTGACGACGCGCCGTAAAGCATATTGATTGAAGCTGTCTCGCTCTCCGCCTGCAGGAACACTCCACCCGTCTGCGGCATGCAGAGCGACGCCGTCTCGGTGATCTCGCTGGCCGGCGTGATGGGATACCCATAAAACGCGCGACATCCAGCAAGAATCGCGCTCTTCACAATTGCTTCGTTTCCCTTCATTAGTTGCTTGCGCATTCGTTTGCCCCCACAATCCCTGTCTCGACGCCGTGTCCTTGATTGGCCGGTTCATGCGCGATTGTCAAAACCGTAATCGCTCCCGGTTCAGGACACACCATAAAGCAAATGCCGCACCCCGTGCATCCCGAGCCCGCATACGTTGCCGTGTGATAGCCGTAGTGATTCAACCGCTCACTCAAGGCGATCACCTTTGGCGGGCACGCTTCCACACAGAGCCCGCAACCCTTGCACTCTTCCGTTTCCACGCGCAACGAGCCACGGTCCTTCTTCTTTGCATCCATCATTTTTTACTCCTCCCCGGCGTGCCGCGAGCCCTCAGGCTTCGACAAGCTCCACCATTGTGCGATCCATGTAATTGGAGCGCACCGCAAAATCTTCCAGTTCATTTCTGAAGCGCGGATCGGCAATAGCGATCAGCGCCACGGCCCGTTCTCGCAGCGTCTTGCCATGCAGGTACGCGATTCCATACTCGGTCACCACATAATGCACATCGGCCCGCGTGGTCACCACGCCAGCGCCCGGCGCCAGTACCGGCACGATCCGTGAAACCGTACCATGCCGTGCAGTTGAAGGCAGCGCGATAATGGGCACCCCGTCCTTGGAACGTGCCGCGCCACGCATGAAATCCGGCTGTCCGCCCACGCCGCTGTAGGGCTTCGTTCCCAGCGAGTCAGCGCACACCTGCCCGGTGAGATCCACCTGCAGCGCCGAGTTGATCGCCACCATCCGGTCATTCTGCGCCACCACAAACGAATCGTTCGTGTAGCGTATCGGCCGAAACTCGAAACAGGGGTTGTCGTCGATGTAGTCGAAGAGCGGCTGTCTGCCGATGGCGAACGAGAGCACCTGCTTGCCGGGATGCAGCTTGTTGCACGCTCCGTTCATCACCCCCGACTCCATCAGCGGGATCACTCCGTTCGAGCACATCTCGGTGTGAATGCCCAGGTTGCGCTTGTCTTCCAAACAGGCCAGCACCGCATCCGGAATTGCGCCGATACCCATCTGCAGGGTCGCGCCGTCGGGAACCAGCGAGGCCACATTTTCCCCGATCCGGCGATGCGTCTCAGTGAATGGCTCCGCAGCCAACTCCAGCAGCGGCCGCGAGGTTTCCACGATGGAGGAGAGACGGCTTATATGGATAAATGTTTCTCCGTGCGTGCGCGGCATCCGCTCATTGACTTCCGCAATGACCGTCCGTGCGCAACGTGCCGCGGTCATGTTGCAATCCACAGCCGTTCCCAGGCTCACGAATCCGCGTTCATCCGGAGGAGAAACCTGGATCAGCGCCACATCCAGAGGGAAGGCGCCGCTGCTGATCAAGTCCTCAATCTCGCTCAGGAAGATGGGCGTGTAGTCGGCGCGCCCGGCTGCCGCTGCCTCGCGTACATTGCCGCCCAGAAACAATCCATTATGACGGAAGATCCCCTCGTACTCCGGCCGTGCATAGGCAGCCGAACCCATCGTAATCTCGTGAACGATCTCCACATCGCGCAGCCGGAAAGCTTGCGCCACCATGGCATCCACCAACGGCTCGGGCACGCCGCAACCGGAATTAAGCCATACGCGGTCGCCGCTGCGAACCGCCTCCAGCGCTTGGGCGGCATCCATGCACTTGTTCCGATACTCTTCGCGCCAGTTCATCTCCGGCTCTCTCCGTATTCGCATCGGCCGTACATTTGAATTTCTTTGTCCACGCCGCTCGCTGCCAACTAAGGTTTCAGCTTGTTTTTCACACTCGTAAAACCGCTCCATTGGTTCTACAAATGGTTCTCCCCAAAACCCAAATCATTCTCGTCTTCACAAAGATGAGCGGCTGTGACGCGCATCACGATGATATAGCTCGTGAAGGCTGGAATATCTCCGGAGTTTTAACGCTTTCCGAATGTAAAGTTTTCCTTGTTTAAAAGATAAGATGTTAACTTTTGATGCCATTATTTTTTCTAAGTCCATTGCGGAGAGAAGGCGTACAGAGACTCGGAAAATAAATTTACAATCGCGTAAAACGCTTGGAATCATGCGAATACAGAGGAAGATAGCTCGTCATTACAGATGAGTTTCTGCATGACTCATACCCGCGCGACATAGAAAACGGCTAGTACGAGGTTCCGGCGTGTGCAATCCCAATCTTCAATCGATTATGTAACCCGAGGGAAGCAAATCCCAAACTCGTATCATTGGTCCAATATAGGTTGCATAAGTTCAATGTGCTTCAATTCCAACCCACTATCTCATTCATGAAAATGATTCTAACTTTGGAAACTTCTCCACCGCACTTGCTTTCCCAGAACAACAGGATTCTAATTTTTCTCAAATGAAATCGCACACCCAATCCGTCGACGGCCGTGAGGCGCAAGGCTCGAAGCTTGCCCTCAGAACGGCTCTGCTGCTGATCGGTTTCAGCGCAGTGATCGGCCAGATTGTGCTCATGCGCGAACTGATGGTGGTCTTCAGCGGAAACGAAATATCGCTGGGCATTCTGCTGGCCACATGGCTATTCTGGACCGCAGCCGGAAGTATCGCGTGCAGCAGTTTCCCGCCACGCGAAAGCAGCTCGCGGCGGACGGTCGCCGTGCTCGAATCTTTGCTCGGCGTCAGCTTGCCGATCACGGTTTTTGCATTGCGCGCCAGCAAGAGCTTTTTTCAAACGGTGCCGGGGGAGCTGGTTGGTCCTGTCCCGGTGCTGCTTGCATCGCTGGTTTGCCTGAGCGTCTTCTGTCTTGTCGCCGGTGCGCTGTTTGTGGCCGCGGCGCGTATGTGCGGCCAGGAATTCGCCGTTGACGCGCGCAGGGCTGTCAGCGCGGCCTACCTGTTGGAGGCGGCCGGCTCCGGCGTGGGAGGCGTCGTCGCCAGCCTGGTGTTGCTGCGTTTTCTTTCGCCGTTTCAGATTGCCTGCGTCGTGCTCGTCCTGAACCTCTCAATGGCCGCTGTTCTCTTGTTGCGGATGAGGCGCTCGCAGCTCGGCGCGGCGGCAGTAGTGGCGGCGCTGCTCGCTGTCTTTCTTCTCGCCGATCTTGCGCCCTGGTTGGACAGGCAAGCGCAGGCGTTTGAGTGGCGCGGCTTTCATCTACTCGCATCGCGCAACTCGATTTACGGCAATCTGGCGGTGACTGAAACCGGCGACATCCGCAGTCTGTATGAGAATGGCCTCATCCTTGCCAACGTGCCGGATGAGAGCGCTGCCGAAGAGGAGGTTCACTACGCACTGCTGGAGCACGCGTCGCCGCGGCGCATTCTGATGATCGGAGGAGGAGCCAGCGGCGCAGTCGCGCAGGCGCTGCGGCATCCCACCATTGAGCGCATCGACCTGGTTGAGTTGGACCCGGCGCTCATCGGTGTTGCACGGGAATTTTTTTCATCGCCGTCCGCGCCGCTCAATCCTGATGTCTGGTCCGATCCCCGGGTGCATCTGCACTACGCGGATGGCCGGGCCTATCTCAAGTCAACGCGCGATCGATTCGACGTAATCATCGTGAATGTGCCTGATCCGCAGACCGCGCAGTTGAACAGGTTCTATACCGTCGAGTTCTTTCGCGTTGCGCGCAATCATCTTGCGTCCGGCGGGTTATTGGCCCTGCAACTGCGCTCGTCCGAGGAAACCATCAGCCCCGACCTGGCTGAGTTTCTGCGCTGCATTCAGCGCACGCTGCGGGAGGTCTTTCCTTATACCGTTGCTCTCCCCGGAGAGACGATCCACTTCTTTGCCGCAACGCGATCCGATGTCCTGACGGACAACGCGCAGACGCTGGTTGCCAGGCTGCTCGCGCGTAACCTGAAGACGCTGTATGTTCGCGAATACTTCATCCCCTTCCGCATGATGCCTGATCGCATGGAGCAGGTGCGCGGCCAGTTGCAGCCGTTGGCGACAACCCCCGTCAATCGTGATTTCTCGCCCATCGCCTACTACTTCGACGTAGTCTTGTGGAGCGCGCAGTTCAAGCCGGATTATGCCGGGTGGTTGCGCGCCGCGGCGCATATTGATTTCGCAGTCGTATTCGGCACGGTTCTCATCGTATTGATTCTTGTGGCGGCGTTGCTGGCGTTTGTACCCGCTCGCGAGCAACGCGCCCGTGCGGCGGCCGCCTGCTCCATGGCCGCGACGGGATTCACGTTGATGGCGCTGCAAATTTTTCTGTTGCTTGCCTTCCAATCTATCTACGGTTACGTCTATCACCAACTCGCCATACTGATTGCCCTGTGCATGGCTGGGATTGCGTTGGGAAGCTGGATGGGGATGCGCCGCGTTCATCGCGACGACGGTTCCGCTTGCCGTGCCGTGGCGGCCACGCAGTTCTTGCTGGCGCTCTCAGCTCCCGCGCTGATGCTGTTGGTCAGCCTGCTTGCGAAGGTCTCCGGCATGGTGGCAACCTGGCTGGCGGCGCAGTGTGTCTTTCCTGCGTTGGCCGCGCTCTCAGGCATCCTGGGTGGCTACCAGTTTCCCATGGCGACGCAGATTTATCTTGCGGGCGGCAGCGGCCGGCGAAAGCTTGGCGTGCTCTACGCCATCGATCTGCTGGGCGGCTGCGCGGGCGCATTGGTGCTGAGCGGCTATCTCATTCCGGTCTTCGGATTTTGGCGGACCGCATGGCTCTGCGCCGCGGTGAATCTGGCGCCCGCTCTGCTGGCCGCGCGAGCTTGCAGAGAATCCTACTCATTCCGCAATGAACGCGAAAAGGATGGGGCGCACAGATTCGAATAGCTGCGAAAGCACCTCAGTTGCTTACGACTTGTGCTCCCCGAAGACCACCGCGGTGAAGCTGAAGATATCCGTGTCCTCATCCTTCCAGCAGCCGGAGGGCATCCGCGCTTTGGCGCAGGTCTCCTCAAGGAAGGTCTGCCGGTCCCACTTCTGTTCCACTGGCACCTGCGGCAGCAACAGGCCCTCGTTGTCGCCGTTCTTCATCAGCAACCCGTGCTCTCCAACCTTGATCTGTGCAACGTCCAGCACGCGGCGCAGCGGAGACAGTACGGAGATTTCATATTGAAGGCTGGGCAACTCCGATGCTGAGACCGGCCGGAAGCGTGGATCGCGCATGGCCGCCAGCGTCGCCGTGTCGCGCACGGTGATGTAGAGCGGCTTGACCGGGGAGGTGTAGCCAATGCACCCCCGTAGCTCGCCGGATTCCTTCAGCGTCACGAAGGCCCCATGCTCCTCGTTCAGCGTTTCGCTCGCGCTTGCGGGCGGCTCATACGCATTGCCCGCCTGAACCACATACTCCACCGACTTGCGCGCTAGGGCGAGCAGTTCACTCTTCTCCGGCTCACTCAGCGAGAAGGGAATTTCCACTGCCTTTCCGCCGGATGCTTTCACAAAAACGTCCGCGCTGTATCCCACCACGCGAGAGTGATCGCCTGTTACGTCGCCGGAATTCTCGTACTTGAGCACCCGCGCCTGCTTCGCTCCCATGCGCTCGGCATAAATCATTGCGGCCACGATGGGCGCACCGCCGCAGGCTTCCCATATCCGCTGCTGGAAGTTGCGCGACATGCTGAAGTAGTCCCACGTCTGAAGCGCGTTGAGCGTCTTGTGGTCGATCTTCACCGCATCATCATAAGGGTGATAGTGCGACAGATCGGAACTGGCCAGCACCAGCGTATCGCCGGGCTTGGGGTCGGCTTTGATCAGCTTCGTCAGCGCCATTCCCAGCGCGCGGCTGCTCTCGTAACTCTGGTCGCCCATGATGATGGGCACAACTTCAAAATTCCCTAGCACCTTTTGCAGCCACGGCAACTGCACTTCGATCGCGTGTTCGCCGCCGGCCGACGTGGGAGCGTGTCCGCGGCTGGAAAGCTGCATGGTCGAGCTCATCTTCACAAGCTTTTGCGCGAAGACCTTGTCTACCGGCACGTTTCCCAGTGGCGTTTCATAGGCGTCGCCATCGTAGACGGAAGAGTAATCGAAAGCCTCATAGTGCGAGGGCGCAATCACGACGACCCGCGTGTATCTTCGTCCCTTGAGCGCGGCGTAAGTGTAGGCTGCCACGGGTCCGGAGTACTGATAGCCGGCGTGCGGCGCCACCGCGGCGAGTATCGGTTCCGTCACCGGCGGCCCTGAAACCTTGGCCAGCAGGTCGTCGATCATGGCCGAAAGAACCTGCGGGTCGGCCGGATAAAAACTGCCTGCGACCGCTGCCTGCCGCACCTTTTGCGGATCTCCGTCGCTGACGTGCTTGAGCGGCGTAAACACCAGGAATGCGATGAGTGGCGCCAGCCAATAGGCGCCTGTAGTCATAGCGATACTCATATGCGAAACCTCCTCGGCCTAACACCAGCCGGCTTTCTCATACGTGCCAGACGCCGGGAATCGGATGCTGGCAGAATGGGCAACTGTTTTTACGGATCAGCACCTTGCTTGCCGTAAATCCCACTCGCTCCACGATCATTTTGCGGCACTTGGGGCAATACGTGTTTTGCGAGGGATGCCCCGGCACATTGCCAATGTAAACGTAGTGCAGCCCCTCGGCGTCGGCAATCGCCTTGGCGCGTTCCAGCGTGGGCACCGGCGTAATGGGCAGGTTCTTCATTAGATATTCGGGATGAAACTGCGTGAAATGCAGCGGCACATCCGCGCCCAGGTTGGTCTTGATCCATTGCGCCAAGCCGCGAAATTCCTGATCGCTATCGTTCAGCGTGGGCAGAACCAGGTAAACAATCTCCGTCCATTTGCCCATCTTGCGCAGCGTGACCAGCGACTCCAGCACCGGCTTCAGTTGCCCGGAGACAACCTGGCGATAGTACGACTCGGAAAAGGACTTCAGATCGATCTTGACCGCGTCCATCTTTCCGTACGCCGCCTTCAGCGCTTCTTCCTGCATGTAGCCGTTCGAGACCACAATGCTGCGGATGCCGGCCGCGTGGCCCGCATCGGCAGTATCCATCAGGAATTCGGCGAAGATCACCGGCTCGCTGTACGTGTAGGCAATCGTGGGGCAGCCGTATTGCTTCGCCAGTTCGGCGACGCGTTGCGGGGGAACGTACTCGGAGGGAATTTGCTCGGGGCGCGACTGGGAGATCTCCCAATTCTGACAAAACTTGCAGTTGACGTTGCAGCCGGCCGTGGCCAGCGAAAAGGCGACCGTTCCCGGCAAATAGTGGAAGAGCGGCTTCTTCTCAACGGGGTCAACGTGCGCCGTGCACACCCGCGAGTGGACCAGCGTGTAGTACGTGCCGCCGCGGTTCTCGCGTACGCCGCAGTAACCGCGCTCCTTGTCTCCCACCACACATTCGCGCGGACACAGCCCGCACTTGATCTTGCGATTCGGCTGCTTCTGGTAGAACTTGGCTTCGACGGCGAAGCGCGCATCATCGCCGGCCTGGGAAGCAGCACTGGATGGCGTTGCGGCGGCGGGTTCTGCAACGCCGTTCACGCCCAGCGCCGCGCCCGAGGCCAGGGCGCACTTCAAAAATGAGCGGCGATCAAACGGGTGGCCAGCCGGCCCTTTCATGATTCCTTCAACATCCAGCGCACAAGACATATTGGACCTCCTCGCGACTCTTCCGGTTATACCTCTATAAGTGAAATCTTTCTGGGATCGTTCATGCCCAGACGGTGTTCGGCATCGGCCGCGGTCGCAATGTAGCGTGGCGTGCGCTCCTCGGCCTCCAGCGTCTTCAATCCCTTTTCAGCGCGCTTGCGCTCGATCATCCGCCAGCCGGTATGGTCCAGCGCCACAGGATCAGTGGAAGCGAGTAGAGCGTTGGCGTTCCAACTGTGTTCCGGCTTGTAGCCCGGGCCGCCTTCGTACATCGCGGTGGTCGCGTCGCAGATGGTCAATCGCATCCTGCTTCGAATCTCCGGCAGCATATTCAGATCCGCGACGAAGGGATTGCAGCCGTTGGGATGGTACTTGTTGGGGTTATGAATGACGCCGTACATATTCTTGAGAGCGATGGTGACGCCGGCGCCGTCGTGATCTTTCAGCACGGGAAGATTGATAAGCACATTCGAGCGCTGGGTAAGAATCTTTGACAAGCAACCGCCCACGCTGCCCCAGGCAGCCAGATCCTCTTCGTAGCCAACACGGTCAGTGCCGTAGCATTGCACGCGGTCTCCGCCTATCGCGACGTGGAAGCCAGCACGTTCCAATTCGTTGCTGTCGCGGTCCCAGACAACGATGTCGCTGCCCTTGATGCCTGCCTCCTGCAAGCGCTCGCAGATGGCCGCGACCAGATGAACATTGGTGGAGATCCCGTGGCCTCCCAGGGTATTCACCTTCAGGCTGACCGTCTCGCCGGGACGGACCAGCTTTCTCCATGCCTCCGCCGGCTGATCCCGGCCGGTGAGAGCCTGCATGGCGCGATCCAACAGGGCCAGCATCCGGCGCGAATCCACTGTAGCGCCCGTGCCGCGCAGCAGTTCATCGCGCGCAACGACAACCCTGGATTTCGCGCCCGCCGCAACCGGCTCCGTAGCGATGGGTTCCGCAGCGGCCAACGCTCCCATCCTGCCGCCCGCGCACAGGAATGCGGCGCCGGTGAGAGACCTGCTCAGGAAATCCCTTCGACTGTCTCTGTGCACAGTGCTCATTCGCGAACTCCTGTGAACCCGCAGCCCACCCCAGGATCAGTTCATAAAAGGGAAAAGCCCTGGAGGCTGCCGGCAGGCCGTTCAAAGCGGGGCGCTGTTCCCAAAAGAGCCCAGACAGGTCACATCGCCTGAAGCAGGCATATCGCAACCCGCGAAATCTTGCAGTGATGGCCGGCACTCGGCGCGCAAGACGATCAGCCACTTCTAGCATTCACCCAGAAATATCTCCATTTTTAGCTCAAAATTTTGAGCGTTTCATTCCCATGCGGCGATTGTAGACTGAGAATGCGCACTGCTCCTGAACCTATAGCGAAACCAGAGTGGCTGTATCCCGAAAGCAAGCCCTCCACGTGGCTTTTCCTCAAGAAAAAGCCGCATTGAAGACTTTCAACAAGCGCACGTTGACTCTGGTTTCGCTCGAATGGCGAGATCTTGCCCGGAGGCCCTCTTTGGCCGGCTTTTACCGTGCAACTCAAGCGGAAGCATAAACTGCGCTAGAGGACTCTTCCTGTGACCATGAATGCTGACGGCTCCGCAAACCTGCTTGCCAATCCTTCCGTTTCCACCAAGCGCGGCTATAATCTTTTCCTTCTCGTGGTTGCGGGGCTGGGCGGCCTGCTTTACGGGATGGACATCGGCATCATTGGCGGCGCGCTGCCCTATCTGCAGGCAACTTCGAGCCTGACCGCCGCGCAGCTTTCCATCATTGTGGCGGCGGTGCTGCTGGGCGCTGTCTTCTCCACGTTGTTTGCCGGGATACTGGCTGACTGGATGGGCCGCAAGCCGCTGATGATCCTCAGCGGCGTCACTTTCATTTTCAGCATTCCGCTGATCGCCCTTTCGCATGGTTATGCGCCGCTGCTTTTCGGCCGCCTACTGGAAGGCGTCAGCGCCGGACTGATCGGGGTCGTCGTTCCTCTGTATCTGGCCGAGTGCCTGTCGGCGCGGGACCGGGGCAAGGGAACCGGCGTCTTTCAGTGGCTGCCCACAGCATCCATGGTCTTCGCCGCGCTGCTGGGAATCTACTTCAGTTATCACGTTGCCGCCGTGGCCAAAATCGGAGACGCCAAGGCGCTGTTTGACTACAAGGATCAGGCCTGGCGCAATCTTTTCTGGGTTTCGCTGCCTCCCGGCATCCTGTTTGTGCTGGGCTGCCTGCTGATGACCGAGTCGCCGCGCTGGCTCTTCAAGCGCGGCAAGAAGGAACAGGCTCACGCGGCCCTGCTGCGCTCCCGCACTCCGCGGCAAGCCGCCGTCGAGTTACAGGAGATGGAAGAGTCGGAGCGCAAAGCCTCCACGTTCAGCTCCACCGGCAAGAAGATACAAGACTCGCTGTTGCACCGTAAGTACGTGGTGCCGTTCCTGCTGGCCTGCATCATTCTCTTCTGTAACACGGCCACGGGCGTCAACGCGCTCATCGGCTATAACACCAGCATCCTGCTGCAAAGCGGCCTCTCCGATCTTTATGCTCATTGGGGCTATGTCGTTTTCACTTCGATGAACTTTCTGCTCACCATGGTGGGCATGGCGCTGGTGGATCGCAAGGGCCGCAAGTTCCTGCTGATTCTGGGTACCAGCGGCATCATTGTTTCGCTGGTGGCCGTGGGCACTCTGTTTTTGCGCACTGAAAAGGTTAGCCTCGACGCGCGCTCCCAGGTGCAGACCATGATAACTCCCAGCCAGGAACTTACCCTGCCCTTTGATCGCGAGATAGCCGGCCAGTTACTAACTTCCCAGGGAGACGCGGGCAAGCGGATTGACGCCGGACGCGCATCCCTGGCCATCATTTATTCCTATGGCGATTTCACCGCCGCCACCAGCTTTGTGCGCTCTGACGATCCCGCCGCCCGCCCCATCGAAATCACCCGCGCCAGTTGCGTGCCCGCCAACAAGGTTCTGGCCTTCTTCAAGAATCCTCTGGGTAACTTGGACGCCGCGCAGACCGCGCCGCTGAAGATCGAGAAAGCCCTCATCGGCCAGGTGCCCAGCGCGCGCCACGGCTGCTGGGTCGCCCTGGGCCTCTTTCTCTTCATGGGATTCTTCGCTCTCGGACCGGGCGTCTGCGTGTGGCTGGCTCTCTCGGAGTTGATGCCCACGCGCATCCGTTCCAACGGCATGAGCATCGCGCTGGTCATCAACCAGTTGGTCTCCACCACGCTCTCCGGCATCTTTCTGCCCTTCGTCAGCAAGCACGGCTACTCGTCGATGTTCTTCCTCTTCGCCAGCTTCACGGTCGTTTACTTTATCGTTGCGGCCTTCTTCCTGCCGGAGACCAAAGGCAAAACCCTGGAAGAGATTGAGGCGCATTTCGCAGGCAGCGCGGCCAACGATTGATCTTGCCTCCTGAGCGGATGCGCAAAGGGAGATTGGAACTTCAACGGCGCGGAGGAGTGAGATCTCTTCTGTCCCAAGATCTCAGTCGCCGCCGATCTCGGCGGGAGCGCCGTAAAATGCAAAAGGATTGAGAAATTGCCTGTGCCAGAACAGTTGACGGTCAGCTTCAGTTAGCTGTGCTTTGTCGCAAACGGTATTCCAGTTATCGCGAATGGCCCGAACTTGATGCTTGATGATCATCTTGGCTCTATCTGCGTCGAGCAGGAAGTTCGGCGCTGCCGCCAGACAGACAGACAACTGGCTCATCCGATTGTCGCCATGAATCAACATCGCCTGACTTGCTTCATTGCCAGTCCGTGGCTGAGGACAAACATCATAGGCAGGCGTCAGGGTAAGACTGTTCCCATCCCAGAAGGCTGCATGGTTGCGCGCATGGTCATCGGTATTTCCGCACAGAATGTTGAATACAATGCGTCCGTATAGTTCGCGCAAGGTGTTAGTTGGTTGAGTAAAGCGGTGGCGGATGATTTCAGCCAAGTCTTGATAGCTGGCATACATCGCCATCATTTCATCCAGGCCGAACAACGTCAGCGCCGATACGATGGGTTTTCTCATCCATCCCTGCGATGTTTTTTCGCGATCAAAGCGTTCAATCAGCAAAACGTCTTTGCCTAATGCCTTGGTCAGTTTTACGGATGCAACATTGAGGCCGGCTAGCTTTGCAAGCCGCATGGCGATGAATTCCACTTTTACGACGCTATACAGGTCGGCGCTCGTCGAGAATTTTGCAATAAACTTCTTGTCCTTTGCGCTGATCAATGCCTTGGGTCTTGCGCCACCTAGAGATGAACCATGCAGCAGAGCTTTATCCAAATCCGGCTGGAGCGGAGTTCCCCTTTCCACCCGTTCCGCAGATTGCATCAGTTCCTCCAACGATGCCTGATCGGACACCCGAGGATTGTATTTTGTTGCGGACATCTGGAAGTCCAGAGCGCCAACCCGGTCTGACCCTGATTCCAGCAGATAGGTCAGTTCATCCAGTTCGACTCTCGATGCATCCTGTCTCTTCATGCCGAGCATGCGATTGATGAGTACGCGCCGCCCCCACGCATCCGGTGATGCGTCCCGAATGCAGCTTGGCATGGACAAGCCCTCACGCAAGGGGATATCTCCATCCTGAAGAGGTAACTCCGGCTCATAAATCGAGATGGCGTTTTTCCTCTTCAGATAGCTTTTGCCATAGTTGAAGAGCAGTTGCTTGCCAACCTTGGTTAACAGACCCGCCACAACGGGCGCCGTTTCTTTCGGCAGCCAAATCCAGACATACGCTTCGGTATATCCATTGCTAGAAGTCATCTTTTATCGCCCTTCTGGATTTACGAACTGTTTTGGGCAGCAGCCTCAGCATTTCTCCGGCGAGGGCACGACGAGTACCCAGTCGGGCCTTCTCCGTTTCAGAAAGGGGGTCCGTTTCAAAAAGGGGCACACCGGTGATCGCGGCAGCCTCAAACACTGCTCCGATGGAACAGCCGGGATCGCCTTTTTCAATGCGCTGAATCAGCGCACGCGAGGCACCCATGCGGCTTGCCATTTCCCCTCCGGTGATCTTGCGCTCGATCCTTCCTGCACGGATCATCTGCCCCAGCAATGCAACCGCTTCCAGGCTGTAGCGGGAATATGCGCGATTCAGCGGTTTCGCCATGGTCGCCTCTTGTCTCATAAACGAGTCGTATGGAGCACATACGCTCTTTTCATAGAGCATTCTCGCTCTTGCCGGATAATTTGTCAAGGGCATAGTGAATCATTGGTGAGTCATGAATCCATTATATGGATTATTAATGAGCCATTCCAGAACGAATATGCAATCGAGAACATCAACAAACAAGCCATGAATGGGCGTGCTTTTCGAATGCAGAATCGGTGTATGAATCAGACCAATTGCGGCGATTCGGTCAGCAGGCTCTCATCTGCCGCAACCACCCCGTTCACTCGCCGAGTGCATTGGCGATTTTCCTACAGGTATCCAGCGGAAGGCGATTACGCAATAGGAATAACTATTTCACCTGCTTCAGATACTCGAGCCAGCCGACGCCTACGCGCAACGCTGCCACCGCATCGCGCAAGTCCTCGCCCTCCGCGCTCAGTAGCCATTGCCGCGCTTCCAGTTCAGTTTTGTGGAGGTCGTTGCCCGCGCCTAGTCTGTGACTGAAATCGATGTTGACCGTGGCTTTCTCCCAACCAGCGACGCTCATGACATTGACGAAATTCGCTTGGTCCTGCGTATGCGCAACGGAGACGATGTGATAAACCATCTCGCCGCCCGGTTCGTCGGGAGCCTTGAAAAGAAAAATGTTTTTCGTTCCCGACTTCTCTTCGCTGAGTGCCATCGCCACTGCCTCGCTCGTTGGCTTTGGCGTCCAGTCGTAGAAGTTGAGGATGAGTTCGTTGGCGGAGCTCTCTGGATGCTGCGGATCGTCGACGAAGATGATGCTCCAGACACGCGTCGTCGAGTCGTAATATTCGTCGACGCGCGTGAACCTGCGGCCTGCCATCGTCAGGCTTTGCTCCTGCGGCGATACGATCTGCAGCGTAGCTTTCCCCGGCTTCCTATTGTCGGCGATGTTGGCCAGCGACTGTCGGCAATCGCGAGCAACCAGCAGTCGAAGGCGCTCCGCCACAAGATCGTCGACCGTAGCCTGCGGATGCTGTTTCGCGAAGTTCTCAACGAACGCCTTGGCCGCGGCATCGCGCTCGGCATCGGTCGCGTAGCTCTCTGGACAGCGAAAATCGTCGACCGGATTGGTCTGCGCCGCAAGCATTGTGGCGAAAAGGATCACCAGCATCAGAGCTCCGAGGCGCAGTAGCAAAGAAAAAGGGAATGGCCCGGAAAAGCGGGAGGGAGCATTCACGGAAGTTTCGCATCCTGTGAGGTCGAAGTAAATGATGTCCAGGTTGATCATGAATCCCTCAACAAGTTTCGCTACTGCTTTAAAGCAAGCACTTTACGCCTTATTACATCCAAGTCCACGATTGTCAACGATAACATGGTGTAGCACTCATCGCGAGCCCTGGGAGCACGCCTCATCCCCCTACTTTTCGTCCGCTCCACGGCCTTCCTTTTGCCCGTCCTTGAGATAGCCGCAGTCCCACTCTCCGCGGGCGCGCAGCGCGGCGATCTCCTGGCGAGCCATCTCCTGAACGCGCAGGTAGTCCGGCTTGCCCACCCGGTTCAGCGGCATCTGGCCGTGCGAGAGAAGGATCCAATGGCGCGGCCGCATATAGGAGGCCAGGGACCGCGCGTGCCGATCCAGTTCCTTGTGGCTCAGTTCAACCGCGGGCTTCTTCTCCACCACGGCCACCACCGCTTCTGAAACCACTTCATGCGCCACGCCGACCACCACGCAGTTGGCGACCTTCTCCTCCAGGCTGCAAATATGCGCTTCCACATCGCCGGGGAAGATCTGGTAGCCCAGCGATTTGATCACCCACTTCTCTCGCCCGCTCAGATGCAGGCCCGCCGCGTCCTTGTACCCCAGATCGCCGGTATATAAAAAGCCGTCGCGCGAAATGGTCCGGGCTGTAGCGGCGGCATCGTTGACATAGCCCAGAAAAGTCTGCGGCCCGTTGAAGCACACATGCCCAATCTCGCCGGAGGTCAGCTCGTCGCCGGCATTGCCATCATCGCGCATGGGTTGGCGAATCGTGCACGGATAGATCGGCATATCCATGCCCAGCCCGGCGAGAATCATCTCTCGCCCAGCCGCATCCGCCTGAATATAGGTGCAGAAACCGGCAGTCTCGGTCAGCCCCAGCCCGGTGCCGATCACCGGCGACATGGCGGCAAGCTGGTCCACAAACGGCCGCGACACCGCATTGCCTCCATAGGCGGCAAATTTCAGGCTTGAGAGGTCGTGGCGCTCATACTCCTTCAGCATCCACTCCAGGTTGAACATCACCGGAATCTGCCCCAGGATCTCCACGCGATGCTGGCTCACCGCGCGCAGCGAACGGCTGGCGTCGAACATCTCCAGCAGCACCGCCGTGCCTCCTCCGAACAGGGTGCTCATCATCGCCTCCGTCTGTCCGCCCACGTGAGACGGTGGCAAATTGACCAGCGTGCGCGGGCCGCAGTCTCCGCCGAAAAACGTGCCGCACAGGCACATATTCTGTACCGTGATGTTCCGGTGCGAGAGCAGCGCCGGCTTGGGCGACCCGGTTGAGCCGGTGGTAAAAATCACCAGCGCGCCATCGTCCTCAGTCACGCCTGCGGCAACCTCGGCCAGCGCGGCTGCATCGCCGTGGCCCGCGCGCTCGGCAATCGCAGCAAAAGACCGCGTGCCCGGTATCGCCTCGTCCGAATCCGCCACGATGAAATGCTCGATCCATTCGCACTGCGCCTGTACCGCGCGCCACAATTCCCGAAAATCGAACGGCGCTTTCACTCCCAGGCCGGCAAACCCGCGCGGCCGCAAAATCTCCAGCGCCCGAATTACCTCGGCGGCGGAGAGGCGCAAATCCAGCGGGGCAACGATCACGCCGATTTTGAAGCAGCCATACTCCAGCAAAACGTGATCCACGGTCATCGGCAGCATCGTAACCAGGAAATCGCCCTTCGCGAAGCCCATGCGCAGCAGTTCCCCGGCCAACGCCGTCGTGGTGCGGTTAAATTCGCTCCAGGTCACAGCACGGCTGCCGTCCGCGCTCAGAAGGGCAGTTGCCTCCGGCGTGGTTTTCGCCCACTTCGCCACCACGTCCTGCAACCGATGACGATCGGCATAGACATTTTCGTAATCGTCGAGTGTAAATTGAGGCATATACATAGGCTTACTCATCATGGTCCAGTCGATCATCTGCTGCCTCGTGCGGTCAACTGGCGGCAGCAGCCCATCCTGCGCTTCCAGCCCCGGCCGCTATTTGCTAATCTGACACACATGACCAAACTGTATGGCGCAGTCAGTGTAGCCTTGCTTCTGCTTTGCTCTCTTCCCTTGCTGGCGCAGAAAAAACTTCCGCCCCCGGCGATCCGCTTTCAAGGCGCACCACAATATACGCAGCAGGAACTGCTCGCGGCCGCCGGCTTCAAGCCGGACGCGCGTCTGAACTTGCGCGAAGTAAAAGCTCACGCCAAGCAGCTCAATGATACGGGCCTCTTCAAGGAGGTCAAGTTCACCTCCAGCAGCCGAACGCTGCTCTTCACCTTGACGCCTTCCAGCCAGTTTTTCCCCATGCACCTGGACAATCTGCCTCTTACGCCGGGCAAGGAACTCGACGCCAAGCTGCACGAGCGCTTTCCGCTCTATCGCGGCCTCTTGCCAGCCAGCGGCTCCCTGCTCGAAGGCATACGCCAGACATTCGAAGAGATGCTGGCGGCCGTGGGCGTCAGGGCAACGGTAAAAGCCGCCGTCACCAGCGGCCTGGGCCCGCAAAAGCTCACGGCGATGAACTTCACCATCGTCTCGCCGGCGGTGCATATCGGCCGCATCCAGCTTGCCGGCATCTCGCCCGTTATGCAAGCCAAGGCCAGCCTTCTGGCCATCGGCCAAACCGGAAACAGCTTCGACACGGAGAACACAGTCATCGGTCTTCAGCGCGCTTTTGAAGACCTCTACCAGGACCAGGGTTATGCGGCCGTGCAAGTCGATGTTGCCCAGGTTGATCCTCTCGTCGTCTCGGATCAGTCCATCGATATTCCCTATACGGTAACCATCAAGGAAGGTGGCGTCTACAAGCTCGGAACCATCGACTTTCCCGCCAGCGCGCTGGTTGCCCGCGCGGATGTTGAGAAAATCCTGTCCAAATACCCTGCCGGTTCTGGCCGCCCGCTCGATCTATTTATCCTGGCCGTCCGCGATGCATACCATGCCAGGGGCTATCTCGATTGCTCCGTCGTTTCGCACCCTTCATTTAGTGAAGTAACTCACATCGTCAATTACAGCGTCGAAACCGTTCCGGGTTCGCAGTACCGGCTCGCCTCGGTCAAATTCGACGGAGCACCTGACGCAATGGCCGCCAAACTCAAGCTCGCCTGGAAGATGGCCCCCGGCGACGTATTTGACGAGAGCTATCTCGCAAACTTTAAGGCGTTGGCGCAAAAGAAAGACAAGCCGATGACGAAATGGCTGCTATCCGTCATCACCACTTACGACGTCAAGCCCGACCCTGCCACGCACCAGGTCAACTGCATCTTCCATTTCGCCAAAGCCGCTCAGAGCCCTCTCTAGGTCGCCGACAACATGAAGATGTGCATAGGAACTATTAACTTTTGCTATAAACTTCCGTGCCCCATCCATTCCGCGTTTTTCTGCGGAATGGGTGGGAAACCTCGAACCTCAACCAGCCA
>Ga0182014_10002787_pt1 | contig 21611 bp, 20 predicted proteins | sample 612S2DmetaG_FD_120489 | JGI IMG/M metagenome (GOLD analysis project Ga0182014, IMG submission 120489) | Permafrost microbial communities from Stordalen Mire, Sweden - 612S2D metaG | ecosystem: Environmental > Terrestrial > Soil > Wetlands > Permafrost | place: Sweden: Stordalen | collected...
GCGGCGGCCGTGAGCGTATTTCAGCGCTTCGGCGAGTTGGCGGATGAGGTCGAGGCGCTGATCGAGAGTGAGCCGGTGGCCCTCCTGCGCCAGGTAATGGTCCAGGCGGACTTCGTCGCGCTCGCGGCGGAAGATAATAGCCGGGCCCAATTCGTGCTCGCGGAAATCCAGCGCCTTCACGATGCCGGGGTGATCCAGACCATCCAGAATGAGGTATTCCCGCTTGGCCGCCTCTTTGATTCGCTCCCGTTCACCGGGTTCGGCGGCTGCAACGTTATAGAGCCGCACGCGGCGGGGCGTCTTGGTGGAAGGGTGTTCGGCGGCGAAGTCCTGGCACGAGAGCAGCGCGTTTTCCTCGATAAGGTTCGTCAGGACGTAATCGCCCACGCGCCGTTCCCGCTGCGAATGCCGTATGCCCGCCTGCTCCAGCGCCTGCACGATGGCCCGCGCCACGGGCTTGTCCACAACGGTGCCGGCGAGCGGCGTGATGCCGGGTGATTCACGCCGCAACAGTGCGGGGATAATGCCCGGTGCCTTATCGAGCGGCAGCCGGGCGCAAACGCGCATGCGCTCGCTTTCCGGCAGTTGGATGCTGATGGACGGATCGGAGCAGAAGATCAGCGCCTCGACGTAAGGCCGCTTGATCTCCTTGAACGCCTTTTGGCGCTCCAGCAAGTCGCCCAGCTTACGCGCCTTGCTGTTGGCCAGGATCAGAGGGCTGTCGATTGTGAGCACGCGCCCTTCCTGCTCCCAAGACCAGGTATGCCGGTTCCCGGTGATCTTGCCGCCGCGGCTCTTGATCTCCACGAGGAACAGCCCCGCACGGGTGACGACCAGTGCGTCCACCTCGTTTACGGACCCATCATCCCCGATGAACTCGAAGTTGGAGTACAGCAGCACCGGATCGGAATCCGGCAGATTCTCCCGCAGGCACTCCAGCGCCTCCCGCTCATGGGGGTATTTCGATTCGGCGTAGCGCTTCCAACGGCCAGACGATAAGGACATGGGGACCCGGAACAAACCAATTCTAGCTGCTATCGCGACAGACGCCGACGTTCCAATCAGGCCGGCCAACCGGGAATAGACGTTCGGCCCGATATTCCCAGCAGCGAAGATCAACCCGGGAAAGGGTAATGCTCCTCCAGTCCCGGCCGGGGATGGACACCAAGCCATTCCCTGGCGGCGAATCTCAGCGGCCTTTCCGGAAAGCCTTCATCGAATTTATACCTCCCACCGTCGTCTTCAGCGAGTATGGGAGCGTCATCGAATCGCGTCGCCAATTGAATTCCCGTGTGCGGAGTGGCCCGGCTATCGCGTGTTGGTGTTGGCTTGAGCGGATTCCACAGCAATCGGTGCATCTTCGCGGGCGAGCGTTAATCCGTTCTAAACCGGCCAATCTTTGGGAGGGTTGTTCTCGCAGCGATCGGCAAACGCTGAGGGACCGAGCATAGCCGACAGGGCGGCATTTCGACGGGAGGCGTTACTCGCCCAAGAGAGTCGAGAGTCGACTCGACCCAGCGAGCGCAGGGCCACGCTTACGTTCGTTTCTCATATTGCGTTATGATCTCGGTGGATGAGCGCTTCAGATCGCTTTATTATTCGCTTCCCGTGGATAGCCGCTCACGCTTTTTTGGCCGTGCTGGTTCTCGTCGTGTGGCTAGTGTTGCAGGTCGTAACGGCCGCCTCGTTCTTACATAGCAGCACGCTGTTTCTGAAGGCGGCAGCTGCAATCGGCCTCGCCACGGCGGCGCTGATCGAAATGGCCAAGCGCCTGGTGCCGGTGCGGGAGTGGTTCCAGGAAAGAGCCGCACTGCGGTGGCTCGTTGATGGCCTCGATGAACAGATGAAACTCGATGAGGCAGAGAAGAGGGAATTGCTGGCCGGCTTGACACGTCTGGCTGTGACTAAGGACGTCCATCTTCTTTTCCAGTTGCCGATCGAGCAACTGTGCGCCCAGATGATGGCCGGGGTTGAGCTGCTTTTAGCCTACCCCGAGAAACAAGAGCCGTTCGGCCCGCTGTTCGAGGAGGCCACCAAGCGGCGCTGGGAATTCGCGTTGCTGGTCCATGCGCTGGCCGGGCAAGCGAACAGCGAGGACGCGGACGCATTTCTGGACGAGCGGTGGAAATTAGCTCCAAGGAAGCAAGAAGAGAAAGCCGATTCACAGATTCGCGGGTTGCGGGGCGATCGACAGGAAACATCGGATGCGGGTGCCGATGAAGGCGAGCGGAGCTTCCTGAACTACCGCACCCGATTGACTCACCACTTCCAGCGCAACATCGACCGGCTGCAGATGGAGGTTGGGCTAACCTGGCGGCATAACATTTGGATAGCTGTGGCGGCGGTGAGCACACTGCTCGCTGGAGCCAGTGCAGCGCACGACCACGAGAATTGGCGCTCTTGGACCGATTGGCCCCAACGTGTCTTCTTTACCCTAGCGGGTGGTTTGGCGGGTGGATTCTTGGCCACCGTCACTCGCGATCTCACGGCGGTTATTGAAAAGTTGCGGAGATAGCGCATGCAGCAGACGCTAACCGTGCGTGGCGACTCTGTCTGGCCGTGGCCCTGCGACCCTGCCGCCCCTCGGATTGTGTTGCTTGTGCACGGCTATAACAACACGGAACAACAGGCGCGCGAAAGCTATCGCGAACTGCGCGAGAAAATCGAGGAGACTGGAGCGAGCCCGGCAACGCTCGAAAACATCTGGGAAGTCTACTGGCACGGCTTCGAAGCGCGTTGGGTTACGCTCTTGCCGCGCGATGAAGAGTCAACCCTGCTGTCCGTTCGAACGTACGCCGCGCAGGTGCCGGTTGCGCGCGCCGCCGGCCGAACTTTGGGGGAATACCTAGCGCGGCTGCCGGCGGAGATCGAGCTCATTTTCGTGGCGCACTCGCTCGGCTCGCGCGTCGTGCTCGAAGCGTTGCGCGTCCTTTATCGATACAAGAATCAGTCCCCGAATCATCAGGGGCCGAGTGTCCGAGCGTACTGTCTGATGGCCGCGGCGGTTCCAACCTACATGGTCGAGCCGGCGAGAATTCTGCGGCGCCCAGCTCAGATCGCCGGGCAATCACACGTCTTATGGTCGCCCTGGGACTGGGTGTTGAGATTTGCGTTTCCGCCAGGCCAGACGCAGGCGGGCGAAGGACATTTGCCCGAAGCGGTGGGCCACGCCGGGCAGCCATACGAGGTCTGGACGTCGAACCATCGTACTAACCTGGGCCACTCCGGTTACTATCGCAAGGCCGCCCAGAACCCGTACACGCTGCATGCCTCGCGCGACACTGCGCCATACCTCGCGCCACTGTTCGGCGCATCAATCCCCAAGCCGATTCCGGAGATTGGCATAATAGAATGGACTGGCCCAGGGTCGCAACCGCTCCCGCGCGTCACGCTTCCACGCCGCGAGATCGGTTCGCGGTTGCGGAAGTGGTTTCATCTAGCCTCAATTTGACCTGACGGATCGCTCAAGTTCATTCCGTTCCGAGTCCCAAATCACCGTGTACGGCATGCCCCGAAGTAACCGCTTGTCCGTAGAACGCGCTACTGTCGGCCATGCCCGTCGACGCTCCCCCCAAGTCCGGGGAGATGAGGCACAATCCCGCGTCGGGTCGGCGAACGCGACCGTGGCCGAACTTCTGCGCCTCCAGTGGCTACCGATATTTGCGGTTAACGCTCGCCTGAAACGGGTGCTGCGGGCCTTATTCCGAAAGGCTGCCGACTATACAGCATTGTTGAATGTACCATCGGCGGTCCCTAGCGCGTTTCTCGGTACCGATCCCAAAAGAAGTGAAGATTATTTCCATATCGCCCACCAGTCTGGTGTCAATTCTTCTGCCTTGGATCTCAGTTTTGGTTTCCAAATGCCCTCAGATGAGTAATCTTCCCATCGCGGCTGTCCGTTCGCTGGGTCCTTTTCTATTGGACGGGGGTCGTGCTCATGATTATGGAACGGTCGTCTTCTCTTCTGGGCCTCTCGGGCCCTCCTCAAGCCGAGCCGCTTGTGTCATCAGATAGTTCCGTTCCGGAATACTTGTCGTTCGGCCAGCCGCAGTCCGGTAGTGCCTGATGGCGTTTTCACGATCGCCAAGCATCTCGAGCAAGTGTGCGCGAACCGCTTCAAGACGGTGATGCTCTGAGAACCGTGCGTCGCCATCGAGCGTCTTGAGCAGGTCAAGCCCTCTCGCTGGGCCGTGTACCATTGCGGTTGCAATGGCATGGTTGAGCGTCGCCATGGGGCTGGGAGACACGCGTTTCAGCAACTCGTACAGCGCCAGGATCTGCGGCCAATCCGTGTCTTCGGCTCGCGCCGCTTCGTCATGAATCGCGGCCAACGCCGCTTGAAGCTGGTACAAGCCCACCGATCCTTTCGATAGCGCGGCGGTCAGGAGCTCGATTCCTTCGGAGATCTCGGGCCGGTCCCACAGAGTTCGGTCCTGTTTGTTCAGCGGGATCAATTCCTCGTCAGGCCCTGTCCGCGCCGCGCGGCGAGCGTCGGTCAACAACATGAGCGCCAGCAGGCCGGCAACTTCCGCATCGTCGGGAAGCAGCGCCCTCGCACAGCGAGTCAACCGGATCGCCTCATGTGCCAAATCGAGTCGTTGCAACCGCGCTCCGATGCTGCTGGCGTAACCTTCATTGAAGATCAGGTAGAGCACATGGAGGACTGCGGGCAGGCGTTCGGCGCGTTCCGGTGGAGAAAGCAAACGGAATGGCACGCCCGACGCCTTAATGCTCTGCTTCGCGCGGCTGATCCGCTGCGCCATGGCAGCCTCGGGAACCAGGAATGCATTGGCAATCTCCGCCGTCGTCAAGCCGCCGACGGCACGCAGCGTCAGTGCGATCGCCGAGGACGAAGTGAGCGCGGGGTGACAGCACAGGAACAGCAGAATCAGCGTGTCGTCTGGGTCCATGTCCGTGTCACACTCGATATCGCCGGCCGCCGCCACGGTCTCCACATCCCTCGCGGCCGCGCTTTCCCTCTGACGACGGGCAATTTCGCTGCGCAGTTGGTCGGTCATACGGCGTGATGCCACCTGTATCAGCCAGCCGCGCGGATTCTCGGGAATGCCCTCCCGCGGCCATTGCATGAACGCCGCTAACATGGCCTCCTGCACGGCGTCCTCGGCCGACACGAAGTCGCGGAAACGCCGGGCTACCGCACCGAGCGCCTGCGGCGCAAGTTCCCGCAACAGGCGCTCGGAAGTCGTGTCCCATGGCTTTGTCATCGCCACTCTCGTTACATCATTTCCGCCGGTGGCGCGCTCATCACCGGGCGCACTTCAATCGGCATGTTCAACGGCGCACCGCCAGGCCCCGGCGCTGCGGACGCTTGGGCTGCGATCGCATACGCCCGCTCCGGCGTCTCCACATCGACGATCCAGAAGCCGGCAAGGAACTCCTTGGATTCGGGGAACACGCCGTCCGTAATGGGAGTGCCATTCTGGCCGGCCCGCACCAGCTTGGCCCGATCGGGAAATGACAGCCCCTCCGCGGAGACCAGTTCGCCGGACTCGTGAAGCTCCATGTTCAGCTTCTTCATGAATGCGACGTGCGCCTGCAAGTCTCCTCTCGCCCAGTTTGGGACCCCTTGCCCGGCCCTCATCGTGTTCATCATCAGAATGTATTTCATTCTCTCTCTCCTGTGGGACTCGCGAACCGCCGCACTTCAATCGGCATGTTGGTAGGAACGCCCCCGGGCCCGCGCGCCGCCGAAATCCGTCCCGCGATGGCGTGAGCGCGTTCCGGAGTCGCTACGTCCACGATCCAGTAGCCCAGCAGAAACTCCTTCGACTCGGGGAAGATGCCGTCCGTGACCGGCAACCCGTTCCTCTCACCGCGCACAACCCTGGCCTCAACCGGTTCGGCCAAGCCCTGTGTCGCCACGAACTCCCCGGACTCTGCCAGCTCCCTCGTAATGGTCCTGAGGACCTCAAAATGCGCCTCAATATCCTTTGCCGCCCAGGCGTGATACCCGTCAACGCCCGCTTTCGTGCCCGACATCAACAAAATGTATTTCATTTCGTTGGCTCCTTTCATATCCTAGTCGGAACCGCCGCGGCGTTCTCTACATCCCTCAGAAAGTATTTTTCGAACCGCAAATCGGCCCACCCTGTCGATTTCAAGCGCCCGGAACCGACCTACGAGTGGAGGTTGGGAAATGACGGCCGAAGATGTGGTGGTTGACGTTAGCCAGGATTGGGTGCTTGCCTGCCATGTACAGCAGCGGTTTATGCAGGGTCCGGGCCGGAACGGCGGCGCCCTGGATTGCGGCGCGCGGTGCCGCCAGGTTCGGGCCCTCGGCGGCGATTGCTATGATTTCATGACCCTCACCGATGACCGGCTGGCGTTGGTCGTGGGCGATGCCTCCGGCAAAAGTCTCGCCGCGGCGCTCATGATGGCCAGTGTCCAGTCCTCGCTTCGGACAGCCGCGTTGTTCACGGCAAACGACTTGGCCGCACTACTCAAGATCGTGAATATCCAGGCGTACGATTCGTCGGCTGCGGACCGTTATGCGACGCTGTTCTATGGCGTCTTCGACAGAGCGGCGCGGACGCTGCGGTACGTCAACGCCGGACATAATCCGCCGGCTGTTCTTCGCGATGACGGCTCGGTCCATTGGCTCGAACCGAGCGGAGCCCCTGTTGGAATGTTCCCCGATTCGGGCTATGAGGAGACTGGCCTTCGGCTGAACCCTGGCGATCTGGTCATCGCCTAAACGGATGGAGTCGTAGAAGCGACCAATCCCGAGGGCGACGAGTGGGGCGTGCAGGGCCTTTTGAAAGCGGCGTCCGCCTGGGAGCCGCGGCGCCACGGAGGCGCTGAAGACCTGGTCCAATGGATCTTCAATTCCATGGACGAATTCTCCAGCGGCCGCCAGGCAGATGATGCTACGTTAGCAGTCCTGCGCGTGGTTTGAATGTGACCACGTTATAACCGCTTTCGGCTCGTTGCGCGCATCGTCGGCAGCTAGCTCAAATTCCGCTCTATCGGCAAGCTGGAGTGGTTTCGCATCGCTCACCGTAAATTAGTAATGGGAAGTCGGCCTGCGTCCGGAGATCCAAACGCGCGGCCACGTTGGTGAGAAACACCCAAAACCATGGATGTGCCCGGGCAGGCAGGTGAAGGCTGGGCGGGCAGAGCGCTACCGATATCACGCCATAACGCTGTTCACAACCTCCCCGGGGGAGTTTCCCGGTACGGAAGAAATGAGACAAACGGCTCTGATGGAACCCACCGCGCCCGAGAACCGGTAAACACGATCTGCAAATCGGATGGAGAGACGGTATAAGCCCCTCTCCCAGTTGAAACGTCCCATTTTCATGGGTCAACGCCGAGTGCCGGTTCCCGTTGATTTCCAGTCGGACCTCGGCAATGCTTGGCGGGCTCTCCGCGGGCGTCGCGGACTACATCAGTCCATTCGATGGCGCCCGGCTCCTGATTCGCCAGCACGGTCGCGCAGAAGAGCATGAAGCCGATAGCTTCGCGAAACACGCGCACGAGTTTAGCTTAACCCTGCGAGAGATCGGCATTATGCTCGCGATGCTCGCAAATCACCGCAACCACGACCTTGCCCGGCCAATGCTACTTCGCTAGAGTAGGTAAACGATGAAACTGCAAATGGTCCGAATGCTCGGCGTACTGGGACTCGTAGCGGGCACGGGAGTGGCGCAGGAGGTAGTGCCTCTGTACCCCGGCAAAGAGGCTGCCTCCGCGCGGGAGAATTACCCGGAGAAGGAATACTTCTCGAAAGCCTGGAACGCCGAGGTGGTCTCCAACGTCACCAAGCCCACCCTGACGGTGTTCAGACCTTCCGCCGCTTCACGAAACGGCAGCGGCGTGGTAATCTGTCCCGGCGGTGGCTTCATGGCGTTGTCGATAACCAACGAGGGCACCGAGGTCGCGAAATGGCTGGCGGCGAAGGGCATGACCGCATTCATTTTGAAGTACCGGGTGGCGCACACCGGCGAAGACGCCACGCAGGAATTCTCAGACCTGTATAAGGACAGGGAAAAGTTCGACGAAAAGGTCGGAAGCGTTATACCCTTGGCGATCGCGGATGGACTCGCGGCCGTGACATATGTCCGCAAGCATGCATCCGAATGGGGTATTTCGCCGGACCGCGTGGGCATCATCGGTTTCTCCGCGGGCGGAACGGTCGCGGCGGGCGTGGGACTCCGCTACTTGCCGGAAGGGCGGCCCACATTTGTGGCGCCGATCTATCCATCCACATCGGCTCTCAAGGATCTTACGCCGCCGGCCGATGCGCCGCCCTTGTTCCTCGCGGCGGCCAGCGATGACCAGTTCGGATTGGAGATGGACAGCATCGCCTTATACAGCCAATGGACAAAGTCTCAAAAATCCGCTGAGATCCACATATATGCGAAGGGCGGCCACGGGTTCGGGATGCGCGCGCAGGGGCTGCCTTCCGACCAGTGGATGAACCGGTTTGCCGAGTGGCTCGAAATGCAAGGACTGCTGAAGAAGTGAGCCGCTCCCTCATCGCCTTCCGGCTGGAGCGCCGCGGCGCTGGAACTCTGGTGCGCTTCACGCACGGCGGGTGGGAGGCCGCGACCGACTATTTCATCTCCGGCAACACCACATGGGGCGAATTGATGTTCCGGCTGAAAGCGGCCGCCGAGGGAAAATCACGCGGGCCGTTGTTCCTGGCTGCCGACCTGGCTTATTGAGTTCGACCGCAGGGGTACTTACAGTTTTTCCCAACCGAAGGAAAGGCCCTTCCCTGTAGCTCAAAAGGCCGACCAGGGAGGACCGTTATACCGCCTGAAAGCCGACGCGGGCGCGTACATCCGTGCGGCTTCCCCGATCACTTCCCGTGCGGTGAGGCTCCTGTTACGCTATTCGCGACCAAGCGCCCTGAATGGATGGTCGGCTACTCGGAAACAGGCGCTACGGCCGTTGCCGCTACCGATATTGGTAGATAACGCCTTTCCCGAGCCCCCTTCCACGACCCACGGCATCCCGATTGACAAATTCCAGTCTGTTGCGTAACCTTTTTCTTGAACGACGGTAAACAAGTCAAGAGATGGATCAGGACTTTCATGCGTTAGGGTTGGCTTACTCGCGTCAAGAATCCGCCAGAGGCGCCAATCAATGTGTATTCACGGCTGGCGGAACTTCGACGGCGCCGGCTTCGTAGAATCGAGACGCTCGAATGCAGAATCTGCTGGCAACTTTACGGTACACTCTGCGGCAGTTCCGGCTGTCGCCGATTTTTACATCCTCCGCCGTACTGACGCTGGGTTTGGGCATTGGCGGAACCACCGCCATCGGCACGTTGATCCATGCGGTCATGCTGCGTTCGCTGCCCGTTTCGGATCCCGCGCTTCTTTATCGGATCGGCGACGGCGACGATTGCTGCGTGGAGGGTGGACCGCAAGACCGGTGGGGGATGTTTTCGTACCCCCTTTACGAGCGTCTGAAGGCAAAGACGCCGGAATTCGGAGAAGTAGCCGCTTTTCAGGCGGGCGGAGCGCGCCTGAGTGTGCGGCGGGAAGGCACCACGGACGCCGCAAGACCGCTGCGCTCCGAGTACGTGACCGGCAATTATTTCGTGACACTTGGCGTGAAGGCACTCGCCGGGCGCCTGTTTACACCCCAGGACGACCAGCCCTCCGCTCCGCCCGCGGCTGTGATCAGCCATCATAGCTGGCAGGCAGACTATGGAGCCGATTTTTCGGTGGTGGGCTCCACTTTCGCGATAGACGGGCATCCCTTCACCGTGGTCGGTGTGGCGCCGCCGGGATTCTTTGGGGAAACTCTGCGCAGCGACCCGCCCGAAATTTGGCTCCCGGTTCACCAGGAGCCCACCATCGCGGGCGATGGAGCGCTGTTGCATCAGTCTGTGGCAGCATGGCTGCGCGTCATCGGCCGTTTGCGTCCGGGCGCTTCCACCGCGGGCATGGCGCCGCGCCTGACCGGAATTCTGCGGCAGTGGATGGAGTACGATTCCGGCTATCCGTCCAACTGGATGCCAGACGTCATCCGCATGCTTCCCAAACAAACCATCGATGTGGTTCCCGCAGGAGCCGGAGTCGCAGAGATGAAGGAGGAGTACGGCCGCAGTCTCCAGATTCTCATGGCGGTCTGCGTGATGGTGCTGCTGATTGCTTCGAGCAATGTCGCCAACCTGCTTCTGGTTCGTGCGGTTGCGCGTCGCCGGCAAACCGCCCTACGCATCGCCGTCGGAGCCAGCCGGCGGCAAATCGTCTTCCAGGCCCTCCTCGAAAGCACGCTGCTGGCAATCGCTGGCGGTATGGCCGGTCTGATCGTTGCCGCGACGGCCGCGCGTCTGCTGCTTGCTCTGGCATTCCGGAGCTCGCACTTTCTCCCGATCAGCGTCCTGCCGTCGCCTGTTGTGCTCGCATTTGCTTTCGCGGTGTCTCTCCTTACCGGGATTCTCTTCGGCGCTGCCCCAGCCTGGTTCGCTACCAGGACCGATCCGATTGAAGCCCTGCGCGGTTCCGGCCGCAGCACAACCGATCATTCCGGGTTCACCCGCAAGGCACTACTCGTCGTGCAGGCCGCCTTGTCCGTCGTGTTGGTTGCCGGCGCAACCATGCTGGCGCGCAGCCTCGACAAGCTCGAACACCAGGATTTCGGTTATCGGACAGATGGCCGCGTCGTGGTCTCGCTGAACAGACCGCCAGCTACTTATACGCTGCCGAAGCTGGAGGCCCTCTATCGGCGGATCGAGGAAGCCTTGAACCGACTGCCTGGAGTGAAAGGATCGGGCCTTGCTCTGTACAACCCACTGACTGACAACTGGGGGAGTCTCATTCTCGTTTCCGGCCATCCCCCGACGAAGATGAGCGAACAAGCAGGCGCCTCCTGGGATCGGGTAAGCGCCGACTATCTCCAAAATTTCGGCGTGACAGCGCTCCGGGGGCGGAACTTCACCAAGGCCGACAATGAAACCGCGGCGCCAGTCGCCATCGTCAACGAGGCTTTCGTGAAGCGCTTCTTCAAGGCCGGCGAGAATCCGCTCGGACAGCACTTCGGCCTCGATCTTCCCCAGAACGCCGATACCTTCCGGATTATCGGGATCGTGCGAGACGCGAAGTTTGCGGGCTGGGGCCTGAGCCGGCCGGCACGGCCGATGTTTTACGTGCCTCTCGCCCAAAACGTCGACTACAAGGATGAACTCATGAAAAGAACGGAAGCGCAATCGCATTTCATAGGAGGAATCATGCTGGTAACCAGTGTCTCGCCCGGCGCACTGGAACCGGAACTGAGCCGGATCCTAACGGGACTCGACCCGAACTTGACTATCATCAGCGTGAGGACTATGGAAGAGCGGGTCGCGCTGACCTTCGATCAGGAACGCGCTGTGGCCACTCTGGCCGAACTCTTTGGAACAGTAGCGCTGCTGCTGGCCGCGGTTGGACTCTACGGTGTGACCGCTTACACGGTTGTGCAGCGGACCAACGAGATCGGCATTCGCATGGCGCTTGGCGCCGGCCGCGCGGAGGTGGTTCGACACGTGCTTCGGGGAGCGCTGGTGCGCGTGGCAGTCGGGCTGGGACTGGGGCTGCCTCTCGCTGTCGTCGCCGGACGCCTGATCTCAAGCCAATTATATGGTGTTTCGTTTTGGGACCCGCTCGCGCTGACCGTTGCGGCGAGTGCGCTCGGGATCTGTGCCCTGATTGCAGCGCTGGTTCCGGCCAGCGCCGCCGCATCCATTTCTCCCATGACTGCTCTCAGAACCGAGTAGGGACCTCACGCCGAGACTCTTGCACAGGTTCCAGTAAGGCCGAAACAGCTACCGATATTCACCGTTAACGCTTTCAAAACGGCTTGGGGCGTGGAACGGGGCGGCCCGAGCCTCGGCGGGCAGGCACGTACTCCATTACTTCGCACGGATTGCACTATGATGGAGCAGGAGTCTTCCTGTGACCAGCCGTGAACGTGTCCTGGCGGCGCTGACGCACCGCGTACCGGATCGGATTCCGCTCGACCTTGGCGGCACCCTCGCCACCACCATGACCGGCACCGCGTACCGGCGTCTGCGCACGCATCTCTCGATGGAGGACGCCGGCGCCGTGAGGATATTCTCGAAGCGTTCCGGGACCGTAATCCCGGACGAGGGAATCCTCGAGCGGTTTCACGCCGACTGCCGCGCCGTCCTGCTTGGCGATCCCGATATCAATCCCGATCGTCAACTGGACGGCGGGACGCTGGTGGACGAATGGGGGGTCACTTGGCTTCGCCCGGAATCGGGCCACTACATCCCGATTCGCGGCCCATTCTCAAACCTCGACGCCCCGGACCTCGCGGCTCTGGACCATCACCGATGGCCCGATCCAAGCGATCCGGGACGATATCGCGGTCTCCGCGAACGTGCGCAGTCCGTGCACGAAGCAACTTCGTACGCGACTGTGCTCAACCTCGGGGTTGGGCCGGTCCATCTCTGCCAATACCTGCGCGGCTACGGCGAATGGCTGATGGACCTCATCGAGCGCCCGACGTTCGCCGAAGCCCTGCTGGATGTTGCCGCCAGTTTCCACATCGAGGTCGCCACCCGCGCGCTGCATGAGGCCGCGCCCTTTGTCGACGTCGTCTGCTTCGGCGATGACATCGGCACTCAGCAGCGTCCGCTGGTGCGCCCCGATCTATACCGACGCATGATCAAACCGCGTCATCGCCGAATCGTGGACGCCGTCAAACGGTTCGGAAAACCTCTGATCTATCATTCCTGCGGCGCTATTTATCCGCTCCTTCCGGACCTGGTCGATCTCGGCATCGACGCGCTCAACCCGGTGCAGGTCTCGGCCGCCGGCATGGACACGGCGCGTCTGAAACGGGAATTCGGATCCTGGCTCACGTTCTGGGGCGGCGTTGACACGCAGGTGGCCCTATCACGCGGGACGGTGGAGGACGTCCGCCGCGAGGTCCGGCGTCGCATCGACGATTTCGCCGGCGACGGCGGCTACGTGCTGTGCGCGGTTCACAACATCCAGAGTGAAGTCCCACCCGAGAACGTCGTCGCGATGTTCGAGGCCGCCCTCGAATATGGTCACGATCCGTCCGCGGTGAGCGCCAGCACGTCATCCTGAAAGGCGGAGGTGGCAGTCTGCCATTCACCTGAACAGCCGTGACACGAATCGGTTCGAATCAGGGCGCATGCTACTTGCTCTCGAAGATGAGCAACTCCGATCCCATGGCGTTCTCGATGCGGATCGGGATGCCGTTCTGAAGCAGGCGATCACCGGGTATCTCCACGTTTTGGCCGCTGTTCCCGAATTGGACCTTGTAGCTGCGGGCGAAGTCGAGGCCCCGTGGATAGAATCGGAACGTGGAATCGCCCTGCTGGGACGTGCGGAACAGCCCCACGACGGCCCGCCGCGATTCCGGCGTGGCGTATTCGAGCACCAGCCAGGGAGACGCCTCCATCATCGGCAACAGCGGAGTGTGGTGATAGACCCGGCTCCCGATCATGATGGGGCGGACCACGGTCTTAAATTGTTCGACGGCGGCCTGGATCTTCCGCCGGGCGATCGGATTGAATTCCTCGATCGACGGACTCAGCCCACGGAAGATCGGACGGCAGAGCATGATGGTCCGCAACTGTTGGTCCAGGTCGCCGTCGGTGGCGTGCTCGCCGACCTCGGTTCCGAACGTCCGCAACAGGATTTCGGGCGGAAGAATCCAGGTCATTCCGTTCAAGATCTTCAGGCTTCTCGGCCCCCGCATCCAATCCGAGAGCTCCGTATTGTGGAACCGGCTCATGATACCCAGGTCCAGCCGGCCGCCGCCACCCGCGCAGTTCTGGAAGATCACGCGCGGAAACTGCGCGCGCAGACGGTCGAACATGGCGTATAGTGCCTCGACGTGCCGCCACTGCGTATTTTCGAGGAAGCCGTCCTTCAGACGATTGCCGCCTTCTTCCACGGTAGTGTTGTAATCCAGCCGGAACATGTCGAGATCGTACTTGCGGATCAGACGGGCGATCTCCGACTCGGCCCACGCCGCCACTTCCGGTTTCGCGAAATCCAGTTGGCGACCGCCCGCCACCGGTTGTCCGTTGCGTGTCAGCACCCAATCCGGATGTTGCTTCCGCAGTGTCGCTGCGGAACCGACGCTTTCAATCTCCACCCACAAGCCGAACAGCAGTCCCTTCTTGCGGGCATACTCGCGCACGGGCGTGACGTCGTTGGGGAGCCACGCGCCGGCGTACCAGTCGCCGGCATTCTGCCACCACCGGTTCGGCTCCGGCCCGAACCAGCCGGCGTCGATGAGAAACTCTTCAGCGCCCACGTCAGCGGCAAGGTCGATCTCGCGCTTCAATCCGGCCTCGTCTTCATGGTCCACGATGTAACCGCGATGGTTGGATTCCACCTGGTACTCCCTGCCGGGGATCGGCGGCGGCAGCACGTCGCGCCGGACGTGTTCGTGCAGAGCCTGGATGACGCCGTCCAGGTCGGCATTCATCAGCAGCAGGTGGGTTTCCGCCGTTTTGACGGTTTCGCCGGGTGCAAGGACGCGGAGAACGGGGTCGGCCGCCGCCGGACCTAGCCGGAACGAGAGGCGCGCCCGGTCCTGCTCGGCCTCGGTTCCGGTCAGACTCATACTCCAGTTGCCGCTCCAGCCGAGCGAACCGACAAACCATTCTCCCGTCGCTTTGTTGCGGGCGAAGAAGGTCGGATGGCCCCAGCCGGATTTGCCTCGGGTCCCGGAGACGGTCTTGGTGGAATCGGCGATTGGTTCGAAGCGCCACGCGCCTTCGTGTCCCCACTCTTGGAATTCGGCATATCCCAGTTCGAATGGCGCGTCGCCGGGCACGATCCGCTCGCGGTACTGCGTGGTATCCCAGAGCATCCCAGACCAGGGCGAGACTCGGGTGATGGCAGTTGGCTTGTCGCCGGTGTTGGTGACTTCCAGCCAGCGTACCATCACGGGCCCGCCCGTCATCCGCGTTTGAACCGTGACCTTTATGGGCCGCGCTGCGCTCAAAAGCGTAAAAGTAACCAGCAGGCCATCAGGCTGCCGGAGTTGTTTCTGGCTGGCGCTTACCCAACGCCAGGTACCCGCCAGATCCTGGTCTTCGATGGCGAGTTCGAAAGAATCGAGAGCGGAACGTTGAGCTTGCGACGCCAAGTGGAACTCGGGCTTGACCAAGCCGGTGGAAAGCCAGTAGCGGTTCACCCAATGCCCGGCGCGCAGCGCTTCATCGCACACCATCAGACCGGAGGTGAACCGGATACCCGGTTCCGCGCCTGCCCGGATGACGGCACTCGTGTACTTTGCCGCGTCGGCTGGGGCGCCGAAAGCGACCATCCCTGTTGCCAACAGCAACAGTGCCTCACGCATGGTATCCTCCCGTCTCCTGCGCCCTCACCGTTTCCGGAGCCGGCTGGCCGGACGAGTATGTTCTGGAACTCGACATGATGCTAGCGCATTGCGTAAGACCACAGCAAACAGCGGAGCGGTAGATAGCCGGGAGTAGATCCGTCGTGCAGGGGCGACGCTATGGGGCGGCGACGCTGGCACGGCCAGCGACTCTTTGTGGAGTGTGCCGTTTCAGTGCCTATTCAGTAGACGAGTCGCCCAGCTTAGACCTTTGAGCAGCCGCAAAGACGAACGTCCAAACCGTCGATGTGCTCTGGCTGGGGACGGCGCTACCGATATTAGGGGATAACGCGCCTCAAAAGTTGTCCCCAGTGCCGGATGGCCGTTCCGGTCGCACTTCCCGGGTGGCCGACATCACACAGACTACCCGGCCGGTTCCTAAGGAGTCGCTGGCAGCCAGAAGCTCAGGTTCCTCTCGCGATTCAGGTTGCGCGTCGCTTCGCGATCCACTTTGCCCAGGGGAACCTGCAGGTTCCGACCTTCGGGATCGGTATACTTCAGCACATTACCCATCAGCGCATCATCATCGACCACGACCGCCAGGGCGGACCGGGTCGATCCGTCCTTCAGGACAATTCCAAAGGTCGGCGGTTCACCCTTAAAGGATGATGTGGCCGTGCTCGGAGCCGCTGGCGTGTAGTCGTGGATGACACCGTGAACTTCATGGGGCGGCTGCTGGACGGTGATGATGGCGGGCTCAGGTGGGTAACCGTATTCATTACCGGCATCATACGGCAACGACCCGTCGGGATAGCCGAACCCGCCGAAACCGTAGGGGAAGACAGAGGTACCGCGATTGAATCCGACGCCGCGGGCGACAGCACTACTGCGGAGTTGGCCCTGCCGAGGACCGCCCGGAGCGAAGCCGCTTCGGCCAGATCCGGGCCCGGTCCCCCCTCGTCCAAAGCCGCCGGCCCGGCCACCATGTTGGGCAGTGGCGTCATTCACGAGAAGTGCGAACAGGCTCAGACAAATGATCCTGGTCATGTCCAGCCCCCCTGACCAAGAGGATAACGCGGCAAAATGCCCTCGGCAACGCGGTAGTCGCTGGTAATGGCTGAGCTGCAAGCCTTCAATGCTGCCGAAGCACCGTCACCAAGTTCACGCGTGTAGCCCGGCGGGCAGGGTCCACGCCGCCAGAAAGCGAATGACGAGTGGCTGCCGAGACCGCTACCGATATCGGGTCTTAACGCTGTCCACAGACCCCGCCTGCAGTTCATGCGGGAGCCGTTTTTCGAGTGCCAATGATCCGACGCACAGCCCAGTACGCTTCCCCCAACGCCGTTTGATCGGCATAGGGGCGGCGGTCACCGTCCAGGTTCCTACCCATTCTGATTTCGGGCACCGCCGCTTTTCATGGTACCGGTAAGACTTTCTGGCCATCCGTTGGCAAAAACGTTGGTCGCAATCGAGGCGATTGCGGTAAACTATTCAAGGCCGCGAGGCCCAAACGAAAATCCCGGCTAATATGGCTTTACCGTTGCCGGAAATCTCCAGACAAGGAGTACCACGATGAGTGTGCCCGAAAACGTGCGGCAAAAGCTAGCCTTGGCGATACCCGGCACCCCGGTCGAGATCGCTGAGTTGCTCTCGAAGTACGTCAAGGAGTTGCAAGAGGCGGGAGCGGCCTCAACCGTTCCCAACCAGCAGGCGCTGATTCCCGTCCTGGCGGCGGATATGAAGCGCAAGGCTGGAGGAACGGGGTCGGACGCCGAGTGGCAGCACGCTGCAAAGCAACAGATCGAAGGAAACCAGACCACGGCCCTCACCACATCCGACGATCGTTACACGGGAATCGAAGGCGGCGCCAAATTCGACGAGATTCATGAGCTGGTTCACATTTGTTCGGCTAAGGGCGGGGAGTCGACCCAGCACAATTTTAAGTTGCAGTTCAACGAAGGGGCTATTAATTATTTCTCGGAGCTGGTCGCTCCAAAGTTGGGCGCGAGTGTCGCCGGACGGTACGCCACCGAGACCGACCTCGTCAAGAAACTGGTCAAACTGATTGGCAATCCAGACGCATCGAAGAAACTGTTTGCGTCCACATTTCAAGGCAAGATCGACGATTTCTTCCTGGCAGTCGGCGTGGCTTACCGCAAACTCGGGGATAAGCAGCCGGACGGAAAGAACAAGGGCCCAGGCGACAAAGCGTACACGACCGACCAAGCTGCCGGGACCGAGTTTCAGTCGAAAGTGAAGAACTGGAGCGAAGGGTGGCTCAAAGCCCGCCTGCCGACTCTTCCATAGCGGCGTTTTGGCCGCCATTCGACGAACTCCAACTCGCCGACGAGCACCGGATTCAGCCACCGGCACTCCTTCATCTTCTCGGCGGTAAGCCCCTCGCCCCATCGTCCGCCTTTCGGCTCGGGGAGGTTGTCGAACGGACATTGTTCCGTGTCCTTTCGGTGAAGCTGCGTGGTTCGAACCAGCCCGCCCGAGTTGGACGCGACGCGCTCCCCCAAGAACGCGGGCGACCGTTGTATAATTCTTGAGAATTCGGACGGCTGGAAATCACAGGTCGCCAAGAGGGACTCATGAGGATCGCCTTTGGAACGGTTGTTACCGGCTTGCTGGCTTGCTGCCTTGTATGTGGACAGAGGTTGAAGACCAGGAAACGAGTCCCGACGACCACGCATCCTGCACAGATCGGGTTGCGGTCACCGGGATGCACTGGCGATGGTCAGGTTGGTCGAGAATTTGGAAGGCCTGGCCCGATGTTGCTCCCTGACGCGGCCGACTCGGGCTTAACAAGCCCAATGGCTACCTTCTCGGCTCATACCGCATCGCCACCGCCCCCGAGCCGAACTCCAGCCGGCTCATGAGCCTCAAGTCGACGGGCTTCGATAGCCCCGCGAACAACGTCGGCCCGTGGCCCGCTAGCCTGGGATGCGCCACGAACTCGTACTCATCGATCAATCCCATCTCCGCCAACGCCTGCGGGAGCTTCACGCCAGCTGTGAACAGTCCCTTGCCCGGCTCCCGCTTGAGCTGCTGAACGGCCTTTCCAAGATCCCCGCGCACGAGCTCGGCGTTCCAATCGACCCGGTCCAGTGTGCTCGACACGACGTACTTCTTTGCCGCGTCGATCGTCCGGGCGAAGGGTTCCATCCAATCGGGCCTCGCTCCCGTCGGCGCCGGCGGCCGCCACGCTGCCTCCATCATTTCGTAAATCACCCGGCCAAAGAGGAGGGCATCGGCCTGCTGAAGGTTCTCGACGGCGTGACGCTGCAAGTCTTCGTCCGGGAGAATTACGCGATGATCGCAGCACCCGTCCAATCACACCTCCAGCATCCTTCTGTGGGCATCATCCTTATATTGAAATTGGTTGTTGTCCCTTCGGAAGACAACAAATAGAGCAGCCCGCAACCGCGCGCGGAACGGCACGCCACGTGCCATTTAGCGCGTGAACGAGGTGGCGAGTTTGGGCACCTTGGGCACCGTTTTCGCGCGTGCCGTCGTCTTCCTGAGACGACAACATTTCGTTTCCCAGATAGGAGGATGCCCACCGCGCCCAACGCCCGCCACTCCTCCTTGGTTCTGCCGGCAGCCCGACATCGGTTTTCGGCCGAACGTGCGCCCACCGCTTGGTCGCTGCTCGCGCCTTGGTCCATCGCTTAACCCGTAGATTTCTCAGTGTATGCTCGCAAAATCACTGGGCGATTCGGCCAAAACGGCACCTGGCTACTCAGAATACTCAGAAGGTGGTTATTTACTTCACTCAGGTTGCCAGTTTTAGCCCCTACCGGTTGTGGTCCGACCCGCTGCTCCCTCGGCACATTTGACCATAGACTTGTACGGGACGGGATCGATGGCGACTGCTTGCTGCGCCAGGCGGTAGAAGAGCTTCCCTCGATTGCTGGACCGCCGCCGGTTGAACCGAAACGTGAATTCGTCGAGGTAGTATTCCAGGTGCTCATGGCTCACCGCTCGTTGATGAGTTCCCAGAATCCAGCGCTTCAGCAGCGATGCGATACGGTGCACCCGCGGCATCAGTTCCGACGCGGATTCCTTCTTACCCTTCAGGAAGGTTATTTCATGCGCGTAGCCTCGACTTTCGAGCGGATCGTAGCCGACCCACGCGTCGGTATGCACGGTGCTGCCTGGCTCAATCGCCTCGTCCACGAAACCCATTAGGCTGTTCGCGGACGCATCCGGAATGTGCTTCATACGGATCCGTCCGATGCCCGGCCCATCTTCTTGGGCCGCAATCACAATCAAGGACTTGCGCTCCGTCTGGCGGCCTCGCTTTCCTTCCTCCAAGCCACCCAAATACGTTTCGTCCACCTCGACCCGACCCGACAGACGATCGCGGCCAGGCCGGACCATCGCTCGACGCAGTTTGTGAAGCCAAGTCCAGGCGGTCTTGTAGCTCCCCAGCCCGAGGACCTTTTGCAGCCCCACGGCGCTGGCGCCATTCTTCTGCGTGGTGACCCAGTACATGGCGCGAAACCAGTCCACCAGCGGCTTGCGTGTGTCTTGGAAGATCGTCCCCGCCGTCACCGAGGTTTGGTGTCCGCATTTGCGGCACTCCAGCAGGATCGAGCGCACCGGCCAGTATTGATCGCCATCACAACGCGGGCATCGGAAACCCTCCGGCCACCGCAGGCGGAACAAGTATTCCCGGCACGCCTGCTCGGTCGCAAACCAAGCCTCAAACTCGCTCAGGTTCCGCGGGTATTCCTCCATAGCCTGCAATACTACAGGTTGTGTTAACCTGAGTCAAGTAAATAACCACCTACTCAGAATACTCACAATTGCCCGCGCGGCCCCTCTGATGGCTGCGCGAAACTCGACGGTTCCTCCAAACTCTTCCGTTGACCAAGCGTACGCACACAGGTAGGAAGGCGCCGCAGAGGCACGACGTATATACTAGAAGCCATGCGCAGAGGACTTAAGATCTGGATCGCGGTCGTCGCGACTTGCCTGGGAGCCGCTTTTCTGGCATTCCCCCAGGTGGCGAACGACCCGCTCGATTCCCTGAAGGTATGTGCCGCCACACAGCATCTAATTCTGGAAAACCAGTTCGTACGGGTAATAGACGATCAAATTCCGGTGGGCGTCACCGAGCCAATGCATCGACATCCCCACGGCGTGGTCGTTTACCTGAATACCTACACCAACGAACAGACCACGCAGGATGGCAAGAAAACCGTCCAGGAACGGAAAGGGGGCACGGCCTCCTGGTCCGAAGCAACGGTACATACGGTCAAGACCATAGGCACAACTCCGTCCCACGCGATCCGTATCGAATTGAAGTTCTGATGAATAACTCTCGACCTCCTTCGTCGCTTCACTTGACTGTTGACGGCTGAAACGGCGAACTATTCAGGGGGCGGAATGATTAAGTCTCCGCAGCCGCTGGTAATCGAAATCTGGCACATCGACAAATTCGTCTTCTACTCTCGCAATCCCCGGAAAAACGACGCTGCCGTGGATCGCATGTGCAGCACAGCAGCATCCGCGAGTTCGGACTCAAATGTCCGGTGTTGGCCAGAAGCGACGGTACCGTGGTGGATGGTCACCTCAGAATCAACCGCGGCGTCAGGGGAGATTCTCGTGGGGGCTCTTCTTTGCGTTTTGGCGTCTTGCCGTGAGATGATTTCCCGCGAGCTTACGGGGGTTCAGCGGCCGTAAATCAGCAGGCGGAAGGTACCGGGCTTGGGGCGGGGCTGCGGATTGGGCTGCTTGGCCGTGGGCGCGGGGGTTTCGAAGTCGGTTGTGTCTACTAGTAAGTTGTGCGTCTTGGGATCGAGCGCCATGGTTTTCGCGCCGAACTCGGTCTTCACCGTCTCGACTGAACTGAACTGGTTGGGGGAATCTTCGTGAATCAAATGGATGGTGCCTTCGCGGGTGGAGGCCGCGGCAATCGCGGTTTGCGCGTCGAAGACGTTGCTGTCCACGCGGTCGCCGATGGGGAACGGCTGGCCAATGATTCTTCCGGTATCGGCATCCATCACCAACAGGACCTTGGGGTTGCGGCATCCGATGAAGAGCCGGCGGTGCTGGCGATCCATAGCCATGGAGACCGGCTGTCCGCCGGGCGCGACGGGCCAGCGCGCTTTGATCTTTAGAGCTTTGGAATCGATGGCGATCACTTCATTGGTGTCTTCGAGGTTGTCGAAGATAGCGCCGTTGCCGTCGGCCACGGCTTGCTCGGGAGAGCCGCCGAGTTGCAGTGTGGTCAGGACCGTGCCCTTGGCGGGGTCGATAACGGTACTGCTTTTGGGATTACCGTTGAAAACGAA
>Ga0182014_10002788_pt1 | contig 21609 bp, 21 predicted proteins | sample 612S2DmetaG_FD_120489 | JGI IMG/M metagenome (GOLD analysis project Ga0182014, IMG submission 120489) | Permafrost microbial communities from Stordalen Mire, Sweden - 612S2D metaG | ecosystem: Environmental > Terrestrial > Soil > Wetlands > Permafrost | place: Sweden: Stordalen | collected...
CAAAATGCCGGTCGTCGCCGTCGGCTTGATCGTCGATTTCGAGCAAGCCGAGGCCATCGTCGCGACCGGCGACGCCGATTTGATCGCGCTCGCGAGGGCGATGCTTTTCAATCCGCGCTGGCCATGGCACGCGGCCGCCCATTTTGGCGCCCGCGTCAAGGCGCCGAAACAATATTTGCGATCGCAGCCGCGGCGATATCCGCATCTCTTCGACGAATAGCCCTACGCGGTATATATGATTGCTGGCGAACGCAGAACTTCATGGAGGTGCCCGATGGCCGCGACTTCGACGCAAATCATTCTGGACACGCCGGCGCCGGAATTCCGGCTTCCGGGGACCGATGGCCGGCTCTATACGCTGGACGACGTCGCGGGCGAAAACGGAACGGTGATCGCCTTCATCTGCAACCACTGCCCCTATGTCCTCGCGGTGATCGACCGCCTCGTCGCCGATGCGCGCGCGCTCAAGCTCGAGGGCGTCGGCTTCGCCTGCATCTGCTCGAACGACGCCGAGGCCTATCTCGACGATTCCTTCGACAAGATGAAGCAATTCGCGAAGGCGCATGGCTTCCCCTTTCCCTATTTGCACGACGAGACGCAGCAAGTCGCGCGCGCCTATGGCGCGGTCTGCACGCCAGATTTCTTTGGCTATGATCGCGCTCGCAACCTTAAATACCGGGGCCGGCTCGACGAGGGCCGCACGGCGCCGCCGCCCGCCGGCGCGAGGCGAGAGCTTGTGGAGGCGATGCGCGCCATCGCCGCGACGGGCCGGGCGCCGCTGAAGCAAACTCCATCGATCGGCTGTTCGATCAAATGGAAGGCGTCGCGGGGCGGATAGGTTCAGGGCAAAGCCCTTCGGGATCGCCGGCGTCGCGACGCTATGTCCAATGGCGCGGAGGCCGCGCGCGTGCGATGCGGATGTTTCCGCGACAGGATTTCCAGGGAGGCGCATGGGCGACGAAATCGCAACCACCGGCTTTCACGCCGAGGATTTCTCATTGTTCGCGCGCCGCCTCGCCGAAGAGACGGAGTTCGCGCGCGCCATGTTCGCGGATAGGCGCTTCTCGCGAGCGGGATTTTCGCTTGGCTTCGAGATCGAGGCCTGGATCGTCGATCACAATTTCTTTCCCGCGCCGATCAATCAGCGCCTGCTCGAAGCGCTGGGCAATCCGCTGGTCGTTCCCGAGCTTTCGCGATTCAATGTCGAACTGAACAGCGAACCGCTGGCGCTTGGCGCCGATGCGCTCGACCGCGCGGAAGAGGCGCTGTCGCGGCTTTGGAGCCAGTGCAACGCCGTCGCCCACGGGCTCGGCGCCAATATGGTGATGATCGGCACGTTGCCGACGATCCGCGACGAGGATTTGACGCTCGCCAATATTTCGCCGCTCAATCGCTATTACGCCTTGAACAAGGAAGTGCTGCGCCGGCGGCGCGGGCGTCCGTTGCGCGTCGATATCGAGGGCCGCGACCATCTCGTCTGCGAACATCGCGACGTGATGCTAGAGGCGGCGACGACGTCCTTTCAAATTCATTTGCAGGTTCCCGCCGATCTCGCCGCCCTCTACTACAACGCCTCGGTCGCGGCCTCCGGCCCGTTGCTCGCCGCCTGCGGCAACTCGCCGTTGCTGTTCGGCAGGCGCCTGTGGGAGGAGACGCGCATTCCGCTGTTCGAACAGGCGGTGGACCTGCCGGGCGTCCATATCGGCCCCCGGCGGGTGAGCATGGGGACGGGTTATCTTGAACGCTCCTGCCTCGAAATTTTCGAGGAGAATCTGCGCGACCATCCACCGCTGTTGCCAATCTCCTTCGAGGATGCGCCGGAGTCGTTGCATCACCTGCGCCTGCACAACGGCACGATCTGGCGCTGGAATCGTCCTCTGGTCGGCTTTGACGCCGACGGCGCGCCGCATTTGCGCATCGAGCAACGCATTCTGCCGGCTGGACCCACCATCGCCGACATGATGGCCAACACCGCGCTGTATCTGGGGCTCATTCGTCATCTCGTCGACCTCGGCGGCAATGGCGCGGGCGGCCTCGCCTTCGCGGACGCGGTGACGAACTTTTACGCCGCGGCGCGCGAAGGTCTCGCCGCCGAATTGATCTGGCCGGGCGAGGGCAAAATCACGGCCGAACGCCTGTTGACCGAGCGGTTGCTGCCGGCGGCGCGGAGCGCCCTGCCGCGATTTGGCCTCGACCGAAGCCAGAATCGGCGGCTAGATGTCGTCGAGGCGCGGGCGCGTTCGGGGCGAACCGGCGCGGCGTGGCAGCGCGAGGCATTCGCGGCGCATGGCGGAAACGTCCTTCCGCTTATGGCCGATTATTGCGAAAGACAACGCACCGGCGCGCCGGCGCATGAATGGGATCCGTGAGAGCAAAAGTGAGCGACGAGATTTGCGCCGTCTTCGACCATATTCCGCAAGGATTCCTGGATTGTCCGGCCTCGCGGCTCGCCGATGTTTTGCCAGGGCCGACATTGCTCGATCTCCCCGGCCGCGATCCCCGACCGCTGTTCGTGTCGGCGCTGCTGCACGGCAATGAGGACAGCGGACTCGTCGCCGCGCAGGAGGCGCTGCGGCGCTGGTCGTCGCGGGAATTGCCGCGCGCCTTGTTGCTGTTCATCGGCAATGTGCGGGCAGCCGCCCAAAATCTGCGCACATTGCCCGGTCAGCACGACTTCAACCGCGTCTGGCCGGGAACCGCGACGCCTGATGCGCCCGAAGCCCGCATGGTGCGATGGGTGTATGATTACGTGGCGCGGCGGCGTCCCTTCGCCAGCCTCGACATCCACAACAACACGGGGTTAAACCCGCATTATGCCTGCGTGACGCGCCTCGAGCCCCAATTCGTCGGGCTCGCGCAGCTGTTTTCCCGCATCGTCGTGAACTTCGAGCGGCCGCTCGGCGTGCAGGCCCGCGCCTTGGCGAATCTATGTCCGGCGATCACCGTCGAATGCGGCAAGGCCGGAAGCGTGCCTGGTTCCGTCCATGCCGCCCAGTTGATCGAGGCGGCGCTTTCGATCGCGGATTTGCCCGACCATCCGTCGGCGCCGCGGGACGTTGATTTACTGCGCACCTTCGCCATTGTTAAAACGCCGCCGGGCTCCAGCTTCTCCTTTGACGGCTCGCCCGCTGATTTTCAATTCCGTTCGGACATCGACCGTTTGAATTTCAGCGATCTTCCCGCCGGAGAGCGTTTTGGAACGCTTGGCGCGGCCGGCGCGCGACTGGAACTCGCGCCGGGAGACGGCGGCCACGCGCCAAATGAGTATTTTGACTACTCGGGCGGCGAGATAAAACTGCGCCAGGGCGCGACGCCCGCCATGCTGACGCAAGACCCCAACGCGATCCGTCTGGACTGCCTGTGCTACCTCATGCACCGGATCGGCATGGACGGGCGGAGAGTTTAGGTCCTCACTGCAATCTAAATTCAGCGTCCACCATCGAAATTTCGGCGGGACGAATAAGCCTGGCGTGCGCCACCAACACCGAGTGAAGTTTGCCGTCCAGACTCCTTGACCAGAAGTCCAGAAACTTGTGCAGTTCGGGAAAGTCCGGATGCAGGTCGTATTCCTGCCAGACGTAGGATTGAACGATCGCCGGATAGTCGGGAAGACGATAGAAGATGTTGGCGGTCGTGAGCCCGTAACCCTCGATCATTCGACAGAAATCGCGCGACGCCATCGGGGCTCTCCTTCATTATCTGAATCAATGGAGCGACTGACGTCCTAAGCAAGTCATGTGCCGCTTAATCTTTTAATAACAGCAGCTTGGCAGCGGTGTCGGGTGAGTGCTGATTAATTCGGGAAATCCCGCCGCCCCCGAATTTAGGACATGCGCCGATTCGCGAAATAAGCGCGTTTGGCTTGCGAGGGCGTCAGATAGAAGCGCTCGCCTTTCCTGTAAGCGGCATTTTCAGCGATCACTTCGAACTCGTACATCTCCGTGGCCGGCCGCGGCGCGTCGTCGTCACGGGCCGAGGGCGCGCCGCGAAGCACGACGCTTCTTGGCAAGTGATTGGAGTTGACGCAATTCTCCGACAACTCCAGAACGCCACTCGCACTGTTCATCACCGCCTCCTCGTTCCTTTGCGCCGGGACCATTTAAAGCGCGGCGAGCGCCAAAAATCCAATTGTCGTTTGCGATGGCATGATGCATTTTATGCATCATGGAACTGCAATGGATCGACGATTTCCTCGCTTTGTGCCAGACGCGAAACTTTACGCGCGCGGCGGAGGCGCGTTGCACGACGCAATCCGCTTATAGCCGTCGAATGCGGCGGCTTGAGGAATGGCTCGGCGCGCCGCTGTTTTATCGCGAGCGGCGCCCCGTGGACCTCACGCCCGCCGGAGAGCAGTTCTTGACGCGCGCGCGTCGGCTGCGCGAGGATATTTTCGACGCGCGCCGCGCCGTGTTGAGCGCGTCGAGCCATTTCAAGAAATCGTTGCGCATTTACACGACCAATACGCTCGCCGCCTCATTCCTTTCGACGTGGCTGGCGGAAAACAAATTGGAAAATTATTCGCTGATCGTCGCGTCGATTTCCGGCTGTTTGGAGGCGGTCAGGCGTGGGCACGCCGACATGGGCCTGATCCCGCATTTTGGCGGCGACGAAGCCTTGGCGGGGCTGACGTCGCTGGAAATTGGGCGGGATCGCCTGATGCTCGTGGCCGGCGCGACGCAGCGGCGTCCCGTGGCCTTGGTCCAGAAGAAACTGCGCGGCCCCGTGATGGTCTATACGCCCGGCACGACATATGGCGCGCGGATCGCCGCCATGCTGGAGCGTCATGGAATCCAAATACAGGAGTCGCCCGTGTGCGAGAGCGCGTCGGCGGAGGCTTTGCTCGCGCAAGTCAAGGCGGGACTGGGATCGGCGTGGATTCCCGAAATTCTTTTGCGCGACGCCAAGGTGAAAAGATGCGCGGCGCCGGATTTCTTCGATATTCCCTACGAAATACTGCTGATTAAACCGCGATAACGCGGCCACGCGGCGGCTCAAATCACCGTGTCGAGACGCCGGCGCGCCAGCGCGATGTCGGAACGGGAGGGCAGGCCGGCCTCGTTGCCGAGATGTTGCACCTTATGCGCCGAGGCGGCGTTGGCGAATTCGAAATGCTCGCGCCAAGGCGCCGTCGGGTCGTCGAGAAAGGACGCGCAATAGGCGCCGTGGAACACGTCGCCCGCGCCCGATGTGTCCACGACTTTTTCGGCCGGCACATGCAGCGCCGGCAAGTTTTGCGTGTCTCCATCCAGGTCGTACCAGAGGAGTCCCTTTTCGCCATTGGTGACGCCGCCGACGCGGCACCCCTTCTCCTTGAGAAAGGCCAGCATCTCCAATTCCGACAGCGACATCTGCCGGCACAAGTCCTTCGCGACGATCGCCACGTCGACAAAGTTCAGCAGCTCCAGCAGACCGGGACGCAAGGCGCCGCCGTCGAGCGACACCAGCACGCCCTTCTCGCGCGCGGCCTTGGCGTAATAGAGCGCGGCGTCGCCCATATGGCCGTCGAGGTGCAGCAGTTTCGCGCTCGTAAGATCGAGGCGCGGGAAGGACTGGAGATAAGTGTCGTCGCGAGCGCGAAGTATCGCGCGCTGGCCGTGGTGGGGAAACACGAAGGACAGCGAGCTTCGCGCCACGCGGCGTGAGTGGACGCGCAGGCCATAGGTCGCCGCCATATCCAAGAACATGTGCGCGAGCCAGTCGCGCGCGACGGGAATCAGCAGATCGGGCGATTGGCCGAGCTTGGCGCAGGCGAAGGCCGCGGTCGCCGAATTGCCGCCAAAGGACACCGCATAATCCTTCGCGACGGACTTTTCGTCGCCGTGGGGCAGGGCGTCGGCGATCATGCTGACGTCGATATAGGCGTGACCGATGAACAGCGCGTCCAAGGCTTCGCTCCGCGATAGACCGGTTTCCGGCGGCCGGGGAATTTAGACCGAAAAACTGACTCCGCAGCCGCAGGAAGACGAAGCGTTGGGATTTTCGACGCGAAAGGCCTGGCCCATCAGATCGTCGACGAAATCGATGCGGGCGCCTTGCAGATAGGCCAGCGATGCCTCGTCCACGACGAGTCGCGCGGCGCCCTGTTCGAGCAAAAGATCCGTGGCGCCGGGCGCGGGATCCACGGCGAAGGAATATTTGAAACCCGAGCAGCCGCCGCCGTCGACGCCGACCCGAAACACCGCGCCGGGCGCTTCATTGGCGAGAATGCCCGCGATTCGCCGAGCCGCCGCTTCCGTGAGATCGACTCGGGTCGTCGTCTGTGCGCCGCTCATGTATCTTGTCCCTTTCCGTCGGATCGCGCGAAAATATCGCGGGCGCTTCACCGCCCGCGTTGATTTAAGTCTATCATAGGCGCGCCTCGATGGTCTTTCAATGACGGGAGTTTTCCTTGGCTATCCGCCCGCCTTTGGCGCCTTACGCCTGCGACGCGACGCGCTCGCGCGGGCGGCTCATCGAGGAGGCGCCGTCGCGCACGCGCAGCGAGTTTCAGCGCGACCGCGACCGGATTCTGCACTCGACCGCCTTTCGCCGCCTCGCCCATAAGACGCAGGTGTTCGTTCCGCTCGACGGCGATCATTTTCGCACGCGGCTGACCCACACCATCGAGGTCGGGCAGATCGCGCGGGCGCTGGCGCTGGCGCTGGCGCTCGACGAAGACCTCGCCGAGGCGGTGGCGCTCGCCCATGATCTCGGCCACACGCCGTTTGGCCACGCGGGGGAGGGCGCGCTGACCGACTGCATGGCCGATTTCGGCGGCTTCGACCACAACGCCCAGGCCTTGCGTGTCGTGACGAAACTGGAGCGCCGTTACGCGCGCTACGACGGCCTGGATCTCTCATGGGAGACCCTGGAAGGACTGGTCAAGCACAACGGTCCTCTGGCGGGGCCGGCGGCGAAACGGCGGATCGACCCCTATATTCTTGAATTCGACGCGCTGTTTCCGCTGGAGCTGACGCTCTTTTCCAGCGCCGAGGCGCAGGCGGCCGCGGTCGCCGACGACATCGCCTACAACGCTCACGACATCGACGATGGGCTGCGCGCCGGCCTGTTCGAACTGGACGACATCGCCGGCGTCGGTTTCACCGGCGGCCTGCTAGCCGAAGTCGCGGCTCTTTATCCCAGTCTCGAACGGCAAAGAGTGATCCACGAACTGACGCGCCGCGTCATAACCCGCTTCGTCGAGGACGCCATCGACGAGTCGCGGGCGCGGATCGCCAGCGCCGCGCCCAAAAGCGCGCAAGACATTCGCGAGCACGGCGCCGCGCTGGTGGGGTTCTCGCCGGCCATGGCGCAAGCAGAACGCGAGGTGAAGCGATTTCTGTTCGAGCATATGTATCGCCACGCGAAGGTCATGAGCGTCTGGAAGCAGGCGCGCGAGGCGATTTCATTCCTGTTTCCCGCCTTCATGGCGAACCCGCGCCTGATGCCGCGCGAATGGGCCGAACTCGCCGAAAAAGGCGGGCTGGAGGCGCGCGCGCGCGTCATCGCGGATTATATCGCCGGCATGACCGATCGCTATGCGCTCGGCGAATATCGGCGGCTGTCGGGCAGGGCGGTGGAGCTGTAAGGGCACCCTCGTCGAGCTGTCAGGCGAAGGCTTCTCGCGCGAGCACCGGCTGCTCCATGCGCTGGCGCAATGCAAGGCTGGCGAAGGCGATCGACGCGGCCGCGACGGCCGCTCCCGCCGCCATGTCGATGAAATGATGGCCGCCATCCGCCGGTATCGACAGGAATACGGGTATGGAAGCGACCGCCGCCAACGGTCCCGCCCAAGGGACGCGCCAGAGCCCGTGCACGGTCAAAATGGCTATGACGGTGTGAAACGACGGGCATCCGATGAGGCCGGTCAACTCGTCGAACCGCAGCGGCGGCACGGCGCCAGAGTGCAAAGCCAGCAAACCAAGCGATTCCTGTTTCGTCATGGCGAGAAAGAAGGGGGGCTGCGCCATTCCTTGAGCGTAATGCATGGGAAGAGCCCCGAAACTCGGGAACAGGCACCATGTCCCTATCGTACCGATCGCCGCGATCATGAAGGCCAGCGACAGTTGGTCGAGGCGCTCGAAGCGCCGCGTGAACCCGAGCAGCAGGATCGCGATAACAAATTGGATCAACGACGAATTATAGGCCACGGTGGTGGCCTGGGCGACAAACGGGTTGGACTTTAGCCAGACCACATAGGCCCACCAGTCCAGTCCGAGCGCGCGTTCGGCCTGGGCCAGGAGCGTGTCGTTCAGCGGTCGGCGCAACGCGAGCCCAAGATAGTTCAGCAGCGCCGCGCAATTCGAAAACAGCAGCAGTTGCGACAGCGCGAAGCAGGTGGCGGCTATGCCTTCGTCGCGGCCCAGCACGCGATAGATCAGCCCCAGCGCGCCGACGAAAGCGATGAGAAGGATGGGCAGCACGAAGGTCGCGGGCGCGATCGTTATGGATGTCAGCGGCTGAAACACCAGCAACAGCGCCGAGCAGCCGCCGAGGAGAGTCAGCCGCCATCGGTCCGATGACGTTAAGAGGCGGTTCATCGGCCAAGCTCCCCATTGGATCGCGCGCCCAGTAGGGAAGCCTCACAACTGAAAATTTCCTGTTAACGCCATGCGCGGCAAGGCGCTAATGCGTCCCCGGCGCCAGTTTCACGCCGCGCCGCTCCTGGTTCACATAGGAGATGATCGCCGTCATCTTCGGATCGTCGGCGGCGAGCGGCTTGCCTTCGAGCGGATTCCGAACGCACCAGTTCACCATCTCGAACAGCTGCGCGACCTTGCCCAATTGCTTTTGGAATTTCGGGTAGGTCTCGGGATGCGTGTTGGCGGCGTTGGGATGGCATTGCCCGCAGGCGACGCCATTGGTTCCAAGCGTGCCGTTGAGCCACAGGGCGCGGCCCTCCGTGACGACGTTTAAATATTCTTTCTGGTAGCGGTCGATGTCGGCCTTGGTGAATTCATCGGCCCGCGCGTTCAGCGCGGAGAGCGAAAAACCGATGGCGAGGACGGCGAGGGTGCGACGCATCGTCGGCTCCTGATCAATAATGGGATTGCGGGAGACGGCGATTGGTCGGCTCCTGAAAGGCGAGATCGACCGGCCGTCCTTGTTTATGATCGAAAGCGACGGTGCGCGGTTCGTTGTCCCAAAGCTGGTAGCGCGCGGCGACGCGCCCCGAGTTCACGTCGATCAACTGCCACCCGGTCGCGTCGCGCTCGAAGAAGGGGTCGCCGCGATTCATCGGCACGGTGAGCACCGGCAGATGGCTTTCCGCCTGCGCGTAGCTCTGCGGATAGGGCCACGGCCAGGCGGTCGCCATGACCGAATTGAATGAGATGTTGCCGATCTGATTATATTGAATCTGATGCACGTGGCCGTAGATCACGTTGACGGAGTTGAACGGCTGCAACAACGCCTGCACCTCTTCGGCATCGTCGGTCCAGAAATTCCAGCCCTTGTAGATTTTTTGCAGCGGCGAATGCGAGAAGACGACGATTGGCGTCTCATGGCTGATCTTGGCCAGGTCTTCCCGGAGCCAGTTCCGCTGCTTTTCGCCGACCATGAACGGCGAACTATTGGGGTTGTCGAGTCCGGCCATCTCCTGCATGCGCTGTTCGGCGGTCGGCCAGCGGCGGAAGGTCCATTCGTCGAATGTCAGAATTGAGTTCAGAACCACGAAATGCACGCCCTTGTGGTCGAAGCTGTAATATTGCGGGCCGTAAAGCTTGCTCCAATATTCGCCGAGGTCGAAATAATAGTCGTGCTCGCCCATGACGCAATGCAGCTTGGACGAGAGATGCGAGAGAATCTCGCCGCCGTGATCGAGTTCGTCCTTCTTGCCAAGTTGCGCGAGGTCGCCGCCGAACATGACGAAATCCGATTCCGGCTGGATGAGATTAGCTTCCGCCACCGCGCGCTTAAGGCCCATGTCCCAGTTGCGCACGAAGCTCGCGCCCTTGATCTGCTGGATGTGCGCGTCGGAAATATAGGTGAAGGTGAAGTCGTCGCGCGTGCCGCCGAACGCGAGGCGCACCATGCTGATGGGAAGCGTCGTCAGCGTCCCGACGGCGCCGGCCGCGCCCGCCGCCATCACGCTTCGTCTGGTGATCAATTTGCTCATGGATTTGATCCTCCCGCTCGCGCGTTTGTTTCGCGGCGTATCTTTTTGTTTTTCGAACCGGCTTCGAGGATGCGGCGCCGGCTCATGGCGCCGCGTCGCCTTCCTTCGTCTTGGCGTTGACATAGGCGGGGCTCGTCAATGTCTCCATGAACGCCACGAGATCGTCCATTTGCTGCTCGGAAAGGTTCAAGGGACGAATGCCGCCCGAAAGATAGGGGTTGATCGAGGGATCGCCCGCGCTCTTGCCGCCGTCGTTATAATGTTTGACGACATCCTTCAGCGTCTTGAGCGAACCGTCGTGCATATACGGGCCGGTGACCGCTATGTTGCGCAGCGTCGAGGTCTTGAAGGCGCCGATTTCGTCGAAATGCGTCGTCACCGCGAAACGGCCAAGATCCGAGGTCTTGGGGTCCGACAACACCGTCTTGTCGACCGAGGCGCCGGCCGCCTTGGCCTTCAGGAACTCCGCCGCCAGCCGCGGCGTGTCGGCCTGGATCTTGTTGATGCCGACGCCGATGTTGTGGAAGCGATTGTCGGTGAACAGCGCCTGGTCCTGCTCGATCACATGGCAGGAGACGCAGCGCCCCTGTCCGACGTAAACCTCGAAGCCGCGCTTGGCGGCTTCGCTGATCGCCATTGCGTCATGTTGGAAATACCAGCGGTCGAAAGGCGAATCGCCGGAGATCAGCGTGCGCTCGTAGCTGCCGATCGCTTTTTTGACATGCTCGATCGTGACCGCGGCGCCGGTCACATGGAAGACCTTGTTGAACGCCTCCACATAGGCGGGGTCTTCGCGCACGACTTTTAAAAAGGGCTCGAAGGACGTGAGGCCCATTTCGACAGGATTGAGCGGGGGATTTTGCGACTGGTCCTCGAGCGAAGACGCGCGCCCATCCAAAAACAGCGAGTGGAAATATGCCGAGTTGATGACGGTCGGCGCATTGCGCGTTCCGAACTGGCCGCGGATGCCGCGCGAGGTCTTGCGCGGGCTGTCGGTGAACGCCTTTTCATCGGCGTGGCAGGTGCTGCAACTGATCGTTCCGTCGCCCGAGAAACGGGCGTCGTGGAACAATTTGTCGCCCAGCGCGATTTTCTCGGGTGTTTGCGGATTGTCGGCGGGGATCGGCACGGGCGGCAAACCGAGCGGCTCCGCGCCGCTTCGCCCCGCCGCGACGGCGGTGAAACCGAGCGCCATGAGAAGCGCTCCCCACTGCATGCGCTTGGCCATCCTCGCCCCTCCGCTTGGCCGAGGGCGGATTGCTCCGCCTCGCTTTTTTGACTGATGGCGCCTGATATTATTCCAGGTCGCTCTTCGTCCCCATCGTTCGCTATCCTGCCTTGCTTTAGCAATCCTGGCAAGCATTGTTCGCGACGGCTGAAGAGTTGAGGCGATAGGAAACGAATAAACCATGCACGAAAGTGTGCGATGCAATATATTCATCGGCGGACGCTACAAGGAATATTTAGTCCGGGCGTCGGTCGCCTCGAGCGCCGCTAGACGGAAGCTGCCAGACGCATAAGTCAGGCTTATGACGGACGAAGCTGTATTTAAATCAAAATTCCTGCATTGAGAGCGTATGCTTGACTTTGCCGCCGCGCCCTCCTTGTGTTACTTGGCTGGGGCGGCGGTTCGAACTTGCGGCGCACAACCCACGTCAATCATCTTGGCGGAAAATCTTCTAGGAGAAACACATGTCACGGTCATGGATCGCGTCGTTGAGCGCGATTTTCCTATTCCCTCTCGCGGCCGTCGCGGGCGATCTGCAACAAGACGCCGCGGCGGTCTTCAAGCCGATCGATGCTTCCTCGGTCGCGGCGCAAGTGAAAAACAACGACGTCACGCCCGCCAAGGTCGAATTGGGCCGCAAGCTGTTTTTCGAGCCGCGTCTTTCGAAGAGCCAGCTGCTTAGCTGCTCGACCTGCCACAATTTGAGCACCGGCGGCGTCGACGCCGGACCGACCTCGGTCGGTCACGGCTGGCAAAAAGGTCCGCGCCGCGCGCCGACCGTGTTGAACGCGGTGTTCAACGTCGCGCAGTTCTGGGACGGCCGCGCCGAGGATCTCAAGGCGCAGGCCAAGGGACCGGTGCAGGCGAGCGTCGAGATGAACAACACGCCAGCCGCCGTCGAGGCGACGCTGCGCAGCATTCCCGCCTATGTCGCAGAATTCCAGAAGGCTTTCCCGAATGACCCGGCGCCGGTGTCCTTCGACAACATGGCGAAGTCGATCGAGGCCTTCGAGACGACGCTGATTACGCCGAACGCGCGCTTCGACCATTTTCTCAAGGGCGACGCCAGCGCGCTCAGCGACCTCGAGAAGACGGGCCTGCGGCTCTTTATCGATAAGGGCTGCGCCGGCTGTCACGGCGGCGTGAATCTCGGCGGCGCGGCTTATTTCCCGTTCGGCGTCGCGCAAAACCCCAGCGAGTTGATCCGACCCGCCGCCGACAAGGGGCGTAGCGCGGTCACCAAGAGCAGCGCTGATGACTTCGTGTTTCGCGCCGCTCCGCTCCGCAATGTCGCGTTGCGGGCGCCGTACTTCCACACCGGACAGGTCTGGACTCTGGAGGAGGCCGTCAATCTGATGGCGGCGGATCAACTCAACGAGACGCTGACGCCCGATCAAACCGGCGCGATCGTCGCCTTCCTCGGCGCGCTTACCGGAGATCAGCCGAGGATCGAATATCCGATCCTGCCGCCGCGCGGCAAGGACACGCCGCATCCTCAATATTGAGGCCTTGAATAGTTCGCGCGTTCGACTCGCCTCGCGGGTCGAACGCGCGCCCGCGGCCGGCGACTCTTCGCGCGGAAAGCTTAGTCCTGCATCTTCCCGGCGTGGTGCTCGGCGCGAATGCGGCGCACCGTCCCGGTGAACGAGTGATAGACGACCGTCTCGGTCGTGATCGTGTTTCTGCCGAAGTCGACGCCGGCCACGAGCGGGCCATCGGTTACGCCGGTTGCGCAGACGATCGCATCGCCGCTGACGAGATCGCGCATATCGTGTTTTTTGCGCGGGTCCGAGATCCCCATCGCGGCGGCTCGCAGGATTTTGGCCTGCGTATCGAGCACGAGTCGCCCCTGCATTTGTCCGCCCACGCAGCGCAGCGCCCCCGCCGCCAACACGCCTTCCGGCGCTCCGCCCCGGCCGAGATACATGTCTACGCCCGTTTGCGCCGGCTGCGTGGTGAAGATGACGCCGGCCACGTCGCCGTCTGAAATCAGCCGCACGCTGGCGCCCGCCCGGCGGCATTTGGCGATCAGTTCGGCGTGACGCGGGCGGTCGAGAATGCAGACGACGATGTCGCTGTCGTCGACATTTTTGGCGCGCGCCAGCGCCGCGATGTTTTCGCCCGGCTCCCGGTCGAGGTCGACGAGGCCGGGCGGATAGCCGGGACCAATGGCGATTTTGTCCATGTAGACGTCGGGCGCGTGGAGAAGGGAGCCGGCGTTCGCTATCGCGACGACGGAAATGGCGCCGGGCATGTCCTTGGCGCAGAGCGTCGCGCCTTCCAGAGGCGCCACGGCCAGGTCGAGCAGCGGACCGTCGCCTTCTCCGATTTCCTCGCCGACGAACATCGCGGCGGCGTGTTCGTCCTCGCCGATGACGACGCGTCCGCGAAAAGGCAGCCGCTCCATTTCCGCGCGCATCGTTCGCGCGGCGGCTTCGTCGGCGGCCATTTCGTCGCCGCGGCCGCGCAGGCGCGCCGCCGCGACGGCCGCGCGTTCGGTGACGCGCGCCAACGCCAACGCGAGGAAGCGTTCGATGGATTGTTCGTCGACGATGGGCGTCAGCGGCAAGGGCTTTCCTTCCGGCGCGGCGCTATTCGCGCTCGATGCGGATGACCTGCGCCGGCGCGTCGATGACGCCATCGGCGTAGATCGCGTCGAGAGCCTCGCGCACCAGATATTCGCTCGTCGCGTGGGTGATGAGAATCACGCTGCGCAACGCTTCGCCGGCGGCATGCCCTTGGTCCGCGCGGTCGGCGCTTCGGCGCGCGCCGCCGTGTTGCATGATGCTTTCGAGCGAGATGCCGCGCTCCGCCATGCGCGTCGCTATGCCCGCGAACGCGCCGGGAACGTCGGGCACGGAAAGGCGGATGTAGTAGCCGCCCTCATGGTGGCGCGTCGGCGCGCGGCGCAATTCGCCGAGCGCGGCGGTGGGCACGCCGAACGGCGCGGAGCGCACGCCCTTGGCGATGTCGGCGATGTCGGCGACAACAGCCGAGGCCGTCGCCTCGCCGCCGGCGCCGGGGCCGACCAGGGTGAGTTCGTGCACGGCGTCCGCGTCGATGGTGACGGCGTTGAGCACGCCCATGACCTCGGCGATGGGGGTGGTCTTGCGCACCATGGTCGGATGCACGCGCTGTTCGACGCCCTCGGCGGTTCGCTGCGCGACGCCCAGCAGCTTGATGCGAAAGCCGAGTTCGCCGGCCGCCGCTATGTCGGCGAGCGACACCCGCTCTATGCCTTCGATGTCGATCGCCTCGGGCGCGATGCGCACGCCGAAGGCCAGCGAGGTGAGAATGGAGAGTTTGTGCGCGGTATCGAAGCCGCCAATGTCGAAGGTTGGATCGGCTTCGGCGTAGCCGAGCTTCTGCGCCTCGGCGAGACATTGCTCGAACGACAATTGCTCGCGCTCCATGCGCGAGAGGATGTAATTGCAGGTGCCGTTGAGGATGCCGTAAACGCGCTCGATCGAATTGCCGGCGAGGCCCTCGCGCAGCGTCTTGACGATCGGAATGCCGCCGGCGACCGACGCCTCGAAGGCGAGCGCGACATGTTTTTCCTCGGCCAGCGCGGCGAGTTCGAGGCCATGCGCGGCGAGCAGCGCCTTATTGGCGGTGACGACGGATTTGCCATGCGCCAGCGCCGTCTCGACGCTGGTCCGCGCCGGCCCTTCGGCGCCGCCGATCAACTCCACGAACAGATCGATCTTGGGCGAGGCGGCGAGCGCGACCGGATCGGCGAAAAATTCGCAGCCTTTCAGATCGGCGTCGCGTTCCTTGCCGGGGTCGCGCGCCGAGACCGCCGTGACGACGATTTTCCGCCCCGTGCGCGAGGCGAGCGCGTCCGCCTGGCGGGCGAGCAATCGCGTGACCGCCGCTCCAACCGTTCCAACCCCGGCGACGCCGACGCGCAAACTATCGGACATGGCGACCTTTCATGAAGAAAACAGCCGACTCGCGCCGGGACCGGCTCAGCCTGTTCGAACTTGTGCCCGATTCCGCCCAAAGGATCAAGAATCACGCGCGCAACGCCCGGCGCGGCGAGACGCGCGACGCTTGGTCGCGCCAGTCGGGGGAGTGAAACTTCGACTTGGCCGCCCGCGCGCCTTGTCTTCGGCCAATCTCGGCTTACGTTCAAGCCAATGGCGCGGCTTGGCTTGCGTCATTCCTTTGGCGCCTCGCGGGCGGCGGGGCCGTGTGGAAGTAAAAATGGAGGGCTGACATGCGCAATTTATTGAATTCGAGACGAAAGAGAGCGGCGCAAGCGCTGTGCGGGGCGTTTCTGTTGGCGGCGTTCGCTCCTGGCGTCGCCTCCGCGGACGAGAGGGCTGGCGCGCTGCAATGCCACCTTTCCGGCAACAACATCACGGTTATCGTCGAAAATCAGACGTTGGACTGCGTTTTTCAAGGCGTCGACCAACGCGCGGCTCCCGCGCATTACATTGGCACGCTGAGCAAGCTCGGAGCCAACCTGACCATCAACGGCCCCGGCGACATCGTTTGGCTGGTCGCGGCGGCGACCGGACATGTGGGGCCGGGCGCGCTCGCGGGCGATTACGTCGGTCCTGAAACCACGGTCAAGGCTGGCGTGGGCGGAGGCGGGGCCTTGCTGGTCGGCGGCTCCGACAACACGGTTTCCTTGCAGCCTTTGGAAGTCGAGGGCGGCCCGGGTATTGGCCTCACCGCCGGGATCGAGCGTCTAATGCTCGCTTATGTTCCCGATCAGCCGCCGCCGCCCTTCAGGCACCGTCATCTCATCACAAAGTAAAGGGTTCGCATCGGCGCGGGAGCGGCGGCTCGGCCGTCTCCCGCGGCGTGTTTTGGCGCGTTAACGGTCGAAATCCTTGAGAGGGCGTGATTGGGGCGGCTATGCGACGACGCCGCTCGTTTCCACGATATTGAGTCCCGCGAAAAAAGTTCCCTTCTGTGACGCTTGCTCAGATAACGCCCACCAATTGTCCGTGTCGTCCCGCGTGATCATGTCCGCGGCCGCACACTGGTCTTTGACTTTCCGAAGATCAAAGATGACATTGGCGTCTTCCAGCTTGTTGGTCCAGAAAGCGTGCACTTGGGAGCGAAGATGTTCGACCCCGCATTCATTCATCAGCGACGCCAGCTCTCGCCCGATGAAGGGATTGCGGATGGAACGCCGGAATAAACCCGCGATTTTCCCGCTGTCGTCAAACTCACCATTGAACAGGACAAAGGTTTCCCAATCAGGTTCGCAAGCGACGATGCGACCGCCTATCTTGGTGACGCGCGCTATATCTTTCAGGACGGCGGCAGGCGTTTCCATATGTTGCAGCGACCGATCAATGCGTGCGGCGTCGACCGCGCCATCTCCCAGGGGAAGCCGCTGGCCATCTCCCGGCAGGAACTGAATGTTTGGCAAAGATGCCGCTCGCGCCTTTGCAATGGCGAGGAAGTTCTCACTCTTATCAACGCCAATAAAATTCGTTGCTGGATAATGACTGGCCAGATGGATCAGGTCCGAGCCCGTTCCGCAAGCAACATCCAGGACGACCTGCTCTGGTTCGATTTTCAGCGTTTGCCATGAATGGGATTTATACGCCTTGAAGAATGGAAGTTCGTTCATAAAATCAAGACAGCGAACAAGCTTGCTGAACAACTCGCTATCTGCATTACGAAATCCGCTGCCGATGTTTTCGGTCATCAGTTTTTAGTCCGTTCATTCAGAAGACAGCTGAGCTGATCGCCCCCGCTCAGAGCCCGAAACAGGGTTCCAAGCGTCAAATTTCAACCGCTAGATCGGCGCGGCGAAATCCAGCACGCGGTCGCTCGGAAAATCGTAAAGCTTGCCGCTCTCGCGCCATTCCGGCGCGCAGAGCGGTATCGCTTTTTCCGCGAATTCCTCGGGCGCTCGAAGCGTCGCGGGGTCTTCGCCGGGCATGGCCAGCGCGCGCATGCGCGTTCGCAACGGGCCGGGATTGGCAAGCATCACTTTGATCGAACTGGTGTTTTCGGTTTCCGCCGCATAGGTTCGGGCGATCGCTTCCAGCGCGGCTTTCGAGACGGCGTAGGGGCCCCAATAAGGCTTCATGCGCGCGCGGTGCGCCGCGCCCGAGGTGATGAACAGGGCGCGCCCGGCGCTTGAAGCCCGCAGCAGCGGGTCCAGCGAGCGGATCAAACGCCAATTGGCGGTGACGTTGACCGCCATCACCTTGTTCCAGTCCTTCGGATCGGCATGGGCCAACGGGGTGAGCGGCCCGAGAATACCGCCATTGCCCACGAGAACGTCGAGCCGGCCGAAGCGTTCGAACAAGGCGGCGCCAAGCCGGTCGAGCGCGTCGAAGTCGGCGAGGTCGCAGGGGACCAGCGTCGCCTGGCCGCCCATCGCGCCGATCTCGTCGTCGAGTTCGTCGAGCGCGCCTTGCGTGCGGGCGAGCGCCACGACATGGGCGCCCCGCCGCGCGAGGCCGAGCGCCAAGGCGCGCCCGATCCCTCGCGAGGCTCCGGTGACGAGCGCGATGCGGGCGGAGGGGGAGGTCATGCGGTCACGAAATCCGGGAAGCCATGCGTTTTCTTCGTCGCCTCAGCTCGCCTCCGCCAGCAGCGACAGCTGCGCGCGGTTCTCCGCCCCAAGATCGGTGAGGGCCGTCGGATAATCGCCGGTGAAGCAATGGTCGGTGAACTGCGGCGCCCGGTTGTTGCGCCCAGGCTCGCCCATGGCGCGATAAATGCCGTCGATCGACAGGAAGGCCAGCGAGTCGGAGCCAATCCAGGCGCGCATTTCCTCGAGACTATGCGTCGCGGCGAGCAGCTTGTCCTTTTGCGGCGTGTCGATGCCGTAATAATCGGGATGAGTGATCGGCGGCGACGAGATCAGGAAATGCACCTCCGTCGCGCCGGCGTCGCGCATCATCTGCACGATCTTCACGGAGGTCGTCCCGCGCACGATAGAGTCGTCGATCAGAATGACCCGCTTGCCTTCGACGACCGAGCGATTGGCGCTGTGCTTCAGGCGCACGCCGATCTCGCGCACCGATTGCGTCGGCTGGATAAAGGTTCTGCCAACATAATGGTTGCGGATGATGCCGAGTTCGAAGGGTATGCCCGCCTCGCGCGAATAGCCGAGCGCCGCCGGCACGCCGGAATCGGGGACCGGCACCACGACATCGGCGTCGATCCTGCGCTCGCGGGCGAGTTGCGCGCCCATCGCCTTGCGCACGTCGTAGACGGGGCGTCCATGCACGATGGAGTCGGGGCGCGCGAAATAAATATATTCGAAGATGCAGGGGCGCATCGCCTGTTTGGGAAAAGGCTTTATGCTCTCGATGCCCTCTTCCGAGATCACCACGATCTCGCCGTTCTCGACATCGCGCACGAAGCGCGCGCCGAGAATGTCGAGCGCGCAGGTTTCGGACGCCAGGATATATCTGCCTTCGAGTTCGCCGATCACGAGCGGTCGAATCCCCAAGGGGTCGCGCGCGCCGATCAGCTTGAGGTTGGTCAGCACGACCAGCGCGTAGGCACCCTCGATTTGCCGCAGCGCCTCGATGAAGCGCTCGATCAGCTTGGTCTTGCGGCTGCGGGCGACGAGATGGAGAATGACCTCCGTGTCGGACGTGGATTGAAAGATCGCGCCCTCGCCGATGAGTTCGCGGCGAAGCGTTTGCGCATTGGTCAGATTTCCGTTGTGACCGACCGCGAAGCCGCCGGAATTCAGTTCGGCGAACAGCGGCTGGACATTGCGCAGGATCGTCTCGCCGGTCGTCGCGTAACGCACATGGCCGACGGCCGACGCGCCCGGCAGGCGCTTGATCGTGCTTTCCTTGGAAAAGTGATCGCCGACGAGGCCAAGACGCCGCTCGGCGTGGAAACGCGAGCCGTCGAAGGAGACGATGCCCGCCGCTTCCTGTCCGCGATGCTGAAGCGCGTGCAGGCCGAGAGCGGTGCACACTGCGGCGTCGGGGTGATCGAAAATGCCGAACACGCCGCAATATTCGCGCAGGCGATCCTCGTCGGAGCCGGTTGGAGACCGCGATTGTTCGTGGTCGACTTCGCCATCGGGCGAACGCTTCATCGCGAAAGTCCTCTCGTTGCGCGGCTCGCGCGCGCCTTGCGCCTCATCTGGTCTTGGTCGCCGGCTTCGCGCCGGAAAGCAGCGAGTTAGGCTTGTTCTGCTCGCCGGACTTGGCCCCGGCGGTTTGAGCCGGCGCCGCGTCTTGCGGGGAAGCCTCGGTCTTCTTGTCCGCGGCCGGCTTGTCGTTGTCGCCCTCGCTTTCGGCCGGCGGCTCCTCGTTGGCCGGCGTGGCCTTCTTGGGCTTCAGATTGGCGATCAGCGCGTCGACGTCCTGTGGGACGAGATCGCGCAGCTTATCGCCGCCGGCTTCGAGAATCGGCTTCATTCGCGCGTTTTTCACCCATTCCGGCTGGTTCGCCTCGGGCGCGAGCCAGCCGTAGAAAGCAAAGGCGACGATCGCGAGAAGCAAGCCGCGCACCGCGCCGAAAATGAACCCCAGCGTCCGGTCCAGCGCGCCGACTTTCGAATCCAGAATCAGATCCGACACTTTGACCGTGATGATGGAGACGACGATCAAGGCCACGAAAAACACCGCCGCGATTGCGACGGCTTGGGCGATATTCTCCTTGGGCACATGGGGGCGAATATAGGGGAGCGCAAGCGGATGGAAATAATACGCCGCGGCTCCGGCGGCGACCCAGGAGAGAATCGCCAGCGTTTCGCGCGTAAATCCTCGCAGCAGGGCCAGCATCGCGGAAACCAGGACGATGGCGAGCACTGCAAGATCGAGATAAGACGGCATTCCAAGGTCTCCCGTATAATCGTCCCGCGAGCCAAGCTCTCGCTCGCGCGCTTCAACCCGCGAAGCGGGGCCGAGCGCCGCCTCGGTAAAACTGGAGTTTTCCGACAAACGGCGGCATCGCGCTTACCCGCGGAGCGTCTCTGTTCGCCCGGCGGCGCAATGACGCCTAGCGCATTTTTCACCGGAACGAAACGCCTAAGCGGAAATTCGCGAAAGCAGCGCACGGCTTTTTCGCGGAATGCGGCGACATCGCGGCGCGGAACGGCCTTCGCCACGGATCGCCTCTAGCTTGGATCGGCTACAATCCGCGGCGCGCTCATCGCGCCCGCCGCGGTCGTTTCGGACCGCGCGGCGTGGGCTTCGCTCGCGCATTCTGTCTCGCCGGTCGGCCGCCGCCCGCCGTCGCCGCGATCTCGAATCGCAGCGCGCCGGCGATGGGCGCCGCCTCGACCAGCCGAACCTCGATCACGTCGGCGAGGCGGTAGCTTTGCCCCGAGCGTTTCGACGTTAGGGAATGCGCGGTCTCGTCATAGGCGAAATAGTCCTGGCCCAGAGTCGCGGCGGGCACGAAGCCGTCGGCTCCGGTTTCGAGCAGCCGCACGAACAGACCCGAGCGCGTGACGCCGGAGATGCGCGCGGAAAAACGCGCGCCGATCTGATCCGCGAGATGCGCGGCGATCAGGCGGTCGACGGTCTCGCGCTCGGCGGCCATGGCGCGGCGCTCGGCGGCGGAGATGCGCGCGGCGATCTCGGCGAGTTCGCCGACCGCGATATCCGGCATTCCGCCGGGGCCGAGTTTAAGCGCGGCGATCAGCGCGCGATGCACGATGAGATCGGCGTAGCGGCGGATCGGCGAGGTGAAATGCGCGTAGCGGCGCAGGTTCAGGCCGAAATGGCCGTAATTTTCGTGCGTGTATTCCGCCTGCGCCTGCGTTCGCAAAACGATTTCATTGACGAGATTTTCCTGATCAAGCCCTTTTACATGCGCGAGAATGGCGTTGAAATTGGCCGCGCGCACGGTCTGGCCCTTGGCGAATTTCACGCCGATCGTCGCGAGGAACTCCGACAGCGCGGAAAGCTTCTCGCGCGAAGGCTCGTCGTGAGCGCGGTAGATCAGCCTTTGCCGGTTCTCCTCCAGCGTTTCGGCGGCGGCGACATTGGCGAGGATCATGAATTCCTCGATCAGCCGATGCGCCTCCAATCGCGGCGGAATTACGACGCGGTCGAAGGCGCCGTCGGCTTTTAGCAAAATCTTGCGCTCGGGCAGATCGAGATCGAGCGGCGCGCGGACGTGGCGCGCGTGTTTCGCCGCCGCATAGGCCGCCCAAAGCGGGCGCAGCACGCCCTCCAGAAGCGGCGTCGTCGTCTCGTCCGGACGCCCGTCGATCGCCGCCTGCGCCTGGGCGTAATTGAGCTTGGCGACCGAGCGCATCATGACGCGGTGAAAGCCGTGGCCGAGTTTGCGGCCGTGCTTGTCGAGCCGCAGCCGCACCGCGAGGGCC
>Ga0182014_10002790_pt1 | contig 21607 bp, 20 predicted proteins | sample 612S2DmetaG_FD_120489 | JGI IMG/M metagenome (GOLD analysis project Ga0182014, IMG submission 120489) | Permafrost microbial communities from Stordalen Mire, Sweden - 612S2D metaG | ecosystem: Environmental > Terrestrial > Soil > Wetlands > Permafrost | place: Sweden: Stordalen | collected...
GGTTCCGGTGTTTGCGTGGAAGGGCGAGTCGCTGGAGGATTATTGGTGGTGCACCTATCAGGCTCTGGCGCATAAGGGCGGCAAGGGACCGCAGTTGGTGGTGGACGACGGCGGCGACGTGACGCTGCTGATCCACAAGGGCTACGAGCTGGAAGCGGGCGATGGCTGGGTCAATACCCCCTCCGGCAACCACGAAGAGCAGGTGATCAAGGACCTGCTGAAGAAGGTGTATGCCGAGGACCCGCAGCACTGGCACAAGGTTGCCAGCGAATGGCGCGGCGTTTCGGAAGAGACCACCACGGGCGTGCACCGGCTCTACAAGATGATGGAGCAGGGAAAGCTGCTGGTTCCGGCCATCAATGTCAATGACTCGGTGACCAAGTCGAAGTTCGACAATCTATATGGCTGCCGCGAATCGCTGGCGGACGGCATCAAGCGCGCGACGGACGTGATGGTGGCGGGCAAGGTTGCGGTGATCTGCGGCTACGGGGATGTGGGCAAGGGCTGCGCGCACTCGCTGCGCGGCATGGGCGCACGCTGCATTGTCACCGAGGTTGACCCCATCAACGCGCTGCAGGCGGCGATGGAAGGCTTCGAAGTGACGACGGTGGAAGATACGCTGGGGCGCGGCGACATTTATGTCACGTGCACGGGCAACACCGACATCATTACCCTAGAGCAGATGAAGAAGATGAAGGACCAGGCGATTGTCTGCAACATCGGGCACTTCGACAACGAGATCCAGGTGGATCCTTTGAACGCCGCGCCCGGTGTGACCAAGCTGAACATCAAGCCGCAGGTCGATTTCTACAAGTTCCCCGACGGCCACGGAATCTTCGTGCTCGCCGAAGGCCGTCTGGTGAACCTGGGCTGCGCGACGGGCCATCCGAGCTTCGTGATGAGCAACAGTTTTGCCAATCAGACGCTGGCGCAGTTGGATCTCTGGGCCAACAAGGACACCTACAAGGTAGGCGTGTATGTGCTGCCCAAGAAGCTGGACGAAGAGGTGGCACGGCTGCATCTGGAGAAGATCGGCGTGAAGCTCACGACGCTGACCCCCAAGCAGGCTGACTACCTCGGCGTCCCGGTCGAAGGACCGTATAAGGCGGAGAACTACCGCTACTAAGCACAATTCGTAGTTCTTCGTTCGCAGTTCACAGTAGTGGTATCCCAGGTCTTCCGCCGCGGTCCGCCACGGCGGAGAACCTGGGGCAACCGCGCATTTTTCGAAGTAGTTAGAGAACGCATATATGGCATCCTCGCGTAGTTTTTCTTTCGAGCTGTTTCCGCCGCGGACGCCGGAAGGCGTGGCGAAGCTGCCGGCTGTGATCGGGCAGTTGGCGGCGGTCCAGCCGGACTATTTTTCCGTGACCTACGGGGCGGGCGGTTCCGATCGGGAAGGCACCTACCAGACGCTGGTGGCCATCGTCGAGCACGCCGGCGCGGAGGTTGCGCCGCACCTGACCTGCGTTGGCTCCACGCGGGCTCACATTGCGGAGTTGCTCGACCGCTACCGCAAGATGGGCGTGAAGCGAATCGTGGCGTTGCGCGGCGACCTGCCGGCCACGGCGATGAGTCCTTCGGCCCCCGGTGATTTTCACTATGCGAACGAACTGGTGACCTTCATCCGCGAGACGCATGGGGATCATTTCAAGATCGAGGTGGCGGCCTACCCTGAGATGCATCCGCAGGCGCCGAATCCAACCGTCGACTTCGAGAACTTCAAGCGCAAGGTCGAAGCGGGCGCGGACTCGGCGCTGACGCAACTGTTCTATAACGCCGACGCCTATTTTCACTTCATGGACCGCTGCGCCAAAGCGGGCATCGACCTTCCGGTCATTCCGGGCATCATGCCGATTACCGGACACGCGAATGTGGTTCGCTTCTGCGCCGGGTGCGGCGCCGATCTGCCGCGCTGGATCAAACTGCGCCTCGAAGAACTGGATGAAGACAAATCCGCGCTGCAGGACTTTGGCGCGGAGGTGGTGACTCGGCTGTGCGAGACCCTTCTGCGCGGCGGAGCGCCGGGGCTGCACTTCTACACCATCAACCAAGCCGGCCCCACGCTGCTGCTGTGGAAGAATCTGGCGCTGCCTGTCTCCGTGTGAGAGATACCGCCGTTGCGAATCTCAAGGAGCGAGCGCCCGCCATGCGTTAACCTTTGCGTGGGAGGCAAACAGCCGGATGATTCACCATTGGATATCGCTCCTTGCGCAGTACAGCAGCGTGGTCGGGTTCCTGATCGGGTTGCCGGCGGTGATTGGCACATACTATCAGTCGTACAAGGCGCGGCAGGAGGCGCGGCGCGAGCGCGAAGGAACCCTGCACAGTCAGGACTGCCTGGAGTTTGTGGCCGGGGATGGGGACTGCATCAACCTGATACCGCTGGAAACGCTGCACTCGCTGCCCAGAGCCGGGGACGTGATCATGCTGCCCGGTGAGGGGGTTGGAGGATCGTCCAGCTATCTTCCCGGCGCGTATCTGGTGGAGTCGGTGGAGCATTTTTACACTCATGCCGAACGCAAAGGCAGCCGGCCGCAAGAGGCGCGATTGACCAAGGCGGTGGCCAAGGTGACGTCGCTGAATCCGGTGTTGACGGTTTAGGCCCGCGGCATGGTTGCCTTCCGGGACGCCAGCTATTCAGACCCGGCTCGTTTGGTCTTGCGGGTGGTCATGCTGTGATAGAGCCCCCACATTCCGTTGTGCAGCAGGCGGGTCTGTTCGGCCTTGAGAGCCTTATAGGAGCGCTCAACATAGATGTCGAACTCCGGTGGCCAGCCGATGGTGGAGCGGCGCTCGGTGAAATCTCCCTCGGCCCACTGGGCCAGCAGCGCCTTGTAGCCCACCACATGGGTGACAAAATCGAGCAGGCATTGCGGCATCTGCTCCTCGACGATCAGGTGCGCGTTTTCGATAATGATCTTCTCGCGAACGTCGTTCAGGGGCATGAAGATTGTCTTCGTCCAAAGCACCCACTCCTTCAGATCCTCGTCGCGGATGGGGTGGCACTGTGTCTTGCCCTGCTTCTTGAGCAGCGACTTGTAGGCGATGTTGCCGGCCACGGTGGCCACGTAGAGCGGCCCGTAGAAGTCGTTCAGGCGCCGGTCTACCAGGCGCAGCCGGTCGCTTCGGCGCGCCATCATGCGTGTGAACGAAAACGTCACCAGGTAACCGGCGAAGGCCAGCACAATGGTGAGCACGGCCGCGTTTTGCAGTCCGCTCGGGAGAACGATCGATGATGGATCCATGACTTGCCTCGCCGGAAAGCATACGCGCGCCGAGTTGCGCCACATCGTGATAGAGAAGTTGAGCTGTGAGCGGAGTTCCGATTTGCAGCCTGACGCCGTCTCGGGAATCCGGCCTTAATTTACGTCGCTGACCATGTAGGCAAGTATCGGCGGATTGGAGGTCAACTTGGCGTCGACCAGCAGCACCGTGCGTACTTCGCCGCCGCCGAGGTAGATGGTAGAAGAAGTGTAACTGGGGGTCGTTTTGCCGGTTGGCGTAACAACCATCGTGACGGTCTGCGAAGCGAAGTCAACGTAGTTGAACGAGGCGCCTACGGCCAGATTCGAAACCAGCGGGATGCTCTGGGCAAGCGTGCTGCCGTTTGGGACCATGTAGACGTCGACAGCGCCAGTGCCGATGGCCTGATTGAGAAAGCGGAAGTCGGAATGGCCGGATGCGGCCGCGGTCTGCTGATCGGTAATCACGGAGACGGTATAGCTGGTGGGCGGGTTGCCGATATCCGTGAGGTAGATCGAGTACTGACGGCCGGCCAGAAAGGGATTGCTCGTTGTGGTCAGGGAATCGCCCGTGGCCGCGTTCGCGATCTTGACGGAACCTGAAGTGGTGGCGGCCAAGGTCGCATAGGGAGAGATAGTTCCCTGGCCGACGTTGCCGGCAATCGTAATGCCCTCTGCGAGGACGTTGATAGCCGGAGCGACGTACGATGCGTCAATGACACGCACCAGCGTTGGCTGCGTGTAGCCGGCCACGTTTACGCAACCGGAGAGCAACCCCGCCAGCACCATCGAACTTGCAACCGCCATCGCCAGTGCGGTCAGAGTCAACTGCCGCGTATTTCCCATCCGCCAGATTCCGTTCGTTCTCATCGTGCGCATCTTCTTCCGCGGTACGGCCTCCAGTTCATAGTACAGGGAAGGAATGAAATGAGTTTACGACTTTTTGCCCGGCACGGGGCAAGTGCAGGCCGAGGACGGACAGAGCAACGCTGAAGCCGGGTTCGCGATCCGGCCTGGAAGCGGCCGAGTCCATGAGCGGCATCGAGCGACAGCACTAGCCTGAGCCAAGGTAGATGAAACGGACCAGAAAGAGGGCTGCGAGCAGATAGAGAAGCCAGTCCTTCCTTCTGAACTTGCCTGTCGCCAGGTGGAGCACGGCCCAGGCGATGATGCCGAAACCGAGGCCATTGGCGATGGAGTAGGTGAACGGAATCAGCACCAGCGTGAGAAAGGCGGGAACGGCGACCAGCGGCTCATGCCAGCGGATCTCCGTGATGGTGGCAAGCATGAGCGACCCCACCAGGATAAGCGCAGGAGCGGTAGCCGCCGGGGGCACCAGTCCGACAAACGGCGCGGCGCCAATCGCGCCCAGAAAAAGCAATCCGGTAACGATGGCCGTAATGCCGCTGCGGCCGCCCGCCATGACGCCGGCCGTCGACTCCACATAGCTGGTCACAGTCGAGGTTCCGGCCAGAGAGCCGAAGACAGTCGAGGTCGCATCGGCCAGAAGAATGCGGCTAAGGCGCGGGATGGAGTGGTCGGCCTCGATGAGGCCGGCGCGCTTGGCGACGGCAACCAGCGTGCCGAGGTTATCGAAGAGGTCGACAAAGAAGAAGACGAAGACGATCTCCAGCAAACCGGTGTTGAGGGCGCCGCGAATATCGAGCTTGAAAGCGGTGCCGGCGAGCGCGTGGAAGCCGCCCTGCGCGGGCGACCAGTGGAAAAGGTTTTGTGCCCACGCCATGGTCGGCGTCGCGGGGGTTCCGCTTGCCTGTGCGCCGGAATGCAGGATCGCAAAGGCGCAGGCCCACGCGATGGCAGTCGTGGCAAGCACGCCGATGAGAATGGCGCCGCGGACTTTTCTTATCTCAAGCGTCACCATCAGGAAGAGGCCGATCAATGCCAGCGCGGTGGTGGGGTTGCGCAGATTGCCCAGGCCGACCAGGGTCTCCGGATCGCCAACCACCAGGCCCGCATTGCGAAAGCCGATGAAGGCGATAAAGAGCCCGATGCCGCCGGCAACCGCTGCGTAGAGCTGGTGGGGAATGGAGCGCAGAATCATCTGCCGCAGGCCGCTTGCGGTGAGCGCGAGAAAGAGCACGCCGGAGAGAAAGACCGCGCCCAGCGCCGTCTGCCACGGAATGTGCATCTTCAGGCATACGGTGTAGGTGAAGTAGGCGTTGAGACCCATACCGGGAGCGAGGGCGATGGGATAGCGGGCGACGATGCCCATCAGGATGGAGCCGAAGGCCGCCGACAGGCAGGTGGCCTCGGTGGCGGCGGCCAATGGAACTCCGGCAGCCGATAGGATGGCCGGGTTGACCAGCACGATATAAGCCATGGTCAGAAACGTGGTGACGCCGGCAAGGATTTCGGTGCGCCAGTCGGTCCCGAGACGCGCAAATTCGAAGTAGTTCTCCAGGAGCTTGAGCATAGGCGGGTACTGCTAGGAAAGCACACGCGCGGCCGAACGCAAAGGAGATTGTGCTTTCCGGTTTTCCTTTGTTTGCCGGCCGGGTCTTGTTAACATTAGTAACCCATGGTTCAGGACTCGAAAAATCGGCGTCGCTCGGTCCCGGTAATGCGGGCCGTGATCGAGGTTGCGTTTATCGTCTTTCTCTTTTATTCGAATCTGTTGATGGGGGAGTTCACGCGCGCCAACGGGCAGGGAAAGAGCCTGACGGTTGCGCTCTACGACATATTTACAGCGACGAATTTTGTCATCGCCATGATCTCGGCGATGATCGGTTATGTGGTGTTCGAATTTTTGAGGAAGAGGCTGTAGTGAGGTTGGTGGTTCGAGCCTGCAGGCGGCCCGCTCATCAGCTCCGAAGAATCGCCGTGAGCCTTCAATCTTAGTCAGCGATCGAGGGGGGCGGAATCGATGCGGGGGGCACCGGCGCCGTCTGCGGTAAAACAGTCTCGTAAGCCTCGTACACACCCTCGAACACAGAGTCCCAACTGGCGGTGAGTGCGTAGGCCCGCGCTGCCTTCCGCATTTCTTCGTGTTTGGCGGGGTTAGCGAGGACCGATCCAACCGCCGCCGCGAACTGGTCGTCGCTGGCAATGCGCCCGGTCTCCCCATCGCGAACGATCGTGCACGGACCGCCGTCAGGGGTCACGATAGCAGGGACGCCCGAGGCCAGCGCCTCCAGCACCACATTGCCGAAGGTGTCGGTATGCGAGGGGAAGACGAATAGATCCATGTTGGCGTAAGCGGCCGAAAGCGGTTCGCCCTTTAGCACGCCCGTGAACTCGGCCCGCGGCAGGCGGTCCCGCAGCCAGGCCTCCTCTGCGCCGTGGCCCACGATGAGGAAGCGGAAGGTGCCGATCCCCATCTTCTCCAGCTCCTCCTGCACCTTCGCCAGCAGAGCGACATTCTTCTCCACCGAGAGACGCCCCACAAAACCGAGCACCGCTTCGCGATCTTCAGCGCCGCGCGTGCGCTTGTCCGGATGGAAGAGCTGGGCGTCCACCCCGCGCGGCATCAAATGGCAGGCACGCCCCGTCGTCCGCTCCAGCAGCCGGCAGAGCTCGGGATTGGGCGCGAACAGCACCCGCGCGCGCGAGTAGAGAATGGAGGCCAGCTTCAGGGTGAGGTCTTCGATCTTCTGGCTGGCGGCGGCAGCCTGGTGGCTGGGCAGCGGACGCAGAAACCAGTGGGAGCGCCGCGCCAGATATTCGTGCACATTCGTATGCCAGCTCGCTGCCAATGGCTTGTGCAGTTGATGGGCAAGCCAGGCGCCCAGCATTCCCAGTTCGCTGGGCCCGGTGATATGGATCAGATCCGGCTGAAAGCGCTGGAGCGTCTCGTCGATCAGCCGCTTATGGCGCAGAAAGGCAGGATCGTAGCGGAGGTCCTTTTCCAAAGCGAAGGAGAGAAAGCTGCGCGGCAGTTCCAGGGTCCACACGTTCCCTTCTTCAAGCAATGCCTGTGAGCGCACTCCGGCTCGAACACAAAGGAAAGGAAGATTTCGCCGCCGCGCGAAGGCCTCAAAATGCCGGCTCGTGTGGGCGACTCCGTTCACTTCGTGGAACGAGTCGGGGAAGTAGGCCACGCGCGGCGCAGTCGAGGTCACCGGTTGGGAAGCGGGGTTAGCGGGGTTAGCGGAGTTAGCGGGGCTGCAAGCTTCATCCAGTTGCATATCTAACTCCGCTAACACGCGCGCAGCGCGTCTAGCGCCGCTAACTCCGCTTTTCTCAACTAGAGTTCGTTCTCGCCAAGAGTCAGGCGCAACTGATGCGTCTCGCTCCAGGCGATGCGCAGGCCGCTTGCGACCGGGGCCTTGCCCAAAAGCTGAACCATTGCGATTATCCCACGCATCAGCAGGGGCGCCGATCCGTGGGGCCACAATTCGCTGAGCGGGCGAACCACGCCGTTGCCATCGGGATGATAGGCACGCTCGTCCCAGTTCCGCGAACCCTGCGGGAACTCAGGATAGTTGCGGATCGCATCGATGGTCGACTGAAGCAGGCGATGCTTCCACGGTTCGGCATACTGCGGCATGAAGAGCACGTTGCTCATCCGCTCGCGCCGGACCTCGTGAACAAACTCGGTGAAGCTGGTCGCGTTGGTCAGGTTGATGTTGGCATTGGGCTCCACGCCGTGACGGTCGCCGCCGGAGATGAGCACCATGTTCCACTTTTCGGCCAGTCTGCGAACGGTGCGGTTCTCGTCCCAGTGGCGCAGGCCGTTCAATTCCAGCGCATGAAGGTATGCGCCGTTCTTCTGCAGGAACTCATTGACCAGAAACTGATGCTTTTCCTTGCCGATCAGGTAGAGGTCCCACATGGGATGGTTGAAGATCACCAGCACGTTGGGTTCGTCGTGCAGAGCCCTCAGAATCTCCGTGAACCGGGAGTCGCTCGGGTTGGCGGTGTAATCCTTCAGCGTTGCCATCCACTGCTGCGCGGTTGCGCTGGGCAGGTTGTGGACGCCGAGGTGGAACGACTGCGTGCCGTAGGGCGCGCTCCATTCGACGGACACGGGAATCTGGCGGGCGCTGGGCACGGTGCGCAGCAGCATGGGCGCATTGATGTTGTCGTGGTCGGTGATGGAGACCATCGACGCCAGGCCGAGCTTTTCAATCTGCCGGCTCTCCAGGTCGAAGGCCAGTTTCGGGGTCATGGGAGGCGTCCAGTAGCTGGCCGCATAGTTCAGGCGGATTCCGTGAAACTCCTCGGCACGGCGCTCCAGCCGGGCAAGAAGCGGCCGCATCGCCGGATACTGGTTGCCAAAGTTGGCCAGAAAATCAAGGGTTTCCTTGGACTGGTTGGTGTGGCTGTGCAGGGAAATACCGGTCCGGAAACCGTTGGCCGCGTCTTTGTCGCGCCAGAGATAGGAGATGGTCGCATTGGGCATGGCTGCTCCTTTTTCCGCGAACGGGGATCCGCAATCGTGCCCGGATTCCTGTGCATATTTTCGATGGAGAGCCATAAATGGAGAGTGAATATCCGGCGAATTCCCGTTCAATTGATCGATGTACCAAGAGAGTTACAGACATTATCGGTTAAACTCGGCAGTTTTGGGCATAACTCCCGCAAAAATGCCCAACTCCCACACACGAGTGTTTTTCATTTACTGGTCTTAGCCAGCTCCGGACTCAGAAAATCCTCCACCGTCCAACCCGCCATCAGGTCTTCGTCGAGGTTAGACGCGGCGTCAGGCTGAAGTTGGCCGGAAGCCGCAGCAGCCAGCTCGGCCGACAGATAATTCGCGGTCAGCCCTTGCCGCAATAGCCCGAAGGCCTGCTCCGGAGTGTCGGCAAACCGGAACAGTTCGATGTCCTTGGGCGATATGGCCCCGGTATCGACCAGCGCGTCGAGGTTAAACACCTTCTTCCAGTAGTCCGACCCATAGATGACGACGGTGATCTTCTTGGCCAGCTTGCTGGTCTGTGCCAGGGTGAGAATCTCGAACATCTCATCGAGCGTGCCGAACCCGCCGGGAAAGACAACCAGCGCCTTCGACAGATAGGCGAACCACAGCTTGCGCATGAAAAAGTAGTGAAACTCGAAGTTGAGTCCCGGAGTGATGTAGGGGTTGGGAGCTTGCTCGAAGGGGAGCCGGATATTGAGGCCGATGGTCTTGCCGCCCGCTTCCCAGGCTCCGCGGTTGGCGGCCTCCATGATGCCTGGCCCCCCTCCCGAGGTGATGACGAAGCGGTGCTTGCGGGAGGGAATCCCCATGGCCCACTGGGTAAGGAGCTGGGCAAGGCGGCGCGCATCCTCGTAGTAGCGGGCCATCTCCACCGCGGCCACAGCGCGTTTGCGCTGCATTTCAGAGGCCTTGCCGGCGGCGATGTCAGGCGCGGTGGCGGGCTGCTCATGGCTGGGCGCGGGCTGGCTGGAGCCGGTATTGTCGAGCAGCTCGAGGGCGTGGCCGGCCTCTTCGCGCCCGCGAAAACGCGCCGAGCCGAAGAACACCACCGTGTCCTGAATCTGCTCATGGCGAAACCGTGCCAGCGGCTCAAGATACTCAGCGACGATGCGCATCAAACGGCCATCGGGGCCATTTAGAAACGTAGAATTTTCATAGGCCAGCGGAGCGCTTTTCAACGGCGGTGGGGCGTCCTTTCCGGGAACTCTCGCCGCAGCCTCCCGCGCGGTCGGTAGTTCTCCGCCCCGTTCCCGATTCCCTAATCCCTGTTCCCTGTTATCCATGGTTCACCTTCCGCGCCGTCCGAGAATATCCTGAAGCGCAATCCACAGATTCAACAGGCCCAGCCCCGAAACGATTCCCCGCACCGCGCCGATGGCGGCAAAACCGGAGAGGGCGGGATACTGCTGAAAAAGCGGATTCTGGTCCCAGAACACGGGCGACCAGGGCGCATAGCAGACGGCCAGGCCGATATACATGCGCAACATCACCCGCAGCAGGAGCTCGATACGTTCCAGCCAGCGGGGAATCCGCTGCGGCACGGGCCGAACCGGCAGCGGTGCGGCGGACTCGGGGTCAAGCGCCTGAGGCACTGGCGCAACCGCTTGCCCAGGCAATGGCGCCGGACTCACAGCGAACGTAGACGATATCAATTCCGGCTGCTGGGACATTCTCTTTTGTAGGCCCCGAGCGCCCGATTCCAACTGGAAAGCGAACACTCCACACGAGCCGGAAGTCTCCGGCCCGGCCTGGGACGCCGTATTGCAACGGTAACACAGCGGAGGGGTCGTAAAGCGGCGACAAGAGAGTCCGGAATGGCTCAGGGCAAGGACCGTCAAGCGATTGTCCTCAGGCGAACGAATCAGCGCCGCAGATTCGCCAGCGCTTCCGACACCGGGCTCGACGCAATCCGATAATTTCCATAGTCGATGATGAGAACCGCCACTCCGCCAATTCGGACGCTGGTTTCACTGCGGACCTCCCGCGGCATCCAGAAACCGTCCGTCTTGACGCCGGTGTAGTGAATCCGCGTTCGGGAGATCCAGAACGAAGGGCTCTTGGCCGGCTCGGTCTCCATCTTCACTGTTGCAAAATCCGCGGCGTCGACCCAGATTCTGCCTCGATACAGAAACTTGGTGGGAACCAGAGGCTCGACTTCCAGGATGTACGCCGGCCTCCCGGCTAGAGTTTCCCGCCCCACCTGCTTGAACCGGTAATTGGCCGGGGTCAGGGCCAGCGATTTCTTGTTCTGAAAGGCTTCCTTTTCGCTGTCGACTGCCCGCTTGAGCACTTTATCGAGGAGAAACTTCGATCCGCTTTGCGACACGATCGTCAGGTTCTTCCCGGAAGAGGCGTTGTAGACGACCTCGACATCCATCTTCGCCTCAACCTGCTTGGAAAATCCGCGGTACTCGACCTCGTAGTGACGCAAAGTCTTATAGGACCTGAGTTTCTGAGTTTGCAACTGTTCGTGACGCTGCATCTGTTCGACAATCTGAGCGGTGGAGAGGCCGGCGGCAGAACCGGGGTTCTCACCCTGGGGCCAAACACTGGCCGCCATCGAGAAGACGGCAGCCGCGAAAAGGAAGCCTCTGATCGACTTGAATTTCATAGCGGCATCTTAAGTCGTAATAGATAAACCCAAAGTGAACCCCACTGTAAGCAATAAAGACACGTACCTGAATATTCACCCCTGCTCAGCGCAATGTAAGTGCATGTTCCGATGCCGCTCGATCACCCGGTCATCAGCTTAACATGGTTCGGTTTTCGGAAGATGATTCGATCTTACGATTGCCGGAGCTTGCGCCCGCGATTTGAGGCTACCGGAGTATCCTGTTTGGGTTCACGCGCGTCAAAGCAATATCAGCCTGGAAAGATCGAAAGGAGCTCGATATGAAATCTGCCGCATTGGCCTTCTTTGCCCTCCTCTTCGGATCAATCGCTCTCGCCGCTCAACCGGGCGGCCATGGCCAATCGTCCCATGGCGCCATCAGCGTGGAATCGCGGGACGAGGCAAACACGATAAGCGCGTTCGGCATGACCATCCGCATGGGCTGTCCGGTCTCGCTGAGTGCGCAGCACGGAATGACGGCGGGCTTGTTGCTGGCGGATAAAAGCCGATCGCAAGGGCTCGCTCAATTGCTTCATCTCTCCCTGCTCGATCTCAATGTCGATGCCAAGCGGATCGTGTCCGCCCGCGTCAGGGTTCACGGCCTTTCCGGCAAGGCGCGCGTAACACAGACGCTCTCCGCGGAGGCCAGTTCCTCCAAGGACGATGGCGACTTCGTCAGGACGCTGGACGTCCAATTCCCATTCCGAACGGCCAGGACGGTTTCCGGGGATCTTCTTGTCCCCGGCATGACAGCAGTCCTCTCTATCGTCGTCAACTCCGTCACCTACGACGACGGCTCTACGCGCAGCTTCTCAGCGCAGGACAACTGCCGCGTCACTCCCGATCCGCTGATGCTCGTCTCTGGCCGCTAGGCCAGAACACAAGAGGCGCACACCCGGAAGCGTCTATCCGGATGTGCGCCCCATGGTCCGTTGCCGGAGAAACTCAGAACCGGTAGAACACGCCGCCCATCGGCTCCAGCGTTTGCGTGAAGCCGCCGGTCGCGGGATAGATCGAAGAGGTGTTGGGAGCCTTGTACAGATTGCCCCGGACTTGTGCGCGAATCCCGAGGTGCGGGCTGAAGCTGTAATCCACGCCGCCGCCGTAGTCATAGGCCCCCCTGACCGAGGTGTTATTTCCAAAGGGCGTGGCTCCGGGAATCGCAATGAAAAAGCCCACGCCGGCTACAACGAATGGCCGCAGATTCCCCGTTTTGTAAGAGGCCACGTAATCAATCGAGATCTGAGCCGCATTGCCTGTGATCTTGGTTGCCGGGTTCTGGCAGTCCAGGGCGCAGGCCCCGCTCTTGGGAGCGTACGCCTGATCGGCGGGGTTGAACGAGAAGGCCATTTCGTAGCCCAGAAGATTACTGGCGATGTGCCGCAACTCCACCATGCCGCCGGGCGCATTGGTCGGAGTCTGCTGCGTACCATTACCGCTGGTGGAGCTGGTGAGGGCCTCGTAAAAGCTGGCCCCAATATCCGTCTGGGAGCGCGATCCCACGGCGGACCGTGCTTTGGCCGCCGCGCCTGTTTGCCCGCCTGCCGGAGCATCGGCCTGGCCATACGCCGCGCCTGTCAGCGCCGCCATTCCAATCAAAATAAAGGTAGTCAGCATCCACTTCTTTCGCATCGTCGTCTCCGTTTTCGATTTCACCCTCGCTATGCAAACCTGTGTCAGGAGGAAAGGATTTCGCGTCCTGCGGAAGCCCTTCTCCCCGCCGTGATTTGCCAGAACGTCTGGTGACTTGCTGCAGCGGTACCGCAGAAAATAAGGCGTCTCCGTCATCCTACATGGCGGCTCTTCAAGTCCACCCCAGCCCCAAAGACCGGTGGCCGGGAATTGTGGCGGAAAGCCACTCCGATTATATCGGCTTTGGTCGGGGCATCCGGGGCGCGGTGCGGACGCAGGACAAATTGACCCATCGGAGATTAGACGGCTTGCCGCGAAGTTTGAGGGTCCGCCCATTCCCAAGCCTTTCGCCGGCGTCCATTGCCTGCCTTTGCGCGCCGGGAGACTTACTCGACGCCGAGGACAGGGACTGGTCGAACGGCGAATGCCTTGCCATCGACCCCAGGACCGGCGAGCGATTCTTGGCCGGCGGTCAAATAACGCACGAATCCTTCGAGAATTGAGCGATATTGCTCAGACATCTCATCTGGGATCGGATATTGCTAGTACTGCGTGAAGACCCTCGTGCTCCCATGGGAGCGACGAGAGATAGAACCGGAGGTACAGCCTCCATCGCGCGTCTTGGGCCACTGCTTAACCTGGTTACTCTGGAATCGACGCGATCCATGCATAAAGATCCCAGCAGGCGCCAGCCGCATCAACGCGACACCATTTCCCAGTCGTGCGTTGCCGGGATGCAGGCCGGAGATTCCACCACGAGGATCGCCGGCCTGCACCTCGAGTCACTTCATCCCGTCCAAAATCGATGAGGTTGTTCGCCCGTCGCTCCACCCTGCGCGGGGTTTTTCGGCTCCGAAGGCCAGCAACCCTCACTTACTTGCGGGCTCCCACTCTTCTGCCCGCACCAGCATCCGCAACACCCGTTGCGCGGCAAACTGTGGCAAGAATGCGACAATAGCGTCAGCGGCAGGTTTGTTGTTCGAGGCGAACCTGCGCCGGGGGAACTGTTGACCATGCTGCATGTCCTCTCGACTCATCTCTTCCTGAATCAACGGCTTCATCCCGGGCTCCTGGAACATGCCGAGACCTCCGGCGCACAGGCGGTGGAGATTTTTGCCGCCCGCCAGCACTTTGACTACACCAGCCGGGAACAAGTGACCGAGTTGGCCAACTGGTTCCGCTCCAGCACGCTTCAGCCGTTTTCAATGCACGGGCCGCTCTATCCCGACCGGGAGATGGGCCGTACCGGAGCGCCCGCGGTCAACGTGCTCCACCCTGAAAAAGCACGCCGCATCGACGCCATGGACGAGATGAAGCGCGCACTGGAGAGCGCCGAGTACATTCCTCTGCGCAATATGGTCGTGCATCTCGGCGAGCGCACCGACGCCTGGTCGCCGCGCAGCATCGAGTACGCAATCACCGCTCTCGAGCATCTGGGCGCCTTTGCCCGCCCTCTCGGCGTGCGCCTGCTGGTGGAAAACCTGCTCAGCGAGCCCACGACTCCCGAGCACCTGCTGATGATCCTCGAGATGGGACACTTGAATCATGTCGGACTGTGTCTCGATCTTGGGCACGCCCACGTCACTGTCGGCGTGGCGGAGGCGATTGCCACGCTGGGGGCGCGCATCGCTTCGGTCCACGTGCACGACAATCACGGCACGAAGGACGAGCACCTCTGGCCCGGAGACGGAACCATCGACTGGCCGGCAACGGTGGAGGCCCTCAAGAAACTCGAAACGCCGCCCGCCATCGTTCTTGAAATCAGCCAGAACCTCGGCGAGACGACCGGCACAATTCCGGCCAAGATCGGACAGGGCTTCGAAAGATTTGCCTGAAAGTCCCCGGAGGCAAGGCGTTCAGCAGATGCGCGGCAACTGCTCGCCAATCTGTGTGGGAATCACGCGATTGGCGCCCATGGCGGTGCGGGCCACCAACATGCGCTTGTGTTCCGAAGTGACCTGGCCGATGCGCTCCGCGTCGCGCCCGAGCGGATGCGCGCGCAGGACTTTCAGAACCGTGCCCACGGCCTCCGGAGCGACAATGAACACCGCCTTGCCCTCGTTGGCCACGTAGACCGGATCGAGCCCCAGCAGCTCGCAGGCCGACTGCACCTCGGTGCGCACCGGCAGGCTGGCTTCGTCGATCACGATCCCAACGCCGGACGACTGCGCAATCTCATTCAGCGTCGAGGCAAGTCCTCCGCGCGTGGGGTCGCGCATGGCATGAACTCCGGCTCCGGCTGCATCGAGCACTTCGGCGATGAGACCGTTCAGCGCCGCACAGTCCGAGCGAATCTGGCTCTCGAATTCCAGGCCTTCGCGGACGCTCATGATGGCCATGCCGTGATCGCCGATGGATCCGGAAACCAGCACCACGTCGCCGGGCCGGGCGCGATGCGGGCCGACCTGAATGCCCGCGCGCAACACGCCAATGCCGGCCGTGTTGATGTAGCAACCGTCGCCGTGCCCGCGTTCCACAACTTTGGTATCGCCGGTGACGATCTGCACGCCCGCCGTGGTCGCGGCCTTCGCCATGGACTCGACGATGGCAGCCAACTGCGCCAGCGGGAATCCTTCTTCCAAAATGAAACTCGCGCTAAGATACCGAGGCTCCGCTCCGGAGACGGCAAGATCGTTGACCGTGCCGTTCACGGCCAGCTCGCCGATCGATCCGCCCGGAAAGAAAAGCGGCTGCACCACGAACGAATCTGTGCTCATGGCGAGCCGTCCGCCGCCCAGCTCAAGAATTGCCGCATCGCCAAGATTCTCAAGAGCCGGATTGCGAAACGCCGGCAGAAACAGATGTTCGACCAACTCGTTGCCCAGCTTGCCGCCGCCGCCGTGGCCCATCACGATGGTGGGATAGCCAACCAAGGGAAGCGGGCAGGACCAGTTGGAAAAGTCGGGAACACCCGGCTTCACTTGCTCAGCCATGCGCAACTCCCGTTAGCGCCGAGCCCGCGCCGGCCAGCTCCTCCGCCGACAGGAAACGCCCGTAGTTGTAATACGCGGCACAGGCGCCTTCGCTCGAGACCATGGTTGCGCCAAGCGGATGCCGCGGCGTGCACTCTTTGCCGAAGGCGGCGCACTCGGCAGGCTTGATCGCCCCGCGCAGCACATCTCCGGCGCGGCACAGCGGCGACTCTTCGGTATGGATGCCCGTAATGTGGAAGCGCTCTTCGGCGTCGAACGCGCGATAGGCCTCGCTCAACCGCCAGCCGCTCTTCGGAATCACGCCGATGCCGCGCCAGGCGCGATCCGTGACCTCGAAGACCTCGGCAAGCAGCTTTTGCGCAGGGCGATTGCCCTCAAAGGTGACCACGCGGCTGTAGGCGTTTTCCACTTCGTGCCGGCCTGACTCCAGTTGAATGACCGCACGACGAATGCCATCGAGCAGATCGAGCGGTTCAAACCCAGTGACCACGAGTGGAACGCCGTACTTTTCAGCCAGCGGCGGATACTCCCAATAGCCCATCACGCTGCATACGTGGCCCGCCAGCAAGAATGCCTGCACCTTGTTTCCGGGCGATTGCAGGATAGCTTCGATAGCTGGAGGAACCAGAACATGAGAGACGAGGAGAGAGAAATTCCTGAGCCCTCGGCGTTTGGCCAGATGAACGCTCATAGCATTCGCGGGCGCCGTGGTCTCAAAGCCCACTCCGAAGAAGACGACCTGCCGATCGGGATTTTTTGCCGCCAGTTCCACGGCATCCAGAGGCGAATAAACCACACGCACGTCGCCGCCGGCGCCCTTTACCTGGAACAAGTCACCATCGGTTCCGGGAACGCGCAACATGTCGCCAAAGGAGCAGAAGATTACGCCCGGCTGAGCGGCGATAGCCAACGCTTTGTCGATGAGTTCCAGCGGTGTGACGCAGACGGGGCAGCCGGGCCCATGAATCATCTCGATACCGGCCGGAAGCATCTGGTCAATCCCATTGCGAATGATGGAGTGGGTTTGCCCGCCGCAGACCTCCATGATCTTCCAGGGCCGCGTTGCAACCGAGTGAATCTCCCGCGCCATGCGCTGGGCGATTTCGCCGTTGCGAAACTCGGTGAGGTACTTCATTTTCCGCTGCCGCTCCCGCCTGGAGTGCCATCGGGCGCCACAGTCCTCGGCGTTATGAATTGGGAATCAGTCGAACAACTGCCGTCAGGGCAGGAGGATTGGGGCGACTTGGCCGCCCGCGCAAAGACCTCTTCCTCGCTGGCCAGTTCCTCGTCCAGAAGGCCTAACTCGCGGAAGTCCTTGAGCGTTTGCTCGGCGGTTTCCTCATCGATCTTGGAGAGGGCAAATCCAACGTGAACGATCGTGTAGTCGCCCACTTCCACTTCGGGCACGTAGTCTAGGCAAACGCTCTTGACCACTCCCCCAAAGTTCACCCGCCCGACCCGGATCATGCCGTCGGTGGTAATCTCTTCCACTCTTCCAGGAATCGCTAAGCACATGGCAACTACGTTATACCTTGGCAGCTACCATGCGCTTTGTGATTTAAATCACATGAAACGCCCTGTCGACCGGTTCGACCCCAGGCCGCGCCTCAGTCGGAGACCATCAACTCGCCCGGCATGATTGGCCGTGTGCGGGGCAACTTGCCGCGCCAGGTTGCCAGGCCCATGAACATCAGGGTGCCGACAAAGACGATGAGCTTGATCAAGCTCCCTTCCTGGGTGGGACCAATATCCGGCGGCAGGGCCTTCCAGACGATGAGCAGAATGGTTTGGGCGATGGTGACCGCCCATACCGAGCCATAGAAATAACGGCGCTCGGTACCTTCTCTTTTCGTGGAGGGTCCGACGCGGGGCAACTTGCCCATGAGCCCCAGCAGCAGGATCAGCGCGCACAACGGAGAATAGCCGTACATGTAAATCTCCTTCATGCGCCACGCGCCGGTGAATGCGGCGAATGCCAGGCCAGCCGCGTTGAGCAGCGCAAAGCTCAGCACTGCGTTCCACGCGAAGGTGTAGCAGATCTTTCGATACAGGGGGTTCGGCTTGTCCTCATCGAATCGGAGGATGTAGGGGCGGGGCTCTACGCCGGGCAACTGTCCGTAGAGGCCTGCTATACCGGTTCCTACCAGCACGACAGCAAGCCATGTCCCGTTACCCCAGGAAAACCCGTGCGCGATCAGGTTGAAGGTGAGAGGACCAGGGGCAAGAAAAAAGACCCAAATCCATAAAGGCAGATGCAGGACTCGATAAAGACGCGTGTTTCGTTCGCGCATCTTGCGTTCCTGCGCATACTCAAACTTTCCGTTGTAACGCATGGTCGTGAGTTTCTCAGAAAGACCGCGAAGTCGTCAATCCTTCCTTCGGGTGGGGCGGCGCCGAGCGGGTCTGAATCCTATAATTGACGGGGAGCCGGGCCGGTCGCAGTTTGAGCCTTCGGCCTCCAACATTCGAGTTTCTTGAGGAATTCATGGCCGCCCTGATTGAAGCCATCACCGTAAAGCGCAAGATGTACTTCGAGTTTGAAAGCACGCCCTACTACTGCATGGAAGCAGAGGTTTCCACCCCTACGGCTCGGGGCGGCCAGACCCTGGTGCGTCTCAAGATGCGCAACCTGCTCACCCGCGCGGTCTTCGACAAGACGTTCAAAGCCGGGGACCGGTTCAAGGAGCCGGACCTGGATACGGTGGAAGCCTCCTACTTGTATAGCGATGCCGACGGCTCGTACTTCCTTGACCAGGAGACCTTCGACACACTCACGCTCTCCGGCGCCATGATGGGAGACGCACTCGAGTTTCTGGTCGAGGGCGCAATCATCCAACTCCATAAATTCAATGGGAACCCCATCGGCCTTCAGTTACCGGAGAAGGTGGAGCTCACGGTCACCTATACAGAGCCTGGCGCGCGGGGCGACACCAGCGGCAATGTGACCAAGCTAGGCCGCCTAGAAACCGGCCTCGAGATCAAGGTGCCCCTCTACATTGAGGAGGGTGAGAAAGTCCGCGTCTATACAGAAACCAGAGAGTTTGCGGGACGGGCGTGAGCGACGGGGACCGGCCGGAACAACCGGCGCGTAAGTTCATCGCTGGCTTGCCGAGCGGGATTCAATTGTTGAACGGTTGGATCTGCCGCGTTCCATACCGCGGGCCGATGGCGTAAAAAGTCGTGGACCTTCAATAACTTACAAATCCATTGGCGAGCAAGCATTCAAGCGCTCTGGTTGTCAGGCCTGTCGACTTCGGAGGTGTTAGGCTCATGACGCCTATGCGGCATACCGCTCCAGATTCAAACCTTGGTAACTTAACCTTGCGAACGTGTGCTGTATCACAGTGATGTTTCGCAGATAGGTCTAATTTGGCGTCGACAACTATATTGCGGATTTTGTGTTTCTCAGATGAATTGCCTTGGTGCTGAACATGGAATCAAAACGGGTTCAATTTACAAATGAAAATGCCGCGGTAAACCGGCCCTCTCCGGATAGGTCCCTCGTTGCGGAGCATTTGGTCCTGATGTGCGCTTCCGCACTTTTCACCGGGTTGACCAAGAACGAATGCCTTGAGATCGCTTCCTGCGGGCGTGTTCGAACCTTTGCACGGGATGAGCTGCTGTTCGCGCAAGGCGATCCCAATCGCAACCTGACCATGGTCTTGTCGGGCAGCGTGAAACTCACCCAGATTAGCTCCGGCGGAAACGAAGTATTGCTCTGGATGTCCGGAAAGGGCGATCCGGTGAACGTGAGTGCTGAGTCTGAATCCTGCAGTCACACGTGTTCGGCTCGAGCCGTGGAACACTGCAGGGCGCTGGTGTGGGAATACTCCCGCCTCAACTCGCTCCTCGATCAATACCCGCAGATTCGGGATAATATAAACCGGATCCTGTCGTCGCGCCTGAGCGAATTGGAGGAGAGATTCCGAGAAGTGGCCACCGAGAAGGCCGCCAAGCGCCTGGCACTGGCATTGACGAGGCTGCTGAAGCAAGTGGGAAAACCTTTGACGGATGGAATTCAAGTATCTCTTTCCCGTGAAGAACTGGCCCAGATGACGGGGACAACGTTGTTTACGATCAGCCGAATCCTTTCGAAATGGGCAGAACGGGGCTTCGTTGTTCCTCGCCGGGAGGCTGTGGTGGTCATGGATCAGAAGATGCTTGAATACGCGGACGATGAGGATGCATAGCACCGCGCAAGGCTGAACAAGCGTGTACGATCTCGCTCACGACCTCACAACGGTTCGATTTGCCGCTCCATGCGTCTACTCCACCGTAACCGATTTCGCCAGATTCCTCGGCTGGTCCACGTCGCACCCGCGCCGAACCGCAATGTAGTAGGCCAGCAACTGCAGCGGCACAATCTCAATGAGCGGCGAGAGCAACTCGATCGCGGGCGGAATGTGGATGACATGCTCCACCAGCGTGCCGATCGTGGTGTCGCCCTCGGTGGCCACGGCGATCACGCGCCCGCTCCGCGCCGTCACTTCCTGGATGTTCGACAGCGTCTTCTCGTAGCGCAGCTTTGAGGCCGGATCGGCTTCGTCTCTGGTCACCAGGACGACCACGGGCAGGGTTTCGTCGATCAGCGCATTGGGGCCATGTTTCATCTCGCCGGCCGGATAGCCCTCGGCGTGAATGTACGAGATCTCCTTCAGCTTCAGCGCGCCCTCAAGAGCGATGGGGAAGTGAATCCCGCGCCCCAGGTAGAGAAAGTCGCGGGCGGTAGCGAAGCTGGCGGCAAGCTGTTCGCACTGTGCCGAACGCGAACGCAGCACCTCCTCAATCTTCGCCGGAATGCGGCTCAGTTCCTCAATCAACGCGACGGACTGCGCGGGGTCGATGCGGCCGCGCAATTGTCCCAGCTTGAGCGCCAGCAGAAACAGCGCGGTCAGCTGCGCCGTGAAGGCCTTCGTCGAGGCTACACCGATTTCGGGGCCGGCATGGGTGTAGATGGCTCCGTGCGCCTCGCGGGCGACCATGGCGTCCACGACGTTGCAGATGGCCACGGTCTTGGAGCCGAGCGAGATCATCTCGCGCTGGGCGGCCAGGGTGTCGGCGGTCTCACCGGACTGCGTAATCAAGAGCCCGAGCGCGTTCCGGTCGGGGATAGGGTTGCGATAGCGGTATTCGCTGGCGTAATCGACATCTACGGGCAGCCGCGCCAGCCGCTCGATCATGTACTTGCCCGTCAGCGCCGAGTGCCAACTGGTGCCGCAGGCGGCGATGTTGATGCTGGAGGCCATGGCCAGCTCTTCGTCGGCGATCTTCATCTCACCCAGATAAACCTTGCCCGAGTCCAGCGAGACGCGGCCCATCGTGGTGTCGGTGATGGCGCGCGGCTGCTCCCAGATTTCCTTGAGCATGAAGTGCTTGTAGCCGCCCTTTTCCGCCTGGATCGGGTCCCATGAGATGCGGGTGATATTGCGGTGGATGGAGTTGCCGTCAAAGTCGGTGAGTTCGACGCCAGCCAGTGTCAGGATAGCCATGTCGCCGTCGGCGAGGAAGTAGATGTTGCGGGTGTGATGCAAAATGCCGGGCACGTCGGAGGCTACAAAGGACTCGCCCTCGCCCACGCCGATGACGACCGGCGGCCCGAAGCGCGCGGCGATAATCTTGTCCGGCTCGGCGGCGGAGAGAACGCCCAGCGCAAAGGCGCCGGTCAGCCGCTTCACCGCGCGGCGGACGGCGACTTCCAGGAGAATGGGCTCGCCGGCGGCTACAGCGTCGTTCTGCACCTGTTCGATCAGGTGGGCAATGATTTCGGTGTCGGTCTCGGTGACGAACTTGTGGCCCTGCGCGGTGA